>Ga0187874_10002460_pt1 | contig 14237 bp, 13 predicted proteins | sample June2016WEW_16_1_3_FD_132993 | JGI IMG/M metagenome (GOLD analysis project Ga0187874, IMG submission 132993) | Peatland microbial communities from SPRUCE experiment site at the Marcell Experimental Forest, Minnesota, USA - June2016WEW_16_150 | ecosystem: Environmental > Terrestrial > Soil >... | reverse complement strand
GCCTTTAGTACTCATCGGATGCGCTGCGCTTATGATCTCTGGTCTTGGTCTTTTGTCCACGACTTCTTGGCCACTCATATACGCGTTCAGGATAGTTTCTGGTTTTGGACTCATGATGTTTTTGCTTACTGCAGGCATGGCTGTTCTTGCGATGGCTCCCGAACATAGAAGTAGCGCTATAGGTTATTTCGTTGCGGCGGCCTCGACAGGTGCATTAGTTGCATATGGCACAGGTCCTTTTATCTATAGTGCAGGTGCAGGTATCCATGGGAATTTCATTGCAATGGTAGTCTTTGGGGCATTGGGTGCGGTAACTATTCTTCCTGTCAAACTTACGATTGCCAAGACAAGTGCTAAACTGCCTCCGGGTATTTTTGTTAAAGTTTTCAAAAACCCGCTGATATTGATTGCCGGTCTAGTAATGATCATTCTCTATGGAGCGGCAGCCACTTTCGCCGGTTTATGTGCAACTTTCGCGATCCAACCATTCGTTGGCTTGCCAATTGCAGACCTTGGATATATTTTCATACCAAATTGTATCGGAGCAATTATCGCTGGAAGTACTGCTTCAACAGTGCTTAAAAAACTAGGTGCCAAAGTAGCAATTATTCTTTATACCGCTTTATCATTACTCACCTTTATAATAACGGCATTCGTAAGTTCTTTTGGTCACACTGGTGCAATTATTGCCCTATTTGGTTTATTTGCTTTTTCAGACTGTTTTACTATAGGAACATTCCCATTTTTCGCAAGTGAAATATTGAAGCGTGTGCCACGTGAGGTTACAATGACTTCTACGCTAGTAATGCAGACATTCCAAAGCGCTGGCCAAGTACTGCTACCTTTAATTGGCGGTTCAATCTTGGGAATAGCTGGTATTACATATGCGGGTTATCAAATAACTTGGTTTTCACTCGCCGGAATTATAGCAATAGGATTAGTATTGGATATAATATTTGTGGCGTTGTTAAGAAGGTACAAAATAACCGAAACAGTTGAGCAAAAACAATAAACTAAGCTTCCTTTTTTATTTTTTTTAATTATAGACTGAAATTTTGCGTTTTTTGATTTAGTGACAATTTAAAGCTTATTTGCTGTTAGGGACTTAATGGTAGTCAGGTTTAGCGGAGGAGTCTCAAAATGCTGGTTTTCCCAGTTGTAGACGTTATGGATGAGCTCTTGGAAAAATATCGGCCTTGCCTCAGTAAGTCTCAATTCCAAAACTTACTCAACCTACACCATGGGCTTAGTGACCTGTGAAGGCAAGAAAAACATACAAGCCATAAACCGAACCTTTATGGAGACCAAACACCAAAGCAGCCTGAACCGCTTCCTAACCCAATCACCATAAAACCTGCAAACAATACAAAACAAACTATTATCCTTAGCCAACCAGTACCTGCATGCTTCCCAAAACCCCCAAGGCTACTTTTTGATAGATGACACCATCAACGACAAGACCGGAAAGCACATGGAAGATGCAGGATACCCTTTTGACAGCAAAATAGGCAAGTCAGTTTGGGGTCATGACATAGTCACAACCCATTATGTCAATGGAACCGCTGCTGAATATCGGTGGGTCTTTCTCTTTACGTGAGGAAGGAAACTTGCCAGCAAAAGGGTACTGAGTTCAAGACCAAGATTCAGTTGGCGGTGGAACAAATCCAAGCTTTCGAGGTTCCAGAAGGCGTTAGGATTATGGCTGATTTCGACTGCTGGTTTTTCTGCCACCAGTTAATTGATGCCGTCAGAGCACGAAGGTGGGATTGGGTAACTCGAGCAGACTCCAATAGAATAGTCCACTACAAGGGAGAGAAGATCAACGTTACGGATCTGGCAAAGAAGTTAAGTTATGAATGATTCAAAAAGGTCACAGTAAATGCCAAGGATTACCTGCTTTGCGCGTTGAAGGTTTGGATGCCGAAGGTTGGAGATGTACGGTTAGTTGTTTGCAGGGAGACGGAGGGCTTTCACTTCTACGTTTCCAACAGGTTTGATTACTCTGGCAGGCAGGTTTTGCTGGCGTATAAGGTGAGGCATAGGATAGATGAGTTTTATAGGGATGTTAAGCAGAATTTGAGGTTGGAGGCGTATCAGATGCGCAGTGGCCGAGGAGCCATTATACACTGGCACCTGGTTTTCTGTGTACATACGCTTCTAACTATTCTGAGAACGCGCGTCATTGAAACTGATGGATGACTGGCTAGGAAGCTTGCAACTTTGGGCGATGTCTGCCGTGGGTAAAGAAGCAATGTTCACGAAAAATTATAAATTGGTAAATTGGATTTTTCAAAAGTTTAAGCATAAAGCCAAGCCTGAAACCTTCTACCGCATGCTAGGAATATAAAAACGCAAAATCTTCAGTATGAATTAGAAACTAAAAGATTGTACCGAGAGTCAAATTTGTAGTAAGCATAAACTTCAAGTTAGGACTCAGGAATTGGTGGGATAAATGAACCTAAAGCTTTATGCTGTAAAAAGAGGGAACCAAAATCTGGACAGCTCGATCCAGCTTGTTGTTGATTTAGACAGGGGCAAACATTACCTGTTAAACTTCGTCTGTATACTTCCCCGGTATCTGCGCTTGCTGGAAAAACGGTCAAGCAATTTTGGAAAAATTTTCGGCAAAGAAAGCATTTCTGTGGCAACGCAACTTTTGGATGAAGCAAAACACACGGAAGATGACCCGGATATTCAGAAAAGTAATCAGCAAACGAATAAAAGATATCGACCAAAAACAAAACAACCAAACGTACAGCCTCACTTCTGCCTAAACCCAAATCAAGCCCTAAACCAAAAAACCAACTCAAAACAAACCCAGATAAGCATCTGATAGACCCTACCCTCATTTTAGTGCAAAAACAACCACAATAATGCAACCAACCCAACAAAACCAAAAAATTTAAGCTTAAATCCTAGACAAACCGAATTCTAAGCAAACGACAAGACTCAACCATGGCATTTGACTACGGAATCCTTCTAGCAATCACAGCAATGATCGGATGGGGCTTCGCGGACTTTTTCGCAAAAATCGTCACAGACAAAGTGGGCTACAAAACCTCAACCGTCATCAATCAAATCATATCACTCGCCGAGCGCGCTGCGTGCTCAGCCATGTCTTCGAGCAGATTGCCTATGATGTCGCGGTGGTGGCCGGTGATTCGTTCTATGGATCGGATCCCATTTTTCTCGACGAGGAGTTTGCTCTTATGATTTCTACTTCTGAGAGGCGTTTGCGGTAAAGCGAGATGAGTATGGTTTCGGAGAATATGTGGCCGCAGTATAGGCACTTGTGGAGCTGGTGGCCAGCTCGGTTTTTTCCATGCTTGATGATGCCTTTTCCTTTTTCTTTCAGGTAATATTTACACTGTGTGTTTTGACAAGTCATGGGAGTAATGCTTCTTGGGGCGCGTCATAATACTCTACAAATAAGAAGCACTTTATTAACAAATCTAAAACAGGACACTGCCAATATTACAAACATATCAGCACTTTTTTGAACTGTTCAAATGTTCTACAACTATCTGAACAATAGCCATATATCAGTTTGTTACTTAAGCGACTCACATTATATATAAAAGGCTGATGCTGCATTTAATAAAAATTGCTAGGTGTATCATATGTCGGAAACTTTCGGATTTGAATTTCGTCCTGAACTATACTATTCGAAGGATCATGTTTGGGTTAAGATAGAAGCTGATGGAAATGCAAGAGTTGGCTTTGACGATATCGTAGCCAAGGGGGCGCACGAGATATTCTTTATCAAGGTTTCGCCAGTCGGATCAAAAGCACAGCAGAATGGTGGTAAACTTGGTATCATAGAATCACGAAAATACACAGGACCTATCGTCACACCGTTGACATGTGAAATCATAGAGGTGAATGAAATTGTACGCAGAACTGGTGCGGCTGGATTTCAACACCACCCATATGATGATGGTTGGTTATGTATTATTAAGCCATCTAATCTTGAAGCTGAAATGAAGAACCTAATGCACGGTGACGTCGCGCTTTCCTGGTTCAAAAAAGAGGCAGAACCACTGGCAGATGAAGCGCAATATTTCAAAGATATGCATAAAGAGTATAAAGAGTAGTGGTACAAACGCTTTTTTTAGAACATTTTGTTCTAAGAGCGCGCATAATTGGTCATTAATTCATTTTGGGCTTAATTTCGCAAACAGCGTCTTCTTTGAAGTTTAGTAAGTGAAGGCTGCTATGCAATTTGCCAATTCCGGTCTGCCTATACTATGAGCCACGATAGCTACCGCATAAATACATGCAAAACAGATTGCTACATGCATCCGAATCTTTGCCACTCCTCTCCAACGCAGATTATTCATCTCCAACTCAAGTTTCCCAGCCCTAAAACTTCTCTCAACAGACATCCTCAATCTGTAAAGCTCAACCAACCTCGCATCGCCCTTAACCTTGAAACGCTTCGTTAACCACAAATCAATCAACGGATCCTTTACGCCAGACGGATAAGGAATGATTGGTTGAGCCTTCCGTTTCCCTACTGCAGCAAAGACCTCGGCTGAATAATACTGCCTGTCTGCAATGACGTGGCTGACGCGTTTTTCAAAATGTTTAAGCAAACTGCACGATTGCCCAAGCAACGCTTCAACTGGTTTCTTATCGTTCACATTTGCTGACCTAACAACGTAAGTTAACGGCAAAGCCGACATGGATGTGACGGCATGGGCTCTCCAGCCGACGTCGAAGTTTCTGCGATCTGTCTTGCCGACTCTCGCGCCGCGGTCGCCTTTACCTCCCCTCTGTCCACGCCTAGAATTCGCCTTCATGAAAGTGCTGTCTAATCTAACCTTCACACATTCGTTCTTGTCTACTATGTTCATGGTGAAGGCTTGGTCCCTGAGCTCTGTGAATAGGCCTTCGATGGTCTCTGGGCCTGCGCGGCTGATAAAGAGGCTAAACGTGTTGTGTTTGGGGGCTTGGTCGCCTTGAAACTCGCAGATTTCTCTGGCGTAATGTCTTCTTTCGAGTTTTCTGGAGAGCTTCCTCACGCTTGGTATGGCTTCAAAACGCATGAACATCAACGCAAGGAGCATGGAGCGAACCGGATAGCGAGGTCTGCCTTTTCCTGAGTTAACGTACTGGGCCTCGACTTGCTTTACTGTTATACTTATATCGATGGTGGAAAATAGAAGTTTGAGAGTGTCAAGGGGAAGGTGTTGGTAACCGTCCAAATCGGTTTTATCACCTCCTTTGAGGCTCGTTCAGCTATCCCTTTGCACTCTCACCTCTAAAAGCTTATTCGAATCAAATTCTATGCCTATTTTTTAGAAATAGGTTGAAAAAGAATTAATGAACACTTATGCGCGCTTTCAGTGGAGTGAAAAAAGGCTGGAAGAGAGTTTCCAACCCATAATGCGGACAATTAAGCTGTAAATTCTGAGATTGAATTGTTCGCGCCAGTTTAGGCTTATGCCGCGTGCAATTTTGTTAATTAAGTAACTGTTTTGGCCCGATTTTTGCTGGAGGCTTCCAGCTTTTGCTCCTTCCTTTTAAGTATGTCTTTTTCTTTGTCAAGTTTTACTAGGTCGAATATGTAATCTGACGATGATTCATAACCTAGAGTTTTAGCTCTATATTGAGCCCAGGCCCAGAGTTCCTCGTCGATTACGAATATATTGGTTCTCTTATGTTTGTGAATCATTCGGTCCGCTCTCATTAGATGCGTAATTCTTGCTTTTTAGCGTCTTTGTCACACGTGTCGTATGTGTAGTAAAGCTTAAATATCTTTGTGATGTATGTGCAGTAAATGTAGTAAAAGGTGTAAATATGGCAAGCATAATATGTGTAAGACATGGGGAGCCAACGCCCAAAAAAGCTGCAACAGTCGCTAGTTGCTCAGAAGTTGGTAATAGCGACGCGATCTTCAACGACAAACCTCAACTTAAAACTCGAAGACTTTGCCTGGTATATGGCAAAAACTTCAACTGGAAAGAGAAATGCACCCATTGCCCCAACTCAATCACTTTTCAAGAAAGACCAGTCAAACCAACACGACCTAACTATGGATTTTCCTGAGGTGAAAGAATACGACAAACAAACAGACTATACAAACAATTGAGAAATCCGAACTCGATTACGTTTGCTCTCAAATAGCGGACCGATACAACCTTTTCTCAAGAGGTCAACCCCGAAAAGCAACGATAATCGAGGTTTTAGCAAGAAATGCTTGTATTGCATGCGTAGACAAAACCCTCCGAACTAAAAGCTTCCAGCGTATTGACAACATTTACTCTGAGCTTCATCAACTAGCTTGCAGTCTACTTATAGAGGAGTTGTATGCCCAGCTAGTCAAGGTTGGTCATACAGTTGTCATTACGAACGAGGAAAATCTCAAGTACGGCAAAGTCGATGTTTTCATTGTTTCTTCTAGTCACGGTCTCAGTTTGCGTTCAAGTTGCATTGAAATTGTAGTTGAGGTCAAAACAGGTTTCTCCCTATCAGTTCCTCAACTTCTCAGATACTTGATCGATAACGATCATCGATCACTTATCATTTGGAGAATTAGAAATCAACAGATGCTTGTCTTGGATGCAAAAGAGAATGAAGAGTTGCTCACGCAATTCGTTAAAATGATAATTGCTCGAGGTGAGCGACTACTCGAAACTATTGAACCATACTGCAATCACTCTACTGACGCAAAAAGCTGGTCGCCTAACTCGAAGCAACTCCAAGAGACTTTCTCGGATTTCTCAAATGGCATAATCAAGACATTGCCTTCCGTAGTAGAAGCCGTTGTAACAAAGTTTGAGCAGGAGATGAATTAGTAAATGTCAATCGATAAAAAACCGCAAGCAAATTCAAACGACTCAGCAAGTAACCAAAAAGAACATCTCTACAAACTCAACATCGTTAGAACGGCGATTTATACGTACAGCTTCATTAGATCACAAAAGGTAGAAGGGAGATAAGACGTTGGTCTTAAGTCGGAGAGAACAAAAAGGAATAAACTTATTCTCGGAAAACCATGTCCAGGAACTGAGCCAATCCAGATTTCTTGTTCATTCCGAGAATGATGCCCCGATATTATATGAAGTGAACTGGACTGGCAAAAAATGGACCTGCACATGCCCCGATTTCAACAGAAAACAAAAAAACTGCAAACACATCCACGCTGTCAGCTACTATCTAACCATTAAAGCCTTCATTCCAGCGCTCAAACCCGACAATGAAGCAAAACTATCTTGCCCAAAATGTGGCTCATCAGAAAAAACTCTTCATTGCATTCGAATTAACAAAAGTGGTCCTGCCAAACGGTATCGCTGCAAACATTGCAAGACAACATATTCTAACAGGAATGGATTTGAAGGTATGAAAAACCAAGCAAAAATAATTGCGACTGCTCTCGACTTATTTTACAAAGGGCTTTCACTAAGAAAAATTAGTGAACATTTTGAGACACTTTATAGCATAAAGGTTTCTTACACAACTATTTACTATTGGATAGCGAAATACGTGGAACTGGTGGAAAGATACGCTCCAAGCGGACCTATGACAACTGGGGAACGGTTAGCCGCAGACGAGACAATGGTAAAACTAAGAGGTCGCCATCTCATGCTTTGGGGCCTGTTAGATCGAGAAACCAAAATCTTAGTTGCCGAACATATAAGCGCCAGGCGGTCAACTGAAGATGCCACTATCCTGCTTGAGAAAGGACAGAGTAAAACAAAAACCTTGGAGGGTCAGGTTTCTGAACTGATAACTGACGGCTTAAGTTCCTACGCAGAGGCATTGAAACTCTCGAAAAATAGAACTGCTCCTCTAATTCACATTCAAGGTCCTGGGCTTACTGGAATAAAATCCAATAATGAAATGGAAAGATTGATGGGAACAGTAAAGGAAAGAACAAAGTTGACAAAGCATTTCAACAACGAAACAGGCGCAAAACTCTTCAGTAAAGGATTCCGCCAATACTATAACAACTGCAGAGGACACATGGCCCTCGGTGGCAAAACGCCTTCTCAAGCAGCTGGGCTGTCAGAAAAGAAACTTACCTGGATAGACCTGATCAGTAAAGCCCAAGAAAAATGCAGACAATAAAGCCAAATCGATTCCAAATTAGAAGTTTCTCAAGTCCCCCACCTTTCCATCATATTAACAGTGTAAGCAAATTTCAGCATTCTTTGCCATTTTTCATTCTCGTTTCGAGTTATGCTTTTTGGAATCTTGACTCCGAGAAATTCTGCTGGTGTCTTATTGCATAGGTTTGTATGAGGACGCAAAAATATATGCTCAAGTCGTTTAAGTTCAACAGCTAACTCAACCGTTCCAAGTGACATGAACCTGTACGGGCGCATACATTCGTCTTTGAGTTCATCCCAATAGCGCTCAACGTGATTCACAATATTGTAACATTGTGCCTTGGTTCTAGTGTATAACTCAACATCGGGCAGAAACATTTTCACAGCGTTTCGATGACAAATAGCGCCATCACACTTTATTAAACTGGGCTTGCTTCCCACGGTCTTAACCATCTGTTCCAAGCACTTTAGAGAACGCTTGTAGTCGAAACTAAAATCCGTCACCATCGGAGGCGGATAACGGCTCTCTGCGTCAATCGCTCCAGTAATGTAGACAAAGACGCGTTTTCTGACGCCCAGACGATTCAGTTCTTTTTTACCCAGCTTTTCAATTAAATCATGAAAGGTGATATTTCTACTTTTGAGATTATGCTGTTTAATTTTACTGCCTAAAGTGTAGATGGGATACGGGGAATAATCAATTTCAACTGTTCCCAGCTTCACTTCCCTATCGGAGAATTTGCGAATAGCAATAGGTTCAAAGTAAGCCATAATTAGATAAGCTCTTTCAACGATGTTGTATACCGCTTCGCTTGAAATAGAATTTACATTGATGCCCATTTTTTCAGCCCCCTTTCGCGCCTCTTTATTTATTCTGGTCAGGTCGTCTCCCTCGAGAAAGGAAGATAGAATGATACCCCAAAGCTCAAACGGAAATTTCAGACCTTTGTCAACACCCCAACGGAAAGTCTCACCACATCGCTGGCATTTCCAACGACTATTCCATGAAAACGGGGCTATCGATATTGTTTTTAAGTCATTACTTCTGGCCAGAATTGAGGCTTCCTTAAACGCTATCTTGTAGTTTGAAAAAGCTACTTGAGAAGCTAACTGTATAGCCTTGGGTTCTGCTGGACCATGACTTGCTATATCCGCATGCCCACAGTTAGGGCATGCTACGGGATCTTCTGAAAAAAGGAACAAAGGCAAGGTTCCAGATTTTCTGATTGAACGCTGAGGATCCCAAAATGCTTTCACCATAGATAGCCTTTGAAGACCATCGGCCTCATAACCAGATGACGATTCGAGTTGCATTTGTCTAAACTTTGGGCGACTTAAATAGCGACGACTCTGAGAATTTTGAGCCAAACCTCGTTTGTTTTTCCCAGATTTACTCCAAACCGATTTTTCAATAGAATCCGACAACTTTTTTTGATACACATTGTTTTCTCCCATTTTTTCACCAAAGTTACTTTAACGGTATATCACCGTTTTTGAACACCGAGATGATCTTCCAAGAAATTCACCGTATTTCCAACAAGACCTGTAACGGTCATGTTGGATCTTCGGTGATTTTCTAAGGTGTTCATTTTTCGGTGGACCTTTATTCTTCTTGAAATTATGCAGAAATCCCAACTCTTTCTGTAATTTTTTGAAATTCTTTGGCTACTTGACATTTCTCGAGGCAGAATCCTGTGCCATACATTGCGCCATAAAAGGCGCAGAAGAATCGGTTGGCTTCTATTTTTTGCATTTTATTACATTGCACTTTTTTTCCAACTATAACTGCTACAACAAATTGCTTATTTTCGATTATTTCATCCATCGTCGAGATTGCCTCCAACCACCTTTTTTTCCGATTTGGAATGCTTGGGTCAGAATATTGTTCAACGATTCTGAGCCTTGTCTTATCTATGTATAAGGAGTTGCCTTTTGTGGATGTGTCTAAAATTGTACTTAGGGCAATAGGTCTTTTGTCGTCATCGGTCTTTGTTATTCTTAGCTTAACTTTGTGTTTGACTTTTGAAATGGTAGACTTTATTATCTCTGCTTCAAGCGACGTTTTAGGAAAGGAAAATTTCGCTAACTTGCTTCTTGGTAGTTCAAGAATTAGGTTGATGTTGTCAAAATCTTTTTGTAGTTCTCTATAGACACCAAAGATTTCTTGACCTTTAATTAGAGCCATATTTCTTATAAATGCGTAATCAGTTTTAGATTTTGGTCTCTTTTGGACTTCAAGCGGTATCTGAGCATTATCCGTTTTCTTAATTCTTATTCTTATATTGTGTTTAACATTAAGGAGAGAAGAGTGAATAATTTTCTCTTCCATTGATCCTTTCGGAAAAGATAGCATGATGAACTGACTATTCTCTTGCTTTAGAATTACATATGTATGACAAGCATCCTTGCTCATTTTTTTGTAAAAACCAGCAATCGCAACCCCATTCTTTGGAATGACTGGTTTAACTTGAGTTAAGAGTCCATCAATCATTACTTTCTTTACCAGTAGATTGCTGGTTTTGGTTCCGTCGGGTACTTGTTTTGGAGCGCGAGGTATCTTTGAATTGTAACTTGCTAAGTACCCAAAGGGTGAACTTTGCTCTTGCGATAATTCAGTCGAGGCTATCCGCGCCTCGATGTTCAGGCTACCAACATCCGATACTGTTTCTTTCCTGAGCACATCTTCTAATTGATTTTTATCTTTTGATCCTTCGCTTAAGAAGTCTTCAAGGGTACTATGTTTAGTTGTTGCCTTTTCCAACTTTTTGGTACTCCATTTGAGTAATGAGTCGAGGATAGTTAGACTGGGGTTGAAGGATACTGTCCCTTGCCCAGTTCCGTTTCTATTAGATTAAAGATCAAGTCATCTTCAGCCCCCCACTTATGAATGGTATTTTCAACCAATTGCTGTATACCCAGCCTTTTGCCTTCTTGAAACATATACGACCAAACCTCAGTTGGGACCTTGTGGGCCCATTCGATCTCCACCCACCAGATTGCGGCTTCACCTTCGTCCAAAGGACATCCACGCCATTCTTCTCTAATTTCTTTTTTACTGTATAGGGGGTTTTTTTGCTCATGTAACGTTCGTTGAAGATCCTTGTAACATATCAAAAAATCGCTGATTCCAGTCCAGTCCCGAAAGCTACCGGTCTCAGCAGGACCGAATTTAACTTTCAGTAACTCACCAACGCCCTTACATATGTCCCCCAACTTGTCGATTTCTAATTCTTTGCCAAATAGCCAATAATCGCAGTTGCCCATGCTTTACTCACCTCCTCAGCCAGCACACGCACATTGTGTTTTTCATATTAATTTTGCGCAAAACCCATATCGAAGTATGATTAACCACTTAATTTCGGCTCCTCTTGAACTTACTTAATTGAAGCCAAACTGGCAGTCGTGCTAAAAATGTGGAAATGTCAATCTCTTCGCTTTCTACTAGGAGAACGTCCCGGAGCGGCCAATCTTCTGGCAGACTTGAAAATGCGAACTTCTTCAATGGGCTAAGATCTATTCGGTTTTGCGATTTTGGTGGGTGCGCACGTGCTTGATTTTTTCTTTGCATATTTGATGGAACTTGTGAAAAGAAGTTATATCGATTTCTTGGAACTTTAAATGTTAAAATTCCATCGGTTCCTAACTAATAGTTATAAATAGAAAGTGAAACAAAGAAACACAGACACCTATGACCACTCCAATTGGACAATGGATTATTTCAATTCCTCCAGTTGGACAAGGAATAATTTCAATTTTGAGAACAATTTCTCCCTTAGATTCGCGAGTGTTATTTGGAGAAAAAACGTCTCATCACATTATTGCAGGCATATTAGATTTGTCTCTCAAAGGAAGCTTCTCCATTAAAGAATTAGTCGAGCAAGTCAATATGCACTTACTAATTGAAGAAAAAGACGCCATAGTATTAGTAGAGAAGTTGGTGAACAGTGGGCTAATAATTCCGCACGCAAGTGGAAAGTACACGGTTTCAAACCCCTCTCAGATAGCTATCGACCACTTTTTTAACCCGACTACTCAACCGCGCAGGGGAAGGAAAGGCTTAATGAAATACCTTCTTAACCCTAAAAGTCCGGAACTAAGAATTGTTCAATGGAGCTGCATATATTTATTATCACACGTAAAAATAGCGCGTGTGCCCTCTGTTGAATTTTATTCTGTTGATGTATCAGAAATTTCAGGATTAAAGGCTGATAGTTGTAGCAAGTTTCTGGAAAAGCTAGCAAGACGTGGTGAAATATGCAGAATCGGTCGGGACCAATCTGGAATGAAATTGGGCATGAAATACAGCATGTCGCAGGATCAGGAATTGCTACTCTATAGAGATTTGGTGATAAATTACATATCGCATTTACGTAAAATAAAACCTCCAAAAGAAGAAATCATTGAATTATTGTCTTGCCACGAAAAAATGACCTTCAACGAGATTTTTGCTCATCTTGCACTACAAGGAAGCCCAGCAACTAAAGATGCCACAAGAAAAGCACTTGAGTCACTGGAAAAGGGTTTTGTAATAGAATCTATTAGTAGCGAAAAGAGTCTCCAAGGCGAAGAATATTTTGCGCTTAATTATGCCGATCTCGCGTTTTTTACGAGAGACTGCTTAATGGAAATCGTGGAAATTTTCAAGGGACTTGGAATTAATGTGCGAGAAGATTTTTTCAGGATCGCAGCAAGAGAAAAACCCCACGCGCTTTTCAATCTTTTACAACAATTAAAGAAACTCGAAACCCGATGTGACCATGAAGTTTCGTCTTGGTCGCTCTGGCAAGCCTTATCAGATAACCTGGTGACTTCCGGGTTCGTAACGGATGTCTCGAATTTTCTGTCAGTTAGTTCAACAGAAGAACGTGACGAAGAAATGAAAACCTTGGTAAAGAAATATAATATTTCGCCCGCACTCCTTTCAATGCTTCTTCTACTTGACACCGTGCAAAGGAAAAAGTCTGCGCGCATGGGAGACACATAACAAAGCGGACGGTCCATGCCTAACGATTATAATCACCATAGAAGAATGACTAAAACGTTCCATGCCTAAGGGCTATTAATATTGCGCGCTGTCAAATTGCGCGCTAGTTCTCTTTTCAGAAAGGAATCTTTACAATTGCTTCCCCATTGGGCAACGGAGCTACATATTCGAAGCCCTGGTTAAGATATGACTTCAAGTCATTGATTGAAATCACTTTCTGTCTTGAACCATTGCTTGACATAACACCTAGAAGTTTTTGTCTAACTTTATCCTGAAGCTCTTCGTCGCTCATCTCAGCCAAGTTCATCTTCTCTACTTCGTCTTTCTTGAATCCAGCCACAAAAAGAAACTGCTCCTTCAATGCCTTTCTCATCTGGTCTTCGCTGAGCGAATCTGAACTGGTTGTCTGCATCAAAGTGGAGGCTTTCCTGTAAGCTTCCCTCATTTCCTCTACTATCTCAGGTGGAAGTCTTGTTTTGTTAGTAGAATAACGAGCTTCTATGTCGCCTTTGTGACCCATAAAAAACATCCTCCAAGGATGAGAGATCAGCCCTTTGTGTTCAGCGACATCAAAAGCCGTGTCACAATAGCATCGGAGAACGTATGGTCTCCAGGCGAAACCTGCGCCTCGCAGAGCTTCTCGTATATCTCTGGTTACCAAAGCGGTTCTAAGAAAAGAGTTTGTTTTGCCGCCTCTTTCGTCAACCTGCAAAAGTGGGCTTTCGGGGTTAATTTTCTCCCCCGCCTTTACCCTTTCCTCCATGTATTCTTTTATGTAAGTTGCCGTTTCTTGCGGAACAAAAGTGAAGTACTGAAATTTGCCTTTACTAAGGTTACTTCTTATCGTAACCATACTTGGTGTTTTTTCAAATTCTATTCCACTTGGCGTAATCTTGGCTTCTTTAAAGTCGCCTAGTCTTATTCCGTCTTTGCCAAGATAGTCTCCTAAGCTTTCAGGTCTGAGTCCGCTAAAAGCCATCATTGATCCAGATACTCTTCCCCGTGGACTAGATTTTCTCAGGGTTTTAGATAGTTCTTCTTTTGTTGGTACACATTCGTTTGTTAGAGTTGGTGTGTCATCTGCACCTTTTATCTTTACTTTAAGTTTTACTTGTAAGCCGTTGTAGGAAAGCCAAGAGAGGAGAACTTTCTTGTACCTATTTATGTAAGAACCAGCTTTACCTTGGCTCTCGAGTTTC
>Ga0187874_10002457_pt1 | contig 14243 bp, 10 predicted proteins | sample June2016WEW_16_1_3_FD_132993 | JGI IMG/M metagenome (GOLD analysis project Ga0187874, IMG submission 132993) | Peatland microbial communities from SPRUCE experiment site at the Marcell Experimental Forest, Minnesota, USA - June2016WEW_16_150 | ecosystem: Environmental > Terrestrial > Soil >... | reverse complement strand
TTGACGGCCTGTTGCATGAAATGAAAGCGCCGCCAAAACGGTTGCAGGCTCCCATCATCACCCGGTTGAAAATCCAGTCGAACATGTCCATTTCCGAGCATCGCATTCCGCAGGACGGACGCATCCAGTCCAAAGTCGGGACGAAGCTGATTGACCTGCGCGTGTCGTGCCTGCCCACGAATCACGGCGAAAGCATCGTGATGCGTATTCTGGACAAGGAAGGATTGCGGCTCGGCCTCGGGGAGCTTGGTTTTTTCACAGACGACCAGCAAACCTTTGAAAAGCTGATCGCTCTGCCGGATGGCATTCTGCTGGTGACGGGGCCGACCGGTTCCGGCAAAACGACGACGCTTTACTCCTGCCTGCACTTCATCAACCGCCCGGACCGGAAAATCATCACCGTCGAAGACCCGGTGGAATATATTTTAGGCGGCATCAACCAGGTGCAGGTGAATGAAGCGGTCGGGCTGACCTTCTCGGCGGCGTTGCGCTCCATTTTGCGCCAGGCACCGAATATCATCATGATCGGGGAAATTCGCGACCTGGAGACCGCAAACATTGCCATCAATGCCTCGTTGACCGGCCATTTGGTGTTCTCCACGCTGCACACCAACGACGCGCCGAGTGCCGTGACCCGTTTGATTGACATCGGGGTGAAACCCTTTTTGGTCGCGTCGTCCACCCGCGCGCTCATGGCGCAACGCCTGGTCCGCAAAATCTGCAAAAAGTGCGCGGAACCGTATCGCGCCACCGAGGTCGAGATGCGCGCGTTGAACCTCACGCCGGACAATATGAAGGACGCCACCCTTCTGATCGGCCACGGCTGCAACAATTGCTCGAACACCGGCTACCGCGGGCGCATGGGCATTTTCGAAATCTTCCTCATTGACGACGAGGCGCGGAAATTGATTTACGACAAGGCGCCGGCGTCCGCGTTGCGCGCGCGCGCCCGGGAAATGGGCATGCGCACCCTGCGCGAGGACGGCATCCGCAAGGTGTTGGCCAGCCTGACCACGCCCGATGAGGTCATTCGCGCCACCATCGGCGACGAAGCGTAAGCCACCCCCGAATGATGAATCCCGAGTCTGGACCCCGAGGAATTGCTTTTGTGAATGGAAAGTTCGACATTCGCGATACGCAGGTCATAATTTAAGCCATGTCCTATTCCATGTCCGATTTGTTGCAGTTGGTGGTGGCCGAGGGCGCCTCCGACCTGCACATCCGGGTCGGGACACCGCCGGTCATCCGCGTGCACGGCATTTTGCACCGCGTCGAAGGCCCGATGCTCAGACCGGAGGAAACCGAGGAGTTGATGCGCAGCATCACGTCCGAGGAACACATTCAGAGCACGCGCGAACGCGGCGGGGCGGACTTTGGTTTTGCGTTTGGCGACGTGGCGCGCTTCCGGGTGAGTGTTTTCAAGGAAAGGGGAAATTTCGGCATCGTGCTCCGGCAGATTCCGAACAAACTGCTGACGATGGAGGAAATCGGCCTGCCGCCCAGCACGAAAGAACTGCTTTACAAGTCGCGCGGGCTGGTGCTGGTGACCGGCCCGACCGGCTGCGGCAAAACCACCACCCTCGCCACGATGATCAATATGATCAACGAGGAACGGGACGAGGTGCACATTGTCACCATCGAGGATCCCATCGAGTACTACCACAAACACAAGCGGGCGCTGATAACGCAACGCGAAATCGGCGTGGATGTGCCGAATTTCGCCGAAGGCGTGCGCCGCACGTTGCGCCAGGACCCGGATGTGGTGATGGTCGGTGAAATGCGCGACCTGGAAACGATTGAAGCCGCCGTCACCTCGGCGGAAACCGGCCACCTGGTCTTCGCCACGCTGCACACGACCGGCGCGGCCAAGACGATTGACCGCATCGTGAACGCCTTTCCGATGAACCAGCAGGAACAGATCCGCATCCAGCTCTCGACGGTGCTGCAGGCGGTCATTTCGCAATTGCTGCTGCCGCGCATTGACAAGCCGGGGCGCATCGCAGTTTTTGAAATCATGGTCAACACGCCGTCCATTGCTGCGCTGATCCGTGACAACAAAACGTTCCGCATCCAGTCGGACATCCAAACCGGCGCCAAATGGGGCATGCTGTCGCTCGACGCGTTCCTGATTGACAAATATCTGCAAGGCCTGATTTCGCGCGAGGAGGTTATCACCCGGGCGCAGGACTCGACGACGATTCAACTGAAGTTGCAGGAATTGGAACTGGCCCAGGCCACCGGCTCGGGTGGCTCGTCCAAGGTGAAGGCATGATGATTTTTTATGGCCGAAGAGATTTCCAGTCCGTTGCTGTCGCTCATCAAAGAGCAGGGGCTGATTGACGATTTGCAGTACGAGGAAGTGGTCGCCGAACTCAAACGCAGCGGCGAATCCGTGATCCAGGTCTTGCAGGACTTCGGCGTCATGAAACTCGATGACATCCTGCACGTGATCGCCACCCAACTCGGCACCGAGGTGGTGTCGTTGCGCAACCGCCAATTTCCGCCCGAACTGGTGCAGACGATCCCCGCCAAAGTCGCGCGGATGTATCGTTGCGTCCCCGTCGCGTTGAAAGACTCGACGGTGCAGGTGGCGCTGGCGGACCCGCTCGACCCGGCTCAGGCCGACGAAATTCAGTTTGCCGCCAAACACGACGTGCAGGTGGTCGTGGCGGACCCCGCCGAAATCGAAAAGGCCCTTGACCAGCTTTACGGCCAGGACGAAAGCGAAAGCTTTTCGGAGATTCTCAAGGAACTCGGAGCCGACACGGAAATCGCGCGCGAAGTCCGCGAGGCCAGCGCCGATGATGAAAAGCGTTTGACCAACCTGGCCAACGAAGCGCCCATCGTGAAATTCGTCAATCTCGTGTTGCAACAGGCCATTCAGGATCGCGCGAGCGACATTCACTTCGAGCCCTTTGAAACGGAATTCCGCATCCGGTACCGCGTGGACGGCGCGCTTTACGAAATGTCACCGCCGCCCAAACACCTCGCGCTGCCGGTCACTTCGCGCCTGAAGGTCATGTCGAATCTGAACATTTCGGAACGGCGCCTGCCGCAGGACGGCCGCATCAGTTACGCGATCGGGACCCGCCAGATTGACCTCCGCGTGTCCACGCTGCCGACGCAGTTTGGCGAATCGGTGGTGTTGCGCGTGCTCGACCGGTCGTCGGTGAACCTGGAACTGGAAGCGCTGGGCCTTCCCAAACAAGTGCATGACTACATGGCGGAGGTGATTCAACGCCCCAACGGCATCGTCATCGTCACCGGCCCGACCGGCTGCGGAAAAACGACGACGTTGTATACCTGTTTGCGCCGCGTCAATGCGATTGATTCCAAGCTGCTCACGGCGGAAGACCCGGTGGAATATGACATCGAGGGCATCATGCAGGTCGCCATTAATGACGCCGTTGGCATGACGTTTGGCAAGGCGCTGCGCTCGTTCTTGCGCCAGGACCCGGACATCATCATGGTCGGCGAAATGCGCGACCTGGAAACGGCGCAGATTTCGATTCAGGCGTCGCTCACCGGCCACCTGGTGTTGAGCACGCTGCATACGAACGACGCCCCGGGCGCGGTGACGCGCATGCTGGACATGGGCGTCGAGCCGTTTTTGATTTCCTCGACCCTGATGGCCGTGCTGGGGCAGCGGCTCGTGCGGGTCATTTGCAAGAATTGCCGGACGCCGTTTGATCCGACGGAGGAACAATTGGCGCTGTTGAATCTTTCACCGCATGATTTGGGTGGCAAGGTGTTTCACTACGGGCGCGGCTGCTCGGCCTGCAACGACACCGGCTACCGGGGCCGGAAAGGCATTTTTGAACTGCTCATCATCAGCGAAGCCATCCGCGCCCTCATCAACGAACGCGCGCCCACGGCGGTGTTGCGGCAGAAAGCCGTCGAGTTGGGCATGGTGACCTTGCGCGAAGACGGCTTGCGCAGCATCTTTGAGGGTGATACAACCATCGAGGAAATCGTCAAATACACTTAGTCGTTATGCCGAAATTCAACTACGTGGCCCTGGACGCCCGGGGCAACGAAACGAAAGGCACCCTTGACGTCGCCACGCAGAACGAGGCCATTGGCCGCGTGAAGGAAATGGGCCTGTTCCCGACCCGGATTACCGAGGCCGATAAGATTTCAGAAAGGCTGTCTGCCAAAAGGACCAGGGCCGGCGGCAAAAAACGCGGCGCGCTCGACCTCCAGATCAAAATCCCCGGCCTCACCGGCCGGGTAAACCAAAAGGTGTTGACGTCCTTCACGCGGCAACTGGCGACCCTGGTGGACGCGGGCCTGCCCCTCTTGCGCGGCTTGCGCGTGCTCGAAAAACAGGAGCGCAATTCCGCGCTCCGAACCATCCTGGGCGAACTGGCCCTGGCGATCGAGGGCGGCAGCACCTTTTCCGAGGCGCTGGCGCAACATCCCAAGACCTTCAACCGTTTGTTTGTGAACATGGTCAAGGCGGGTGAACTGGGCGGCGTGCTGGAAGTGGTTTTGAAACGCCTGGCTGAATTCTCCGAAAAGGCGCAGAAGATCAAAGGCAAGGTCAAATCCGCGCTGTTTTATCCGATAGCCGTGATGCTTGTCGCGACCGGCATCTTGATCCTGTTGATGACCTTTGTCGTGCCCCGGTTCAAGGAGGTCTTCGCCGGCATGGACGTTCAGATGCCGGGCTTTACGCTCTTCGTGCTCGCGGTCAGTGACGCCGTCAGGCATAACATTGTGAAGACGCTGGGGGCCGTGGCGGTGGCGTGGGTTCTCATCGTGCTGTTTCTCAAGACCAAAATCGGCCGGCTGTTGTGGGATAATCTCAAACTCAAGCTGCCGGCCGTCGGGCCGGTCATCAGCAAGGTGGCCATTTCCCGTTTCTGCCGCACGCTCGGCACGCTCGTCAGCAGCGGTGTCCCCATTTTGCAGGCGTTGAACATTGTGAAGGAAACCGCCGGCAACGTCGTCATCAGCAACGCCGTCGCCAAGGTGCATGACAGCGTGAAAGAAGGCGAAACAATCACCGCGCCGCTGGAAACCGCGCGCGTCTTCCCGCCCATGGTGGTCAGCATGGTGGACGTCGGCGAGCAGACCGGCGCCCTGCCGGAAATGCTCCTGAGAATCTCCGACAACTACGACGAAGACGTGGACAACGCCGTCGCCGCCATGACCTCCTTGCTTGAGCCACTCATGATTGTCGTTCTGGCGCTTATGGTCGGCAGCATCGTCATTGCCATGTTCCTGCCGTTGATTAAAATGATTAGCACCCTCAGCGGCGCAGGCGGGGCCGGCGGCGACTGATTTTATTGGCAGTCCGGACCTGATTTTTGGGCGAAATCAAAAAAAACGTTGACAAGTAATGGCACCTATGCGTAAATACATTGTAAACACATTGCATGGGCGTTCTATTTACAATTAGCCCCTTATGGAGTTCGATTGGAATAATCCGCCCTTTGAAGTGGGTGGTTCTTTGGCTCAGCGGGAAATTGAAGAGTCTTTTGAGGATCCGTTTGCCGCCCGGCTGTTGCCCGACTCGCCGCGGTTCAGTGTGCAGGCGCGGTTTTTCAATCTGGGCATGTCGGCGGGTGGCGTTGGAATCTTCAGCGTGTACCGGACAAATGGGCGGTTGATCCGGGTGTTGCACGCGCGGGTGTTTGAACCGCAGGAGCGTTTTTTTTACCAGCGAAAGATGGATCAAACGTTGCAGGTGAAAGGTGACACGTGACGGGTGACACGGCTTCATGCCACCGGTCACTTGTCACGTGACGCGTTTTTATGCGGACCTTTGCCAGTTGGGAAGATGTGCCGCTCTTCGACAGCGAAGAAGCCGAGGCGGACTTTTGGTCGGAGAACCGGCCGGACTTGCGTTTGATGGAAGCGGCCACCGCCGGGAGCGCCGAGGCCGCCGAGTCGGTGACCATCACGCTGCGGATTGATCCGCGGATGCTGGCGCGCATCAAGCGGCTGGCCCGGACCCGGTATCTGAATTACCAGAGCATGATCAAACAGTGGTTGAGCGAACGGATGGAAGATGAATTGAGGGAACGATGAAAACGATTAAAAGTGACCGGTGGCGAGTGACGAGTGGCGAGATGGACGCGGCGGGTACGGGGTGTTCCCGTCACTTGTCACCCGTCACTCGTCACGTGTCACGTGTCACGTGTCACGCCATGGCTTTCACCCTTATTGAACTGCTCACGGTCATCTCCATTATCGCCGTGCTGGCGGCCTTCACCGTCCCGGTGCTGAAGGGGATCAAGCGCCAGCAATACCTCCGGAGTGCGCAGGCGGAGATGGAGCAGATTGAAACGGCCATCGAACGCTACAAGGCCGTCTACGGCTTTTACCCGCCGGACAATCCCTGCAATCCCCGCGTCAACCAGCTTTACTTTGAATTGCTGGGAACGACGGTCATCACCAATGGCACCCTCCTGACTTATCAGTCGCTCGACGACCCGACCATCCTAATTACCCAGGACGCATCCGTTTTTGGGACCGTATTCCTCCTGAACGCGAGTCAAAACAATTGCGTGAACGGTTTTATGAACTGCACCAAGCCCGGTGCGGGCGAGGAAACGCGCCCGGCCCAGAACTTTTTGCCAGGTTTGAAACCCGACCAGGTTACCGTCTTCACCAACAACTTCCCCGGGAACCAACTCCCGATTAAACTGCTGGTCGTTTCCGTCGGCGGGCCGGACATTACGTATCTCCCGCTGGGCACGCAGGCGCAGGGCATCAATCCGTGGCGCTACAATTCCTCGAACCCGACCAACAATCCCGGTGCGTACGACCTGTGGGTTCAGCTTGCGATCAGCGGAAAAACCAATCTCATCTGCAACTGGAGCAAACAAGTGCAGTTGGGCAGTTCGCTGCCCTGAATTTTTATGTGCGTCGCCACCCAATCCGGATTCAGCCACAGTCAACGTCCGGTGGCCGTTGACTGGCAGGACTGCGGCTGGTGTCCGCTCATCACGGTGCAAGTGCCGGTGGCGGCGACGCCCCGTCGCCGGGCGGTAAAACCATTGTCCATGCCATCGCTGCTTCAGTATCGCTCGCGCCATGACCTTGCCTTTTTCACCACCATGAAAACCATGCCGATTCGTTCACGCTGTCCCCGTGCGGGTTTCACCATCGTCGAACTGCTCACCGTCATTGCCATCATTGGCATTCTGGCGGCCATGCTGGTGCCGGTGCTGTCGGCGGCCAGAAAACGCGCGCAGAAGGTGCAAGCGCGCCTGGAGATTGACCAAATCGTGAACGCCATCCTGAAATACGATTCGGATTATGGCCGGTTCCCGGTTTCCACCAACGCACAAATCGCGGCGGGAACCGGCGATTTCACTTACGGCGGCACCTTGCTCGATGCGGCCGGCAATGTTAATGGGACCGTGCCCATCACGTCCACAGCCCCCGCAGTCATGATGACCAACGAAGAGGTTATTGCAATTTTGATGGACCTCACCAATTACCCCAACGGCCAGCCGGTCCTGGCGAACATGAATTATGCGAAAAATCCGCAGCAGACGATTTACCTGAGCCCAAAAATGTCGGACTACAACCCGGCGGTTGATAAAGGACAGCCGCCGGGTGGCCTGGACCTGAACGGCGCTTACCGCGATCCGTGGGGCAATCCCTACATCATCACCTTGGATTTGAACTACGACGAAAATTGCCGGGATTCGTTTTACTGCTTGCAGAAAGTGTCTCAACAGAGCGGTCAAACCGGGTATAACGGATTGTTCAATTCCGATCCGGGCGGCACGTCCGATAATTTCCAATATCGCGGCAAGGTCATGGTCTGGTCTGCCGGGCCGGATGGCAAGATTGCCAGTCAGGACGGGAGTGGCAACGCCATCAATGCCATCTCCCAGCCCAACAAAGACAACGTCCTGAGCTGGCAGTAAAATGAAAAGTGACATGTGCCAAGTGATGCCAAAAGGTGGCAAGTGGCAAGTGGCAGGTGACAAGATAAGCCGCACGCCGCATCCGTGTCACGTGTCACCTGTCACGTGTCACCTGTCACCTGTCCCCCGTCACGCGTCACCCGTCACGCTTGCCGCGCCGGAGCAGAGCGAAGGCGGGCGCCACCCACCTGCCTTCACGCTCCTCGAATTGCTGGTGGTGATTTCCATTCTCGGCATCCTCGCCGCGCTGACGGTGCCGGCGCTCAAACATTTCGGCAAATCGGACGTCACCATCAGCGCCTCGCGGCAGTTGCTCGACGGCGTGGCGCGCGCCCGCCAACTGGCCATCAGCCAGCGCACCACCGTCTATATGGTTTTCGTCCCGACGAATTTTTGGGTGGTCGGGGGATTTGCTCCTCCCGCTGCCGGCAACACGTGGTGGGCCGGCCTGACCCCCGCCCAACAAATCGCCGCCACCAATTTGTGCGACCGGCAATTGTCCGGTTACAACTACATCGCCTACGGCGCGATGGGGGATCAACCGGGGCAGCACGCCTGGCACTATCTCGCGTCCTGGCAAACGCTGCCGGACGGCGCGTTCATCGCCTTGATGAAATTCACCAATTCACCGAGTCAATACTTCACAATTACCGACCCGATTGATTCCACCAAGTCCTACAACGTTTACGGTTTCAGCGTTACCAACACGATCCCGTTTCCCACGGAAACGGCCACCAACGGCGTTTCGTTGCCGTACATTGCGTTCGACTATCGCGGCCAGTTGGTTTCGGGAACGCATCCAGACACCGCCGGTAACGGCGAAAACATCCCGCTGGCGCAGGGCAGCGTGCTGCCCGCGATCAACCTCGACACCAAGGCGCTGCAATTCGGCGATGCCGACGCTGCGGAAATTCCGCCCGGCAACAGCACCAACATCGCCTACAAAATCGTCCACATCGACTGGCTGACCGGCCGCGCGGTTTTGGAATATCACCGAATGTGACCATGAACCTTCCCGTACGGCATCTTCAATTTTCAGGTAGGGCGGTCAGTCCCCTGACCGCCGCGGTCGGCGCGCAGGGGACTGCGCGCCCTACCCGTCATGCCGGTTTCACACTGGTCGAGATTGCCATCTGCCTGGCCATCATCAGCGTGGCGCTGGTCGCCATCATCGGCGTGCTGCCGCTGGGCATGCGCACGCAGCGCGATAACCGCGAGGAAACCATCATCAACCAGGACGCCACCGTATTCCTCGAAGCTGTCCGCAACGGTGCGCGCGGCCTTGACGACCTCACCAACTATGTCTATGCCATCACCAATTTCCGGGGTATTTATCCCGGCGGAACACTAAACACCTACGGCTACACTTTCCCCAACAACATTTTCACCAATATCGTCGGATTCTTAAGCACACCGGAATACACGGACGTTACCAACGGCACGCCCATCCCCAATCTCTTGTCCGGCGGTTACAGCAATCACATCGTGGCCTACGTCCGCTCCTTGAGCGGGCCGGCGGTGGAAAAACCGCCGCAGGACAACGACATCATTCTGGGCGACGCTTTTGGCTATCGCATCCTGTGCGTCAACGCGCCGGTGGCGACCGACACGAATTTGTACAGCCAGGCGCTCTATCCCAATGGACCTCCCGCTTACGTCACCCGGCTTGCCGCCAGCCTGCATGAGTTGCGGCTGACATTTCTCTGGCCGCAACAGCCCAATGGCAGCCTGGGCGCCGGCCGCCAGACCTTCCGCACGCTGGTCGCGGGGCAAATCCTGCAGCTCACCAACAACAATCAAACGCTTTATTTTTACCAGCCGCAATCCTTCACCAACGCCGTCACCCCGCTGTGAAAACAAACCGAAAAGTGACAAGTGACACGTGGCATGTGACAAGGGCCGGCTCGCAGGCGACACCTCTGGTCACGTGTCACCCGTCACGCTTGCCGCGCCGTAGCGGAGCGAAGGCGGGCGCCTTTTCCCTCGTCGAAATCATGGTGGTGATCGGGTTGTTGTCGCTCATCGTGCTGGCGTTGATGGCGGTGTTCAACAGCGCGCAGACGGCGTTTCGGGCCAGCATCACCCAGACCGACGTGCTGGAAGGCGGGCGCGCGACGATGGACCTGATGGCGGCCGATTTGCGGCAAATGGCGCCGTCACTGGGTTACAGCTCCAGCAACGGCCTGGTAAACGTTTATTACCCCACTAATCCGGTTAATTTTTACGCCTGCACCAACTTGTATTACACCCAGCCGCTGCTTCAATCCCTGCCCGGTAGTGCGCAAAAGCGGACGAATGTGCTGGAAACCTTTTTCGTCCTGAGCCGTGGCAATCTGAACGGCCAACCGACCTGGTTCGGCATGGGTTACGCGGTGGATGTGGCAACGAACTCGAACTACTTGAACCCGCTTTATCACTTTTATATGACGACGAACGTCGAGGCTTCGCCCAATCCGGTGACCCTTTTCACCAATTTCATGGCGTCGGTCGTGGCCGGCACCTTTACCAACGCCACTTGGAGCCATTTGCTCGACGGGGTGGTGGATTTGCGCGTGCGGGCCTACGACACCCACGGCCTTTGGATGACCAACGGCTACACCTTCGGATACACCAACACCGCGAATAACGTCCTCTTTCTTCCGTCCACCCTGGGCGAATGCGGTTTTTACATGTTCAGCAACACGCTGCCCGCGTCGGTGGAAATCCAGCTTGGGGTGCTCGAAGACCGTGTGCTCCAGCGCGCCGCCACGTGGCCGAACGGTTCCCAGCAGCAAAACGACTACCTCGCGCAGCAGGCCGGCAAGGTCCACCTCTTTCGCCAGCGCGTGACCATTCTCAACGTTGATTCCTCAGCCTACCAATGAAACTGAAAAGTGACATGTGGCAAGTGATGCCAAAAAGTGGCAAGTGGCAAGTGGCAGGTGACAAGATAAGCCGCACGCCGCATCCGTGTCACGTGTCACGTGTCACGTGTCACCCTCAGCAGGGCATGGCCCTGGTTATCACGTTGATCATGCTGTCGGTGACGCTCGTCATGGCCGTGGCCTTTCTGGCCATCAGCCGCCGCGAACGCAACGCCGTCACCACCACCACCGACACCGCCACCGCCCGGCTGGCCGCCGACGCCGCGCTCGCCGGCGCCGAGGCGCAAATCGTTGCCAACCTCTTTGCCACCACCAACGCCGCCGCCTACAACTTCGGCCTGCTCGTCTCCACCAACTACATCAATGGCTACGGTTTTAATCCGGCGGGAGGTGCCAATCCCACCAACGTCAATTTCGATTACCGGTCCGACGGAGCGGCGTTCACGGTTGACGACTTCAATCAGGACTTTGCCAACCTGTTTTTTCTCCCGCGCGCGCCGGTCTATATGACCAACCTCGTCTTCCACACGAACGAAAACCGGTTTTATCTCGACCTCAACCGCAATGGCAGATTCGAGGATACGCGCCCGAACGTGCCCAACGTGGACAATTTGGGCGTGACGAACGGCACCATTCCCGAAGTCGGTGACCCCCAGTGGGTCGGTGTGCTCGAGCGGCCCGACATGACGCACGGGCCCAACAACCGGTTTGTGTCGCGCTACGCCTTCATCGCCGTGCCCGTCGGCAACACCCTCGACCTCAACGCCATTCACAACCAGGTCTTTGACGAACCTACTGCGCCTTCGCAGGGGATGATTTCGGTAAATCCAGGAGCAAATGTTAATGATGGATTTTTTCGCAATGAAGGTGTGGGGTCGTGGGAAATCAACCTGGCAGCGTTCCTGGCTGACTTGAATACCAACCAGTGGGGTAAAATCATTGATCCACCTCTCCTTCCACCCAGCGGTTATTATCAATATAACGAGCCTTTCGGCAATGCCAACCAAGGTCGCGCGTTCGACGACGCCCGCGCGCTGCTGGCTTACCGTTATTGGAACAATTACAACTCGCTGGCGTCGGTCGTCACTTTGTATGGTGGTATTCTTGGTTTGTCTGGTCCCGGTCCAGTCGCATTTATAAATGACAACATCGACGGCTATTCGGTCAGGCCGTTGATGACCGGCTTTCAATTGCCCGGCGATAACGACAATCCCCAGTTGCCCTGGGCGGGCGCGGACAACACCAATCAATTCTTCACGCCGGAGGAATTGTTTGACACCAACAAAACCGGAATCGGCGCGTCCGTGCCCGGCTTTGCCGACCGCCTGCTCGCCGCCGGCACGAACACATTCGGCGGCACCACCGTTCCCACCTACGACCGCTACACGTTTTACCGGATGCTCGACGAGCTGGGTTCCGATTCCACGCCGGAGTCGGGCAAAATCAATCTCAATTACTCCAACGCCGTCGTCCAAACCGACCGCAACGGAATTATCACCAACCTTGCCATTGTGCCGAACGCGGAAACCAATTTCACGGCGTGGTCACCGACCAATTTCTTCCTGGCGGCGGCCGACCGGATGCTGCGCCTTTACAGCAGCAACTGGTTCCAGGGAAGTTCGTTCGACTATTACACAACAAATTACACAGGTGTCACCAACTGGATTTACACGGACCCGTCCAATTATCTGGCGACTTATTACGGTATCTACACGAATTATTTCTCTTATGTTGATGCGCAGGGCCGTTATATTTGGAACGCGCCCAACGGACTTGGCCTTACCAACCTTCCGTTCTATGGCATGACCAACCAGGTGCCCGCGTTTGGCATCACGAACATTCCGGTCTGGGTGAACAACCAGTTTGTCTATACACCCGCCGTCAACCGCCTGCTCCAGCTCGCCGCCAATATTTACGATGCGACAACGACCAACACCGCCAACGGCTCACTGGATTATCCGCACGTCTTCCGCCCGCTTTTCTCGCGGGATTCAAACGCAGTAACGCATTTGGCCGGTATGGGCACCAACCTCTTTATCAGCGGCTATGCTGAAGTTGCATCGGTCACTTCGCAGAACATCAACCAGCTTTTTGTGACTCCAACAAACGCCTGGGTTTTGGCCAACCCGAATGTGATTACCGGTCCTATTCTTAACGCGCCGGTGAATGTCTATGGCGTGCCGTGGATTATTGGCGCCAAAAAGGGTTTTCCCAACTTCAACGAGTTCTACATGGAGAGCGCCTTCCGGCTCACACGCAGTTTGATGGTCACCCGCCAGAGCACCAATATCTCGACGCCGCCACCGCTCCCGTCGAGTCCATTCTGGGGTTATTACGTGATGTATAATCTGAGCCTCAGCAACCATTTTGGCGTGGAATGCTGGAACTCCTACCACTCCAATTACACCCGGCCGCTCAACATTTACATCACCGACGATTTGACGATGATCCTGACCAACGACGAAGTAATGGGCGAAGGAGGACAGCTCTTTAACAACGGCTTCAGTAACCATCTGTTTACCAGCGTAATGATCCAGACCAATCTGTGGCAGGGTTACATTCCCAACAGTTCTTCGGCTTGGCTTTCATTCCTGACCAATTTCCCGGACCAATCAGGACTCAATACGGGGATCATACCAACCAACTTTGCCGCCATCCCGGATTCCCGGTATCTCTTCACTTCCCAGTATCCGAATCCCCATGGCGGCGGCTTTCCCTTCCTGACCACCAATCTGAATTTGGGGTATGAAACGACTCCCTCAAGCTTTGGCCAATATCCGGAACCGCACTGGTGGCTGACGACGGCCAATAACCTGCGATTGATCATGGTGGACACCTATGATCCGAACAATTGGAAGGTCATTGACTATGTGCAGTTGGCCGGGCCGAACAGCCTTCGGGATTTGACGGCGGAAATCCAGAGGGGGTATGACACGAGTGCTATAACAAACTACAATGATCTATGGGACACAAACCAACCTTTCGGCATGCCCAGCGGAATGGCCAACCAGTATCAAATCTCCATAGGGAACATAACAGGCGCAAACACAGCAAGCGGAAATCCAAATTTAGGCGTGATTCAAGCAGTATGGGGGAGCGACCTGAAGACGGCTTATGACCAGATGAATGCGTTTCGCGCCTTCACGATTGGCCCAAATTTTTCAGAGATTAATTATGGCGGTTATGTGCCCGACCTGACTCTGATCGGCGCGGCCCTGATGACCAATGCCATGCAAATGCCTTACTCGCCTACGGCGCTGGTCGTGCAGGACATCGTCTGGCAGGCCAACGACCCGCTGGTCCATTACCTGGCCAGCGACTTGACCGATCCCACCGCCGGGACTGGGCCGTACAAAGCTCTATTTTGGCCCAGAAATCTGGGCCAGTTGAGCGGGCGTTACCAGCCGTGGGGCGCCACCGGAGACACCAATGCTTACATGCTCGCCATCAAGGACCCGCTGGTCACTTGCTCGGATGATTGGAATTTCCC
>Ga0187874_10002453_pt1 | contig 14254 bp, 11 predicted proteins | sample June2016WEW_16_1_3_FD_132993 | JGI IMG/M metagenome (GOLD analysis project Ga0187874, IMG submission 132993) | Peatland microbial communities from SPRUCE experiment site at the Marcell Experimental Forest, Minnesota, USA - June2016WEW_16_150 | ecosystem: Environmental > Terrestrial > Soil >... | reverse complement strand
GTTCGGTGCAGCTTTACAGCCGTTTGGGACTGTATTCATCAAAGCAATCAAGATGATCGTAATACCCTTGGTATTTTCGGCAGTTACCTTGGGTATCTATAAAATGAGCGCCAACTTTAAGACATTGGGAAGACTAGCCGTGTTGGCTTTCGGCTGGTTTTACTTTGCCACGGGCTGCTGCGTTGCTCTCGGCATAGTCCTAAATGCGATATTCCATCCCGGAGCGGGAGTCGCCCTTAAGGCAACCGGCACTATTCCATCGAACCTTGCGCACTCAATCGATTGGGTCAAGTTCTTGCTGGATATCGTTCCGGATAACATAGTTTTGGCTGCCTCTCAGCAACAAATAATACCAACCTTGTTTTTTGCTATTTGTTTTGGCCTTGCCTTGGGTAAAGCGGGAAAGGTTACTGAGCCCGTAGTGAATGTGCTCCAAGGCATCATGCAAGCGATGTTCAAGTTAACTGAAGGCATCGTGGCATATTCACCGATTGCGGTTGCCGGCATCATGGCTTGGGTGTTTGCGACCCAAGGTGGCGCGTTGATCTTTGCTATGGCTAAGTTGATCGGGGTGATGTATATCGGGTTGGCGGTTGTCGCCGTAGCCTTCTGTATCATCGTGTCTCTGCTCGGGTATCCGCCGTTCGGTACCATCAGGAAGGTCGCTGAGCCGCTGCTGCTTGCCTTTACCACCTGCTCCTCGGAAGTGACACTTCCAGTGCACATGCAGATTTTGGAAAATACAGGCATTCCCAATAAGGTGGTGGCGTTCGTTTTACCTTTGGGATATAGCTTCAACCTGGATGGCGCGGCACTTTATCAATCGCTGACGGTATGCTTCCTGGCAGAAGCATACGGCCTGCATCTTGATGTTGCCGCGATCCTCACAATCCTGGTGACAACGCTGATCGCCAACAAGGGCACCGCTAATGTACCCGCCGCCTCACTCGTGATATTGGCGGTCATCCTGACGGCGATGCACCTTCCTATCGAAGCAATCGCGATTGTTGCCGGGGTGGATCGTTTCATGGATATGGGCCGCACTACGGTAAATGTATTTGGTAATACTGTTGCTGCCCTGCTCCTCAATCGATTCGGAGGCAAAGGTATTGCCGAGAGTGAAATGGCGATGGCCGAGAAGGCTTAAGGAACGGTTTTTGTTAGTGAAGATACTGGCCATTCCGGCAGACTACGAGGCGCGGACGCTGCCACGAGAGGCGGAGGGGGTGGACGTTTTTAAGCCGAACTCGACAGCTACAGCCGCTGACGGGCAGCTATGCTGTCGGGACTGATGGATGGTGGGTAGTTTGTCTTCAATATCGGGATGGCAGGGTTAGAAGCAAACTTGTTGTGGCTCCTTATGGCGCATTGGGTCGTTATGAGGAGATCGTGTTGCCGGGAATGGCGAAAGCGGCGGCAAGATGCGCCGTTGTTATTGGTGTAGACCGCGCCGGTTTAAAACAGCCGCTCCGGGACGGGAATTTCTTTTGCGCGTGGCAGCACGAAAACGCCGCATCGAAACTTTGGAATCGATGCGGCAATCATGAATAAACAAAGCTCTAGCTTGGTTGTATGCTGCTGAAGAAGAACCGTCAAGTACCAACTTGTAAGCCAACTGAGACTTGAGTTACCGGTGCAGATTTGACTCGCGCCCAATCCTCCATTTCTCCGCAAATCCGCAGCCACCGGCTTTACCAACTTGACCCAGCCGCGAGGCTACCAACGGTAAGCTTCGTAGGCGCCGCGGGATAAGCGCCGCTGGCCGGAAGTGTATTTCGAAAATGATGAAGCCGAATATTTACCGGTTTGTCGGCCAACCGGAAGTATCTCGGCGGATACCTTGGGGGCTCAGGATTATCGGAAACAACGTTGAGGCGTGATTGCAGCACGGCGGAAATCCCAGCCCGTATTCCAGCCCGTAGTTGTCGTGTCTTATACGTATTTAGAAGAACTTAGCGGACCTCGGAGGGAGAGTTAAGTTGCTCAAAATACTTGAACCCGAACGCTTGACACGGTCGACATCCGCTTTCGCATAAGTTGTTGGTCCGCATCAACTTACGAGTTAACTACTGCCACCTTCAGCCCGTTATTCCAGCCCGCATTTCGCAGAGCGCTACCTTTTGATCAGCGAACTGATGCTCGGCGCAAGCGAGCGATATCGGTACGTATGGCGTGCGGGATGCCCTCCCCGAGGCAACGGTCGGCGTCCGGTGCGGGACGAACGCACAAGCGCTTTTTCGTGAACGCCGGTTACTTCCGAGTTGCTCGTCATCCGCCCAGGACCGAGCCATGCGGACAACAAGCGTGTTATTGACACCTTCTTCAGAGTTCCTTAGTACGCATTCGGACCGGGATCGGGCGATTTGCCGTCACAACTTCTGGGTGCCCACAGCGCAAGGGCACAAAAAGCTCTAACCTTGATTCAATGAATACGAGTCGCTGCTTAGGCCTAGCGGATGCGGTAACAGAGGAACGGCAATGAGATGGCTCATCACTAACCGCAATATTACCGATTCTGGTTTTGGCACCGACTTTGCTGATATGACATTCTGGCTGCAAGAGCAGCCTACGGCGAACACATGGGACTGGTCCGCGTGGAAAAAAGTCACGATGGACGCCTTCAAGGCGGCGTTGGTGGCTGTCGCAGACCAGTTTCCTCCTCCCCTGGCGACGTCGCCCGACCAGCAAAAGCAGGTTGCCATATTGGTCCATGGCTATAACAACGCCTGGGATGCGGCTATGCGACTGCATGACAAGGTTGAACGAAACCTGTTTCCCGGTCCAAGTTCGCTTGGGGTGGTCGTCTCTTTTGATTGGGCATCGAAAGGTTCGCTTTTAGGCTACCTGCCCGACCGAAGCGAAGCTAGGCAGAGCGCTGAGGATTTATCGGAAGTACTCTCCGAGCTTTATGATTGGCTGTCGGTGAAGCAGGCGCAAGCTGCGAAAAATCCCCAGGATGCTTGCAAGGCAAAAACATCGCTTATCGCGCACAGCATGGGCAATTACGTCCTCGAATGCGCCATGAACTACACGTGGACGCAGAAGAATAGGCCGCTGCTTGTCAGTCTATTGCAGGAAGTGCTAATGGTCGCCGCAGACGTGGACAATGACATCTTCCATAGTGGCGAAACGGTGGAGCATGGAGATGGCGAAGGCATCGCGAATCTATCCTATCGTGTTACAGCACTGTACACGGGACGGGATGCCGTTCTGGGTTCTTCCGCCGGGCTGAAGCATTTCGGCAAACGTCGCCTCGGTCGCAGTGGTCTTGATAAGACCTGTCCCGTTCCAGATAACGTCTGGGATGTGGATTGTTCTTCCTTGCTCGACCCAAATGTGAACGGAATAGCAATTCATGGAGAGTATTTCGCAGACGGCGAAGCGAAAGTCTATAGCCTAATGCGCAGCATTCTCCAGGGAGTGGATCGAAGTGTTTTGATTTCTGAAGGTCTGGTGCCGTCGGCGAGTCCGCGCCAGCAGACTGTGAACTTGATTCCGCCAGTCGCGAGTTAGAACAGGAGCTTCAGCGTGTTCGCAGTTGTGAAAGGGGTAAAAACTGTGTAGGTCGAAAGAAACCTATAATCGGGACCTCAATTGAGCCTTCCGGCCGACAGCACACTGCGGCCATGCAGTGCTGTCGAAGTCTGACGACAAATAAACATGATTAATGGCGGGACGAACTGATGCTAACAAACCAACTATTTGGCGCCATCGGTGCAGCTGGCAAGAGCCCGTATGCGCTAGTCGCTTATGGCATGGCAACAGCCGCATGGCTCATCGTTGCATGGCGGGTGCAAAGGCACAAAATCTTGCTTGAGCATATCAAAGATCTACCACCAAGTGATCGTCTTGCCGCCATTCGCGCTGAGATGGGTCTTCCAAGTACCGCGAATGAGTTGAACGCCGAGCAATTTATGAAAGCGCGAGTCCAGTTCTTTTTCTTGATTGCGTATCTGTGTACGGCTGGCGTTGTTCTTGTAATTTCCGTCGTCGCTTATATGGACTTTGGAAAAGTTAGCGCGGTGATGCAGTGAGGGAGTCAGGATCGTCGGCGAGGATGGTCGCCGTCGCTTTCGCGGCCATTCTCTGCTTTCACAACACAGCGTTCGCGCAGCGGCAAGTTAACAAGGCATATGTCCCAACGCAGTTCAAGGGGAAGGGTATGTCCTTTGGCGATGACCCTCACCAGTTTTTTGTCGTCAGCTACAGCAGTGTGCGCTCGGGCGATACCTTGTCAGTCGAGTTCTCTATTCCCTACCTGCGGGTGCTCCAGAACGGTGGACCCATAAGAGGTCTGCACGAGTTTGGTAGTCCCTTCAAAGGGGACGTGGTGCCGGAGGTATCGTTTAAAATCAACAACACAGCGCGAGGGAATTTTTATGCGATAGGAATTACGCTAAAGGTCGTTAGGAGTGCCAAAATCAGGTCGCCTATCCCGGTAATTATGATCGACCCTTATGATCCAGTCTTAAACGTACGAGACTTCGGATCCGCAGAGATTTCCAATGTTTCAGCAGGTATAGCTCTAATAGATAAAGGGGATTGTGATAGTGGATTCAAGGGGTATAACGAAATCGCACTGACTCGAGTATCACTTTCTCCGGTTCCAGGAGCGAAAGGCTACTACTCCTCGACACTTTCTGAGCCGAAGATACCTCCGTTATTTCATGATGCGCAAGTTCGTTGTGCGGTCGGCTTCCTCAACTATGACGCCACCGGTTTAGGAGCGCAGCGAATGCCATTCTCCACGGTTATCTTCCATCGAGCGCATGTACCCCTCGGGCCCCGCGTCCCTTCTATGACGTATGATGTTCATCTCGCTGCTGGACGTGAAAATTATGCTGTCGAAGTTCCAATCTCTCAAGCGGTGCCAAGTGGTCAAGCGGATTTTATCAAACTCAAGATAAGTTCAGATGCTTGGGCGTCGTTTGACGCGCAAGTCGAAATGAATTCTGCCGATGGAAGCGTTATCCAATTAGGCAACCTGCATCTAGAGTATTTTGCTTCTGGACAGAACATAAAGTTAGATCATAAGCATTTTCGTCGGTTAGATTTGCATTTAACCGCGACGTTGCTGAAGTACATCCGGTACGTGGCGGAAAACCCGTTGAACAACAAAGACGTTGTTGTCGTGGTGACGCCAGAGTATAGCCGAGATCTGTTCGGAGGGCGGGCGGCTCTCGAGGCGGACTTGGTGGAACTCCTTCGGAAAACTCGTGACGAGGCGACTATGTGCATCGTGCCCGAGGTTGGGGAGAACGACTGGAACGACTGTTACGATGAGCGTGGTTTCCACAATTGAGCATCCCCCACTCGCCGTTACTCCGAATATGAGGAATTTCCAGCCTGTATTCCAGCCCGTAGTTGTCGTGTCTTATACGTACTTAGAAGAACTTAGCGGACCTCAGCGGGAGACGTAAGTTGTTCAAAATACTTGAACCCGAACGCTTGACACGGTCGAGAGCTGGCGCGGCTGTTTTGGCGACAACTTACGTGTGATCAACTGTTTACAGATTCCCCTCATATTGACCTCAGCCCGCATTCCAGCCCGTAGTTTTCAGAACGCTACCTTTTTGGCCCCCGGAATGGGCACTGACATTGCAGCGGGAGGCAATGGAACCGCTGTTCTCCTCCCGCCAGTAGGCTACTCGACTGCTGTGACGCAACCTTCTTCCAGCTGCCCTTCTACTGTGCTATCAGTGAGTACCAAAACGATAACGAACTTCGTTCTAAAAGTAGAACAAAAAAGATAATTTACTTGCATCTGTCCAGGAACTTTGGATAATGACTGCGCGAAATTCTCATGGCACATTTGTGCTAACGCCCCCAACTGGCATTTTGAGATGTTTTGGTAAGCGCAGTTTCTCCCTCGCTGATGACTAATGAACTCGCGGTTTGGATTTATCCGAGGAAGTTTCGGACCAGCAGACTAGTGGTAAACGGAAAGAACGATGATCATGATCGATCTTCAGGGCCTTCCGCAAATCATCACTGCCTCGGTGGATTGGATACCGCAGCCTTCGGCTTGGTGGACGCAACTAAAGTCTTCCGCAGTGGCGTGAATAATATCGGTTTTAGTGGAATTGAGACCACAGTTAAGGCATTGACGCCTGGTAATCCGGCCAATGCGCTATCTCAGCTTAAACAGATAGTTTCGGGCCCGATTTCAACTTCGGTTCGTCAAAGGGAAGCTCGCAATGGTCAAAGGTTTCGTGGGCCAGACACCAATAACCTTGAACAAAGCCTTGCAATAAGGAGGAAGAGTTATGCCAAATCCATGCCGGGTCACAGGGCCACCCTTCACTGTTGCATCTAGCGCCACGCCGCTCAATTGCATACTCTACAACGCGCCTACCGTAACAAAAATCACAGCGGCCACGTGCATCGACTATGCGACTGGCAACCCGATACCGGTAACCATAGCTAATGATGCCGAGAGCTTTCAGGTACCGATCAATACTCCGGGTAAGTACGTCATTAACGCGACCGTGAACGACACGGCCGGCACCACTGTCCGCATCGTCGAGGACTGTCCCGGCCACACCAAGCTTCTCTGGATAACGGATAAGACGGCCAACTTTATACTGCAGGTGACATAACCATGAAAGCTCCCCAGCCCCTCGTAGTGGCGTCCATGGTTCTCGCCGCAACTGTTTTTGGGTCTTGTTCAGCCGCGGCGCAGACGCAATCACAGATTCCTAGTTGCCAGGAAGTTTTCAAACGCCTATGGAACGATAGGCCAAATAACACTCCGGAAGAGTTCCGCCAGGCACTGGAAGAGACTCTTTCCCCAGCGTCATCTCCCGGATGCGCGGCGGAATATATTCATGCCGTTGAACCGCAACTTCAAGCCACCGCTCTAAAATTGTTCAAACCCACCCGCCAGAACCTGCTTAAGGCGCTACAGAACTATTCGGCCCAGCAGCAACAGACATCCACTACTTCCTCCACTGCAAGCGTCACCCCGGTCTCCAAGGTGACTGGGCCTTCTGCTATCGCGGAGGAGTTCAGTGGAGTGAGCATCAGTTCCAGCACCAGTGCCATGACCTTTCAATTCACTCCTGGAACTCTTGTACCCAATCTTAAGCTACAAGACGTAATCGTTCCTTGTTCCTCAACCCTGCGTATCAACAGGGACTGCCTGAGCGCGCCTCTCCAGACTTTCTTTGAGATGCTGACCTTGTCGATTAGTGCCAACACTTCAACTGCCGGCCAATCGATTAAAGGGACGGCGACTTCGGGCACTTCAGGTTCGACTGCCGCTGCCGCAACCCTGTCCACTGCCGGCACGACCGAGCCTTCGTTTGGAGGCTTCGGGGTGAAGGTGGTGGCAATTTATACGAGCGACAATAGCAAAACCGCGGGTAAAAACCCGGGTGATGTATCGGACGCGCAGAAGCAACTGGATAGCAATTTGTCCAAGTATTCGGCGGAGTTTTATCGCGAGCTGATTAAGAATTGCCCAACTTACGTTGCCGCGAGTCAAGGGGCAATCGATGCGCTAGCAAGCCCAACGACACAGGACCTTTTTTCTCAATCTCTTCAGGGTCAGTATGCTCCAGTTGGCAATGCCCTTCTAGCCTGTTTGCAAAGTGACAATTTATTGGCGAAGGACCTGCAGAATTACCTTGCCGCGGTTCTAGTCGCGGAGGCCAACAATGAGGATCTCGGCGCCGCGAGAAAGCCCTTGCTAGGCTTCGAGTACGATCTCAATACCCCGCCAAATCAGCCGTCGTATTCAAGCTTGAAGAGCAACTTCACGTTTACCTTCGGAAAGACCGCGTCTGAAAAGGCCACGGAGCAGGCAAAAAAGGCGGCAGCGAAGGGTCAGACGGGTGCTCCCTCATGCGGCAGGGAAGGCGGCAAGGCAACCTCCATAGGTCAACCTGCATGCGCCGCTGCAAAGTTGGCGGTGATCGCAGCCAGTCAGACCTCCGCACGGGGGGCGGCGGAGATCGCGTCGCAATCCGACTCCCTGTCAAATTCCAAGAGCCAGAACGCCGCCGCAAAGGGAACGGCTTCCGCGAACACGAAACCATGGACGATCAATGCTTCCGTGGGCGTCGATCTCTACAACTCCGAACCATCAAGTTCGATTCCATCCGCCAGTCACCTGCGGGACGTCCAGGCAGGTGTAGAGATCGATTACCTTGTTCCTAGTTCAAAGATTCCCGTGGTTGGGCCCCTGATCGGCGATTCGACGCTGGCGGGAACCTATTACTATCAGGACCAAACCAGTCCCTCGATTCTCAAAGGACCACCGCAAAGCATCACCATCGCGGATCTGCCCTCAACCGCAACCCAGGTTTACACTACTCGAGGTCCGATCAACCTCGGGCAGATACGGCTTGGACTCGGTACCGGCACAAATGTAAGCTTCCCGATTTGTTTCACCTATTCCAATCGCTCTGCACTGATAGCACATCCAATCAAGGGTGTACAGTTCGGTTTGAGCTATAACCTTTCATCTCTTTTTGCGAGTAGTTCAACAAAATAACTGTGTGCCGGAGATCGTCACGCTGTCACCGTTTAGGGCTACGGGGTATGAAAATGCAAAAGAGCGTTCTCCAAACGTTGTGGAGGAGTAGAAAATGTTTGCTATGGTTTCCAACTTTTGGGACGTGATTCACCAAGTCAAGACGCCGATCCAGTTAGTAGCGCTTGCCCTGGTTGTTATGTATGCTCTCTTTCGTGAACTCGCAAAAGGTGGTCACGTTCCGGCTGATCTAGTCAGGTATTCGTTCTACCTGTTGCTCCTTGCGGTGACCTGTTCTTTCGCAGTGCTAGTCCTACCGATTATTGCAGAGATCATACATCCGCAACCTTTGCAGCTCACTGGCAACGTTGAAGATAAAGATAATCAGCAAGTCGGAGTTCCTTCCGAAGTCAAGTTACAGATACCGGGCAGCAGCACACGTCATGCACATGCAAATGACGACGGCTATTTCGCCTTTCCCCTCGAACAGACTGATCTTACGAAGGAAGGCACTATTTGGGCTGAGCCGCTAGACAAGACAAGGTACGGGCCGTCGACTTCGCTACCGGTTCGCTTTACCAAAAGCGATACGCACCCCTCAATCACCATATCTGTAGCGCAGCTAGTCATACCCGTGACGAATCCAAACGCGCTGAAGGCGTCGGCGGATAACCCAATGGTCGGTAACGCAAATGCGAAACCCGCCCGGCCGGTACCTTCTGGTGATCCGCAAGTTCCTTCCCACTTTTATTTCATGTATTCATTTCAGCCGCAACCGGGACGGCGGGATTGGACGCGCTGGAGCCAAAGCAATTGGAATGAAACATACGCGAACGGTGAATACACGGCTTTCTCTGAAATTGGTCATGCGTCTGTGGATGGTTGCAGTGGAACAGTGGTAGCCCGACAACCGGACAAGAGTTTTGAGGTGTTTATTCCTAATAAGAATTGCCAATTGCTATGGACGAGATTTCGACAAGATAACGGAAATTGGAACTGGCTAGGAGAAATGCAGGGGGTCGAGTAGATATCAGGTGCACGTTTGAGGCGGCAACCTAAATCCAGCCAAGACAGAAAGGAGAACTAAAATGTCAGACGGAGCTTCCGCTGGAGAATCTTATGTTAGCTTACGTGGCATATTGGGGATGTCCCTTTATCTGATAATTGTATGCGTTCTGTTGTTCTATATTCTGATAGTTCTTTGGCCGTCCGCGCAGCCGCTTTCTATAACTTCAGTGGAGCCTAAGAGTGGTCCACCAGGGACTCCAGTGAAGATTACGGGAACTGGGTTTGCCACCGGGGTACAAGTTGCGTTCGGTGATACACTTGCTCAAACAGTAACTCGCGATTCCGAAACGCTGATCGAAGTCACGACACCTACGCATTCCGACGGTGTGGTTTCCGTGGAGGTGAGGGCGCCGAATGCGGCGGTGTTGCCCAGCGGGTTCACCTTTCAGAGTACTCCGACTGCCAACCCTCCAGCTTCCTCCAGTCTACAGCCGACGTCTCGGGCCTCTCCTGCTGCCGTTGGAGGACCCAGTGCGAACGGAGTCCCTGCAACTCGCAGTTCATCCCCAGGAGCTACGGCTGGCGGCGGAACCGGCGCGTCGGTTGTCAAACTGTTCTGGTTATCATTTTCTCCCTCTGACAATTTCCGGCTTCTTCTGATCGTAATAGTCGTGGGTGCACTGGGCAGTCTGATTCATGTATTGCGGTCGTTCTACTGGTATGTAGGCAACAGGAGCTTACGATCGAGTTGGCTCCTTATGTACTTCTTGTTGCCGTTCAACGGCGCGGGCTTGGCGTTATTGTTTTTCTTGATTGTCAGGGGCGGATTATCGACACAGACTCCGCCTACTCAATCGACATTGGATGGGTACGCGGCCCTAGCGGCCCTGGTGGGAATGTTTAGTCAACAAGCGATGAATAAGCTCAAGCAAATTGCGGAATCTTTCTTTAATCCTGCAGAGAAGGGAAAAGACCAGGCACTCGCTAGTTCCCCGAAGCTGACAGCGGTCCAGCCACCCCAGGGGCCAAAGACAGGCGGTATTAAAGTACTCCTCATTGGAACGGGATTCTCTCCCGGCTGTCGGGTCACATTCGGGGGAGTTGAGGCGACCGGCATTGCGATGACTAGTGACGGCCATCTGGAGGCCATCATCCCGGCGCATGCGCCCGGCCAGGTGGGCGTTGAGGTTAGCAACGGCACCGGACAAACATTCTCCCTCCCTAGTTCTTTTACGTACTTGGACGTCTATGTGGGTTCCATTTCACCATCTTCAGGTCCAAATGCCGGTGGAACTCTCGTGAGCATTGTCGGCACTGGATTTAAGAACGGGGCATCCGTGAAGATTGGAGGTGCTTCTGCGACCTCGGTAGCAGTGGGAAGTGATTCAACACTAACTGCAACAACGCCACCGGGGAAAAAAGGTCCAGCAGATGTTGAGGTTACCAATAGTGATAACAGCACTGCTGTGTTGCCTGCCAGTTTTACTTTTACTTAGTCGCGGGTGTCGAGGAGGTGAGAGTGTCCACGGAATCACTCGTTGAGACGATCGGCGGCTACGTCAAGCACTTGCTGCCTAGGATTTCGGACCTTCCGACGTGGCCGCCGGACGTGTTCTGTTTAGCTGCGCACCTTTTGCACAAGTCTGGTACATACACCACAGTCGTTGATAACGATCGGCCCAGGGTGAAGCTGCCGAACAATGTAGAGTGGCCGCGGCACGTGCAGGAAGTTGGCAAAGAGTGGGGACGTAATTTCGCAAAGCTGCCTGTGGCCCTGCAACCTGTGTGGTCGCTGGTCCGCAAGGACTGGAAGCTTTCGCTATGCAAGGTGCGTTACGGTATCCGCTCCACTGCGGCGCTTTTTCATTTGCTTGCATGTGCGGATGGTGCCGGTGCGTTTACAGGGAGGGGTTCTCTGCTTGCTGTTCAGACCGCGCAAGCGTCCGCGCAGCAATCCTCCGAAAGTGCTCTAAGAGCTCCGCCTCCGTGCCGCTGCCTGAGTCTGGTGCAACGCTGGACAGAATCACCGATGACATTGGCATCGTATTTACGTTGTTCTAAGCTTGTGCCCTGCTTCCAATCACAACTTGATGCACGCCCTTTGTCCAGCGGCATCGGAGATATTTCTCGCTTATGGCAACTATACGCGCTCAACTGAACTACCTTTTGCCAAACTGGTTCAATTCACGCTCATTTCTGCGGTGGCCGCCAGACGCTTTTGCACTGTGCGCATTTCTTCTGCTCAAGTCGGGTGCTTATACGACGATGCTTTCCGATTGGCCACCAAGTCGAGGCAAGGATTGGTGTGCCTATATCGAACAAGTCGGCCGTCGCTGGCGAGAATCCTGTTATGGCGGCCCGTTTCCGCCCGAAATATTAAAGTGGTGGGAGGTTGTCAGGAAGAACAGCACGAGATCTACAGAAGAAATTCCATCCTTGAAGCTGCTTGTTCGAGCTTTGTTGCAGTTGCTTGCGGCTGCGGATGAGGCGTGCGCCGGAGTAGGTATTCCGTCGAACACTGACGAAGAACTCGATCTTTTCGATTACACGGCTGGGCTCCAGTTGGTTATGGATGAATCCAATTCAACGTTGTGCAAGTTTGTCCATGGGACAGAGGCGAGGGTTCTTCCGAAGATGCACACTCCGCAATCAGGGCTGACGATACGATCTCTCACACATAACATCTGTTTTGTTTACGGTGACGAGATGAAGCCAATCTGGAGTGTTGTTCCGTTCAAGAAACAGGAACGCGATCTAAAGCTCCTTCTAATGCCTTGGCCTCTCAAAATCCGTACGGACGATTTTCGTCCGGTTCCAGCAGCACAGAGCGGTATGGCCAATCTTCCCCGGAATTTTGGAATGTTTGCCTACCGGTGCGCAGATCCACGCTCCAAAGTAGGAGCAATCTTGCGTATTTTCGACGCTGCTCTTAAAACCGCGAAGCGCATTGATGCGGTCGTGTTGCCGGAGCTCGCGTTAACGGAGAAGGAATGTGCGGAGCTTCACCAGGAGCTCTATAAGCGCAGATCATGTCTCATCGCTGGCGTAAAAGAACGCGGCACGGTTGCCCCCCGAAACAGCGTTCACGTAGCAATTCCCGCACTCGGTAGGGATTTCTCGACTCGACAAGCTAAGCACCATCGATGGAAATTGGACCTTCGGCAGGTTGAAACCTACAAGCTAAAAAAGCTGGCGAGAAAAGACTTCTGGTGGGAGCATGTCGATATACGAGATCGAGCGATCAACTTCTATGCCATGAAGCCATGGCTCACGTTCTCGGTTCTGATTTGCGAGGATCTGGCGCGTCCCGATCCAGTGGGGGATACCATTCGCGCAGTCGGTCCCAACCTGGTAATCGCATTGTTAATGGATGGACCTCAGCTGGAGGAACGTTGGCCTGGAAGACACGCTATGGCACTGGTCGAAGATCCAGGGTGCTCAGTTTTGACACTCACCTGTGTCGGCATGAGCGAACTCAGTCGACCAAACGGCAAGCCGACACAGTATCAACGACAGATCGGATTGTGGCGAGATCCTGGATCGAGCCGGGCGACGGCCATAAAACTCCCGAAATCCGCTGCATCGGTATTGTTGGACATCTCTATTGAGCAGAGGGAGGAATGGACCTCTGATGGAAGAAGCGATGGTACTGTCACGGGGCGTCCTGTTCTTAGATCATTGGTTTTTTTGGGGCGGAACGGGAACCGAGTGGGGGGTAAGAGCATCTCATAAACATATGGATGAAAATGCCAAAATGCCTCATACTAAGCGAACAATGAAGAAGCTCGCCGAGATCAAAACCGAGGTTGGCTCCAAAGCAAGAAGGAGCCTCCAGATAAAAAAGATATCTGGGAAGGATCTCTCGGTTCTTGCGATCTTGGCGCAACATCCACGGATTTCGGCTGCGCGGAAGAGTGTTGCATTCAATATCCTCAGCAAAGACGCCAAAAAGATAGCCGAGCACCTGAAACAGCGGGCATCAGGTAAAGCAGCTAAATCCGCGGCCTTTGATTCCGCCTCGGAGCTTAGGGATTGGGCGCAGAGCAATCGCTTGTAAACTGCTTTTTGATCTTTATTGTGAACACCACGAAAGCTGAAAAGGGGACCGTTGTCTCTGTTGTGGTCCGGCGTGGGCGGGCAGTGGCGCGCAGCCAATCAGCAGGGGCTTGAGTTCGCGTCAGTCGGTGTAATGCCCATTGGGTTCCGGGCAGGTAGACTTTATCTCACCTAGCCCAGCGTCATGGGTCACGGTCGAAACGGCGTTGTGGTAACAAAAGGCGCCACTGTCGCCCACTGTCGGAAGTTATCTCGGCGGACACCTTGGGAGCTCAGGATTATCGGAAACAACGTTGAGGCGTTGATTGCAGCTCAGCGGAAATCCCAGCCCGTTATTCCAGCCCGTCTTCGGCGCGTCTAAGACGCACTTGGAAGAACTTAGCGGACCTTCGTGAACTTACAAGTAGTTGGAAATACTGATTATGGAACGCTTGACACGGTAGAGGTCAGGAGTTCGAGTCTCCTCGTGCCTACCATTTTTCTGCTTCTAAGTCATTGAATCTGCGTAGTAGGCATCGGCAGATCCTGCTTCTTAACCCCGAACTCGTCACCATTTGTCACCAAAACATCCAGATTTTTGACCACCTCGCGACGCCTGGCGTCGATCGGAATCGTATAGATTTCGAGCGTGGTCGACATCTTGGAATGTCCAAGCTGGGCTTGCGCGTCGCGCAGCGATCCGCCCGCCTGCTGAAACAGCGTGCAGTGGGTGCG
>Ga0187874_10002449_pt1 | contig 14272 bp, 26 predicted proteins | sample June2016WEW_16_1_3_FD_132993 | JGI IMG/M metagenome (GOLD analysis project Ga0187874, IMG submission 132993) | Peatland microbial communities from SPRUCE experiment site at the Marcell Experimental Forest, Minnesota, USA - June2016WEW_16_150 | ecosystem: Environmental > Terrestrial > Soil >... | reverse complement strand
CTAATTTTGTTCGTATTATTAACTAAACAAATATACGACAAATGGATAATAATGTTATAAATGAGAATAAAAATATTGAAAGAAAAAGACCTGCCCAATTATTACGCAATTTGGAAATTGGCCAAACCGAATCATTTATAATTAGGCAAATGCTATCAGTTCGGCAAACTATACTCCATCTCCAAAAAATGGAAGCTCCTCTTAAATTTTCTACTCGATGCACAGAAGATACCATTGAAGTAACCAGGATTGCTTAAATCCATGATTATGAAATGAAATTCTTAAAATAATTGATAAAGCACAATTTTAAATCTATCGCCATGCATCCATTTTTAACCAAGCTTGAAGTGGCCAGAATATTAGTAAGGCCATTACCATTTAAGAATCCGGAAAATGCTGCTTTAAAATTAGCCAGGTTATCAAATATTGATTTTCAGTTAAAGATTCATCAATATGGTATGGTGATCGAAAACTTTGGTTATAACCGCTATATAATTAAATGAATATGGAACTTTTAGATAAAGCTTTAACCCAAAGAACTGAAGTGACCGAAAGGCAAATACCAACCCAAAAGGTAAAGGCCAAGGTTATAAAGCTAAAAGCTTTTTTGGCCACCATGCAAGCACTTCAGGAGTTTTTGAAAGAGGACCTTGATGAATTATTAAAGGATCAGCCTCTATCCAAAAAACAGACAAAGGATATTGAAGGCATAAGAAGATATCAGCAATATCTTAATTCCAGAACCAGAAAATAATATATAGCCATGGAAGATTATTTACCGGACCCATTTGAATCAGTTAGCCTTATTCCTTTTGAGGCTGAAATCATCAAAGAAACGATTGATTTCGTGAGATCATCCATCAAACAAGGTAGACGATCAGTCATATATCCAATGGATATTATCGATGATGAATGTATATTCTTTACTATTTACCCAAACTAGCAAAACCAAAACCCTTTATAACATGGACCATGCAGTTGATGTTTTATCAAAAGACGATTCGTTACAAATAAAAAGTAGTAAGAAATTTGGAAAAATAACGGTTAATCAGGCAACTAAGGATGTGTTTCTAATCTTGGATGAGGATACTTTTATTACAAGTCTTTTTCCTGACGGGAATGTTGATTGTGGCCAAAAACATATTGCTCATCTTTATAAAACTAAGTAAACTATGAAAACATATGAACCTTACACAAAAGAAGAAACGACCTGGGCAAAGTGGTTGTTAGTAGCTATATTAATCTTTGGAGCAACGATAATTATCACTCTCTTTTTAACGAGTGGAAAACCAGTAATGCGTCATATATATGAAGAAATTGATAACTCAAATATTTAAAAAATGGAAACACTCGAAACAAAAATCAGAAAATCAGAAGTTCTTTTAGAACGCGAACGTGAAATGAGACACGCCCTTGAAGCATACAGAGAAAGTCTCGTACAGGTACAGTATTTCAACAAAAAAAGAGATGCAAAACAGTCTGCCTGGTTCCTCTCACATGCTGATCATTTCATCGGTAAGTATAGTAAGATCGCTAACGAGTTAATAACTATGATGTAATGGAAACATTAACGCTATACTCAAATGGAATAATGGTATTGTTATTATTCTTACTTATGCTACTATCCAGATTTGAAAAAGAAACTCACAGAAATACCTGGAACTATGAAAAAGATTGAAAGCATAGGACATGTGAACACTCATAAATCTCTTATAGACTTAAATCCTTATCACAAGAGTTTAGAATCTCAACAACTATTCTGTTACTTTGAATTTGTTCTTTGTAACGAGACTTTTGATAACTATAGAGTTGTAATCTTTGAATTTTTAAACCAATGAATAACTGGAATTACCCAGCTGGGGCAGATCAACCATGGGCGCCATGGAACAAAACAGAAATCGAAGAACCTAAAAGAACTATTCCGGAGGTTTGCCCCATTTGCGGGAAGCCGGTTTATGTGAACTCTTACTCCGTAGAATGTACGGATTTTGAAAATTGCGAATTTATAATTGATATAGACTAATTTTATGAAAACACAAATCAAGTGGAATGATTTGGAAAGTATGGAGTTATCAAACTCTGGCAAGTTAGAGTTAAGAAACTACCTGCTTAATCAACCTCCTCAAAAGGCATGGATTAAAAAGCATCCTTTGTATAATAATGATTATCTGGCTATTGACAAAGTGGAATTTTTATTAACTTTGTTTTTTAAAACGTGGAGGGTCGAGGTTAAGAACGTCTTTCAGATAGCAAATTCCGTATGTGTGACAGTACGTCTTTACTATCAAGATGCGGACAGTAAAGAAATGAACTGGCAGGATGGCGTGGGAGCTAATCCCTTACAGGTTAATTCAGGTAAGAAACCTATGGACTCGGATGAAATCAAATCAAACGCTGTGATGTTAGCTTTGCCGATCGCTGAAACTAATGCTGTCAAAGATGCTGCTGATAAAATAGGACGTATATTCGGACGTGACCTAAATCGCAAAGATACGATGAGTTATGACTTGTTAATTAAAGATGCTAGGATCACCGAAAAATAAACAGCGGTCCGCTGGTCAGGACAAAAACAATTAAATAATGAAAGTGGAAACATTATTCAATGCAGGTGACAGAGTGTTTATGCTGCATAATAACAAAATTGCTAATGTCGCGATTTATTCGATTGATATAAGGCAAAGCAAAGATTTAATTGAAATTAAGTATTGGTTCAAGTTTGACAATATTGCTGCCGTGTATGATTACGACCTTATATCTAAGCAGGAATCAGAGTTATTTGAAACCAAAGAACAGTTAATTAAATCCCTTGACTGACATGCTGACAGAAGAACAAAGGCACATCAGGACCGGAAAGTTTACCGGTTCTGAAATTTACAAGCTCATGGGAGCTAAAGTATTAGGTAAGACAGGGGAGACATACATCTACGAAAAGGCAGCAGAATTTTTAACCGGTGAGCCTTGCACTCCTGAATTTTCTTCAGCAGCCACGACCTGGGGCAATGAAAAAGAGCCAGAGGCGAAAGCGCATCTTATAGCCGCTACCAGGTGCGAAATTATCGAGCCTGGAACTATAAGTAATGAAATGATTTGCGGAACTCCTGACGGGATTATAAATGATGCTATACTCGAGATCAAATGCCCTTATAACAGCTCCAATCACCTGCGAAACTTATTACTCGAGGATGCTGAAGGATTGTTAGATTTACATCCTGAGTATTATTGGCAGATAGTTTCTTATCTTTGGCTCATGGATCTTAAAAAAGCGAAGTTTTGCAGCTATGACCCACGTTACAAGGAGGCTCAAAAAATGCTTATCTTGAACTTCGAGTTAAACCTCGTTCATCTCGTGTTATTGAAAAACAGAGTAACAGAAGCTAAATTAATGTTTAACAATATTATTTCAAAACTATAATCAAATGAACGCAATAGAAAAAATCACCGCATCAGAATTTGGATTAGAAGAATCACAGGCCGTAACAATTGAACAGGCTTTTATGCCTAAGATCATTGAACGCGATGCTTTAAAAGAAGTTTACGAAAGCCTGTTGACAAAAGAAATCACACCAGAAGTTTGTTGGGAAGCTAAGGTAGTCAGGCTTAAACTTGTAAAAGTTCGTACAGGGATTGCAGACATTCACAAAACTCAGAAAGCTTTTTTCTTGGCCGCTGGGAAGTTTGTAGATGCCTGGAAAAATAAAGAAACGCTTCCTGTCACGCAAATGGAAGAAAACCTAGAAGCCATTGAACAGCATTACGCACGTATAGAAGCCGAAAAAATTAAGGCTTTACAAGAAGAACGAGCCTCTGAAATGTATAAGTTTGAAGCTGATTTTATACCCTCGAACCTGGGTGAATTAACGGATCAGGTTTGGCAAAATTTCATCCTTGGAACGAAAACAGCTTATGAACAAAAGAAAGAAAGTGAAAGACTCAGGATTAAAGCTGAAGAAAAAAGGATAGCAGACGAAAAAGTTGAACAAGAGCGGATTCGACTCGAAAACGAGCTTTTAAAGAATGAAGCTCTGGCAAGAGAGAAGGAGCTTGAAAAAGAACGAGCCAAAGCAGCGGAAGAAAAACGCAAAGCAGATGAGGCTCTGGTAGCCGAACAAGAATTAGCACGTAAAGCAGCACAAAAAGCAGCAGAAGAAAAGGCGGCCTTAGAGAGAGAACTTGCAGCCAAAGCAGCGGAAGAAAAACGCAAAGCAGATGAGGCTGAAGCAAATCTTCAGGCAGAACTCCTAAAAGGTGACACGGATAAGTTTAACGATCTTATTCGTGACCTTGAAAACCTAAAAACAAAGTACTCTTTTAAGTCAGAAAAAAACAAAAAGAAATATTCAGATGTAGGAATATTACTTGAAAAAATCATTAATCATATAAAATAATAAATTATGTATTACTTATTTCTACTTCTCACAGTAGCGGCGATTATCTCGCAAACCGTTCATACGTTTTTTATATTCGATAGTTTTAGCCGTCTCAAGGGGCGGTTAAAACTCTTCCAGGCGATTGTATTTTGTAGTATTATTTCAGTAGCTATATTTGCTTTTGTGATAATTGGCAAGCCTCAACTTGCTTTATTGGGTGCTATAATTGAGGTTGTGATAAATATTTATTATTACGCCAAGGATTATTTCGAAGATGGTATTACCACGACAAAAAAATACGCAATACGTAATTGGTGGAGACGAAATTGGATTTCAATGTTTTTTGGTATTATTATACCTGCCCTTATTTACGTGTTTAGTTTACAATTAATTGAATTAAAATGAGCCTAATCGACAAAGCCATAATAGAGCAACCAAGCGGACTTGAGAAAATTGAAAACTAAGTACAACAAAAACAGCCACTGTAAATATCTATTAAAATTCATAACTATAATAGTTGTTAATAATTACTAACTTGCGTAAAATCTTTTACAGGTAGTGGAAAACCTAACCATCTTATATATTAACCTCATAGCCATTAGCGTTTAACTTAGTTGCACGAGTCTTACCCGTGTTCCACCTGCTTTGTTTGCGTTAATGGCTTTTTTATCTCTATACACTATGTCATGAGTAAAAAAACACAGGATCACCAGATAAGCGTTTTTGAAAATGCTGTTTCGACAAATAAAAACACACTGACAATAAACGACTACTTTCAAGGCATTATAACGGGCAAATGGCAAGACGAGGTATTAAACTACCGTGCCGAACGCACTACGAAACAAAAGATACCTGCCGTCACCGCCTCGGGACTTTTTACAGGTCGTAAGGATTCCGAACTCCAGGAACATTCCGGGCTTATAGCAATAGACATTGATGAAAAAGATCAAACGAAGCCTATTACAGAAATCAGAGAACAGTTAAAAGAGATACCCGAACTTTTTGCCTTACATTACAGCTTAGGAGGTAAAGGATTAGCTGCTTATTTTCGTATTAACAAAGCGAAACATTTCGAGAGCTTCGAGGCTATAACAAAAATGCTCGTTAACGATTACGGAATCGTTCCAGATATGCACTGCTCTAATATCGGACGGCTGCGGTTTGTAAGTTACGATCCTGAATGTCATTTAAACTTCGGAGCCTCGGTTTGGAATTATTTCGAGTCAAAAGAAAATCGGATAAGCAATAACGAGGTTAAATATTCAAATGTCATATTCAGCGAACATGACATTAACTACATTTTAGGGCAGATTAAAGACCGTCATTTAAACATCGCGCCGGATTACTACAGTTGGCTCAGGATCGGTTTTGGACTTGCTGACAAGCTCGGCGACCAGGGACGGGATGTGTTTAACTTAATTTCTTCTTATTATTCGGGCAAACAAAAAATAGATAGTGACAAGCAGTATGACCGATGCCTGAAAGCTGGCAAATCAGGCATAACAATCAAGACATTTTTTTACTACGCCAAACAAGCCGGTTGTAATTTAACCTCTGAACGTTCAAAGAAAATTATTACAATCGGAAAGCTGCGCCGCAAGCAAGAACAATCCTCCGGATCGGGAGCTATCGTTAACGGTCGCTCCGACGCCAGGCAATACCTCGAGGACTTTGAAGGCATATCCGGCAAAGACGTGGACGATATATTGGAGCAGGTATGGCGGGCCCCGGCCTCTGAGCTCGCCAGCGAGGAAGGGGTGTTATATGATATTGAACTTTTTTTAAAGTCTAATTATAAGTTTAGACTTAATGAGATAACGCAAAAGATAGAAGTTAACGACAATGCGATGAATGATTATCTTTTTAATTCTATCTATTTAAAATGTAAAAAAGTTGTCGAAAAATCGAATAAAGATGTAGTATACGATTTATTAAATAGTGATTTTACAATGGTTTATAATCCTATACTTGAATGGTTTGAAAAAAATAAACATATACAAACAACTGGGAACATCGCAAAACTTGCGTCTTGTATACAATCAGATATAAATTTAAAGGATGCAAAATTTATTGAATATTTTTTAGAGAAATGGTTAATATCAATAGTAGCCAGCGCACATGGTATTTATTCGATTCTTTGCCTGGTTTTGACAGGGCAAGAACATGGAACAGGGAAAAGTAATTTTTTTAGAAGATTGTTACCTGAAAATTTAAGGTGGGCATTTGCTACAGATACGCTTGATGGAAGTAATAAAGATATAGGGATAATGATGAGTAGTAAACTTATCATTATGGATGACGAGTTCGGTGGTAAATCAAAAGCAGATGAAAGAAAATTTAAAGGTCTTACAAGTACCGAAATTATATCTATGCGCCCACCTTACGGACGGTATATCGATGATAAAATAAGGGTTGCAGTACTTTGTGGAACGACTAATGAGGAAAAAGTTTTAAATGACTTGTCTGGTAATAGGCGAATAATACCTATACAGGTTAATCTTATTGATCAAAGAATTTATGACGAGGTTGATAAAACAGAATTATTTGTCGAATTATATCATAAATTTAGGGCAAATCCACAGGGATGGTTTATAAATCATGAAGATATAATTAGATTAAAAGAAGTTTGTGGAGAAGCCAATCAAGTAAGTGCAGAGATGGAGCTACCATTAAAATATTTTGGTAAGTCTACTAAAAGTAATCCTGCTGCCGTTTTTATGTCCTCGAGTGAAATGCGTTCGATCATGGAAAAAAACTCAGGCATACGTTTATCTCAACAAAAAATAAGTATTGCATTAAAAAACATAGGCTATGACTATGATGTAAAGCGCATCAACGGTATTTTATGTCGTGGTTTTTGGGTAATTGATAGAACTAATTCAAGTACAACACCTTATGAAGATGATGAAAAAACAATTGATAAATTGCCATTTTGAAACAAGTGTTGCAACTACTTTTTTGAAGTTGTAACATTCGAAAAGCTTATGAATATTGATCTCAACCCTATGTTACAACTGTTACAACTATATATTTAAAATATTATATATATATATACAATAGATAGAATGGGTATAACAAAGGGAGTTTCATAGATATAAACACGGCGTTCATCGATTCGTAGATAAAAACACGGCGTTCATTTTTTCAACAATATATTTCTCCGGCAAAGTTGTTGGAAAATCGAAAAAAGGTGTAAAAGTTGTAACAAACGGCTGTAATTATCTAAATAATAAATATTTATATGTTACAAAGGTTGTAACATAAGGTTGTAACAAAATTTAACTAAAAACAAAGAATATGGAAATACTAATAGGATTTGAAGAAAGTCAAGCAATAACAATAGAATTTAGAAGCCTTGGACATAATGCTTTTTCATGTGATTTGCAGGATTGTTCAGGCGGTCATCCTGAATGGCATTTAAAAGGTGATATATTTGATGCTATAAGACTTCAAAAATGGGATTTAATAATATTACATCCACCTTGCACTTATACAGCGCTTTGCGGCAATCGTTGGTATTGGAATAATCCATTAAGAAGCGAAGGTATTGGACTATGTAAAAACGCATGGGAAAAAGCATGTGAGGTATGCGAACATGTAGCTTTAGAACAGCCAAAAACTATAATGCAAAGATATATAGGCAAAAGAAATCAAACTATACACCCTTGGCAATTTGGACATGGTGAAACTAAAGAAACTTGGCTTTGGCTTAAAAACTTACCTAAATTAAAACCGACAAATATTGTTGAAGGTAGAGAAAATTTAATTTTTAAAATGCCACCTTCAAAAGACCGTCAAAAATTACGTTCAAAGACTTATCCAGGGATTGCTTCCGCAATCGCTTTTCAATATACCAGTTTTCTTTCAACCAAAATATAAATACAGAAATGATTAATCTTAGGAGTTATCAACAAAACTTAATTAACAATATCCGAGCCAGCATGGTGCAGGGACATTGTCACATTGTGGCATGTGCGCCTACTGGCTCGGGCTAACTTGTAAGACTGTTATGTTTAGCTTTATGGCTAAAGAGGCTTCGCAGCGTGGTAAAAAATGTATGATCCTTACGCACCGATCAGAGCTTTTGAGTCAAGCTGGAGGAACCTTTGACCGCATAGGACTTCCGTACGAAAATATTACAGCCGATACCCGTTCAATACCCAACGCAAAAGTTTTGATCTGCATGGTGGAGACGTTAAAACGAAGGGTAAAAAACAGGCTTGACTTTACTATGCTGATGAAGCAAATAGATTTATTAATAGTTGATGAATGTCATTTGGCTAATCACGCACCAGTTTTCGAGTTTTTAAAACCTGAATGTTACGTGATAGGATTCTCGGCTACGCCAATTTCAGCTAACTCAAAAAAACCGCTAAGCGACTATTATACTGCCCTGGTCACCGGCCCTTCAATCGAAATGCTTATAAAGCAGGGATTTTTAGCCAAGCCAAAATATTTTGGTGTAAGCGTTGATCTTAGCAAAGTAAAAATGAAAGCCGGTGAGTTTGATGAACGTGACCAGGAAAAAGTATTTTTAGAAACAAAAGTTTTCGAGGGGCTTAAAGAAAATTTAGAGATGCATGCGAAAGGTTTAAAGACGATGATATTCTGTCCTTCGGTAGCAAGCTCTAAACAGGTAGCACATGACTTAAAGTGCCTACACGTTGACGGGACGATGTCAAGTGAAGAACGGGACAAAGTATTAACACAATTTGAAAACGCACCAGGCTCGGTAATTTCTAATTGCGCAATAACTACAATGGGATATGATCACCCGGGTATTGAGTGCGTGGTACTTTACAGAGCCACTACATCGCTGCCTCTGATGTTGCAGATTATCGGACGAGGGAGCCGTGTTACATCTACTAAGAATCAGTTCATAATCTTGGATTTTGGAATGAACATTCAGCGGCACGGATACTGGCACATAGATCGCACATGGTCGTTAAATCCACCGAAGAAAGCTAAAAAAAGCAAAGATTCATTTCCTATAAAATTTTGTCCCCAGTGCGGGGCTATTGTAGGGGTCAATAATAAGTTTTGCCCCGAATGCGGATATGTCTGGCAGCAGACAGAGAAAGAGCGGGTATTTGTCGAATTACAAGAGCTACATTACAACGAAGTAGAAAAAAGGATGAACAGTTCAACTATCGAAGAGATGGAAGCACTACGGGTAGCAAAACGGTATAAAATTGGATTTGTCCTGCATTGCTTTAAAACCATAGAACAGTTCGAGCAGTATGGGAAGTTAAAAAATTACCATCCTAAATGGGCGGCGATACAGGCAAAAATATATTTGCATTTATAAATTAATTACATTATATTTGTAAAATAATTAAATAAATATGAAAGCTAAAAGAACTATTACCATCACCCTGGACCCAGAGAACCAGGAAAAAGCGAAAGAGCTTAGTAAAAAAATCCTGGGACGTAAGAATATATCTGGTCTTTTTGCTTACTGGATTAACAAATTTTGGAATGAACACGAATGAATCCGAAGCACGTATAATTCAATGTTGCTATATTTGGCATCACAATTCATACCCAGAAAAACGAGGGCTTTTCTTTAAAATAAAGAACGAAGGTACTAACAGGATCACGGGAGCAAGGGACAAAGCTACGGGAGTTATTCCAGGCGTGGCAGACACGTGTTTGATCCATGAGGGAAAAGCGTATTTCTTCGAGTTTAAAACTCCTAGCGGCACACAATCTCCCGTACAAAAATCCTGGGAGAAAACTATAAAAGGCGCAGGTGCTGAATACTACCTTATAAGAAGTTTAGAGCAGTTTCAAAAATTAATAACTGATATTCATGCCTGATCCTAAAACACGCCTCGTTTTTAAAGATGTCGAAGTTACCAATGAAGGGTTACTAATCCGTCAAGTTGAAATAATCGACATGGTAAGCGGTGAGCATCTTCGCCCCACTAAACTGACAAAAGAACTCGCCTCATTTCTTGAAATGATCGAAATAGATACGGATCTTTATTTTGACACTGTTAAACTTAGAGAGAAAAACCCTGCCTTCGCACAGCTTATCAGAACTTTTAATTTAACCACTTAATACTTAATCTTATGATCACACTTAAATTGAACTTAACGCAGCTGAAACACGCACGTATGAAAACCCCAAAAGGAGCCGAAGTTATCGTTATTCCTATTGCAGACAATTCGTTGTTTGTAGGCGAAAAGGGGATATATCTTGACTTGGTAGGCTTTGAAGTAAAAAACCCCGAAGCAGGCAAGGATACTCATTTATTAAAACAGTCTTTTTCAAAAGAAACACTCGCAGCTATGCCAGAGGACATAAAGAAAGCTCTGCCGATTCTTGGCAATGCCCGTATCACCCCAGGGGGTGGACATTCAGAGCCGGAGCCAAAAGACATGAACAACGGCCAGGTGGCTGAAGGGCTTGACGGACTTCCTTTTTGAAATAAGTTCCGGATGTCAAAAAAACTGGCAGCTGGATCACCGGAAGTTGGACGGGTTGGGGGATGATTAAAAATGCTGAAAAGAATTTTAAAATAGAAGGTTTAAATCTTCTCTCGTCTAGAACTGACGAGTACACCTATGGAGACGGAGGTTACGAAGTCTGTGAAGTAGGTAAAAAGAAGGGAATTAGTTCCCTGAAACCGCTAAATCTTTAGTTTAGCGGTAGTTCATTCAGAATAACTTAAAATTAATTGAATTATTAAGATCGTTGCTATGGAAACAATTATGGAATATAAAGAATTTTTAAAAACAAAACAACATACTAGTATTGATTACGGTATCAATACTAAATTTATGGTTGATAATATGTTCGATTTTCAAAAATATACAGCAGAAAAGATGATTAAAAAAGGCAGAGGAGCTAATTTTCTTGATACTGGATTAGGAAAAACAATTATAGAATTAGTTATAGCTCAAAATTATGTAATACATACCAATAAGCCTGTTTTGATTATTACGCCCTTAGCAGTTGCTTTTCAGTTCATAAAAGAAGCGGAAAAATTTGGGATAGTAGATGTTGAATATTCTAAGAATGGCAAATACACAAAGAAAATAATTATTTGTAATTACGAAAGACTAGATCATTTTTATTGTAATGATTTTGATTGTGTTATTTTAGACGAAAGTTCGATTCTTAAAAATTTTGACGGTGCCATAAAGGCTAAAATAACAAGTTTTTTAAAGAAAGGACAATATCGGTATTTAGCAACAGCAACTCCCTCCCCTAATGATTACATAGAATTAGGTACAAGTTCGGAGGCTTTAGGGTATTTAGGTTATACAGATATGTTGACTAAGTTTTTTAAGAATAATAACAATAGTGTAAAAATTCAAATAGATAAAGCCAGAATGGGAATGGAATGGTATTTAAAACCACATGCCGAAAATGATTTTTGGAAATGGGTATCAAGTTGGAGTATTTCAGCTAGGAAACCAAGTGATTTAGGGTTTTCGGATGAAGGTTATATACTGCCAGATTTAAAAGAAAATATATCAATAGTTAATAATAAAAGGCCTTTAAGCATTAACGGGCAAGGAAGTTTATTTAATCGTCCGGCTATTAATTTCTTTGAGATAAAACAAGAGGTAAGAGCTACATTAAACGAACGATGTGAAAAGGCTGTACAGTTATCAGGATTGCACGACACTAGAGTTTATTGGTGTAATCTCAATGATGAAAGCAAGTTATTAAGTCAGTTAGATAAGTCCGCAGTTGAAATAGTTGGTAATATGGATATTGATAAAAAAGAAGAAATATTATTAAACTTCGCTAATGGAGATATAAAAAAACTAATAACGAAAAGTTCTATAACTGCCTTCGGACTAAACTGGCAACATTGTAATCATACTGTATTTTTTCCTACTTATTCGTATGAACAATATTATCAATCAATACGTAGGTTTTGGAGGTTTGGACAAAAAAAGGAGGTTAACGTGGATATAGTTATTTCAGATGGGCAACAAAGAATATTAGATACTTTACTAATTAAAAAAGATAAGGCTATTGAAATGTTTAAAAGTTTAATTGAACATGCTAATGCGACATATAGCTTTAAAACTAAAGAATACAATAAAGAAATTAAACTACCTAAATTTATATGAAATGATAAAAGATCAATTAATAACTGATAAGTATGGCATTTATTGTGCTGATTGCATGGAGGTATTACCTACATTATCCGAAAACAGCATTGATTTATCCTGCTACTCGCCTCCCTTCTGTGGCTTGTACAATTACAGCTCAGATTACAGAGATTTTTCAAATTGTGAAAGTAAGAAACAATTTTTAGAACAATATGATTATCTGATTTCAGAAATTGCAAGAGTGACAAAAATAGGTCGAATAAGCGCAGTTCATGTTTGCGATATTCACACTAACACGGGTAAGCTATGGGATTTTACTGGAGAAGTTATAAGACTACACGAAAAACATGGCATGGAATACCATAACAGGATAACTATATGGAAAGAGCCTCTAAAAGTTAGAATGAGAACGATGGTTCAGAGTCTTATGCATAAATTTATAGTTGAGGACACTACAAAATGCTTTCCCGCTATGCCAGATTATATGCTTATTTTCAAGAAAAAAGGAGAAAGTGAAATTCCAGTAATTCATAAAAATGGACTAATTGATTATCCTTATTTTGGCGAGAATCCTTTTTTAGATGCTCATAAAGAAACCTATGGTAATTATGATGAATTTAGAAGGAAATGGATAAATTTTAAAGGCGATATTACTGAAAATAAATTATCTCATTTAACTTGGCAACGATACGCCTCGAGTGTATGGGATGATATACGAATAGACAATGTATTATCATTTAAGGACAGTAAAGAAGAAGATGATGAAAAACACGTTCACCCTTTACAATTAGATGTTATTGATAGGATTAATTATATGTATTCCAACGAAAATGAAGTAGTATTAACGCCTTTCATGGGAGTATCAAGCGAAGTGTTTAGTGCTGTGTCTATGAATAGGAGAGCAATAGGCATAGAATTAAAAGATAGTTATTATAAACAATCTGTTTTTAACATGAAAAGTGCAGAAAAAAGATTTATAAAAATTGAACAACTAAAACTATTCTAACATGATCGACAAAACAATACAACATTACGACATCGACATAAGGGAGGGGATGATTAAAAATGCTGAAAAGAATTTTAAGAGAGGGGGAGTGAAATTAAGACAAAATTAATATTAAAAACATTGATACAGATAGTTATCATAATTTTTATGGTAGTTGGATTAGCACGGGTTGAACAAGGCATTACGTTAGATTGTACGTTTTTATTCCGTTTTATTTTACTGCTTTATGTCAGTATAACACTTCAAATGCAAGACAAATAGCCATGCAAGTAAGCTACATGTTAATACCAGGCATAGATAAAATCCCCGATAATAATATTATCCAGGTCGTAGAGGATTATTACAAAATAAACGGAACCACTGTAAAAGACAAAGCAGGGAAGACTATTTACATTCGGGGGATAAAAACAAAAAGACGTTTCCGCCCCCTTGTCGTAGCTCGTCAGGTGTGTATGTATTTAATGAGGAAGCATACAAAAAAAACATACCATGAGATAGCAGATGAGTTTGACATGGACCATGCAAGTGTTATGGCTGCCGAGAAGCAAATAAATAACTTACTCTTTAGGGATAAGAAGTTACAAAGGGAAATTGAGGAGATAGAAAACATTTTAAAACTAAATAATTAGACTATGACAAAAATTTATTTATGGGTTAAAGACGAAGGTTGGAAAGAATTTGAGCTACATTCCAACGAATGTAAGGCTCAGTTAAAAGAAAATCATATAATAATCGGGGACTTTGCGATAATCGGGGACTATGCGATAATCGGGGACTATGCGAAAATCGGGGACTCTGCGGAAATCGGGAACTATGCGATAAT
>Ga0187874_10002446_pt1 | contig 14283 bp, 14 predicted proteins | sample June2016WEW_16_1_3_FD_132993 | JGI IMG/M metagenome (GOLD analysis project Ga0187874, IMG submission 132993) | Peatland microbial communities from SPRUCE experiment site at the Marcell Experimental Forest, Minnesota, USA - June2016WEW_16_150 | ecosystem: Environmental > Terrestrial > Soil >... | reverse complement strand
TGGTGCATAAAAAACAAGGCGGAACAGGTTTTGGTCTTGCCTGCAGATGTCCCGCTTGTAACATCAAAAGACGTAGACATGCTAGTCAAGCTGGCGCTAAACGACCCCATAGTTATTTCCCCATCGCGAAACGGCGGAACCAACGCATTACTGCAAAAGCCGCCTGGAATCATTTCTCACTGCTTTGGTCATGATAGTTTCAAAAGGCACCTGGACCAAGCACACGTCAAACGGGTTGACACCAAAATCTACATCTCTTCAACCATCATGTTGGACATCGACTCCGAAACAGACTTAATGCAACTCCTCAGGACAGATCACCAAACAGCCTCTAACCGCTTTCTGAGCCAAAGCACTTGGAGGACAACACAAAAAAGGCTCATTTCAACTTGAGCTTCTTTGCCGTTTCTAAAGGCAATGCTGTTTCCCCAATTATGAATGTCTGAGGCTCATCAATTTTCGCGATAGTCCTGAGCTCTGCAGAGCCAAGTTCTCCTATTAATTGGGTTAATTGTTTCTTGGCTACATCGAAATGCTTCTTAAAAGCATCTTTGTCTGCGTACAGTATACCCGCATAGGCGCAGATTTCACTTTTTTTCAGAAACCACTCAATCCTATTGGTGTAAAAATTAATGTCAAAAGTCACTGGACCAGCGATGCAACTTTCAGGCTTAACCGCATGAACTATGCATTTTCCTGTTTTCTTGTTGAAAAAACCGCAAAAAAGAAGCCCATCAACCGCGGGGTAAGAATATCCTTCTTTAGCAAACGGTTCTCTAATGGTGATTTTCTGTTTCTGCAGGTATTCTTTTAAGATTTTTTTCCTGTTTTCAGTCAACGGCGGTTTCGCATCTTGACAGCAGCAAACTTTGCATTGGCTGCAAACATCAAATGAATAGGTTATTCCTTTGTCGTCCTGAGGCATGGCTTCTTCGCCTTTTCTAGAAGTAGGGTTCATTATTGGATAGGCATTTAATAAGTGTTGAATAAGTATCTACGATTGCTTCCTGGAAACTGGTTTTTTCGGCGCGACGACAAACACTGTCTAATATGACTTCTGAAAGGCTGCCTTTTTCCAGCCGCCTCTCAACAATCCACAGATATCTTTTTTCATCTGCGTTGGCGTATTCTTTTGCCAGGTCAAGATAGACTTGGCACACTTGTTTTGCCGTTTTGCCATGGGGATTAGAGACTTTTGCGTTTAATCCTTCTTTGATGACGGCGTTGAAGTCGTGTACCAGCACGTCATGTGGCAAAAGCTCAGCGTTCCTCGCGACTAAACCTCTTAGCGCTGCACGAATAAAGCAGCTCAATGCAACGTCGGATTTAATGCATTCTTGCTCATCCATCACCCGCACTTCAAGCGCCGAACGGTCAAAACGGAAAATGACGCCTCTCGAGTTAACCCACTCGCGCCAAAGAATCGTTTTTTCAGCACCGGCTTGAGCTAAATCCTCGGAATACTGAACGATAACGTCATGCTTGTACCTACTAATTGATGTAGTGTACTCAGGTACAACGTCAGCTGTTATGGATGGAATTTCCTTCTGGTTAACCTTGTAAAACTGAAGCCGATTGTCCCTGTCTGGGCCAGCTTTGCCCTCGTAAATGGGAGAGGAAGCTGTGATTGCGGGAAGATAAGCGCACATGTTGGCAAGCAAATTATGCAGTTGAACCCCGTCTTGCTCTTTTTGGTATGGCAAATTGAGGTGGAAGCTTTGGATGTTCAGCCAGCCATGTCGGTTCAAGTCAAAGATTTTGCCGAATTCATTATAGATTCTTTTGTGGTAATGAGGCCAAACAGCAGTTTCTTCCAGTTTAAGGAGGGGATGCATGCCGGTTCCAAGGAGCTGGGCACTGTGTTTCTGCACAATTTGGCTCAGCGTCAAAACCCCATTCTGCATTGTCTCCTCAAACTCTCCAGGCGACCTAAAAGGAGAGTTAGCTTTAAGTTCCATTACGTGCATTTGCAGTTCTTTGCCGAACGTGAAGGTTGGCAGCTCAACGAAGTTGACTGTTCTTCCGCAATAGCTTTTGATGATTTTGTCGGATATGGGTAAAGGTTTTAGTTCGCTATCTACGAGCGCTAATTCATGTTCTGGACCAAAGACTTCGAGTGGTTTGTACGTATGATTGTGCCTCTTTCTTTTCACCGTCAAATTAGAATCCGAATATGGCGGTAGTTAATCTTAAATATAACTGACGAATAACGCCTTTTGATTAACCTGGTGTACCATGACCGTGTTGGTCGTCTCAAACATCGACCTAATCACTAATCTTCAAGTAATAAAGCCTGCAACGTTTTTAGATTCCACAATCAAAGAGCCCACACTTAACATCAGCAACGAGTACCGTTACCTCAAAACAGGCTACTACGTTTCTATGCACGCTGAAATCCTGGGCAACAGCGTGATTCCCTCCTGTGAAAACATCATTGACTCAAGCAGAACTCCAGTTTTTCTTCTCAGAGCAGCCAAAGCAGGCGTGCCAACTCTGCCCGTCCTCGTCACCGACTCAGTTAAAAAAATAACAAATGAACTTGGCTTCCCAGTTCTGATTTTCGCTGTTAACCCTTTCATCTACGACGGCTTCAAAGTAGCCCATAACAGAAGCGCCCTTTACCGCGCCATGAAAAGCTTAGGCATGAACTATAAATTCGCGGTGTGCGCGCAACCTCTAAGGGGAGAGCTTTCAGCCGTCAAAACTTACTTCGGCAAACCCATTAACCAAGACATGGAAACCCAGAAAATCGCTGAAAAAGTCTATAGGATCTTCGGGATCCCAATTTGCAAATTGTACATACAAAAAACTGTTGACAAAGCTTATCTTTGTGGACTGCAACCCGTAGATAAAGAGGAGCTTTCCGACCAGGACTTGAAAATAATATCCAAAGAGGTCTCGCTCATTTCTGAGCAGGGTGAACCCTTCGGTGTCTAAGATCGCGTGCTTTGTTGAGAAATATAATTTTACTGATCCCCGGGAGGAAGGCGCTCTTCAAAACTTCAAAGCAGCCGCTGAAAAACAGGGAAGCGAATTTCATTTCCTCTTCCGAGAAGACATATCCGAAGTCCCAAGGTACGACGCGGTCTTCATCAGAGCAACAACAGACCCGTTGAACACGGCGTATGTGGTTTCTAAAACCGCTTGGGAACTGGGTATGAAAGTCATTGACGATCCAGAATCCATCACTATCTGCGGAAACAAAATCCATCAGTACGCGCTGTTTGAAAAGTACAATGTCCCAAGAATACCAACAATGTTTCTGAACAAGGATGAGCTGCATCATAAAAAAATCAGCGAAATATTCGACGTTCTCGGAAAACCCGTTGTCATAAAAGCGCCCTACACAAGTTTCTCGCGTTACGTTGAGAAAGCCGCCTGCGAAACAAGCTTCCGAGATGTGGCTAAACGCTTCTTCCGAAAATCCGATGTCTTAGCCATTCAAAAGTTTACCCCAACAGCTTTCGACTGGAGAGTCGGTGTTCTAAACAACGATGTACTTTACGTCTGCAAATACATGATTCCCAAAGGCAAATGGAAACACGGCGCCAAACTCCGAGGCAAACCCACAGTCATTTGGGGAAGAACTGTTAGCCTCAGAAAACGAGACATGCCTGCTAGGCTTAGGGAAGTGGCTTTGAAAGCCTGCCGCGTTGTTGGGAAAGGGCTTTACGGTGTGGACATCAAAGAAATCGACGGCGACTACGTAGTAGTCGAAGTAAACGACAACCCAAGCATCTACGCTGGCTATGAAGACTCATCTGACCGCGACATTTACCGAAGAATCATAAACTACTTATCAGAATAGCTCAAGTCGCTAGGCACGTATTTATTTTAATGCCTGTTAATCCAGTGCAAGGAGACGGTGTTATGCCGAAAAAAGAACATAACGAGCATAAAGAGGCTGTGAAAGATTACGAGCTAACCCAAGAAATGTCTGTGGATGAGCTCGTTCGCCAAATGGATAAGGCATGGGGTTTTACTGCTGGAAAACTTGCAACTGGCGTTAGCATCATGGAATCTATGATTAATACAAAGGGCTGCGTCAAATTTCTCTCGTTCCCGGCCGACATAGTAGCCACGGGCACCCGAGGCGTGATAAAAGAATTGGTCAAACTAAAACTCGTTGATGTCCTCATAACGACCTGCGGCACATTGGATCATGATGTCGCGCGATGCTGGAAGGACTACTACAAGGGAAGCTTCATAATGAATGATTCAAGGCTTCATCGGGAAGGCTTAAACCGCCTGGGAAATGTGCTTGTGCCCAACGAAAGTTATGGGATAATCATCGAACAGAAAATTCAAGCGCTCCTCCAGGAACTCTATAAAGAAGGCAAACGAGAGCTTTCAACTAGCGAACTCGCTCGGGAGATCGGGTTACGCTGCTGCAACGAGGGCTCGATTCTCTACTGGGCAGCTAAAAACAACATCCCAGTCTACGTGCCAGGCATAACTGATGGCGCAGTAGGCTACCAACTGTGGTTCTTCAGCCAAGACCACCACGACTTTAGAATTAACCTCCTCAAAGACGAAGGCGACCTCAACAACATCATTTTTGACGCTAAAAAAAGCGGCGCACTCATCGTCGGCGGGGGCATCTCCAAACACCACACCATATGGTGGAACCAATTCAAAGACGGCTTAGACTACGTTGTATACATCAGCACCGCAGACGAATGGGACGGCAGCCTGAGCGGCGCCCGACCACGCGAAGCAGTTTCATGGGGAAAAATCAGCGAAAAAGCAAGGCGTACAATGATAGAGGGCGACGCCACAGTAATAATGCCAATAATGACTTGCTCCCTTCTAGAAAGGCTAAGTCAAAAGAAAACCGTTAAAAAGGAATAAATGCAGCCACCTTGAGATAACACGTTTTCCCGGTACATTATTGGCCGAAAATGCATTTTCGGCGTAAGCCTTAATTTAATGTATGTTCGTTTCTTTGTCTATGCAGAGATTGCGCATTTTTCTTTTAGTTCTTGCGGTAACATTGGGTATTTTAGTTATTCTTGCTTTGGTTTCTTGGTACCTTTCCGCCACGGCCCCGTCATATTATGGGTCAAGCTGGATAGGAAAGATGTGGGGCAGCATGAATGGCAGCAACGGCGGCAACAACGGAGGAATGGGCAGCATGATGGGCAACGGTAGTCCAGCCAGCCCGTCTTATTACTGGGTAATTCCCGTCGCGTTAATCGCCATTGTTGCAGCCGCCATTATTGGAGTTGGATTCTACTTTGTTTTTCCAGAGCTCAGATACATCAAAGGGGCACCATGCAACCCACAGAAGATTGAACCAAATCCAAGTCTAGCCGAGAATACGGTTCCGTCAGGGATGACCGCGTCACCAATTGCCTCTAACGTTTCGAGCGCAACGAGCAGTTGCGATGTGCTGTTGAAAACGATGACCGCTGAAGAGCAAAAGGTTTTCAGTGTTCTAATGGCGCATCAGGGAAAATACCTGCAGAAGTACGTTGTGAAGGAAGCGGGACTTAGCAGGCTCAAGACACATCGAGTGGTTGCTCGTTTTGCCCAGCGAGGCATTGTGACTGTTAAGGAGTTTGGAAACACCAACGAAATACAGCTTTCCGATTGGGTCAAAGAGTCGAAACCCGCGAGGACAGCCGCAGTTTAGACCGATTAAATGAACTGGGGATTTCTCAAGGATGCAAAATGTTCGAAATCAAACGTTAGTCTTTATCTAAAGCGGGCGTAATGGTAAAGTAACCCTTCAAGCTAAAACTATCAGCCATAAGCGTAGTTGTCAATTTGTCAGCGCTAAAATATTTTTCAATCCGCAAATCTTTCTTCTTCATCTTCATAGGACTGACTGTCTTCGTCCTCTACTTGTATTTCTTCGCAGGATTCAAACAAATACTAGTAGTTCTAAATGGAATAAACCCGCAACAATACGCTTTCTTTTTCTCTCTGGCTATAGGCGCGGTTTTGATCGGCAACTTTTTTTGGCTTGCATCTTGGCGAGCAGTTTTAGGTAAGCTTTCAGTCAAGATTAGCTTGAAAAACGCTTTCTTGTATTACTGGGCCGGCTACTTCGTTGATCTCGTCGTTCCCTGCGAAACAGTCTGCGGTGAACTCACAAGATTATACCTTGTCCACAAAGAAACCAACGACAATTACGGTGTCATCGCCGCCGGAGGAATAACGAACCGGATAATAGCCTATCTGATCGTTGTAACGGGGCTTTTCACAAGCGCTGGGCTTCTCTTCCTAAAATCTAAAGTTCCTGCAGTCGTGTTAACTGTTTTCATTTTCGTCATAATCGGCGCCACGGCGTACCTCGCGGTTCTGCTTTATTTGGCTTTCAGCGAAAACGCGGCGGGTAAAATTGCGGCTTTAGGATTGAGAATTCTGAAGGTTCTGCGCCCCAAGAAATACCATTCAAGTGATCTGTCGCCGGAAACAAAAGAAAGTCTTGCTGCATTTTACTCAGGATTCAAAATCTTTCGCGAAAACCCAAGATACTTAGCAAAACCAGTTATCTACCTGACAATATCATGGTTGTTTAACCTTTCACAGTACATTCTGGTTTTTTATGCGCTCGGCATCTTTAACCAATCTTTCAGCTTCTTCATCATAATCTATTTCGTTGCAGGATCTTTGACAGATGTCTCAGCCAGCTTCTCAGTGGGCACCCTCGACATACTTTTAGCAACGATTTTTGTGCTCTACGGCTTGAACCCAGCTCTTAGCGGAATCACAGCGGCTCTCGTGAGAAGTGTAACTTTCTGGTCACCCCTAATAATTGGTTACGTTATCGTCCAAATCGTCGGAGCCAAAAACGTAATGGCACCACCTCCCCGTCAAGAAGAAAGCAACATCACTGCGCCAAAAGCAACTGGCGCTGTTCAGGGAACCAAATAGAAGATTTCAACAACAACATCAACAACAACAAAAATTCTTTGTGTGTTGTTGTTCTACTTTGGATAATCAAAATTTTGTCGATTTCTGACGGATAGATTTCTTTCAAAACTAAAAGCTAAAACTCCAAAAATCGATTGCTTCGGAAAAAAATAAGCTTGACAAAAAGTCAAAGACTTATGTTACGCCTTTGAATAGCCAGCTCATATCTGGCCCTTTGCGTTTTTCCGGCATTCTCTCGCAAAGTGCATGTGCTATCAGTGGCAGCGCAATCGTGGCGTCGCAGTAGCATACTGCACGGGTTCCTTCTTGGCTGTTGATTTTGCCCCAGCTGATGGCTTCTTCCAGCGTGCAGCCGCTTAAGCCGCCCCATTGCTGAGAGTCGGTGGTTATCTGTATGGCGTACTTGTGCGGGTAGTAGTATTCTTGTAGGCCTTTGCGTAAGCCGCCTTTTCTTCCTTTTACGCCTTGATCTTCAGTGAGCGGTGAAACGGATATGGCGATGAGCTGTGTGAGGTCTTTTGGTACGCCACCGCCGATGTAGACGACGCCGACGTCTTTGGTTTTCGTGCCTATGCTGATGAACTCATCGAATTCCCTCACAGAATCAATGTGCACGCTATGCCCTTGGTTTTTAGCCATCAGGAATGTTTCACCGTAAGCGCTGTCAACCATAGCAGGACTGAAGATTGGAACTCCGTTGGCTGCTGCAACAGTAGAGATGGCTGGAATCTTTTTCTTGCCAAGAAACTTGCCGAGCAGATACAGAAATTCTGCTGAGGTGTAGTAGTAATCGGTTTTGAGGGTCATGACAAAGTCCGTTACTAATTCTTCCATTTTGCGGTAATCGGTCTCTTTCCCGAAAACATCATAGTACCTGTTTACGTCGGCTTTAAGCAACGCTGAGTCGTCAACCATGTGGCTTCCCTGCCAGTATCCCAAACCCATAGCGTCCACGATGTCTTCTGAAACGTTGGCGCCGGTTGAAACCAACACATCGATGAAACGGTTCTCCATAAGCCAGTTGATAATTGTCCATTGCCCAGCCGTGCTCATTGAGCCAGCAAAGCCCATAGCGATAGTGAGGTCTTTTTCTTTAAGCATGTTTTCCCAGACATCCACTGCTTCGCCAAGTTTGCGTCCCTGGTAAGCGGTTCTGCTCATTTCTGAAAGAAGCTGAGAAATGCTTTTTTGTTTGACTTTTATTGGTTCAAGTTTCTTTTTGAAGTATGATTCGCTCATCCGCGTACACCCCGTTTTAGATTATTCGGCTTGTATATGAAATTTGTCATGCCAAAAAGGCGCCGACAACGCATATTCGACCGATAATGTCCTTAAACTCGTTAATCCTTGCATCAATGACACAAGGGCACGGGCGTCGACATCTGTTTTCTTAAAGATTCAGCTATTGGTCATTGAGCAAGCTTAATTTGTGATGTGCCATGGATGCGTGAGAAGCTTTTTGCGCGGCTTTTTTTCCATGGAAAAACTGCTTTTCTTAAGTAACGGTTAAAAGCCAATAATGCACAGACTTACTTGACACCAAAGAAAGGTTTGGTCATCAAAATGCAGTCTGTTAAAACAGAACAGAAAAGAAAATTCATCTCAGTTGACCCAGCCAAATGCATCGGCTGCGGAATCTGCGAGTACGCTTGCACGGTCGAGAAAGGCGAAGCAAACTGGAACCCGATGAGGTCAAGAATCCGTGTTGTCCGCATGGCGCCTGCCTTCAACTTTGCGCTGGCATGTCGAGGCTGCAAGGATGCGCGTTGCGTTAAAGCGTGCCCCGAACATGCAATCATGCAAACAGAAGATAATGGTTTACTTGTAATCGATGATAAAGCTTGCAAGGGCTGCGACTGGTGCGTTCAAGCCTGCGAGCACGGTGGAATCACCATTAACCCTGAAACGGGAAAAGCCATCGCCTGCGATCTGTGTCAAGGTGAACCAAAATGCAAGGAAGCATGCCCCGAAGAAGCTTTAGAAATCGTTGAGTCTGATGAGGCCGCTGACAAACGTTTCAACGAGGCGTTAGCAGGTTTGGCGGTGCAATGCGAGCAAATGACCACGATGGCGAAGAACAAAGATTGGAAACCACTCTTAGCCACTGCCGAGAAAAGGTCTGAAAAGGTTTCAGCAACGCTTGAAAAGCTAAACAAGAAAACAATGGATAAAAGGCAGAAATAAAGAGCTTATTCTTTTCCTTTCACTCTGTTTTCTTCGTAACCCCTCAGGAAACTATCAATATCTAAACCGACCTTTTCGCATGCGTATCCGCCTTCCAAAACAAAAAAGGCGGGCTTTTTCATGTTTGCAACTCTTTTGCCGATCTCCCAGTAATCGTGCTCTATCAGCCCTAAAGTCGCTAGGTCACCCACATGTGTGTCAAAGCCGCAGGAAACTGCGACAACCTCGACTTTCTCGAAATCAACCATGCACAAGGCTTCATCAAGCGTCTTTAGGTAAAGCTTTCCTCCTGCTTGTGGCGGCAAAACGTAGTTGATGCAGTTTCCCTTGGTGAAGTCACCTGTTCCCGGGTAATTCGGTGACTGATGCAGCGAAAGGTAGGTTACTTTTTTGTTGTCTTGAAAAATCTCTTGGGTTCCGTTTCCGTGGTGCCCGTCTATATCTAAAATAAATGTTTTTTTGCATAGTTTTTCGACGGCTATGGCGATGTTGTTCAGGTAACAGAATCCACGTGTATGGACGCCTAATGCGGCACCGCTTCTGCCGACATGGTGCCCCGGCGGCCGCATGAGAGAGAAACCGTTAGTTTGACTAGCTAAAATTGCTCCGCCGGCAGAAAGCCTCGCGTACTCGTAGATGTCCGCGTATGCTGGCGTATCAGCATCTTCAATTAACCCCTTCTTTAACTTCCAAAGGTAATCGGCATCGTGCACAGCAAGCAGATCATCTTCACAGGCGGGTTTCGGCTCCAAAAATTCGTATCCTTTCTCTTTGAGTATTTCAGATGCGACCTTGACTCTTTGCGGTCCTTCGACATGCCAAGCTCCGTAGCCTAAACACTTTTCAGAATACACGATTTTGGTTTCCATCAGTTAAGGCATCCATTACACAGATAAGTAACGATTTAACTTTAAAAGATAACGAAGCAAGTTTGCCGTCAGAATCAAACGGAGAAAAATAAGAATGATTGCTGAAAACCCGTTCGAACAATTCCGCAGTGAATGCCGAACCGTTTTAGCGAAGGCACTGAAGAAGACCCTGCCGGAAATAAAGATGCCCAACATCACGCTGAGCAAGACACCTAACATCGAATACGGTCAGTTGGCGTCCTCGCTTTGTTTCGAGTTGGCGAAGAAGTTGAATCAGAAGCCGCTTGCGGTTGCTGAGCATCTCGCTGAGGTGATTGATAGCTCAAGTTTTAACTTGATTGAGAAGGTTTCATGCGCTGGTGCTGGCTACATTAATTTTCACGTTAACTTCGCAAAGTTCTCAGGCCTAACCTTGGAATCCATCAAGAAACTAAAGTTTGACTACGGGTTCGTCAAAACCTCTAAACCCCTCAAAATCATAGTTGAGCACACCAGCGTCAACCCCCTTCACCCTATCCACATTGGGCAGGCTAGGAACCCGATGATCGGCGACGCGTTGGCACGCATCTTGGAGTGCAGGGGACACACAGTTTCACGCCATTACTACATTGACGACGTGGGAAGACAGTCGTCTGTGGTGGCTTACGGGTACAATAAACTGGGCAGACCCAAACCCACCGAGAAACCTGACCTTTTCGTGGGCAAAATTTACACCGTGACCAGCTGCCTAGTTGAAATCAACCGTTTGAAGAGGGTTCGCGACCTTGCTGCAGCAGTTAATTCGGTAGAAGATTTGGCGAAGGCGAATAAGGAAATCGACGAGTGGATGTCCATTGCTGCCGAGCTCAAAGAGAAGTACCCCGTGCTATTTGAAGCGTTGATGGATAAAATCAGCCTCGATGAGAATCCGGAGGAAGAAATCAACAGGCTTAACCGGGCCTACGAAGACGGGAAACCCAAAGCTAAGAAACTTATCCGTGAAGTCAGCGACTTATGCCTTGAAGGCTTTCGAGAAACCATGAAACGCGTCGGGGTTACCTACGACAGTTGGGATTGGGAAAGCGACTTCGTCTGGAGCACGGAGGTGAGCGAGGTGATGCAGAAGCTGAAGACCACGCCGTTTGTTTATGCTGAGAAAGGTGTGCTTGAGTTTGACGCTGAAAAAGTCACGCAGGTACTCGACTTAAAGGGCAAATTAGGTTTGAGCGAGAACAACGAGGTTTCGCCTTTGACGCTTGGTCGCGCCGACGGCACCACACTCTACACAACCCGGGACATAGCCTACACACTGTGGAAGTTCAAGAAGGCGCGGAAAGTCATCAACGTCATCGGCATGGAACAGTCACTTGCGCAGCTGCAGCTCAAAATCGCTCTGTATGCTTTGGGCTACGGCGAATACGCCGACAACTTGGTGCACTTCGCTTATAATCTCGTCACTTTGCCCGGCTACAAGATGAGCAGCCGCAGGGGACACTATATCACTTTTGACGCGGTCCTCGACGAAGCAATTCAACGAGCCTACGAAGAGGTTTCGAAGCGTTCACCCTTACTGTCCGATGAAGAAAAACGCAAGATTGCAAACTTTGTCGGGTTAGGCGCAGTACGCTACGCTCTTGTTGATGTTGATTCATCGAAGCCTGTGGTTTTCACCTGGGAACGCGTGCTCAATTTTGAAACCAACAGCGCACCATACGTGCAATACACCCACGCGCGAGCATGTAGCATCTTACGCAAAGCCGCAAAGGAACCAGAAAACCCGAGTTACGAACTGCTTGTGGAGAAGCTGGAACGAGAGTTGGTGCTTAACCTCGCGGGGTTCCCAGACGCATTTGTCGAAGCGACAGAGTACTTAAAACCCAACATGATGGCGGACTACGCGAACGCGCTAGCAGACAAATTTAACACGTTCTACAACGCGCTGCCGGTACTGAAGGCGGATTCAGAAGGACTCATTAACGCACGCCTGACACTGACACAAGCTATAGAAATCGTGATCCATAACGCCCTAACGCTCATCGGCATCGTAGCGCCAGACAAAATGTAACCTCGCCGAGATATTAAGCTGCAAGTAATCCCTGCAAAGCAACAACGAAGCCTTATTTTCCCAGTTCTTTTTCCATTTCCTTTGTCAGCAACTTCCATGCTGTCGCCTTCTTTGCACAGTTTTTGGGCAAGCGACCCAGCACCTGTCTTTTCTTTATAGTCCAAGTGCAGACCTGTGAAATCCAAAATGGAAGCTCCCTTGCCGTCAGCTGAAAATCTTGTAGAGAAACTGGGAATACTTGTTTGGTCCGGTCAAATGCGTGGATACCCATGATAACTGACCGGGATAAAGTTGCACGAGTTTTTCCTTTTCAATTGTGCCACTCGCTGTATGAAAGATATCTTTCAGAATAATTGTTCCCTCGGCAATTCTGGTTACATGCCGCTCGGTGCCTTCGTCGCCCATTCACGCGTGGTCCTGCCGGTCAAAGGTGGTACACTACCCGAAAGCCCTCTTTGCGGAAGCAGCGAAACGCTGATAGAAATGGTATCTTACAGGTAACGGCATAGCGGTCGCCAGCTATTAAATCAGCGAACAATCCTTAATATTTTTTCTATCTATGCCTGTTGATGCGGAGAAGGTGGATTTTAGTTTAGTCAAAAAAAAGAAAAAAGGGATTTTTGTGATCACAATGGCTTTCCGCAATTAGGGCAGTAAACTGCGTCTTGTTTTACTTGCGCGCCGCAGTAGGAGCAGTATCGTGGTGTTTGAGTTGTCGGTGCTGCGGAGGCTGTGTTGGGCGGTGCAGTGTAACTGTATTGTGGTGGAGCGTTGGATTGCTGTTGTGTTGATTTCATGGCGAAGAAGCCGACTACTGCAAATATCCAGGCGATGAATATCAGAATGAAGCCTAAACCGGCTAGTATCGTCAGTATGGATCCCCACCAAAGTAAAGTTGCGGTTGTTGCAAACGAGTGTTCTCCTGATTTCTGCGCGAGCGTATTGAAGGTTTGTCTTAGGTGCACTGCTGCAAGAACGTAGAATATGAAAGCAACAATAAGGGCGCCTAAGAAGACTGCTAATCCGATTCCGAAGCCTGCTGTAAGCGTAAAGCTTGAATTAAATTTGAAGCCTGTTGCGCTTCCAACGCCGATCACTATTGCTGTAATGGCTACTGCCGCAGCTATCAAAGCGACTATGTAGAATTTGACGCCTGTCAATGCGTTCTGGTAGATTTGGTTGTCTTGATAGTAATTTGCAATTTCCTTGAGTCCTCTCAGAAGCAATATTACGCCGATGATTCCCAATACCCATCCGACGTAAGGAACTAAGCCCAGTATGAGCAGAATTGATCCTTCGCCGCATAATGTTTTGCTGTATTCGAAACTTGTACCCATTTGTTTTTTCCTCCTAAATTTTTTTGATTCCTGAAAAGCATACTATTGGGCTGCTGGTTATAGCCCTAACATTTAGAGCTGCATCTCTAAGAGTTAGAGTCATAAGCAAAACGGCAGAATATAGTGAATTCATGGATAGAAAACTTAGCAGCAGGGCTTCGTTTATCTTCCCGTTGTTAAATGTCTGGAGCAGTGTGTGCAAGTGTCAAAGCCTCGCGGAATAAGCGCTGATATTCAATCGCCAAGAACCAAGCTCCTGTACTTCATCTACTCTGCCCCAAACAACAGAATCAGGGCTGAACCAGGCTTAAAATCAAGCATCAGCTCCGCGTTGGGTTACAAGTCAGACGGCCACTTCCACTATGACTGGAACTACCTGTTGACAGCGGGCATGATCGAGGAACAACACGGGTTCTACGTTGTGACTGAAGATGGAAAGAAAGAGTTCGCCCTGCACGCTACAGCTGCCAGAAGCAACTCGACCATGATTCTTATCGGAATTGCAATAATTGTTTTCACCTTCGGGCTTGAATTGAAGCTTGTCCCCGTGCTAAGTGTCACGTTCTTTGGCGCAGCGTTAATCGTAATTGGATCTTTATTTTTGGTTGTAAGCCGAAGAAACAAGCCGAAACTGGCGCCTGAAGCCAAGGCTCTACTCAAAGAGCTAAATCACCATTAGAAAGGTTTCAAACCATCTACTGATTAGGTTTCGTTCTCCTAAATGTCTAGCGCGCGAGCTTACAAGATATTTTTCAGAAGGGGTATTCTGCGAAAGATAAAATGCGTTGTTGCAAAGCAAAGTGGAACGCAAATAACGCAGAGCAGGAGCCATTTTGCAATCGGGTACAAAGCAAGCGGGCTCAGCAACAGCGTGATTGGGATGATGATCATTGGATGGAACAGATAGACGGCAAACGAGTTATCTGATAATGTTTTGACCATCTTGCTCTGGTGGTTGAATTTTTCC
>Ga0187874_10002445_pt1 | contig 14284 bp, 14 predicted proteins | sample June2016WEW_16_1_3_FD_132993 | JGI IMG/M metagenome (GOLD analysis project Ga0187874, IMG submission 132993) | Peatland microbial communities from SPRUCE experiment site at the Marcell Experimental Forest, Minnesota, USA - June2016WEW_16_150 | ecosystem: Environmental > Terrestrial > Soil >... | reverse complement strand
GAAAAAATTTGGAGACGACTACTCGAGGGGGACTTGACGGCAAATAGCATTAACGAGAACGTTACTAAGGACGGTCGAACTCTCCTTTGTGAGTGGTCAAACACGCCACTGAAAAAAGACGGCGCTGTGATAGGCATTCTTTCAATGATACAAGACATCACTGAAGGCAAGAAAGCTGAGGAAGCCTTAAAGGAAAGCGAGAAAAGGTCAAGAGCAATAGTTGCCAACTCTCCAATGGGGATTGCTACCTCAGGAGCTGATAAACACTTCTTAAGCGCAAATGAAACCTTCTGCAGAGTACTAGGCTATACAGAAGACGAATTACAAAAGCTAACCTTCAAAGACATAACCCATCCCGAAGACCTCAAAGCAAGCGCATTAAAAATGTGTGAACTGGAAAATGGCAAGATATCTTCATTTACGCTTGAGAAACGGTATGTCAAAAAAGACGGCGCCGTAATAAACGGAAAAATCATGGTTAATGCGGTGACAGACCAAAATGGCAAACCCAGCCTTTTCGTGGCTGAACTAGAAGACACCACGGAGGCGCGAAGAGTCCAAGAAGCCTTAATGAAAAGTGAAATGCAGTATCGTCAACTCGTTAACATTGCTCAAGAGGGCATTTGGGCATTTGATAGCAACTATTGCACAGTTTTTGTTAATCCTCGAATGGCGAATATGCTGGGATACGCTGAAAGTGAAATGGTCGGAAAAAATCTATGCGATTTTGTAATCAAAGCTGAAGTCGAACAAGCCATCCAGTACCTGGCACAGTTCAAGAGAGGCGCAGAAGGAACCTTTGAATATGAATTCCCTCGCAAAGACGGTTCCAAGGTTTACACGAGTATTGCTGCTTCACAGATTAAGGACGACGAAGGAAACCGCATCGGCACTCTAGCCCTAGTCTCAGACATCACTCTTCGCAAAAAAACGGAGAATGAACTTAAACAAGAAAGCCAAAAACTGGAAACCATAACAGAAAGCATAGGCGTTGGACTCACTATAACCAGCAAAGACTACCGCATTCTCTGGACCAACAAAGTCATGAAACAGATCAGAGGCGTGAAAGACTTAGAAGGCAGAAAGTGCTACGCCACCTACAACTACTTAGACACCGTTTGCCCCGACTGCGGCGTAAGAAAGGTTTTCGAGGGCAAAGATTTCGACTCTCGCGAGTACATGGTTTTCGACAAAGAAAGAGGCTCCACCGTCTGGATGCAGCTTATCGCCACGCCAATCAAGGATAATGACGGAACCGTAACATCCGCATTAGAGCTCGTGTTGCCAATAACCGAACGTAAAATGATGGAACAATCTTTAAAAGGCAGCGAAGAACGATTCCGCACCATATTGAACTCTGCATTAGACGCGATCATCGCAATAGATGATGCAATGAACGTCGCAGAATGGAATCCAGCGGCCTCACGAATCTTCGGCTACACTCAAGAAGAAATAATTGGTAAACCCATTTCCAAATTGATTCCTTTTAGCGTCACTCAAACAGCAACACAAGAAATAAGAAGATTCGTCGAAACCAGCCCGCAAGAATCGATTGGAAGACTCATCGAAATAATAGGCTTAAAAAAGGATGGAGCAGAATTTTTTGCTGAACTGTCCTTTTCCAAAATGCAAATCAACGGGAAAAACCATGGGGTAGCCTTCGTCAGAGACATCACCGAAAGAAAACAAGTTCAAAAGAAACTGCAGAACTACTCCAGAGAACTCGAAGAAACTGTGGCGCAACGAACCGCAGAGCTAAGGGCAATGCAAGACCGCCTGCTAAAAGCAGAAAGACTAGCTGCTATAGGCGAACTAGCCGGCATGGTTGGTCATGACCTCCGCAATCCACTACAAGGCATCAAGAACGCTGCCTTTTACTTAAAAAGGAAAGATACAACAATTTCCGAAGCTCAAGGTAAAGAAATGCTTGAAACTATCGATAAAGCCATTGATCACGCGAACAAAATTATCAACGACCTACTAGAATACTCAAGAGAGATACACCTGGAACTTAGGGAATACGCGCTCCACACGCTTTTGGAAGACGCATTACGCATCATTCAGATTCCGGATAGAATACAAATCGTAAGTCATGTTCTCGCTGAAACTCAGATTAGGGTTGACGCCGACAAGATGATGCGAGTTTTCATAAATCTCATAAAGAATGCGATAGATGCCATACCTGAGAAGGGAACACTCGAAATCACAAGCTACCAAACAGGGGATAACGTGGAAATCTCTTTCGCCGACACGGGCACGGGTATACCAAAAGAGACCTTGCAAAAGCTCTTCTCGCCGCTGTTCACTACTAAGGCACAGGGCATGGGCTTCGGCTTAGCCATCTGCAAACGCTTCATAGAGTCGCATGGGGGCATAATAACGGTGAAAACAGTAGTAAACGGGGGAACAACGTTCACAATAACTTTGCCTATTAAACCCATAGTAGAGGTTCATGGTGAAAAAACATTGATAAACAGGCCGGAACTCTTGTTGACGACGACGAGAGCATCAGAAACACCATGAAATCAAGTCTTGAGGATGAAGGTTACATCGTGGATTTGGCAGGTAGCGAAAGGGACGCAATAAAAAGAGACGACCTACAATGTAACGCTCATAGATATTCGATTGCCCAACATGGAAGGTGTGGAGCTGTTGAAGCCGATAAAGGATGCTGTTCCCAGAACCCGAAAAATAATAATTAAGTTCCATTGAAGGCCCATTTAGCGTTTAGCTCTTTTGAGGAGGGCAAACGCACTATGAAAGTTGTTCCTTTACCCTCTTTGCTCGAAAAATTTACTGTTCCGCCTAACGCTTCCGTCATTCGCTTAACCACAGGCAAGCCAAATCCCTGACCTTTCGATTTAGTTGTAAACATTGGTGTAAACAGTTTGCTTTTTACAGCCTCAGAAATGCCTACTCCAGTGTCCTTGACGGTTATGACGACGTCGTTTGCTTCTTTGCAGGCACGTATGGCTAGTTTTCCGCCTTTGGGCATTGCTTGAACGGCATTATTAACCAAATTGAACAGTATACGATTTATGTAAGATGCATCAGCCACAACTTTCTTAGCATCACTCTCCACCTTAATGCTTACCTTAACATTGTCAGGCAAACCGTTCTTTCCCAATAGCTCATCAATTATGAGTTTTAGGTCTGCTTCTTCTGCATGTGGATTAAGCGGTCTGGCAAAGTCCTGCAAGTCCGCAACAATCTTGTTAATGTAATCAATGTTCTTCTCAATTTCTAATAGGCTTTCCAATGCACCCTTTTTCTCAGCGCTTTCAGGAAATGAGGCTAACTCTGTTTTAGCCAAATACACGTCGCCAATTATTGCCTGCAAAGGATTCCGAATATCATGTCCAACCATCCCAGCAGTAGCGCCAATTGCAGCTAATCGCTCAGAATCCTTAAGCTGCTTGGTTCGCTCTTCAACCAAATCCTCCAAATGCTTGCTATACTCCTCAAGCTTTACTTCCATTTGTTTGCGATCGGTAATGTCACGGTTGCTAGCGCGGCGACCTATCCATTTGCCATTGTCGTCGAAAACAGCTTTGCATGAATGCGAAATCCAACGTGTCTCTCCGCCTTGCGTCAGGATTCGAAAATCAACATCATGCAGCTCGTCTGAACTAATCAAGTCAAAATGTGGACCAACAATTAATTTATCATCAGGGTGAACGATTCTTGTGAGAAGTTTAGGGTCTTTGATGAACTCACTAGCATCGTAACCTGTGATCGCTTTGCTTGAAGGCGAAACATAGATCATGTGCCCATCTGGTGCAATCCAGTACTCCCAATCAAATGTGAAATCAGCAACTGTTCGGAACTTGACCTCGCTTTCACGCAGTAAATCTACATTTTAATTGCGCTCAGTGATATCACCCAACAGAACCGAGATTCCCTCTTGAGAAGGAAACAATTTAGCTTCATAGTAACCATGGGTATAGATGCCACCAACTTCAAACCGATTTAATTTCCTGGTCTCCATTGCACTGCGGAGATTCTCCTCCACAATCGATCCTTTCAATTTTGGGAACCTCTCCCAAAAATTAAATCCAACCACCCTTTCGAGTTTAACCCTCCATATCTTTGCCGCAGTCTTGTTTACATACGCAATATTCCAATTTTGGTCAAGAGCAAAAAAGCCATCTTTATTGCTCTCCAAAATACCAGTAATCTTGGCGTTGCTGGCTGCAAGTGCTTCTTCGGCTTTCTTGCGCTCAGTAATGTCTTCAAAAACAGCAGCGAAATACCCTTTCTGCGGGCAATACACTGAAATAGAAAACCACTGGATTAAAGGCTTGAAAAATACTTCAAACTTTTCGTTCCTACAGGTTAAGGCGACTCTACCATAGATTTCAAATAACTCAGACTCTACCATAGATTTCAAATAACTCAGGGTTTGCTTTTTCAGTTCCAGGTATCGCTTCCGTAACTTTTTTTCCAATAACAGCTTCTCTTTTCAGACCAGTTAACCGCTCAAACGTATCATTAATTTCAAGATAAACAAAATCAATAGGGTTGTTTTGTTCGTCAAAGATCATTCTGCAATAGGCAAATCCCTCTAACATGTTCTCAAACAAAGAGCGGTATTTTTTCTCAGATTCACGAAGCGTATTCTCTGCTCGACGCTGCCTGTAAATTTTCAATAGTTCGTTAGCTATGAGTTGGAGTTGAACAGCGTCGTCTTCCGTGTAGGGATCAGTTTTGTTTCCTACACCAAAAACTATCTGAGCCTTGCCATTCTCAATCATCGGGATACTCATAAATCTCTTAAGCTGAACATGCCCATCCGGAATTCCCTTCTGATTTGGAGATTTCACGTAGTCATTATAAATGACTGGACGACCACTGCGGACGCAATCAACCCAGTTGCCAGCTGACTCGATTGGGTAATGGGTGCTATAATTGGCTTTGCAGTTCTTGAGTGTTTCACCATTCCATGCGGTAAGTATGATTGATTTTTGATCCTCCGAAATAAAATGGAAAAAACCAATTGTGCTTCCCGTAAGACTAACTGCATGATCTAAGAAATAGTCATCAAGTTCCTTTTCTGACAAAAGCAACGCTTTCTGGTAAAGCTCAAGGAGAAACTTTTGGCTTGCTATTTCGTCGCATCTTTTATTCTTGCTCAACTTGGATTTCTCTTGAGTATAAGGTGCGAACTCGTTGCTCACGGAATTGCCTCTTGTATTTTCATGCAAGAAAAATAATCAGTCCTTTTATTTATGAAAAATAGTACCGTACTTATTTAAAAACTTTCACAAGGCGCTTAATTTTCCATTTTGACCCCTCAAAATTCATCTTGTAAGCCCTTTTTTCTTGTGGTTTGCGCTGGCGTTCATCATATTCTTTGGGTTAAAGATGGAAAAGCTCGGATTATTAAAAATAGTACTTTACGGCATAACGTTTAATATGTTAGTAAGGAATCAAGTCAGCGATGGCTATGGAGAGACAGGAAGCAGTTAAGGTACTACGTGAGATTTTAGGCGAATGCGATGGGTCACTTTTAATGAGCTGTGTTTCCCTTTCACCCATAGTCCCAGCTAAAGCAAAGGGTTCTTCTTTTGAATTGAAAATAAATTGCTCGCTCGATGACTTTTTACGAAAATGCATTGGTGCTGTTCTTGAGAGACACAAATTAGTGATGAAAGAAATAGCTAACTCAATAACCATTTATCGCCCAACAACTTAACAAAGCGTAGAAACCATCAAATAATCTTCACCGAAATCTATTCTCAATTTATGACTCTTAACGTAATCTTCTAATTCGCTAAAATACGACTTTCTAGCTAGAGTGGCGTCAGCAAGAACTACATAGCCATCCGTTTCAGCATCACAAATACCCCACTCAATAAAACCTTTGAACACCTTTGGATTGCAAGTGCGAAATTTCTTCGAGAACTCTACAGCTTCAGCAAAATCCATACAAATTAACCCTATTCACAAGATATTTGCTGAATTAAATACTTAAATAATTGTGATTGCAAAGAAGTGACAATATAAAGAATTCTTTGTCATACGTGAAAGAACCTAATAAACAATCAACATCACAGATATATCTGACAATGTCAAATAATGATTCGGAGTTTTGTTATGTCAACACGCACTTATAGAACCCAAGAGTACAAACGGCTTGAACTAAACAAAAAAATAATGGAGATCCTAAGAACCGTACCATACGAAAAGGGATTCCATTTCTACATAGCGCCAGGCAAATTCACCAATGAAACAGCAACAAGCCTTGATTTATTCGAAAAGAAACTTCAAACTGTTCCAGCTGACTCGTTGAATTTTCATCTTCAACGAGGCGACTTCCAAAAATGGGTAAAAACAACCCTAGGCGACGAGGAGTTAGCTAAAAGATTAAACTCCATAAGTTTAACGCTCAAAGATGAGGATCTACGAAAAGAACTGATTGCAATCGTGCAAACACGCATAACCGAATTCAAGCGAGAACTCCCACATCAATTAAGCCACACGCATTCATAGCTCTCAAGTTTACTTCTTTTTCAGCGCGCACCTTAAAAAGAGAAGAACCTTTTATGCTAACATAGTATTCGCTTAATAGTTTAAGCGCATCCCACCGGACGTGATTCTATATAAAGAAAGGTGATCAACAAAGCCTAAAAGGAAACCTTATCTTATTGCACTACCAGGGTTCCATTTGAGCAAAAAAAATGTATTTTCGGATAATGACCGAAATAGGATCGACAAGTTTCTTGAAAAAGTGAGGTGTGAAACTGTTGTGCAGCCTTATTCAAAAAGATAAGCAATAAAGTTCATTTGCCAAAATTGGGAAAAGAAAACCATTATGAAGAATACTACCATTCCTCTCGTTTGCTGACTGATTCCTTTTTCGTTGTTTCTTCAATGTCACGGTAAATGTTTTTGTCAGCTACAGAAACAACATCTAAATCCACGCCTCCAAAGTGTTTAACGAATGGGATTTTGATTAGCCTGGATTCTTTGGTCTGAGGAACATATTCCACAGAAACCTCTTTGGAGCTAAACGAAAGTTTTTCTTGGGAATTCCACAGGTCATACATTTCGACTCTTATGGTGTGGTGTCCAGCGTTTATTTCCTTCATGTTAATCACGGGTGTCAACTCGAAATCGTCTTTTGCAAGCGGGCTCTCAGGTATAGTGATTATGGCGGAGTTCGGCAGTTTCTGTTCATCGAAAAACAAGTCTGAAATTAACTTTGAAAAGTCAGCTTTTGAAGGAATCAGCTTGAAACCGACCTTGAGATGCAACTCATCCTCTTTCGTTACCGTGTCTATTTCGGTGATGACGATCTGCTTTTTTTGAGCAGATTTAACGGTTTTGGCATTTTCTTCCTGGGGTACGACTGGTAGATTGTCTAGTGTCTTTTGCTTTGACTCCTTTAGAGATGCAAGCATTTTTTCTCTTAAACGCTGAGTTTTAGTTGATTTGACCATCGCCACGACCATTACTTTAACATTTAAGCTATTTTGGAAAAGGAACGTCTGATTCTGAGCTTATACTTTCTAGTTTGTCCTCCAGGATAAACACAAAGGATTACTCTGTAGCCACAAAGCATTTTGTCGAACTCATCTGTTACATTGTGGTTTATTAGTTCTTTGAAATCTGAGAACTCGGAAATACCGTGCAATCCCTGCAACGCCATTTTTGCTGAATTGACAAGAACAAATATGACTTTTGGCCTGAGAACACTAATTTCTCGACCCAAGAATTTTGTGCTGCACGTTTCCAAAACCGCTAACGGAATGTTTGACCTGTCTTTCTTGTTTAGCCTACATTTAATTGCGTCTATTAGGAAGTAGCCTTTATCTCTGAATTCTTCAAGATGCCCAAAGTTGAGATGTTTAAGCACTTCTTTTCTTAAACCTGCATTTCTTTCGTCACTAACATTGTAAAAGTATGGCTGCTTGGCAATCCTATCCCAAGGCGGGGACTCGGCGATAAACAGGACATTAACAATTCCATTAGGCGGTTTCCAGTCTTTATCAACTGTGAAAACTAAGTAAGGCTTGTCATCGGTTTCAAGTCTGCCATAGCTTAACAGACTTCTGCATTCTTGGCAAGCGCCTATTTCCTCGGAAAGAGTCATTTACACCGCATCTTTCTAACTGATTCATCGGCGTAGCCTAGAATATCTATTTTTCTTCAGGAACACATTTTACCGTCGAGGACAGCTTAACGCTTCGTCGTGATGCATACGGGCCCAACCCACTGAGCATAAAGCTCGGGGTCGGTGCTGAAAAAACGGGGTCAACTGTATCCATCCAAAAGGTTTATTTTCTATTCCAAAAGAAAGGTGTTTGATTGTTATGGATATTCTCGAAGTCAAAGGTTTAACCGTCAATGTTGAAGGAAAGCCTATCCTCAAAGGAGTGACATTCAGCCTTAAAAGCGGGGAGAATTACGTTCTTTTCGGACCGAATGGTTCCGGCAAAACAACTCTCATAAGTGCAATTATGGGTCTTCCCACATACGAACCAGCTTCCGGAACAATCTTGTTCAATGGAACCGACATTACGACCAAAACTGTGGAGGAAAGGGCAAAGCTCGGCATTACTGTTAGCTTTCAAAATCCCCCAGAAATCACCGGCGTGAAGCTCACAGACCTGTTGAAACTTTGTCTTGGCAAGAAAACAGACGAGGCGTTCAGCAAAGAAGAACAAAAACTTATTGAAGCCTTCAGATTAACCGACTTCTTAAACAGGGACCTCAACGTCGGCTTCTCCGGCGGCGAAAAGAAACGCTCTGAAATTCTTCAGCTGATTTTCCTTAAGCCCAAACTCCTTCTTCTGGACGAACCTGACTCGGGCGTAGATGTAGAAAGCCTGAAGCTGATTGCAACTGAAATTGAACGCTACGTGGAAAGCAGCGGAAGCTCAGCTTTAGTGATAACTCACAAAGGCGATATACTTGAGTATATCAAAGCGAAATACGGGTTTATTCTTCTGGATGGGCAGTTTCACTGTTACACTCACCCCATGAAAATCTATGAGGACATTAAAAAGGTAGGTTACGAGGAATGCGTAGCCTGCGGAAGAAGAGAAGTCGGAGGCTGGAAAACTGACAGTAGAAAGTGAATTGAAAAAAGTACCACATAAGATTCTTGAAGAAGCACAGAAGGCCGGCATTGAATCAAACGAAAAAAACCGTTCAGGCACATATTTCCACTTGGATCAAACAACTGTCCAAGCAACGGTCAACCAAGTTTTCGAAAGGAAAATCGAGCTGTTGGATATCAAGACAGCCCTGAAAAAGTACTCTTGGCTCGACAATTATATGTGGAAAATCGTTGACAAAAACAAGGACGAGTACACTAAAAAAGTAGCTGAAGACTACAGCGGAGGTTACTTTATGCGGATTCTTCCTGGCGCCGAAGTGGCCTTTCCTCTTCAATCATGCATGATGATCTCGCAGAAGAATCTGGAACAGCGAGTGCACAACATCATAATTGCTGAGAAAGGCTCAAACGCACACATAATAACCAGTTGCCTTCAACACTCAACGGTTAAAAATGCATCGCACATGGGCATATCCGAAATCTACGTCAAAAAAGGCGCTATGCTCAACTTCACGATGATTCATCAATGGAGCGAGACCACCCTTGTCCGACCGAGAAGCGCAACCGAAATAGCTGACAAGGCAACATTCGTGTCGAACTACGTGTGCATGCGCCCCGTCAGGGACATTCAAATGTATCCTGTGGCGTACTGCAAAGGAGAGGACTCACGGGCGAGCTTCAACAGCATATTGTACGGATACAAAAACTCGCAGCTGGACATTGGAACGAAAGCTTTTCTCACTGGAAAAGGAAGCAAGGCAGAGATGATTAGCCGCGCCATTTCTCGTGAGGGCTCAAAAATGATCATCCGAGGCATGATAGAAGGGGACAGCAACGACTGCAAGGGACACTTGGAATGCCGCGGCTTACTGATGGATGATGAATCGTTTATGCAGTCTATTCCCGAGCTCATCGCCAAAAGGAAAGGGGTCGAGATAACTCATGAGGCGGCGGTGGGAAAAATCTCAGAAAAAGAAATTACTTATCTCATGACACGAAAATTGTCACGCGATCAAGCCGTTTCGGTGATTATACGTGGTTTCATGGATGTAGGGATACTTGGACTGCCGGACATTCTAAACGCAGAGATTAAGAAGATAGTAGAAGCTTCTACCGAAACCACATGAGCACTGCCGTTAGCACGCGCGAAGGCAAATGGGTGCAGCAGACTGTTTAAGGCGCAGGGTCAGGCTCTCCCTCGCGGGCGCTAAACGACAAAAAACAATATCTGAAATAACGCGTTTTTCGGTGAAGCCTTGCTTTGGATCTCGCCTATGCATCAGGTAAGCCTGTGGAGAATTACAGTTTCTTTCCTTTTTCTTTTCCAAACCAGTGATGGCCCCAGCACCAACCCAGAGTAAAATTGCGAATACAGGTGCAAGCGGATCGAACGAATAGTACCCAAGAAAGTTTGGTTCAGTTACATGTGCAGGAATCAATGCGGAAACCCTCAAAACTACTAGGATGGCTACTCCAGCCCAAAAATACCACTTCACCCAACGCACCATCCGAAACGCTTCACATTATTCGGGTAAACATTCTCTTTCACCATCAAGTCACGCAAACAAACAGGATCAGTCTCCAAATAGTCTCCTGTACAGGCATAGGCTCTGCCTCTGCATCCACCGCAGGTCTCCCTATATTCGCAGGTTCCACATTCTCCTTTCAACGCTTTTCTCTGCCTGAGATTGTTGAGGATTTTTGAGTTGCGCCAAATATCAGTTAGGCTTTGCTCGTGAACGTTTCCGGCTTTAATTGGCAAAAAAGTGCACGGGTAAATATCTCCATCCGGTCTTAAACTGAAGTATAATATGCCTGCATGGCATCCGACTGAGTTATGTATCCAGAACTCTTTCAATAGTAAGTCTTTGGGTTTTGTGCCATGTGATTTGTGCATTTCCAGGGCAATTTCTGGATAAAGCGGTTCTCCCCCGGACATGGTGAAAACCATTTCTGTTTCTTCCTGCATTGCTTGCAGGTACCGTATTAGGCGTACTCGTTGCTCTTGAGTCATCGCCTGATCCATTATGTCTCTTCCTCGCCCAACTGGAACTAGGTCGTAAACGGCAAACTGGTCCACGCCTAAGTTAGCTAAAAACTCTATTCTCTTCGGCATCTCGTTAAACGTGTCTTTCAACGCCATTGTGGTGACGACCACTTCTAGGTCAATGTCTAAGCAGGCTTGGATTGCTGCTACTGCTTTTTTGAAGGTGCCTGGTACATTTCTAAGTTTGTCGTGGCTTTCAGGGTTAATTGAGTCAATCGGTATACCTATTGCTTTAATTCCTGCGTCTTTTAGTTCCAAGGCTACTTTATGGTTGATTAAGACCCCATTTGAAAGCATAGCTGTCATAATTCCGACGTTGTCGCAGTATTCGGCAAGTGTCAAAACGAAGTCTTTTCTGAGAAGAGGCTCGCCGCCGCTGAAAATCAAAGCTTCGGTTCCAAGATTTGCCATCTCATCTATGGCGTGCATTGCTTCTCTAACGTTAAGCTCGTTTGGCATGGCTTCTTTTGCTGAAACGTGGCAGTGAAGGCATCGAAGATTGCAGGCTTTAGTTACAGCGTACGATACAATAAGGGGGGTGTTGGATTCTCCTTCCAAACCCTTGCCTAAGAGTTTTTGGCGAAGCATCAGTTCAAGGAGTTTAAGTCCGGTCCCCAATCAACCCTCACCGTCTCTTCCAAGTTTTGGAGAATCTAGAGTTTGGGTCGAATTAGCCATAATTGAATCACTCTACGCAACACCCACGCTACTGCAACAATCACAGCCACCACTATTGTCAGAATCATTATGTTTGATCCGATGTCAAACGCTGCTTCCGCAATTTGCGGCGGATCTAAATCGATAATGCGCACGTCTTGAATGGTTGCGAATCCATCATGTCCAATGTAGTATTCTGTTCCGTTAGTGATGTTGCCTTGTGGGTTTTGAACGCCTTGAACCACGTTGACGCTTTGTTCGTAACCGTTAAGGTAGAGGTGCATGCCTGTGGAATCTCGTGTGAATTCTACCTCAACCCACTGGTTTAGAGGAACCGGCTGGGTTGTCACTATCTCGTTGAATCCTCCGCTGTCAGTTAACACGAAACCGCTAAGTGCTCCTTGAACTATGTCGTTTTCAGGTATGCCCGCTCTTATAGCTAAGCCGAGAATTCTTGTTGTGTTCTGCCAGGCGCAGGCTTGGTCAGGATGATTGCATTTAACAAGAATGTTGTTGTACGTTGCGTTTTTGTATCCTGGGACGTTAATCCATGCTGATATATCGACGTATTTTTGAATGTCGAGGTTTGGCGAGACTGGTATGTACATTGGTTGGGGCATAGGAGGAAAGCCAACTACGAATTTTATGGGGATGTACACGATATTGTTTCCGTTAAACTGCATAGCTTTGCCAAATTTGCCATCGACCAGCGTAGGCTGAGGAGTACCTGCTACAATGCCTGGATTTACTCCTGTTGAGTCCGGTGTTATTACGTTGTAGCCGCTCGGTTGGATTTGGCTTAAAGGCCAATAGCCCCGAGTGACTCCACTGTTTTGTGCCTTTACACCTGTCAACAAAATTGGGCTTAGCACACTTGTTGCAAGTAAGCATAACATTAACACCTTTACCGTACTTTTCACTATCTCAAATGCCATTCTTGCATCACTATATAGGGTCAAGATTAAAAAAGCGCCTTATTACTCTCCTTGGAGAACACTCTGTTCTGCTTAAAGAACACCCAACGAAACTAGTCTTTCCTTTATTAGGCGCGCGCTCCCAGCTCACCCTACGTAGTTTAAAATGTAGATGCTCAGAGGCGATTGACCAAAAGTCTGCTCAGGTGTTATATGAGTGAAATTGTTTGAGCTATACAATTGGGCATAGATATCCATTAAGGTGACCGCTGAGTTGAAATAGTCTAAATGGTTCCCGCCAAATTCTGTTGTAAAGAGAAATTTCACGTCGTACTCCTCGCAACGGCTAATTAGAACCGTGATGTTGAAGGAGGGATCTATAATTCTTGACCAAGGATAAGTGTACACTTGAATTTGGGATCCTCCGTCTTTGAGAAGGTAAAATTCTACTATGCCAAAACTGAAGTAGTTGTCAGGACAAAGCACCATTATCGATTGGTTTGAGCTGTCATGGGCTATTGCGTATTTAACGGCTTGTTCTAAGGCAAAAGGTGCTTTTTCAGAGTTTGTCCAATAAATGGTGTCATTTACACTATAGAACAAGGATAGGCATGTAAAGGCTATCAAGAGTAAAGCACTGATCTTAGCTAAAGTCTTTCTGTTGAGGCTCCGCAGTTCTGTATATGCAACGGTAACAAAAACCGCCGCTGAGACCGCCAAAACTGGAAACAAAGGCAGAACGTATCTCCAACCTTTGTGGCTAATTACTGTGTAAAAAACATAAACAGTAATGAACCATATCAAAAGCAGTTTGTCAATCTTTTGTCGCCTAATAGCAAATACTCCCAAACCGAGAAAGCCCAAGATATACATCAGAAGCGAAATGGGATGAATGGTGGGGTATACGCTATTCATCTCAATTAGATAGTATAATGGTGTCATGTTTTGGCTTCCTGTAGTGTTCATTTCAATATTGTTTAGCCACATTGCTAAGTAGGACTGAAGGCTGTAGATGAGATAAGCTGCTACTGTTAACAGCGCCGCGATTATTGCAATGTAGAGTTTTCTTGAAAAAGGTCTTTTGACCTCGCTTTTACAGAAAATCAATATGGCAGAAAGCATTACAAGCATAGCCACGACAATTTGGTATTTAGCTAAGAAGCCAACGATTACGGTTAGCCCTACAAAGATCAACATTCTGTCTTTATGGGTTTGTAGCCACAGGTAAAACAAGAAGATCGAAAGAACGAAAAAGAATGTTGCCATTATGTCCAGCATGGCTATGTGAGAAACTTCAAAGTAGCCAGGCATTAGGCTTAAAAAAATTGAGCCTAACAACGCAGTTTTGCCATCATAGACTTTGTAAGTGAACTCAAAAACTACCCAAAGAACCAAAACGGAGAAGAAGGAGTCGATTATTCTGGCGGAAACAACGCTTACACCAAAAATGTTGTAGGACAAATAGGTTAGGGCATCATAGAGCGGTGGATAAAACAGGTTACCAGAAAATTGCTTGTACATTCCAAGTTTAAGGAAAAGTCCGTTGTCAAGATGGGCAGCTTCATCCCATTGGATAGGCATGTTCGAAAGGTTTAAGACTAG
>Ga0187874_10002443_pt1 | contig 14286 bp, 23 predicted proteins | sample June2016WEW_16_1_3_FD_132993 | JGI IMG/M metagenome (GOLD analysis project Ga0187874, IMG submission 132993) | Peatland microbial communities from SPRUCE experiment site at the Marcell Experimental Forest, Minnesota, USA - June2016WEW_16_150 | ecosystem: Environmental > Terrestrial > Soil >... | reverse complement strand
TCTTGTGGCAGGCTCGGACGTCCTCGATGTGCTGCGTAAGAACTCGCCAAGGGCGTTCATCCTTGATGCCTGCGAGCTTGTCCAGGTCCTGGGCGGTTGCGATAAGATCTTCTCGGCTCATGTTTTCTCCTGCACAGCTCTTGCGCGAATGCTCTCAGCCCAGGTCCCGGCGCTCAGCTCCTCGGGCTCCACCCCGCACACCTGGCACCACCCGCCAAGCGCCGCGGAGACCGCGTCGCCGACACGGCAGGCGCGGCAGGTGCCCATCGCCGCGTAGAGCCTGAGCACCTCCGCGCACGGCGCCTCACGCACCAAGCGATACCCACGCCTGTTCAGACGCTGCGCCCGCGCGTCGTCAGGGAAGACCCAGGTCAGCGTTGCGAGGTCAAGCGTCGGTCGCGGAAAGGGGAGCTCCAGCTGGCTCATCGCTCGCCTCTCCCGGCGCCGGCCGGCTCGGGTTGAACACGCGTTGCGCGGCGGCCGGCCGGCGCCAGGCGGCGGGTGGGACAGGCTATCACTTGGAGGGCTTTCGGCAAACCCACAGGTTGTTTCGCGCAGAATCAGGCATCAGCGGGGCGAAGAATACACTGAGCATGTCTGTGGAAAAATATCCTGAAAGCGCGTCGTACACCTCGCAGACCGCCTCACCCAAGAAGGGGGAGGTCTTCCCGATCGTCGATCTGACCTCCTCGCGACCGATGTCTCGGATGTCGCAGAACGTCCCGAAGCGGCACTCGACCACGAAGCCGGCCTTCACCGTGAGCGCGTTAAGCTCCTCGATGGTCATCTCATTCACGTGGTTGGCAGCGTGGTGTACTCCGTCGTAGACCGGCGTCGACATCAGCATGGTGCCGCCGGGCCGCAGGCAGGCGAAGCAAGCCTTGAGCATCGCCTGTCCGTGCCTGACGTGCATGTGCTCGATGCACTCCAGGTGGACCACGACATCAAAGCCATTCGCGTTGTCGCCACGAACCAGCTCTTTCCAGCGCTCCACAAAATTGAACTCGGAATGCAGCGTCAGCCGCTGCGCGTTGCTCGGCTTGAGCTTGTTCAGGTCCACGCCGGTGTAGTGCTTGACGTGCGGCGCGATGCCTCCGGTCAGGATGCGAGCCAACGGGATCTCGCTTCCGCACCCGATTTCGAGGACGTTGTCCTCAGCTGTGATGAACCGCTTGGCAAAAGCCCAGCGGAACGCATGCGCGAGGTAGTCGCGGTGAAGCGTCAAACCGTGGCCTCCCTCGTGGAGGCTGGTGGTGTCGTACTCGCGGGTGTTGCGCTCTCGTGCTCTTGTCGGCCCAGCCATTTGTTGCTCCTCTAACGGCCCAAGGGCGCCGGGCTCTTAGAACCCGGCGCCCTGCTCAGCTTGCTTCCTACTCCGCGGCCGGAGTCTCTCCCGCCTCGTCCTTCGCCTTCGGACTCGGCTTCTTGGGGCCGCCCTTGCGCTCCGGCGGGTTCAGGCCGGCCTTCTTCAGCTTGCTGCGGTAGAAGGCGATGTCAGTCTCGTGGCCCTTGTTGAACTTGGCGTTGACCTTCTTGAAGATGACCTCGTCGGAGAAGTTCCCCGCCATGATCAGGTCGCGGTACATCTGCGCCGCGCTCTCGCGCGGCGCCTTGGGCCCCTTCTCCGCCTTCGCCTTCGCCGCCTTCTCGCGCAGCTTCGTCTTGACCTCTTCCGACATCTGAACCTTTCCTACCCTGACCTGCGCCAGGGCTGCGTCTCGCTCACCTGAGGTGAGCGAGACAATGGGTCCCAGGACATCCAGGACCTCAGCGGTGGCTCCGTAGCTCTTCGCGAAGGCGACGAATTTCGCCACGCCCTTTGCCACGGAGTATTGCTCGATCACCTGGTAGCGCTTGTCGAACTCCTCAGCCCGAAGGCGCTGGGTGAAGAGCCCCTCGGACGGGGTGAAGGTCGTGAACTCCACCTGACGCTCGGTGCGGCTGAGCTCCAGGCAGACGTGCTGGAGGCAGTCCGCGTACAGGAAGACCCCAGCCTCCTCCGCCCGCGCCTCCGCGGCGGGGTCGGTCGGCGGCCAGTGGCGGGGGCCAGGCAGGGGCGGCTGGTTGGGGGCCGCAGAGGCCTGGCGCGTGGTGACTCGTCTCTTCATGGGTTGTCTCTTCTCCGAAGAGCTAAGCTAGCATGTCGCTGCGCGCAGGTACATCTGGGATCTTACGTGGAGTTGAGCTCGCAGATGAGCACCGCGAGCCCAACAAACACAACGTCGACTGAGAACCAAAGCGCTATCTCAGACGCAGGCGCGCGGATCAGGATCCCCAGCGAGATCAGCGCGCAGTCGACGCAGCGCCTCGCCAGCAAGGTCCACAGCTTGCTCATCCTTGGATCCCCAGCCTCGCGAAGTTCTCAGGCGTCCGGTGCGTCGGGCAGAGGTATCCGTGCCGGCGATCCATGTTCTCCACCCCGCAGCCAGGGATCGGGCAGGGCTTCGGTGGGGACGCCGCGCGCTGCCGCCCGGGCTCGAGCGAACCGCCCGTCTTACGTGGCGATGCCAGCTTCGGCGGGCGGAAGAGCTGCGGAGGCGGCGGGTGGAGGAACTGCTCCTTGAGCAGTGCAAGCTTCAGCTGACCGACCGCGCCGTCGCGCTCCGCGAGCGCACTGTGAAGATCGAAACCGAATTGGGTGACCAGCCTCTTGAGCTCAGCGTCGGTGGGCGATGCCTTCTTGCCCTCCGGTTTCGGAGGCTCGCGCCGGAAGAACGCCTCCATCGCGGCGACCTGCGCTTCGGCAAGCTCCAGGTCGCGCTTGCCGACCAGCGCGGCGAGGTCTTGCCCGAACTTGGCGACCAGCTCCTTGAGCTTCTGGTCCGGGTCGGCGGGCGGGGTAGGGGTAGGGGATACCTGCGGGGTCTCGGTCATCGGTCTTACCTCCTGAGCTGCGAGCAGCTCTAGCACGAGCGAGAAACGACGTACAACGAAAAGGAACCTACGCCTGCTCCTCCCCGAGGAGGAAGCTCGCCGCGCGCAGCGCGCCGGCGCGGTCAGCTCTGGGCAAGCCTAGTATCTGACGAACCAGGCGTAGATAGCCATCCGCCGGCTCACGCTCCGCGGCGAGCCCGGCCTTGAGCTCCAGCAGGTACCCGAGATCCTGGGTGGCGCGAACCTCGGGTGAGATGCTTGGGTCCCCGGGCCGGTTGAGGAGCTCGGCGAGCTCCGGGGCGGGGCGGAGGGTCTCGATCTGGATCATCGGCAGGCCTTCTTAGCCGCTTTGGCCAGCATATCATTTATCACCCTGAACACGTACTCACCTTGGTCTTCAGCCAGATCCCCAAGTGCAAGCTCAAGCGCGGTTGAAAGCGCGGGGTCACAGACCTCGTAGTACTCCTGTTTGACTTCCTCAAGAGCGTCTTGGGCTTCGGTCAAAGCATCAACTGCCTGTGACAACCTTTGAACCCAAGCTTGTCGCGCCTTGATCTCTTTTTTGTTGTAGGTCTTCATGTGTTTTACCTCTCTCTCTGGCGACGACCGCCAGTGACTAACGGGAACGACGCTTTGCGAGCTGCTTCAGCCCCTCGAACAGGGCCGCCTGCGTGTGCTCCTTGTCCTTGAGCGCCTCGATCACCAGCTCATCCACTGTGTTCCGCGCAACAAGCCGGTGGACGATGATCCGCTTGGCGGTAGACCCCTGGCGACGTAGCCGCCCGAGGAGCTGCATGTCCAGCTCCAAATTCCAGCTGGAGCTGTACCAGCAGAGGTGCGACGCGCCGCCCTGCTGCAGGTTCAACCCGTGCGCGGCGGACTGCGGGTGCACGCAGAAGACCGGGAGCTTACCTGCGTTCCAGAGCTGCACGAGCTCATCCGCCCGCTTTGGCGAGACTCCGCCGCTCAGGTGCGGCACGTCGCCGAGCTTCTCGCGGATCCTCTCGAGGTCGTGGCGGAAGTCAAACGCCACGAGGAGCGGCGCGCCTTGCAGCTCCTCCACCAGATCGACCAACGCATCGGTCTTCTCGTGATGCAGGTGGATGACCTCCTTGACCGAGGCCGGCGGCTTCAGCAGCTCCTTGACCTCTGCGTCGATGTACACCCCGCCAGAGCAGATCTGGCGGCACTTGGTGGAGGCCGCGGCGGCGTTCGCCGCGACCACAATCTGCGCGTCAATCTCGGCGAGAAGCGTGTCCTCCATCTTGTCGTAGATCTTCCGCACCTTGGGCGGCAGGTCGATCAGGATGGTGTTCTCGACGAGCTCCGGCAGCTCCATGTAATCCCCCGCGGCCATGCGGAGGCAGAGCGGCGCGATGCGTTCATAGATCCGCTGCTCCGCGCCGGGCTGCGGGGCCCAGGTAAAGCCGTCGTAGCCCAATGTGAAGTACTGCATCCGGTAGTGGGTGATCCACCGCCCTAGAGCGTTGCCAGTGTCCAAGGCGTACATCTGACCAAACAGGTCGAGCAATCCGTTCGCCGCGGGCGAGCCCGTGAGGCCCCAGCGCCGCTTGAAGGTCGGCAGCAGATGCTTGATCGCGCGGAAGCGGTTGGTGGAGACATTCTTCATTTTGGACAGCTCATCAAACACCACGAGGTCAAAGCCCAGGGATCGCCAACGCTTGAGGTCCGGGACCACCTTGGTCCGGCCGCTGGCCACCTTGGTCTTCGTGGTCCCGGCAAGCCAATCCAGCGACTCGTAGTTCGTGATGTAGATGTCGGCTTCCTCGTGCAGCTGCTCCTCCTTGTCATGACCGTGGAGCACGCGATAGGTCAAGCCGTTGAAGTCTGTCCAGCGCTTGATCTCCGCAGGCCACACTGAGGTCGCGACACGAAGCGGCGCCAAGACTAATGTCTTCTGCACGAGGCCCTTGGCCTTCAGGATCTTGATCGCCGCGAGGACCGTGGCCGTCTTGCCCAAACCCAAATCTAGAAGAAGCCCAGCGCAGGCGTGCTCGAGGAGGAACTTCACCGCGCGACGCTGATAGGCGTGAGGTTTCCAGGGTTCTGGGGGTCTTACGAAGATGTCCGAGTCAACTGTATCTAGGTCGCCACGCAAGCGCCGCCTCCAGGTGTTTTACTACATCTTCAACGTTGTCGCACACCGCTGTAGGATACCCAAGCTCGTTGAGCTCCTTGAGGTGGTAGAGCTGCTTCGCGCTTAGCTCGCCTCCAGGAGCTTTGAACTCTATAAAATACGCCCGACCTTGCGGTAGGAGAAAACAGCGATCCGGCCACCCAGTCTCTCCGCCCCTCGGGGCCGCGAGCTTAATGCTCCGAACGCCGAGCCGCAGGGCGAGCCTGACCGCCTTGCGCTCGATGGTGGACTCGCGGGTGGCGCTCATGGCCAGCTCAGGTATTCGTCAAGCATCCAAGACTTATCAGGCAGCACCGGCTTCTCCTCGATGACCTCAACGGTGATGCGCACGCGCTTGCCGTAGAGCCCGGTCAGCCACGCTTGGCACCAGACCAGCTTAATCGGCTCACGTGAGATGACGAGGTAAGCGTCCTGCGAGCGCAGCTCGTTCTCACGCCCAAGCTCGCCCTCGAAGATCCGAGTCTCACTCATCCGAACCTCCAAGCAATCCAAAACGCCTCCTCCCACGCTGCGCGCAGCGACCGCCATCCTTCAGATACCGGATCGCCCAGCTGAAGTCACCTGTCCCTGCGCGCATGACATCTTCTCCTGGTGTGAGTGAAATGGCTTGGCGATGTCTCGCCAGTCCACAATGGAAAATGTAGGGCTCCGGACCGCGTCGCCGTGCCGAATGCTCTCCTTGGCGACCCCGGCGAGGAACTCGGCGACGCAAGGCAAAACGGAATCGCAAATGTCGATTTCTGAGGCCGCCCTGAACTCGTCAGGGTACGTCGTGAGCCGCATCAGCTCGCGCATCGTGACCCAGCGCTCGCCGCCAGGGTGCAGCTTGTGGCCGCCGCGAAGCACTGTGCCTGACGGTCCGTCCCACCGAAGACGCTGCACGAAGGTGCTTGGGCGTGGGCAGCCTGCAGGCCACCCGCCCGGAGGCTCAGCCGCCGCGAGCGGCCCGAACGGGGGCACGCGCTTGAGCAGGTAGCGCCAGCGGTCATCGCGATTCCACGCCCCGGTCGGGATCTCCCAGTGCTGGAAGGGGCCTCCGACCAAACGGTCCTGGAGCGGTCGGTCGACGAGGTCACCGATCGCGTCGCGCACCGTGCTCACCCTGGTAGGAGCGGGGGCTTGCGGCAGGGCGAGCTGGACCTTGTGCGCAAGGAAGTGGAAGCGCTGCCGGCGGCAGGGCGCGCCGTGCAGGAGCGCGTCGGTGAGGAGCCAGGTTACTGAATACCCAGCCTTCAGCCACCTGTCTCGATACATCTCGTAGCGAGCTCGGCCGTAGGTGTAAGCGTTCTGGACTGATTCACAGATGAAGATCTGCGGGCGCAAAGCCAGCGCGGCCTGATGCGTAGACTCAGTCAGCTCCAGCAACGGATCCTTCAGACGATCTGCGACGGTCTTGCCACGACGCCCAACCTGATCGGGGTTAGTTCGTCGGCTGTATGAACTCGCGTCGGAAAATGGAACACATGGCGGGTTCGCATAAACTAGGAGAACCTTCCCGGCATACTTTGAGATTGGCCACTCAGAGGGTCTGCAGATCGGCCGAGCAATTCCTTGAAAGTTCAGATCGAAGGTGCGACGACCTAAGGCTATCTCTTCCCACTGCTCAACCACAGCGAAATGTTTCAACATGCCCAAAGTCTGGCCGCCGCCGTAGATATTGATTCCAAGTGCTTTGAGTTTGAACCTTTGGTTGGGTTTGAACATTAGTAGTTCTCCAGGTAGTTTGCCGCAGCTCGAAGAATCTCAGGGCTGCGCCTCGCTGATCCCTGGCCCGAAGACCTCGACCTGACATCTGACCTCATCCTCATCCTCCATCTCACGCTCTCCCTAGGGTGAACTGGGTAAACATTGGTTCGGCGCCGACCGCCTGGCCCACAGCCTCATACGCCGCCTTGAGCTTCACCGCATCCCGACGCTCGTAGAGCGCCTGCAGGACGTCGTGGTCCTCCTGGGACACCGCGACGATCTTGACCATCAGGATGTCCTCCGCCCAGAGCTCGACGAAGATCGCCCGAGGCGGCGGCGCGACCACGGTCCGGAAGTCCTTGCCGCCGTTGTGGCGAAAGGTTCGCGCCGCGCGCTTCCCGTCGAGCTCCGCCTGCAGATTGCTGATCGGGCCGTAGGTCCGGATGTTGACGCGCATGCGGAGCTCCTTAGAACAACAGCTTGGCCGAGGTGAACCCCGCCGCGTGCGGGTGGCCGCCTCCGCCGTGGCGCTTGGCGATGACCGAGACGTCAAGCCCGCCCTCCGCCGAGCGGAGCGAGTAGGTGAACAGCCCGTCAGCGCGCTGCGACCAGCCCACCGCGAACGGATGGCCCTGGCAGAGGGCGGAGCTCGACGTTGGCCTCGCCGAGGGCCCGCGCGCAGACCCAGCGCAGAACCCATCTCTGCAGGAGGCGTGATACAGAACCAAGGTTTTGCTCATGGCTCCAAACCCTCCTTCTCGCAGAACCAGGAGGCGAGGACCAGCTTGCCCTCGCTTCCCTCCTCGTACACCTCGCTGTCGTCGTCGATCACGCTCTTGGGGACCCAGACCTCGCGGCCGTCCTCGAGCTCGACCAAGAGGGCCTTGAGGGTCTCCTTCTTGCCTTTCGCGTGCGGGAAGGACTCGGTGTCAGACATGTGAGGTCTCCGCTTACGTCGCTTGCGCCTAGTACGCGCACTGCCCGCCGCCGTTCGCCGCGTTCGCCTTCCTGAACCAGCACCATTTGCAGTACTGGTTCGGCCGGGCCGGAAAGATCGTGTCCACCAGCATCGCGCTCGTCCGCTTCACCCAGAGCGCCTTGAGCCGCGGCACGTCAGCCGGAGTGTACTCGGGCTCCTGGCCGTCCGGCGGGTGGAAGACCCCGGCGTCGAGGAAGGCCAACCGCACCTTGACCTTCTTGACCTTCGGGAACTTGAGCAGCGCGGCGAGCGCGTACAGCTCCAGCTGGAACATGTACTTCTCGACGTTCTCCGAGTCCTCGCGATACTTGCCTGTCTTCCAATCCCAGATCACAAGCGTGTCCTTGCCCTCGGTGAACGCCACGTCTGTCTTCACACGCAGCCACGCGTTGTTCCAATCATCCCACGTGGTCTCCGCCCAGCCCTGGGCCGGGCTCTTGAAGGTCCAGGTCTCCTCCACCACGACGCCGTCGTGGTTCTTCTTGGCGTACCGCTTACGGAGCATCTTGAACTCCTCCGCGAAGCGCTCGAGCTCAGGCGGCAGCGGCGAGGCCGGGATGAGGCCCTTCACGTACTGCTCGGCGGCCTCGCCGATCTTCGCGCCGCGCTCCATCTGCGGGCTCGACGGCTCCTTGAGCTTGTCGATGAACGACAGCCGCGCCTTCAACGGGCACTGAGCGTGTTTGTCCCAACGGCTGAATGACCACGCGGTCAGGACCTTGAGCTTCTTAACGGGCATTAGCGCGTACTCCTTGGGGCGTTATGCCCGTTGACTCGCGGAAGAGACTGGTTCAGCTTAGCTAGGCGCTTCGCGTACCGATGTCGTTGAGCTCGCGTGGGTGGCGGGAAGTTCTTCCAGACCTCATGCTCCTTCTGGTGGCAGCTCTTGCACAAAGTCTCGCTGTTCTCAGCTGAGTTATCGCCTCGATCGCGGTTTCGATGATGTACCAGCAAGAAGCGCTTGCTTGCGCAGCGTTCACAGGCTTTCTTCTTGTGCTTGCGATATGCGCCGCAGTCGTGGTTTGGTGCGCTAGGATCCCAGCTGTGGTGGGTTGGACCTGACCCCTGCCCGTTGCCGGTACCGACACCTGGTTGCTTGATCCGCCCATGCGCTACAGCCCAGTCATAGGCCCGCTTGCTCAGAACCTCCCGAGTCCAGACCTTGGCTTTGCAAGCCGCGCTGCAGTACTTAGCACAATGGCCTGTCGGCTGAAAGACCTTTTGGCAAACAACGCAAGGCTTTGGTTTGATCACTCGCATCGCAGATACCTCGACCAGCTACCCTACCTTGTGCGTGTAAGAATGTAAACTTCTTTTCTTACTCGCACTCCTTCATCGTCGTCCAGCTCTCACCAACTTCGCCGTCAGAGACAACAGGCACGTCCAAGCCGCCTGAGGCGTGCATACACTCGCGCAGGACCGCCATGGTCTCCCGCCACGACGTCTTCGGCGCAGAGACCAGGAGCTCATCGTGCACCGAGGCCAAGAGCTTCCCTGGCGTGCCAGCTGCGTGGAAGGCAATCATGGCATCTTTTGTCTGATCAGCGGCCGATGGTTGCACCAAATAGTTCAACATTTTGTAAGCGAACGTTCGGATCTTCCCGTCCACGATCTTCGGCGGCTCCACATAGTACTCACGACCGCCGATCGTGTGGATCGGCTCATTCACTGCTGCGCGCCGATTCAGGTCCGCGATGAGCGCCTTGACCCCAGGCAACGCGCCGAGATAGGCCGCCTTCAGACGCTTGGCCTCGTCATAGGCGCAGCCCAGGCCCAAGGCAAGCTTGGTCAAGCCACTTCCGTAGAGGATGGAGAAGCCGATCGTCTTGGCATCCTTGCGGGTGATGGGAATCCCGGTGGTCTTCGTAATCAGGTCCGCGGCGAACTGGTGCAGGTCCAGACGCGGATTTGCCTGGTAGGCAGCCATCATCGGACCGTTCTCGAAGTGCGCGAGGATCCGCAACTCCTGCGAGGAGAAGTCTCGGCCAAGAAGCAGGTCGTGCGGGAAAGGCAACACATACCGCCGAACCTGCGGAAGCTTTGGCAGGCCTTTGAACGGCGCAGCCGGGAGCTTAAGCTTTCGCTGCTCCAGCGCGGTGACCTCGTGCTTGAACCCCGGCTTGAAGGTCAGCGGGATGTTCTGAAAGTTCGGTGTTGAGGACAGCCGACCGGAGCGCGTGCCGCCGCCGGTGCCTCGTACCTGGTTCCAAGAGGTGAAGATAAGACCCTGCGAGGTCTCAGCGGTCTGCAGCCAGGGTTCCATGAAGGTATGCAGGCAGGTCCCGAGCTGCGTCCGGTAGGTCAGCGTCGCGAGGAGCTGCAGATCGGTCACACCGAGGAGCAGCGACTCCTTTGCTGTGCTGACCTTGCCGGTCGCGGTCTTCGGCATCTTATCCGGATCGCAGACCCCCGCAGTAACCATCGCCTCAACCAGCTGAGCACCGCTGTCCAGATTCAGCTCGGGACCCGCGCGCAGCCGCTTCAGGCACCAGGCATCGAGCCGCGCGCGCCAGTCAGTGTAGCTTGCGACGTCCGCGCGCAGCTGCGCTAGGTCCACCGGCAGCCCGCGACGCTCAGCCTCAAGGAGGATCGGCATCAGCCGCCGCTCCCGGTTGTATGCGTCGAGCATGCCGCGCGCGACGGTCCGCGGGTAGAGCAGCTCGAAGAGCTTCACCGTCCGATTCGTGTCGCCGCACGCGTACCTGCCGACGAGGTCGCCGGGCGCATACGGGAGGTACTTCATGAAGTACGTCGGCGAGCTCTCGCTCTTTGAGATCTTCACGCCGGGCACCGGCTGATGCGCGAGGAGCCAGTCGCAGACCTCGTCCTTCTCCTCCGGCGGCATGTTGAGGAGCCGCTCTGCCGCGGGCTTCAGGGCGAGCTTGGGCTGGTGCGGGTCATCGAGGAACAAAAGGTACATGGTATCCTCGACCTTGTCCCACGGCAGCGGCGCGAGGCCGAAGAACGTCTCCGCCTCGTCCACGTCAAACTTGGCGTTCTGGCAGAGCAGGCCGTGGGTCCGTGCGTACCGCCACGCCTTCGCGAGCGCCTTGCTCGCCTGGGCGAACGTGCAGCTGTTCGCCGACGCGTGGCCCCAGGCGTAGTACCTGGGCGCCTCACCGGGGTACTGGATGGCGACGCCGCAGGGCTTGGGCGGGTACGCCGGGCGCTGCTCGATCGCGTCTGACTCGAAGTCCACACAGACTGGGCGGGGGAGATTCACGAGAGCTCCTCGGACGGGATGATCAGCCGCGCCTTGAGCGCGTCTCGCTCTGAGCGTAGGCTCTCGTTCAGCTGATCAGCCTCGGTAAGACTCTCCCGAAGAGTCTTGACCTTCGCTTGCTCAACCTCCAGCTCTTCACGCACCTTCGCTCTATCTACCTCCATCACACCCAGAATCCCCTGGTGCTTGAGGTGCTGCGCCGCAAGCCTTTTGCCCACCTCCTCCGCGCTGACCATCTCAAGCTCAGCCGCGGCCTCGCGCACCAGCTTGTCCGGCACACGCTCCAGGTTCCGCATCATCTCATGACCATCCTCGCGGTCGCCGAAGACGCAAGTCAACCGCTCAGCGGCCTCAGCCAGGCTAGGCGCCACCGTACACCCGGTAGAGCCGCACGGCGTCTGCGCGACGCGGTTCAGGCGCATGGCCATTGCCACAAAGATGGGCATCTGATATTCTCCGAGAAAGGAAGCCGGTTCACTCTGGAACCGGCAAGGTCACGTCTGGGTTCGCGCGGTTGACCCCGTGACGTCTTGGGGCGGAGCCGGGAGATGGCGCAACCGGCCGCGCGGATCTTGCTAGTACCGGCTCTGGCCGCCCTTGCTCGGAGGCTGGCGGGACTGCTTCTCCTGCTTGCCCTTGGCCGGAGCAGTCTCCTCACCGCCGAGCTGGTACGGGAACTCGATGAGCTCCTTGGCCTCCTTGGCGCGAGCGCTGATCGCCGCGAGCAGCTCGTTGGGCACCGTGCCGAGCGCCGAGAAGCTCACGCTGATCTGCTTCTTGGGGTCCGGGGCGACCTTCACGAGGGTGAAGACGCCGAACGGGGGCCGCTTGAGCGCCGCCGCGAGCTGCTTCACGTACTGTGCGAAGCCCTTGAGGCCGGTCGGCGAGAGGCCGAAGTAGCCGACCTGCGCGGTCTGGTAGTGCTCCGGTGCCTCGATGGGAATGAACTTCCCATCCTTGCCGAACTCGCCCGCGCTGATCATCGCGATGCGCCGCCGGTTGGAGCACGCCTTGCCCTTGCCCTTGTCCGCGCTGCCCCACTCGTTCTGCGGACAGCCCTTGCAGGTCTCGTGCTTCGCGGTGCCGGCCTCGACGACCAGCTTGTGGGGGGCCAGCTTCAGCTCGTCGCGGCCGAATGCGTAGCACGACGGGCTCTCCGGGTTGTCCGCGTCGAAGTCGCCCTCGTAGAACTTGTTTTCCAGGATGTGGTCGAGGATGACCACCCCCATCTGCCCGCCCGGGAGCGCGGCGCCCTGCCAGGTGAGCACGCCCGCGCGCGTGCTGAAGAACTGCCCGCCGCCGGCGTTCGCCTCCATGTCCGCCGCGAGCTTGGCCGCATTGGCCAGCTCCTGATCCCAGTTCGCGAGCGCCTCGGTCTTAGCTTCCACCTTTTCCTTCGCCATGCTGTGGTGCCTCGTCGTACGGGGTAACCCGTCACGTGTCACTGCGCCGGAGGCCGCCGGCGCGCGGTGTTCAGATCTTGTTAATGCTGACGCCGACAGTGTTGAACTTGCTCACGCCGGGGATCTCCTTGCCCTCATCCCACATGTCGCGAATCGCGGCGTCGCTGAGCCGCTTCTGAAGGAGATCGAAGCGATTCGTCTTTTTCACGAACGCGAAGAGCTTGTCCTGGTCGTCGATGCGCGGCTGCTCCTTGCAGACCACAGTCACCCTCGCGAGCTTCCCCGTGACGCCGGAGGCCTCCGACTTCGGAAGCTCGTTGATGATCTTGTCCTTGAGCTGCGTCTCCTGCGCCTTCAGCTCGTCCACCAGCTTCTGCACCTCGTACCGCTTCTGCTGGGTGGTGTAGAGCAGATCCGCGCACGCCCCGAGCTTCGCCGGGACCTTGAAGATCTCGATCTTGGCCATTTGTCTCTTCTCCTAAGTGCGACCGTAGCACGCCGCGGCCGCGAGGTACATCTGTGAAATGCCTTTAGACATTCCACCCCAGCTTCCGCAGCTGGTCCAGAAACCCGCCCGGGACATCCGGCGCGTCGAACACCTCCTGATCAAGCGAGCTGAGCCCACCATCCAGGAGGTCCGCCGCCCACGCCCAGACCGCCTCATCCGCCCTCACAACCAAGTTAAGGCGCTCCGAGCCCTCCCCGAAGTACTCCTCCAGCTCATCACGAGCTTGCCGCGCCGCCTCCAGCGCCCAGCGCGCCTCCGGTCCGAGCCCGTCAAACCGCTCTGCGAGCTCCACACTTGCCTCCGCGAGGGTCATCTCACACCTCCTCAACCGGCGCGCCGGTCTCCAGGGACATCGCCACCGCCCGCAGGTTCGCGATCACCGCGTCCTGGCCGCAGGTCCCGAGCGTCACCGCGTCGTGGCTCTCCGGGTCGTACACCGCGACGATCACCTGCAGCCCGGCCTGCGCGGCGACCACTGTCGGCGCTTGGAACAGCTCACGAGCCACCTCAGCTAGCTCCTGGTGCGTCATCTCTGCTCTCCTCGCGCTCTGACGCGCGCCACAGCCACCGAGCTACCTCGATGGCTGTGGCGTGCCTCGGAGCTCCTACGCCACCAGAGCTCTTTTTCTCGCCCATGTCTCCTTGATCTTCTTCTGGAAGCTAGCGCGCGAAGCCGGCGAAAGCGGGCTTCTCCGACCTCGGCTTGCATCCACCTTGCGCTTCACCTCAGGACGTGCCATCGCTCGTTTGATGGCAAGCTTATGGCTTGCGGGAAGTTTCCGCCCCTTGAGAGCCTCGCTGAGCTTCACTTTCTGCGCCTCAGACATAGGACCTTTCTTTCGCCCGCGAGTCTTTGCGCTGATCATCGCTCGGTGCTCCTCAGTCCACATTTTCTTTGTGATACGACTTCTGCGTTTACACGCCTCAGGCGAGAATCTGTACCCCTGCATGCTATGAGCTACTGGTCGGGCGTTGTAGCCCTTAGGCCCAAATGCCTCAAGCTTGTCAATCCAGTGTTGCTCACGTTGATCAAGCTTACTTGGCGAACAGCACTCAAGCACCTCAAAAACAAATGCTTGAGCGCCATACTTCTGCCACGCCTGGAACAAGTGTGGATTGCACAGCTCAGGCCTGTGCGCGAGGTTATATTGATGGTGCTTCCAACGGCGGTTAAGATCTACCGCTTGGCCAACATACACCATCATTGACACCAAGCACCTGATGACGTAAATTCCAGAGTCCCTTTTCATGGAGGGACTCTATCACACCTACTACGAAAGTACACCTACATGATCTCAGCGTTCTTCCCAAGATTATTCACCCACCCAAGGCCGTTCTCCGCGATGATCCGCGACCCGATCTTCTCCTCACGCTCTTGGAGGAGCCAGTTATCTGCGTGCTGTGCAGCCTCAGTGATCGCGCTTGACAGGCTCCACACTGTCAGTGGTCCCTCGG
>Ga0187874_10002442_pt1 | contig 14286 bp, 13 predicted proteins | sample June2016WEW_16_1_3_FD_132993 | JGI IMG/M metagenome (GOLD analysis project Ga0187874, IMG submission 132993) | Peatland microbial communities from SPRUCE experiment site at the Marcell Experimental Forest, Minnesota, USA - June2016WEW_16_150 | ecosystem: Environmental > Terrestrial > Soil >... | reverse complement strand
CCTTTCAGACTCTCCTTGGCCTCGGAACTGGTCGGGAAGCCACTGAGTACGAGCTGATTCGTGGAGCAAAGGATCTCGATCGCAACCTATTGGGGCTTGCTGAGTCAACCAGATAAGCAGAAGTCAGCTAATAAGAGAGGTAGGTCTTCGCTCGCTACGCTCGCTCGGAATGACACTTCAAACTATTGCGCGAACTTCTCGTGGTCTTATTTTCCTGTAAATCTTGTGCTCGTATGCCCTGATTGAGAGCGGCGCTGGCGGGCCTCTTTGACGTGAGCATGGGAGCCCAAGTAGTGTGCCTTCATGTCCTCGTTCGCCAGGAGATTTGCCGAGGTGTCGGTCAAGGTCATCCGGCCGGTCTCCAGGACGTAGCCGCGATGGGCGATCAGGAGCGCCATCCGGGCGTTTTGTTCCACGAGGAGTATGGTGGTTCCGGTCGAGTTGATCGCCTTGATGACCCGGAAGACTTCCTGCACCAGGACCGGCGCCAGTCCCAGGGAAGGCTCGTCCATGAGCAGGAGCTTCGCCCCGGACATGAGGCCGCGGCCGATGGCGAGCATCTGCTGCTGACCGCCCGAGAGCTGCCAACCCAGACGGTCCTTGAATTCTTTTAGGATCGGGAAGTGGTGGAACACGCGCTCCAGGTCTCGGTCCAAATCGGCTTTTGAGGGCTTCTTACGTGGCGTGGCCCCCAGCATCAGATTGTCCATCACGGTGAGGCCGGGGAAGATATGCCGCCCCTCGGGGACACACGCGATTCCGGCCTCGGCGATGTCTTCGGGTTCCATCCCCGCGATATTCTGCCCCAGGAACTCAATCTGGCCCTTGGCCGGCTTCAGCATCCCGGTAATCGTCTTGATGGTGGTGCTCTTACCGGCGCCGTTGGCTCCGAGCAGGGCGACGATCTCCTCCTGCTTCACTTCCAGCGAGACGCCTTTGAGCGCCTGGACTGCGCCGTACCAAGTCTCAATTCCCGAGACCTTGAGCATTGCCCACCTCCGTTCCCAGGTAGGCGTCAATCACCTCCTGATTCTTCTCGATGGTTTCAGCAGGGCCTTCGGCGATTTTCTTGCCGAAATTCAGAACCGTAATGTGATCGGACACGTTCATCACCAGGCTCATGTCATGTTCGACAAGCAGGATCGTGATCCCACGATCCCTGATCTGGAAGAGCAGATCCAGCAGCATCTCGGTCTCGGCCGAGTTGAGTCCGGCGGCCGGCTCGTCCAGCAGGAGGAGCTTGGGGTCCGAGACCAGAGCACGCGCCAGCTCCAGCAGCCGCTGCTGCCCGTAGGGGAGGCTCTTGGCCTCGGCGAACTCTTTTCCCCAGAGGCCGACGAACGCCAGCGCCTCCAGAGCCTTCTGGCGCAGGGCTGCCTCTTCGGCCTGCTGCGAGCCCAGTTGGAGGATGCTTCTCACCAGCCCCGCTCGGGAACGGCTGTGCTGGCCAATCAGGACATTGTCCAGCACCGTCAATTCGCCGAACAGGCGGATATTCTGGAACGTGCGCGCCATCCCGTGGGCGGTAATGATGTGGGGCTTCCGGCCGGTGACGGTTGTCCCGTCCAGAACGATCTCGCCCGCAGTAGGTATGTACAGGCCGCTCAGCATGTTCAGGATGGTGGTCTTACCCGAGCCGTTGGGTCCGATAAGCGCCTGGATTTCGCCGCCGCGGACTTCCATGTCCACGCCGTCCACCGCCTTCAACCCGCCGAAGTACTTGGCCAGCCCTCTGACGGCAAGGATCGTCCCGTTGCTGCCGGAGCCGCCGACATTCGGCAAAGGAAAGTCTGTTTTTCCTGCATGACGTTCCTTCAGCTCCGCCGCCACGTCGTGTGCGGCCAAAGAGCCGGAGGTCCACCAGGTCCGCAGCCGTCGGCTGACCGCCCAGCCCCGCACGAGGCCAGCGATTCCGCCCGGCATGAAAATCATCACGGCCACGATGCCTGCCGCGTAGACCATCATGTAGTAGTCCTTCAGGAACCGCAGGACCTCCGGCATCAGGGTGAGCAGGACCGCGCCTACAATGGACCCCACCGCTGAGCCGTTGCCGCCGAGCACCATCATGGCCAGGAACATGACCGATTGGTCGAAGGAGAATGTGTCGGGACTGATGTAATGCGAGCCGCTGTGGGCGAACAGCCAGCCCCCGAACCCGCCGTAGCCGGCCGATAGGCGCCGCCGGTACCGAAGGCGTCGGAGTCGTGCAGGATGGCCACCTTGGTGTACTTGGTGTTTTCCTTGATGTACTTGACCATGGCGGCCGCGGCGATGGAGTCATCCGGCCGGACGCGGAACAGCCACGGGTTCCCCTGCTTGGTCAGGGTGGCATTGGTCCCGCCGATTATTGTGGGGATGCCATAGTTCTTGATCGCATCGGACATGGCCAGAATCTGGGTGCTCTTGACGGAGCCGACCAGCGCCAAGACCTTCTCCTGCTCCACGGCCTTCTGCAGCGCAGCCAAAGCGCCGGGGTTGGTGGACTGGTTGTCCACAATGATCAGGTCGATCTTCTTGCCGTTCACCCCTCCGGCTGCGTTGATTTGCTTCACAGCAAGTTTGATCGCTTTGATTTGCAGGGCGCCCTCGTCCGCCGAAGCGCCGGTCACGGGCGGGGTAAAACCAATCTTGATCGTATCGGCTGCTTGCAAACTGAGGACGCCGACGGTCACGCCGGCAACGAGCCCTAGCACTGCACTGGCGAACCACTTGCGCATGATGGTGCCCCCTTCGGTAATTGATATTTTTTCGAGATTACGGCGCAACACAGCTATCAAATGCCCGCTGTCGTGTAAAGGCAAAAAGCGAATCGAGGCGCAGGCATCCATTGATATCAATCGACGTTTGTCATGGAACTGATCGATTGCCACGGGATCACACCGAAATATAGCTAGCGAGTCTTCCGTCACTCATCAACTGACCACGTCTGAGTTCCCAGAACAAGACTAGGGGTTCGGGACCCCGGATAATTGGTGAAAAGGCAATTTGTCGACGATCACCCTCTTGGGCTGAGGCCGCAGAGCTGCTCAATGACCGTATAGACAACGGCAGAATCCAGGCTGCCCTTGCCTTGCGCACGGGCTGCGCGGAGCACCTCCAAGGCCGCCGAGGCGGCGGGCGCCACCGCTCCCACCGCGTCCGCAAGCCTGAGAGCCGTCGAGAGGTCCTTGTGCATGTTGTCCGTCGAGAAATGGGGCGAGAAATCGTGGGCGACCATACGTGACCCACGTGTCTCCATCGCTCCGGTGCGCGCGCCCCCGACGCTGGTGATCTGCCGGACGCAATCAGGATCGATTCCCGCCTTCCTGGCGAGGACGAGTGCCTCCGCGACGGCCTCGATTGCGACGCCCATAATCAAATTGTTGACAAGCTTGAGCGTGGAACCCGCGCCCGAGGGTCCGGCGTGGACGATCACCGCCGACACCTTCTCAAGAAGCGGCCGGACATGATCCACCGCCTCCTTCTCGCCGCCAATCATGACGCCAAGTTTCCCGGCCTCGGCCACCTTCGGATTGCCGGTGACGGGCGCGTCGAGCATTCGGACGCTGCGCTCTTTCGCGCGCTCAGCAATGGAGCGCGACATCTCCGGAGCAATCGAGCCCATGTCGATGACAATCAACCCCGGTCGGGCATTGTCGAGAACGCCGTTCTCGCCGCAGATCACGGATTCCGATGCCGCGGCGTCGGTGAGCATGGTGATAACCACATCGGACCACCGAGCCAACTGGCCGATGCTCTCGGCCCGGACGGCCCCTGCGGCTAGCAAGGGCTCCGTCTTTGCTGCGGTGCGGTTCCAGACAGTGAGTTCGAAACCGCCTTTGAGGATGTTGATGGCTAACGGGGTTCCCATCAGGCCGAGCCCGATGAAGCCAATGCGCATGACGATCGTTCTCCTTGGAACTCAGATCGATAAGAACCGGTCTATACCGGTTGCCTTTTGGGTGTTGATGATAACAGGTTGTCTCAACAGTGATCCCAAAAACAGGAATCCGGGTAGTGTCCTAAACACGTTTAGGACACTACCGGAATTCGACCGCTTCCCGCTTCATGGGAATCTTCTCCTCATCGCGACCGAACATTGACGTTGGTCACCCTCTCATACCGGTCTTAGTCCTCGGTAACAAAGCACTTCTGCAACCAGTCGAAAACTGCTAGAGTCTCAGTCGGAATCCACTTATTCACGGAGTTCGTATGGCACAGTTCTGTGCTTTTTGTGGAGCGCAGATGCAGGACGAAAGCGGCCTCTGCCACGCATGCGGCAAAAGCCAAGTTACTGGGACGAATCAATCAGGGGCGGGTGCCCAGGCGGTGATGGCGCCTGCCGTCGAAAAGACATCTGCACAAGCCGCGCTAGCCGTAGCCGGCGCGCCTGCCACACCGCCTGCCGTGCAGAAACCGGCCATGAGTCTGTGGATAGCTCTCGCGCCCGTTATCATCGCGATCATAATCGTGTTGATTCCCGTGCCGGCGGGTCTCAAGTTCAGTGCCTGGGCTTTCTTTGCCGTATTTTGCGGTGTCATAGCCGGAACTATCATCGAGCCTCTCCCGGCAGCGGCGGTTGGATTCGTCGGCGTGGGCGTGGCCACGGTACTGGGCCTGGTCGACCCCAGACCCGGCCCATCCGTTGCCTGGGCGCTGTCGGGTTTCTCCAACGGCACCGTCTGGCTGATCTTCGCCGCCTTCATGTTCTCCACCGGCTATGAGAAGACGGGACTGGGCCGGCGCATCGCCTTGGGTCTGGTTAAGACTTTAGGATCCAAAACGCTCGGCCTGGGATATGCCATCATGCTGGCCGATCTGGTTTTGGCTCCGGCAACTCCCTCCAACACCGCCCGCAGCGGAGGGACCATCTTTCCGATTATTCGAAATATCCCGCCTCTGTACGGCTCCTACCCTGGGGAGACGGCGCGCAAGCTCGGCAGTTACGTGATGTGGGTGGCTTTGTGTGCCACCAGCGTCACCGCCGCCACGTTCGCCACCGGGCTGGCGACCAACGCTTTTTCCTTGGAGATCGTAAGGAAACTCGCCAAGGTCGAGATCACCTGGACACAATGGTTCATCGGCTTCCTGCCTATGGCGGTGATTCTGTTGAGCGTCCTGCCCTACCTCATCTACAAAATCTATCCGCCTGAAATCAAGTCCAGCACGGAAGTCCCGGTGTGGGCCGGGAAACAACTGGCGAAGATGGGCAAGATTTCGTGGCGGGAAATCGGCCTGGCGCTGATCGTCGGCTGTGCGCTCATTTTCTGGATCTTCGGGACGAAAATCGTGGACACCACAGCCGTGGCCCTCATGGCCACCGGTTTGATGGTGGTATGCCGAATCGTCACCTGGGACGACATTCTCTCCAATAAAGCTGCCTGGAGTGTCCTGGTGTGGTTCGGCACCCTGGTCAGCCTGGCCGATGGCTTGAACAGAGTCGGTTTCGTGGGCTGGTTCGCCAAACTGGTTGCTTCGCACCTGACAGGCTTATCGCCTGTGATGGTCATGGCGGCCCTGGTAGCGCTCTACTACGTCGTCCACTACATGTTCGCCAATCTCACCTCGCAGGCGGTGGGAGTCCTGCCGATGCTGTTGGTGGCGGGAATGTCTATTCCCGGCATGCCCGTAAGAAGTTTTGCCATGCTTCTGTGCTTCTCGCTGGCGCTGCAGGGAGTCATTACCCCTTACGCATGCGGCGCGGCCCCGATCTACTATGCGAGCGGCTATATTTCGCGCAAAGATTTCTGGCTTCAGGGCGCAATCTTCGGCGCGATCTTCCTGGGCACGCTGCTCGCGGTCGGCATCCCCTATCTTTCGTACATCAACCGGTGACGCAGGCGTAGGGATGATGAAGGAGTGCTGTTTACCTCGACGGGCGCAAGAGCAGCGCCTGTTGGGGAGCTCCGGACGGCAGGAATCACTTCGTAAAGGACACTTACAAATGGAAATCCCGAAAACGATGAAGGCGGCGGTGTTACACAAGCCGGAGCACCTGAGCTTGGAAGAGGTTCCCGTCCCGGAGGTCAAGGATAACGAAGTAATGATTCAGGTGAAAGCCTGCGGGGTCTGCGGCTCCGACATTCTCGCCCTGCACGGCGGGCATCCGCGGGCCACTTACCCGCGAATCCTGGGGCATGAGTTTTCCGGCGTGGTGTGCCGTGTTGGCGCCAAGGTGAAGAAGTTCCAACCTGGCATGCGGGTGACTGCCACCATGGAAATCCAATGCGGTGAGTGCTGGGCCTGCCGCCACGGACACCTGAACCATTGCCAGGCCGGCAGCTCCGTCGGCTTCAGCACCGATGGCGGCATGGCCGAGTACATGAAGGTGCCGGCCAGCCACGTCCTCGAGCTGCCTGAGAATGTGGACTTTACCGTGGGCGCGATCGCCGAAACGCTGGCCGTAGGGTATAACGCCATCCGGCTGAAAGCGAAAGCCGGTGCAGGAGACGTTGTGGTCATCATTGGCGCCGGCCCGGTGGGAATGGATGTGCTGGCCTGCGCCCACGCCGCCGGATGCTATGTCATCATCTCCGATCCGCTTAAGAGCCGCCTGGAACTCGCCAAGGTGATGGGCGCCGACCGTGTGGTCTGCACGGCGGAAGAGGACCTGCGGCAGGTCGTCAGCAAGGCCACCAATGGGCGCGGGGCGGACGTCGCGGTTGAGACGGTAGGAATCACCGCCGCTCGGACGGTCTTCCTCGCAGTCGAAGTAACCCGGCCCAGAGGCTCGCTCGTGATCATGGGCACCAACGCCGAGAACTGCTCGGAGTTCCCCGTGACCACCTTCAAAGAGAAGGAGATGACCATGTACGGCTCGCGGGGAATCCCCTTCGACGCTCTGGATCGGGCGCTGATGCTCCTAGGCCAGGGGCGCGTGAACCTCAAGCCGGTCATTACGCACTGCTTCCCGCTAACGAGGGTACTGGAGGCGTTCAGGGTGGCGGAGCACGAAAAAGCCACGGCGATGAAAGTGATGCTCACGTACTAAGGCCATTTCAGGCTCGCAGGCGAGAGGGCTTGGGAGCCGGGTGGTAACAACCCCAAATCGAACGCCCCGACGCCTTCGCAATGACCGGAGATGAGGTCGTGGTGGAAATCGAAAAGATCGGTCGTCTTTGGAATCGTGTCATTGCCGCGAGCTAGGTGAACACTCTCCGGCGTATCGTCGGCAACACGGAAAACGAAGGGCTGCCGATAGGGAGGCCGTGGGAAGGAGCTACAACTTGCACATTACGCCTGTTGAGGAACTCGTAACCCGGAAGGAACGATTGCAGCGGTTGCTCCAGGACAAAGGGATCGATGGCGCGATCATCCTGCAGCGGGCGGACCTCTTCTACTTCTCCGGGACGGGGCAGGACGGACACCTGCTGATACCCGCGTCTGGCGAATCCGTCCTGCTCGCGCGAAAGAGCTTCGACCGGGCGCGTCGAGAAAGCCGCCTGCCTGTAGTCGAGAAATTCCCCAGGTCAAAGGAGCTGCCTGGAACCATCCGTTTAAATTTCCGTCAAATCCAAAAGATCGGAATGGAACTGGATGTTGTCCCCGCGAATCACTATCTGCGCTTTCGGGCTATGTTTCCGGAAACGGAGATCGTTGACGTTTCTCCCCTGATCCGTCAGATCCGGATGATCAAATCGGAGTACGAGATTGGCAAGCTGCACGAAGCCGCAGCCATGAGCGACCGCCTGTTCGCGAAAGTGCCGGAGTTTCTGGAACTCGGGATAAACGAGTTTACCTTCGCGGGAAGGCTCGAGGGGTATTACCGCAGCCTGGGCCACCAAGGCTTCGTCCGGGTAAGAAGCTTCAATCAGGAAGTGTTCTACGGTCATGTGATGTCGGGTGCGAACCTTGCAACCGCCAGCTATCCCGACAGTGCCACCGGTGGCAGCGGCCTCAATCCTTCATTTCCCCAGGGCGCAGGGAGGAAACTCCTCGGTCCCAACGAGCCGATCATGGTCGACTTTGCGGGAGTGCACGACGGGTATATGGCCGATCAAACCCGGATATTCGTTTTCGGCCAGCTTGCAGAACGCCTGGTCGAGGCTTTTGAAACTGCACTCAGGATCGAGCAGTATTTGAGAGAAAACGCCACGCCTGGTGCACGGTGCTCGGAGCTGTTTGCTGCCACTCAAGATCTTGCCGCCCAAGCCGGATTCGGCGATCACTACATGGGATACAGGGAGAAAGCACGGTTTGTCGGTCATGGAATCGGCATTGAACTCGATGAATGGCCGGTAATTGGTCACGGTATTGACACGCGACTGGAAGAGCGCATGGTTGTTGCCATAGAGCCGAAATTTCTTTTCCCTGATATAGGCGTGGTGGGATTGGAGAATACATGTGTTGTTCGATCGCGCGGTCTGGAGGCCCTTACGAAATTCCCCAACGAGATTACCTATTTGAAAAGGTGATTAGAGACTCGTTGACAATAACAGATTTGTCGGCGGAGCTGCGCTTGTCTTCTCCGACCATCGGTCCCGTGCCGACTGCCGCGACCTCAAAACCACAGTCTTCCACGATGCGGCGGAATTCCCCGGCATCCATCGCTTCCGGATCGCGGACGGCCAGTTCAACACCCGAATAACCGATATCGCGGAGGGCCGCCAATACTTCTTCGGGATTCCCGCGATAGGCGAATAACTTGCTGCGCGTATCGGGTGTGCCGACCGGGTAAGTCAGTTTCAATGACATAGTTCTCCTGGTTCGAATCCGTCATGCATGGAAGTCGATGCCACGATCTTCATTATGCCGAGAAGATAATGCAAACTGGACTTCCCGTGGCGATGACTCCGCCTGCTGGAGAAAGTTTTCCCGTGGCGCTGTCGACTCGGAACGGGAAGATCGTGTCGCTATTTTCATTTGCAGCGTAGAGGAAATGCCCTGAGGGGGCGAGGGCAAAAAAGCGAGGGCCATCACCCTGTGTCGACTCCCATCCCACTGGCGTAATTCTCCCTGAGCCCTGATCGATCGCAAAAACGCCTATGCTGTCATGACCGCGGTTGGAGGCGTAGAGAAAGCTGCCCGACGGCGCGACTGCGATCTCCGCGCCGGTATTTTCTCCAAAAAATGTATCGGGCAGCGATGGAATAATCTGCACAGGCTCAAGGCGGCCTCTCTCGGCGGTGTAACGATAAGCCGTGATCGTCGAGTTCAGCTCATTGATTACGTAGGCGTACGGCGCTGATGGATGAAAGGCGACGTGACGCGGCGCCGACCCCTCGCGGCTCGTGACGAAAGGCATTTCGGCCGGCGTGAGTTTGCCTGTAGAGGCATCGAAGGCAAAGATGAAGATGCGGTCGAGGCCTTTGTCCGGCACCAGGATGAATCTTCCGGCAGGATCGAACGGAAGATGATGCGGATGCGATCTCGTCTGCTGCACCTTGTGCGGGCCGGGCGTTCCGGGCAATTCGACAAGCTGCGCCACCGGGCCAAGCGAACCGTCCGGATTTCTCGGCAAAACCGCAAGCGTGCCGGTCGCGTAGTTGGCCACCATAACGAAACGGTTGGTATTGTCGATCGCCAGGTGAACCGGATTCTTGCCGCAAGTTGACTGCCGGTTGATGAAGGTCAGGCGTCCCGTGCCGGCGTCGATGGCAAACGCTGAAATCTCGGAGAAGTCACCATGCACCGAGTAGAGAAACTGCCGGCTGCGGTCCGTCGCCAGGAACGATGGATTGGCGAGATCGCCGACGAGCTGGACGTGACTCCAGCAGCCGGATTCGGTGTTCATGCGATAAACATTAATTCCCCGCCCGCGCGCATTTCGTTCCTTCGTGGTACGTGAGCCGACGTAGACGAACATGGCTTCCTCCGGATTCGATGGTGACGACAGTGCGACTGAATCACTGGCTGCTCGCCACCGATCTTACGCCGGACTGGATAATCATCGGTCGGCGCGTCATGGTCAAAGTGGCCGTAGCACCGCCGACCAGCAGTATGCCGGCGATGACGAATGCCCAGGTGTAGCTGCCCGTGCCCGCGATCACGTAGCCGGTTACGATCGGCGCCATCAGGCCGAATGTATTGCCGCCCACTATCAGGAAGCTCATTCCCTTCCCGATGTCGCGTGGATTGGGCAGCATGTCATTGAGCAGAGCGAAATTCAGCGAGGTGGTCGAGGCAATGCCGGTTAGGGAGATTGTCATCAGCCCAAGCAGAAGCCAGATATTGTCCACGAACGGCGCGAGAAGAATGATGGAGGCGCCCATCAGGGCGCCGGCAATCATGTTGCGGCGGCGGCCACTGCCAACGCCCTGCTGCCTCAACAGGCGATCGCTGAAGCGGCCAACCATGATCATCAGAACCGCGGTCAGCGCGTAGGGAACGGCCGTAAACAGTCCGGTCTTCAGGATGGTCAGCTTCTTGGTGGTTTGCAGATAGCTCGGCAACCAGGTGAGGAACAGGTACTGCGTATAAGTGGTGCATCCTTGGGTGAGTGCAAGCCCCCACATCGTTCTGGTGCGAAGCAGTGCGAAAAGACCGTGTCCTTCAGAGCGGCCGTCCAGTTGAGACGCCTCGGCCTTGCGCTCCGCCAGAATCTTCCGGCGCTCGGCTTCGCCCAGCCATGCGGCATCTTCCGGACGTCGAAACCAGCGCAGCCAGGCGGCGAGCCAGAAGAAGCCAATGGAGCCGGCGCAGACGAACAATCCGCGCCAGCCGAAGGCGTTGATGAGGGTTCCAGCCACGACTGCGCACAACGCAGGCCCGGCGTAGGCCCCGCTGTTGAAAATGGCGCTCAGGATGCCACGCTCACCGGCGGGAATCCATTCGCGGATAACACGCGCGCCCACCGGATTGTTCGTCGCCTCGCCTGCGCCCATTCCCAATCTGGTCGCCAGCAGAGAAGGAAAACTCCAGGCCATCCCCGTCAACGCGGTTGAGAGCGACCAGAGCGAGATGCCAAAGGCGGCGACGCGCTTGGTGCCCATGCGGTCAACCGCGATGCCGGAGGGAATCAAGAACGCCGTATATGTCCAAAGAAACGAAGAAAAAAGGTATCCGAGAGCTACTGACGAGAGATGAAACTCCGCTGCGATCGGTCTCGCCGCGAAAGAAAGGGCGATGCGGTCGATATAGTTGATCATCGTCAAGGTGAACAGAAACAAACCAATCCACCCCCGGCGGAATTGCGCTGCTGTCTGCTCGTTGGACATGTTTTTTTCCGTTCTTCGCCGACGATCACGATGCGCGATCGAGAAGCAAAACCCGATTGCACATTGTATTACGTGACCATATAATTCATCGGCTCAAAGCTGAAAGAACAGACGAGTCCGGCGAGAGGGCCTCACGCTGAAGCGCATTGCGTTGGCCGGCTGTTCCCATCGGTTGTTTCGGACGTTTGCGGCAATAGAGGGGAATCGACATGACGGGCGACTTGGCCGAAAGATCCGATTCCGCCGGCATAGACACTGCTTTGCAAAGGCGGGTTTTCAGAAAGGCCATTCTCAGGCTGGTGCCGATTCTGACGATCTCGTACGTCATCGCTTTTATCGACCGCACGAACGTTGGTTTCGCCTCGCTGACGATGAACAAGGACATTGGGCTCTCCGAACTGGCGTTCGGTTGGGGTGCCGGCATTCTTTTCTTCGGCTATTGCTTTTTCGAAGTGCCGAGCAATGCCATACTCCACCGTGTTGGTGCGCGACGCTGGCTTGCGCGGATCATGATCACCTGGGGACTGGTGACTGCCGCGACTGCATTCGTAACGGGAGCGAAGGGCTTCTATATCGCGCGCTTTCTGCTGGGCGTCGCCGAGGCCGGGTTCACGCCTGGGGCAATGTATTTCTTCACCTACTGGTTCCCCATACAATATCGCAGCCGCTTGATGTCCTGGTACCACATCGCTGTTCCGGTGGCTTCACTCATCAGCGGCCCGCTTTCCAGCATCATCATGCAACTGAACGGTTGGCGTGGGCTGGCGGGATGGAAGTGGCTATTCATAGCGGAGGGTATTCCCGCAGTGCTGATCGGATTCGCGCTCTTATTCGTGCTGACGGATAAGCCGCAAGACGCCAAGTGGTTGACATCGGAAGAAAGGAACGTGATCGTCCGCGCTCTGGCTACTGAAAAACGCGAGCGGCCGGTAAAGAACCTGTGGGCTGCTTTGGCTGATACACGGGTCCTGGTCTTGGCCGGAATCCAACTCTGCTTCACCATCGGATCCTACGCCGTCGCCATCTGGCTGCCGCAGATTCTTAAGGGACATCGCCTGTCGAATTTCTCAATCGGTATGGTCGCGGCGATCCCGTACCTGTTCGGTTGCATCGGCACCATCATTTGGGGCGCATACGTCGACCGCACCGGCCGCAGAATCGCCAATCTGGCACTCGCCTGCTGCGTCGGCGCAGTGGGACTGCTGGTCGCGGTCCGCTTCCCAAGCTTGACGATCTCGATGGTTGGACTCTCGGTCGCGTTGATCGGTATCACCGCTTCTCGCGGAATCTTCTGGTCGATTCCTCCGCGTTTCCTGACGGGCTGGGAGCGGCGGGAGGTTTGGCGTTCATCAATTCGGTAGGCACGATGGGCGGTTTCTTCGGACCCGTGATCATGGGATGGCTGAAGACTGTGACGGGCTCGTTCACCGCGGGACTGGCAGTGATGGGCGGCCTCATGGTTGCGGGAAGTTTGCTGACGCTCTCCATGTACTTCCTGGTAAAACAGGAATAGCAACAGCATCAGCCGGCATGGAAACAAAGTGCGCCTGGAGTTAGGCGCGGCGACCGCGATGTATAAAGCGGCTTTGCTTATCTTCCTATCTTCAGAGTTTGTTCACAGGAAAGGTGACTCGATGAACGACGCGGCCAAATACTTTAATCCGTTGCATCTGACTCAGTTCACGATCGCCATATTCAAGCAGGCGGGCCTGCCCGAAAACGATGCCGCGATCGTCGCCGAGGGGCTGGTCAAGGCCGATCTGCGTGGTATCGACTCCCACGGAGTTTCTCGCATTCCGATGTATTTGGAACGCCTGCGGCGCGGCGTCGTCAACCCGAAACCGGACATGAAGGTCACGCGCGTAGCCGGCGCGGTTGCGCTGGTTGACGGCGATGACGGCATGGGATTCATCTCCGGCCGCATGGGAATGAATGAGGCGCTTAAACTCGCCGCCGAATTCGGCATCGGCATGGCCGGAGTACGCCGCAGCACGCACTACGGAATGGCGGCGTTGTACGTGCTCCAGGCGATCGAAGCCGGTTACATTTCGCTCGCGCTGACAAACTCTTCTCCAGCTATCCCTGCCTGGGGAGGGCGCACCACGTTCCTCGGCGCGGCCCCGCTCGCCGCCGGTGTTCCCGGTGGACAAAGCGAGCCGTATGTTCTGGACATGGCCATGACGGTGATTGCACGGGGCAAGATCCGCTTGGCGGCAACCCACGGCAAATCAATTCCAGAGGGACTGGCGCTGGATGCCGAAGGGCGGCCGACCACGGATGCCAAAAAGGCGTTCGAGGGCGTCTGTCTGGCGTTCGGCGGCGTGAAGGGCGCCGCGCTGGCAATGCTCATGGATCTGCTAGCGGGTCTATACACTGGAGCTAATTACGGCGGGGACGTGAAGAGCCTTTATTTCGACCACTCCGCGCCACAGAACGTCGGCCATCTGTTTATCGCAATGCGTCCTGACCTGTTCGTCTCACGCGAGGAATTCGAGCACCGCGCCGACACTTTCGTCGAGCGTGTAAAGACCCTGCCGCGGGCCGCGGGGTTTGACGAGATCCTGTTGCCGGGTGAACCGGAGGAGAGAACCGAGCAGGTGCGCAGTCGTACCGGTATTCCCATCTCGGACAAGGTGGCCGGTGAGCTGCACGCAGAGGCGAAGCATGCGGGCGTTCCCTTCCCGCAGTCGTCTCCCGGGGAACTCCGGTTGGCGCCTTGATTTTCGTCAGCCCACGGCTGGCGCGACTCACGATTCCGCGGGTGAATCCGTCCGCAGCCACGGCGCTTTTATAGACCTTTCAAACGGCGTGAGAAGAGATCGACGCACGGGCTACAATGCTTTCGGTTCGCTTACGCGACGCGTTCCCACTGTGAAGGAGACGAGGTCATGATCCGAGTTTCCAAAGACTTTCGCCCGGCGTTTCCTCTCGCCCGTGTGGGACTGCTGGCCATGACCAGCGTCACCAATCCAGCCACCCATCGCGCGCTAGAAGAACGCAAAGCAGACATCGAGGAAACGCTACGCAAGCAATTTGGCAGCTTCGATCGCTCGCAGTTCAAGCAACTACCCGTTATCCAAGCCTACGATGCTCATTACCGCAAGTTCGATAAGGCGTACCACGTGCTTCTCCAGGTAGAGTCGGTGGCTCT
>Ga0187874_10002439_pt1 | contig 14307 bp, 11 predicted proteins | sample June2016WEW_16_1_3_FD_132993 | JGI IMG/M metagenome (GOLD analysis project Ga0187874, IMG submission 132993) | Peatland microbial communities from SPRUCE experiment site at the Marcell Experimental Forest, Minnesota, USA - June2016WEW_16_150 | ecosystem: Environmental > Terrestrial > Soil >... | reverse complement strand
CAGTTTCCGCATCCCTCACAGAGGTCGACTCGGAGCTGCCGCAGCGTTTCCTTTTTGTTTTTCTCAGAAGCCTCTTTGATTAAAACTGGGCTTAGATTATGTGGGCAGGAACGCATACAGACGCCGCATCTGATGCAAGCTACTGCTTTCTCCCTCTAACTTGGATTCTCAAGAGTTTGAGAGGTCCCCATACGTTTCACTTGTGAAAGCTCAAACATGAACGATTATTATATAGGTTTTTGCTACAGTAGAATCCTGTTGCCCTTCCTAAAAAGGACCAGACAAAAGGCTTTTTGTTTCCCAAAACTATGCCAACATTAAGACGCCAAGCGGTCGGCTTTTAGAAATGCTTATTACTTATCGCTGTCGATGTTTATTTGTAGATTCTGAAGGTTTTTTATGGCTTCTGATAGAAATCGTGCCTCATATTCTAGCGATTTTCAATCCTACTGCAGCAACGCCAAAAAACTCGTGGATTCAGAGCTCCAAACGCTTCTGCCAGCCATCGCCGAGCTTAAGCTGCGAAAACAAATCGAATACGCCCTGCAAACCAAAGGGAAACGGCTTCGCCCCACCTTAGTTCTGTTGAGCGGGGAAAGCGCAGGCGGCAGCCGGTTGCAGCTTCGCAAGTTGGCATTGGCTTTTGAGCTGCTGCATTTGGCAACGCTTGTTCATGATGACGTTTTGGATGAGGATATGTTTAGGCGAAATTCCCTTTCGGTTTATGCGAAATGGAGCGTTAAAGATGCGATTCTTGTGGGTAACGTTTTGGCTTCGTTTTCGCTATCTTTGTGCAAGGGGTACAAGCGAGAAATCCTCAACGTGATTATTGATACTTGCATGCAGCTTTCAGACGGCGAATACAGCGACGTCGAATTAGCCGGCGAAGAATTAAATGAAGAAGAATACTTCGGAAAAATACAAAAGAAATGCGCAGCCCTTTTCAGGGCAGCCTGCGAATGTGGAGCCCTTGCAGCGAACGGCCCATCCAGCGTGACCAAGGCGTTGAGGCTTTTTGGCGAGAACTATGGCGTTGCTTACCAAATAAAAGACGACATACTGGATGCGCAGGAATGGGGGAATGATCTGCAACCCAACGTCGACAAGTTCCGAGCTACACTTCCAATAATACACGCGTACGAAAAAGCTGACAAAGAGAAGCAGGTGCGTTTTAGAAGACTTCTTGCCGCAAAAACAAGCCAAAACCTCAGTATTTTCCTAAGAGAAGTACAGCCGTATTTTGAAAAGGGCTCCTTGACTTACTGTGGAAACAGGGTAGACGAGTATGTTGACAGGGCAGTTGAAAGTTTAGCATCGCTGAAAGAAACCCGATTTAAGAATTACCTTGTTGAGATGGCTGAGTCACTAAGGGCGAAAGAAGCCGAAATCAGCATCCAAAAGATCGTTGCAGAAACGAAAGTAACGTAGAACACTTTCTTTTTTGCATCTTTACTGAAGGATGAAAAATTTGGCTGGGAAACTGCAGATAGCGTGCGAAGTCTTCTCGGACGAGGCATCTTTGAAAGCTTATTCCATGGATATGAGCCACTACTCGATTAAGCCTCAGATGGTCGCTGTCCCAGCAAACGAGGAAGACATCGCCAAGTTAATCGCTTACGCAAAGCAAGAATCTATCCCCATTACCCCGCGTGGAGCAGGCTCTAACCAATCAGGCTCCGCCGTCGGACCGGGCATAATAGTTCTCTTCTCCAAAATGAACGCGACTGTTAAAAGGAATGGGCGGAGAGTCAGAGTTCAATCTGGAGTTATCCACAAGGTTCTTGATCAGCAACTTGCCGCGGACGGGCTAAGGATCCCTTATGACCCGACTTCCCGTGGGTTTTGCACCATCGGCGGAAACGTCGCAACCAAGGCTAGCGGGCTTAGGAGCATAAAATACGGGACGGTTGATTCGGCACTAAGAAGCCTTCGTTTTTTTGACGTCGCCCACGGGCTAATTGACACTCAAGGCGGCCTGCCCCAAGCTGTTGAAGAAGCTATTTCAAACCTCAAGAAACGGTTCATTAACGATAAAGAAGCGATGAGCGTCCTAAACGCCCACGGAAGCCTCAAATCTAGCAGCGGCTACAACCTGCGAAGCCTCATCCAGTACCAGGAACCAAACGAAATCGTCACGCATCTTATGGCTGGCTCGGTCGGAACGCTGGGGGTTTTCAGCGAAGTTGAGTTGGAAGCAGTTCCAGTTCCCAAAAGCCAAATCCTCTACATCATCTTTTTCCGTTCTCTGACGGAAGCAACCGAAGACGTGAAGAAACTTGTGACATTCAAACCTTCAGCTGTCGAGCTCATGGATTCTTACGGAGTAGATTTGTTAAGAAAAACCAATGAAGTCAACGTTCCGCCTGATTGCAAAGCAGTTCTGTTTGTGGAATTAGATTCTGACTTAGAACAAACAAGCACCATCATCAGCAACCATTTAAAGAAGAAATCACTGGAATTCGCGGTTGAAACTGATCCGAAAAAGCAAACTGCGCTTTGGACGGTAAGGGAGTCGATGCTTCTTTGGATTATGAACTCGCTGGAAACACCGCGGAAAAGATTTCCGCCCTTTGCAGACGACATAGCTGTACCCCTGCAGCAACTGCCAATTTTCGTAGCAGCCGTACAGCAGATATTGGACAGTTTCGGGACAATTGCAGTGATTTACGGGCACGCAGGGGAAGGAAACCTCCACATAAGGCCAATGATTAACGTTGAGAATTGGAAAGAAAACCTGAGAAACTTATCCAATCTCATCTTTGACGCAGCACTTAAGGCAGGCGGAACAATAACGGCTGAACACGGGCTAGGAAGAAACAGGTCACTGTATCTTCGCGATGAGTGGGGAGACAAAATCTACCGCTACTTCTCAGAAGTAAAAATGATTTTTGACCCTGCAGGGCTCTTGAACCCAGGCGTAGTTTTCACCTGTGAAGATCTAACAAAAAACCTCAAATTGTAGCACCAGCGAACGGCGCGGGTGTAGTATGGCAGCTACAACAAACCCTTTTATCGCTTGCTAAGTTCAATTTTGAGCGGTGTTTTCATGCGTTTTCATAAGGTAGACTACCGTGAAAGTTCACTCGACTCATGCTTCTTTTCAAACAGGCGAACTAACCAGTCTAAGCGGAAAGGGGCTGAATGAGATGGCAACCCAAGCTGAAAAAACCGCTCCGCCAGCTGCCAAAGACACCGGACTACGTGGAGTCCTAATTGCTGACACGGCAATCTCGCTTATCGACGGAGTAAAAGGCGAGCTTTCCTACCGAGGATACGACATACATGATTTAGCGGCTTACTCAACCAGTGAGGAAGTTGCTTACCTGCTTTTGTACGGTAACCTGCCAACCAAGGCACAGATTGAAGAATTCTCGAAGATTCTCGCAACGGAAAGAAAACTTCCGCCAAGCATAATTGAAGTTCTCAAAAAACTTCCAAGTTCAGCGGCACCAATGGATGTCCTGCAGGGAACCGTGGCTTTGCTTGCCGACTTTGATCCCGAAAAGCATGATGACTCAAAAGAGGCTAACTTGAAACGTGCATCTCAACTCATCGCAGTATTACCCACCGTCGTCGCATTCTGGGATAGAATCAGAAAAAATCAACCCCCGATCGAGCCGAACCCGAAGCTGAATAGGGCTGCAAATTTTCTGTATATGCTAACTGGCAAAGAGCCTGATGAGGAGACGGCTAAGGATTTTGACACCTGCCTAGTTTTGCATGCAGAACACTCGTTCAATGCATCTACCTTTGCCGCAAGAGTCGTTGCTTCAACGCGAGCTCACATGTACGCTGCGGTGAGCGCTGCTATTGGGTCACTTTCAGGCGAATTGCACGGGGGCGCGAATATGCAGGTTATGCGGAATCTCATTGAAATTGATGATCCAGCCAAAGTTGAAGCTTGGGTTAAAGCGAAATTTGACAATCATGAACGTGTCATGGGCATGGGTCATGCCGTCTACAAAGCCTTAGATCCTAGGGCGGATTTGCTGCGGCACATCTCTGAGAAACTGGCACGGCGAACAGGCGAGCCCAAATGGTACCTAATGACTAAAGAAATCGAGTTCAACACTCAAAGAGAGTACCTAGCTCGCAAAGGCGGCGAAATCTACCCAAACGTTGACCTTTATAGTGCCTCTGTCTACCATATGCTCGGAATCCCAGATGACCTGTTCACGCCTATTTTTGCAGTAGCAAGGATTTCTGGATGGGTTGCACACATAATTGAGGAGAAGTTTCCTGCGCCGCCGATTAAACCTGAACTTTACCGTCCTAGCGCACAATACGAAGGCAACTACTGTGGAGTCATAGGCTGCAAATACGAATCCATAGCTAAACGGGCAATCGAAAGCCAACAGCAGACGAAGTAATCGAAAAGATTTCGTTCATTTACAGGAGATAGGCTATGAAGATTCGCTGATTTTTGGTCGCAGCTCATCCATGATTCTTTTTCTAACTTCCAAAATATGCTTAGTTATTTGAATAGATTTAGGGCAAACCTCAGTGCATCTGTAATAAGTTTTGCAGCTCCAAGCACCATGTGTCTTATCCATAATTTGCAGTCGTCCTAGCATGTCTTTGATGCGGCTGTCAAAAATATATCTATGCGCCCTGACGATGGCTGCTGGTCCTATGTAGGCAGGGTCTTCTTTCTGGCTGACTGGACATGCGGAGACACAGCAGGCACACATAATGCATTTTATGTCATCGTCAAACTGCGCCCGCTCCTCAACCATTTGCTGATGCTCCCTGCCCTCTTCGACAGCCGTCAAGCTTATCCCTTGGGGTGGGTGCACAGATTTTTCCTGCGCAAAAAATTCTTCCAAGTCCACCACTAAATCTTTGACAACGGGAAACACGCTAAGCGGCTCAATCAGGATTTCTTTGTCAATTGAGTAGTCTTTCACCAGTTTTTGGCAAGCCAACGCTGAAACCCCGTTAATTGTCATGCCGTCAGAGCCGCAGATACCATGGGCGCAGCTCATGCGGTAGGCTAAACTGCCATCTTGTTCCCATCGAACCCTGTTGAGGCAATCTAGGAGCCTATCAGTGGGTTTCGCGTCGACGATAAAGGTGTCGTAACGTGGTTCTTTGTCGGCTTTAGGGTCGAAGCGGAAGATTTTCAATTTGACCTGCACCTTAATAATTCCTCGCTTTAGGTTCAAAACTGGTAACAACCACGGGTTTGTGCCGCGCTTCGAGCCCTTTCGCGTTACGGAATAAGAGTGTGTGTTTAAGCCAGGCTTCGTCGTTGCGACTGGGAAAGTCGTTGCGGTAGTGAGCTCCGCGACTTTCTTCCCGTTGAAGGGCCGAGTAAACGATAACTTCCGAAAGCTTCAGCATGTTGTCGAGCTCAAGCGTTCCCTCAAGCTCAAAGTTAAAATGTTTGCCATGGTAGCTGAGCCCAAGATTAGCCAATCTGCCCTGAAGTCCGCGAATAATGCTTAGAGCCTGCTCCAATCCTGCTCTGTCACGGAAAACGCTACATAAATGAGTCATCACTTTCTCCATCTCCAGGCGTATCTCAGCAACACGTTCCTTTCCAGTCGAAGCCAGAAGTGAATCAATTTTTGAAGAAACCATTTGCTCAGCATTTGCGTCAAGCGGTGTTTGCGGGGTCTCGCCGACATAAGTCGCAATGTGCTGTCCGGCCCTTTTTCCGAAGACAACCAGATCAACCAACGAATTTGTTCCAAGCCTGTTTGCTCCATGAACGCTTACGCATGCACATTCGCCTGCCGCATACAACCCAGGAACGACAGTGGAGTTTTCATCAGCAAGGACGCGTCCTTGAGCGTCGGTGGGAATACCACCCATCATGTAGTGGCAAGTGGGCGCAACAGGAATCGGCGATTCGCTCGCATCAATACCAAGGTAAGTCTTGACAAACGACGTGACCTCCGAGAGTTTCTGCTGCAACAGTTCTTTGCCAAGATGAGTCAAATCCAAGTAAACATAGTCAGAGCCTTCGATGCCTCTGCCCTCTGCAACCTCGGTTAAGATGGCTCTGGAAATGATGTCTCTTGGCGCCAGGTCCTTCAGTGTTGGGGCGTAACGTTCCATAAACCTTTCCCCCTTGCCGTTGCGCAACACGCCGCCTTCAGCTCTTGCTGCCTCGCTGACCAAGATGCCCAAACCGTGAATCCCAGTCGGGTGGAATTGGACGAATTCCATATCTTCAAGCGGAACCCCCGCTTCAAAAGCCAAAGCGAAGCCGTCTCCCGTGGCGGCAAAAGACATCGAAGTCGTTTGGAAAATTCTGCCGCAGCCCCCTGTAGCTAACAAAACTGCTTTCGCGTGAAAAACCACGGGTTCACCCGTCGCCAACTCGTATCCTGAGACGCCAAAGCATCGTCCATCAGACATCAGAAGCGACGTAACGAAGACTTCATTGAATATTTTTACGCCTCGAACCATGCAGTGGTCGTAGAGCGTGTCCATGATGACTCGCCCTGTCCTGTCAGAAGCGTAGCAAGCCCGCTTCACAGGCGCCTCCCCGAAGTTTTTGGTATGCCCTCCGAATCGGCGCTGCTCAATCGTTCCTTTCTTGTTACGGCTGAATGGTACACCTAGATGCTCCAACTCAATCACTCTTTCTGGGGCTTCCCGAGCCAGAATTTCAGCTATATCCTGGTCTGCCAAATAGTCGCTTCCCTTCACGGTATCGAACATGTGCCATTCCCAGCGATCTTCCTCCTCGTTTCCAAGAGCCGCCGCAATGCCGCCCTGAGCCGCCCCGCTGTGACTTCGGGAAGCATACACCTTGCTTATGACGGCTATGTTGCAGGTTTCTGAAGCCGTCAGTGCAGCTGTCATGCCAGCGATGCCTGCGCCTACTATTACAAAGTCAAATTCGTGAATCATGTCTGGTTCCTTCAGAACCCGCACAGCAACTTCAAAAACAGACACCGAACAAAACTGATTTTGGGCTGCTGTACCCCGACTAATCCCAAGTTTATCGTTTCTAAAAAACTTTTGCAAGTCAGCGGTAAGAGCACTACCCTTTGGAAACCCTTAAATCGTTGCCTCAAACCTCTTGTTAATGGTGATATTTTTCATCTTTTTCTCAAAAAGAGGGTTTGTTCATGAATGGAAAGGATTTTGCTTTTGATTTTGTAAAAATTGATACGCCACCTGATAGGCCGAGAAACGCTGGGATAATAGAGTTTAGAGGACCGTACTATAACTCGGTTAGTTACGGTTTCTTGAAAGATTTGCTTGATGATTGGTCGTTTTATGTTGATGGGTTCAAGTTTGCCGGCGGCTCGATGCGGCTGCTTCCCAGGGCAAGAGTGCGCCAAATCATTGCGGCATGCCATGAGCATGGGCTTTACGTTTCCACCGGGGGCTTTGTTGAGCGGGTAATTGTTCAAGGAAGCGAAGCTGTTGACCAGTACATTGAGGAGTGTAGGCAGTTGGGGTTTGATGTTGTCGAGGTTTCAAGCGGTCTTGCACCGATTTCTCTGGAAGACAAACTTAAGATAATGAGTCAGGTTAAAAAGTTGGGTATGAAACCTAAACCCGAGGTTACAATGATGATTGGGGCAGGTGCTGGCACACACATCGCCGGGTACGAAGCAGGCATGAAACTGCGAAGCTTCGACGAGTTCTCAGAAGAAGTATCAACCCACCTCAAAGCAGGCGCAGAAATGATAATGATAGAATCCGAAGGCTTAACCGAAGATTTGCCGCCTGAACAATGGAAAACTGACGTCATCAAAAAAATCGTAGACAAGTTCGGACCCAAAAATCTGATGTTTGAAGCGGCGGATCCTCCGGTGTTCAAGTGGTACCTCAAAAACTTCGGCAGAGACGTGAATTTGTTTATCGACTACTCGCAGATAGTCGAGTTCACCGCTTGGAAAACTAAGCTTTGGGGAGACCCTGAAATCTGGCAGGGCAAAACCGTGAATTATCCGTAAATCCAATGCATTAAGATTTTTGCGAACTTGGGTGTTTGATCTAGCTGAAGGTCAAGGTCTTCATTATCTTGCGAACTTCTTTCTTTTCCAGATGTGTTATCACGTCTATTATTTTCTTTTTTCTTTCCTCATCGATGAACCCAGAAACCAACGACGAAAACTTTTCGATCGCACCCGCCAAGTTCATCGGTCGGGTTAGGAATCCCTCGTAATCTTCAACTGCCTTGGTCACCGTTTTCCCGTTTTTTAGATGAATCGTTATTTCGCAGGGCATGGTATTTGGAAAACTCTTGCTTAACTCGGCTGAAGGGGTTATTTGTAGCTTTTTGAGGAGAGCTTGAACGTCGCTTCTCATTATTTTTTGGTGCAGATACTGCTCCGGGGTAACCTTGCCGTCGATAAGGGCAGCTGCGAGAATGTATGGGAGACTATGGTCTGCTTCCTCCTTCGTTCGTACCAGCTTTTTTCCTCCCTCTTCTCCACCGCCGATAATGTTGTATGCGACATCGAAAATGCTGACATTGATTGAATCTACATCTTTTGCTCTTATCCCCTCCTGTTTACGCAGGGACAGTAAGCAGTCTATGGCGGATTGGGAATGTATTTCAGCATTGTATTTCTTCAGAATTGTGCGGTTCACCGCCTCAAGGTTCTCTTTTTGCCAGTCGATCTCGAAGCGCCCGGCAATGGAATCCATGAAGCCTTTGTTGCCTTCAAAAACTTCCAGCGGACCCGTGATTCCCTCGCTGGCCAGAAAAGCGGCATGCAAAGCACAGGAAGCCATGAATGGGTATGCGATGCCTTTCCAGTTGGAGAGTTTCCCGGTTCTTGTGACACGAAGCGCGTTCAGCGATGTACCGCTGATGGCGATGGCGTTAGCGGTTTTGGCGGTGTCAAGCCTCAACGCTTTGGATACGCCCGCAGCTACGGCGTAGGCTCCCTGAGTCACATGGTCAAAGCCTTTGTATCTTACAGGTGCAACCTCGCTTAAACGGCATTGAACCTGATAAGCCACAGCCAAAGCAACCAAAAACTCCTTTCCCGATGCACCAGCATATTCTGAAGCAGCCAACACTGATGCAAGATTGTCGCTTGGGTGGCATGTTTCGCCCTTTGCGAGGAAACTGTCGTTAAAATCTAGGTACCTGACTAGGGTGCCATTTATTAGAGCGGCGCGATCCGGAGCGGTTTTGGCTCCGCCTATCAAAGTGCACAGAGGTAGTCCTCCGAACTCGCTTTCGATCTTACGTATGGACTTTACGGGTTGGCTTTGCAATGCTCCTATGGCGCAGCCTAACGAATCGAGAACCCTGATTTTTAACTGCTCAACGGCTTTGCTTGACATGTCGCCAAACCGGGCCGCATGCACAAATTCAGCGAGCCCTTCAACACAAGTCAATAATAACAAGTCTCCTTGCAACAGTCCAATTTAGTTAAACTTGATTGAAGCAATAAACTTAGCCCTGCAAAGCACACTGCATAAGCCTGAAAAAATTCTTATGCAACGAAAACAAGTTAGCTAGTGATTATTTTGAATTTAATAGAGTACGAAGCAAAACAAGTTTTCTTCAATTACGGTATTCCGATTCCGAAAGGCACGTTAATCGCTGAATCCAAGCAAACCAAAGCTGTAGTAAGCAGCCTAAAGCTGCCCTACATGGTTAAAGCACAAATTGCCGCAGGTGGAAGGGGAAAAGCTGGAGGAATAATACCTGCTTCATCAGTACACGAGGCAGAACAAGCCGCTGCCAAACTTCTTGGAGCACAAATAAAGAACCTTCTCGTAAAGCAAGTGCTAATCGAGGAAAAGCTCCCGGTAAAAAAGGAGGTGTACTTGGGAATCACGGTTGACCGCTTTAACCGTTGTTATGTTGCCTTAGCTTCTGCGGTGGGCGGCGTGGAAATCGAAGAAGTCGCCGAGAAAACTCCCAAAGCAATCTTCAGAAATAGAGTGGATTCTCATATGGGCATACCTTCTTTTCAGGCAATAGCGATCGCGAAACAATTAGGTTATAGCGGCAGCCAGCTCTTAGAATTAGCAACTGTTATTCAGAAACTTTATCGAGCATGCGTTGAAAGCGACGCTGAAACAGCAGAGATTAATCCTTTGGTGGAAACGGAAGCGGGAGGTTTTGTGGCTGCTGACGCTCGAATGGTTATTGATGATAGCGCCTTGTTTAGGCATCCAGAGTATGAAGCAAAGCAAGCTCAATCGCTTTCGCCTGAAGAAACTTTGGCTTTGAAACACAATTTAGCTTACGTTAAGCTTGACGGCGACATAGGCGTTGTTGGCAACGGCGCTGGGTTGGTTATGGCAACACTTGATTTGTTGACTTTTTTCGGTGGCAAACCAGCAAATTTCTTGGATGTAGGTGGCGGAGCAAGTACAGAAGCAATTACTGCGGCTTTAGTAATCGTTCTTGCTGACCCAGCTACAAAAGCCGTTTTAGTCAATGTTCTAGGTGGAATAACGCGTTGTGACGACGTAGCGAGAGGCATAGTTGAAGCCATCAAAGAAACTAATTCAGGGAAGCCGGTGGCTGTTAGGCTTGTTGGCACGAACCAGCGGGAAGGACAAAAAATCCTCACTGACACTGGAATATCCGTTTTGGGCAGCATGGAGGAAGCAGCAAGGCAGACAGTTGGGTATGCGGCGGAGGGGAAGCGGTAGTGGGGATTTTGGTTGATTCTGGAACGAGAGCGATTGTTCAAGGCGCAACGGGCAAACAGGGCAGCTACCAAACTAATCTTATGCTTGATTATGGCACGAAAATTGTGGCGGGAATCGTGCCGGGCAAAGGCGGAACAGTAGTAAACGGATTGCCCGTTTTTGATACAGTAAGTGAAACAGTCGATGCCTATTCTCCCAATGCCTCAATAATTTTTGTGCCAGCACCGTTTGCGAAAGACGCCGTTTTGGAAGCGGTCGCCAACAAAATCGAAACAGTCGTAGTAATCACTGAACATCTGCCAATAAGAGACACGATAAACAGCTTAGGATACGCGACTCAGTCGCATGTCAAGATTGTTGGTCCGAACACGCCGGGAATCATTACGCCTGGCGAATGCAAACTTGGAATAATGCCAGCAGACGTTTTTGCACCGGGAAGTGTTGGTCTTGTCTCGAGAAGCGGAACTTTAACCTACGAAATAGCAGCCAGTCTCACAGCCAATGGTTTGGGGCAGTCGACCTGCCTTGGGGTCGGCGGCGACCTCGTCGTGGGCTTAAACTTCATTGACGCCTTAGAACTATTCAAAGCTGACCCGAAGACGAAAGCGGTGGTTCTGATCGGTGAAATCGGCGGGAACATGGAAGAGTTGACAGCAGAATACATCGCCCAGACGCGTTATCCTAAGCCGGTTGTGGCTTACGTGGCTGGTCGCTTTGCGCCTGAAGGCAAGAGGATGGGTCACGCTGGAGCTATAATTACTGGAAAACAGGGAACGGCTCAAAGCAAGATTGACGCGTTTTTAAGTTCGGGGGTTAAGGTTGCTGAGAAGCCAAGCGGCGTTGCAGCCATATTGGCAAACAGAAGTTGAGGCCAAAAAAGCAAGTTACCGATAGCTGAACTGTTGAGCACAAGTGCTTGGTCGGGTTCCAAAAGATTTATCTTTAAACCTAAACAGAACTACTAGATGACTGCCAAGTCGTTGGCAGTTTTTTACCGCGAGCTGTCTTTATGAGCCAGAATAATTCGAAAAAATTTAGTGCTGAAGACCTTAAGCAATTCGATGGGTCAAATGGAAAACCCTTGTATGTTATTTTCAAGGGCAAAGTTTACGACCTTACAGCCAGCCCGCTTTGGCTTCAGGGCACGCACATGAGCATGCATAACAAAAACGACGATCTAACTGAAGCAATAAAAACTGCCCCACATAGTGAGGATAACGTTTTCAGATTTCCGTATATTGGCGAATTAGCCGAACCTGTTTTGCAGGGGCCGACGTCTTCTCCGCCTGCAGAGCAAAAGCCTGTCCAACCACAGGTGCAGCCCCCCATCCCCGCTCAAGCAGTTATGGAGAGACGCACTTTCCTGAAACTTGCAGCTGCGACGGGAGGCGCAATCACTATAGCCGCATTGCTTTCAACTTTGAAGGCAGGAACATTTGTGCCCCCTCCAACCATAACAACAGCGTGGCCAATAGTCACTGTTACAAACATAAGCAAACTGACAAACCTCACGCCAGTCGTGTTTTATTACCCATTAACCAGCACTCCGAACTACCTTGTAAAACTGGGCGTCGCAGCTACAAGCGGCATCGGACCAGAAAATGACATAGTGGCTTTCAGCGCGATTTGCCAACATTTGGGATGCGAATATGGCTTTGTTGCTCCAGGCGGCTCACCTCCCTGCAACGCAGCGTACAAAGCAGTTCTGCCTATGGGCTACTGCTGTTGCCACGGTTCACAGTATGATTTCGTCCACGGCGCAAAAGTAATCGGCGGTCCAGCTCCACGACCCGTTCCCATGGTTCAACTACAACTGGATTCAGCCACAGGAGACATAAGTGCGGTTGGGATGCAGCCGCCGACGATTTTTGGGCACGGTCCTCCAGGAACTACGAATCCAACGTCGGTGATGCAATACGATTTACAAGGTGGAGATTTAGTGACGCAATCCACAGTTTTGGGATGATTGAGCATGGCTGAACAAACTGAGCCCGCCAAAAAGACCGCTTACGACAAGCTCGTCGACTGGTTTGACGTGAAGTTCGGCTTCACCAAGGTCCCGCTAAAGCCGATTCCAGACTTCACCATGAACCCGATTTACTGGCTCGGCTTGCTATTAGCAGTGACTTTCGGCTTACAGGCGCTAACAGGAATCTTCATGCTTCTCTACTATGTACCCACACCTGCCCAAGCCTACTCTTCGACGGCATCCATCATCAGTTCCGTGCCTCTTGGTTCGCTTGTTGAAACTTTTCACCTGTACACCGCCTACGCCATGATTATCTTGACATTTCTCCACCTCACCCGCAACTTTTTCGGCAGCGCCCACAAAGGCAACAGGGATTTAATGTGGCTTGTCGGAGTCGTTTTGGCTGTAGTAGTTATCAGCTTCGGGGTGACAGGGTATCTTTTACCCTGGACAGTGATTTCAAAGTCGGCAAGCGACGTCGCCATCGGATTCCTCAACTTCTTCCCCGTAGGCATAGCAAACCTAGGAAAATTCGTTGCGGTAGGCTCCGGCAGCGACGCGTCAGAGTTGACAACGTTCCTTCACATCCACACCGTTTTCCTTCCGCTAGCACTCATTGGGCTTTTGGCGTTGAAGATTTACATGTATGAAGTGCATGGCCCAATCTACGTGTCAGCATACGGAAAACCAGGAAAAGGCAAATACTACAACTGGTTCCCGAAAATCTTCCTCTACTTCGTCATGCTTGCATGCGCCTACGTAGCGATACTGCTGGCTGCATCTTCCCTTTTCCCGCTGGTTTTGCCACCAGCATATTCCGCAGCAACCGCGGGCGCATATGTCGTCCAGCCTGACTGGTATCTGCTGTGGGTTTACCAACTCTTGAAAATCCAGATTTTTGAAGGACCAGCCGCGGCTTACGTGATAGCCGCTCTGATTGCTTTTGGAGTACTTCTTTTTCTAATGCCTTTCTACGACAGAAGCAAACGCAGAAACATCAGTCAAAGACCAGTCTATACCACCATCGGCGCCGTGCTGATAATTGAGCTCATTACTTTAACCATATGGGGTTACCTGACTCCTGGGCGAATAATCTCAGATTACCAAGCCCTACTTGTTTTAGGCGGAGTAGCTGTGGCAACTATCGCTGCGCTTTGGGCGGTTTATCGACTACAACGAAAAACAAACACAGCAACTTTCCTGCCGGCACAATCGACAGCAAACTCACCCTCAACCAGCCCGCTTATGACGACAGCATCCACCGCAATGCATTCACCAAAGGGGGCTGCGCAGTCGAAAAAACAACTTGTAAAGCGTGCAGGCCAAAACCTGTTTAATTCGTTCACCGCCGTTTTCGCCGTTTTCCTAGCGGTTGCATCAGTTTCACTGGCGTCAGCCGTAAACATGCTGCCCACTGTTTTAACGAATGCGCCCTTCTTCGTGTTAGCGTTGTCTGCTTTCGTCGTTTCGGCGTTTTTCATGTGTCGGATGCTACGGAAGTTTGCATTAGCGTATGAGGGAGCAGTGGCTAAATGATGAAGAGCAACTTTGACTCTTTGCGCGTCACCGCCTATTTCCTATTGGCTTTCCTGGTAGTTGTCGGAGTTGCAGTTTGGCTTCTGAACCTGATAACGCAATGGAGGGTATTCGGTTTCTTGATGAGCGCAGAATTCACCGCGTTCGCCATGCTCGTCTACCTTTTCTACATGGAAGACCCCTTTGCCGCCAAGAAAATATTGACCTCT
>Ga0187874_10002438_pt1 | contig 14311 bp, 8 predicted proteins | sample June2016WEW_16_1_3_FD_132993 | JGI IMG/M metagenome (GOLD analysis project Ga0187874, IMG submission 132993) | Peatland microbial communities from SPRUCE experiment site at the Marcell Experimental Forest, Minnesota, USA - June2016WEW_16_150 | ecosystem: Environmental > Terrestrial > Soil >... | reverse complement strand
TTCTTCGGTCGATGCAACTTCTCCTTTTTCTTGACCGATTCTTATTTGGTCAATGAGGCGGCTAACGTTTACGGCTTTTCCATGATCGCTTTTTGCAGGGTCAACTCCGTCTTCTCCATATCGGAACTGAATGATATCGCCTGCCGAATCGCGGACTGTACTGTCGTATTCAAGGCGTATGTGTTCAAGTGCGTTAATTAGCCTACGTTGCATGTAACCGCTTTGTTGTGTGCGGACGGCTGTATCGACTAGTCCTTCTCTGCCGCCCATAGCGTGGAAGAAGAATTCAATCGCGTCCAAGCCGGTCTGGTATGAATTGTAGACGAAGCCTCGGGCTCTTGGAAGAGGATCGTTCGCCTTAAAGTGTGGCAGTGCCCGTCCTTGGTAGCCTCTTAAGATACGTTTGCCTCGCACTGACTGTTGGCCAACGCAAGCTGCCATCTGTCCAATGTTTAAGCTTGAGCCTCTCGCGCCTGTTCGGGTCATGACAATGCCAGCGTTTTCCAATGTAAAGTCCTCATCTGCTATTTTGCCTGATTCATCTCTGGCTACGGCAAGCTCATGCATTACGTAGATTTCAAAGGATTCCTCTAAGGTTTGACCTGGCAAGCGTGGAAGGGTACCGTTTTGGAAGTTTTGGATGTGTTCATCGATTTTCTTTTGAATGCGTTCCATAGTTTTTGCCATACGGTTGCGGGCTTTGGGTGAAAGAACGAGTTGTTCGTAAGTGTAACTGAAGCCTCGCATTGAAATGTATAGTTTTAGCAGGTGTGTAATGTTGTTGAGGAATTGTCTTCCTGCTTGGGTGCCGTAATCCTTGATTATTCTGTGAAGCAAGCTTTCGGACTGCTCTGCACCTATTGAACGCCTGTCGATGATTCCTGAAACCAACTGCCCGTTTCTCACAACGACATAGGCGTCGTGCTTGCATTCTTCCTCTTCGCATTTACTGCATCCCTGGCAAATGTTGGCTTTCAAAACGTAATTCAACGTTTTGGGCAGGAAAAGGCTGAAGATTTGTTTGCCTGACCACATGGGTTGGGGTTCCATTATTTCTGGTTCAGGAAGTTCCCCTGTGTAGCCTGTTGTCGTGAGCAGCCTGTCGACTTGTTCCCTAGGCATATAGTTGCCTTTTCTTGTGAAGTAATATGCGCTTGTGATGAAGTCTCTGATGGCCCCGATAATAGGTCCGCCGAATCTAGGTGAAAGGATTTGGTCTTGAACCTGCATCAAAAGCAGCGCTTCTGTGCGGGCTTCTTCGCTTTGTGGAACGTGAAGGTTCATTTCGTCTCCGTCAAAGTCAGCGTTGTAAGGAGGGCAAACACACAGGTGAAGCCGGAAAGTCTTGTAGGGTAAAACCCGAACGTAATGAGCCATGATTGACATGCGGTGAAGCGAAGGCTGCCGATTGAAGATTGCGATGTCCCCGTTTTTAAGGTGCCTTTCAACCACGAAGCCTAGCTCGACTGCTTCGGCGATTTTTGTTCGGTCAACGACAAACTCCAATCTTATGCGTTTGCCGTCTGGCCTGATAATATATAGAGCGCCAGGATAAGTTTCTGGACCGTTAACGACAAGTTTCTTCATTTCCTCGATGTTCCAAGCTGTGACTTTTTCCGGAACAGAAAGGCGCATGGCAACGTCAACAGGTACACCGACCTCGTTAATGTCAAGGTTGGGGTCTGGAGATATTACTGTTCGAGCGGAAAAGTCAACTCGTTTGCCTGAAAGGTTGCTTCTGAAACGTCCTTCTTTGCCTTTGAGCCGTTGCGAGAGAGTTTTCAATGCTCTACCGCTTCGATGTCTCGCCGGGGGAATGCCGGATGCTTCATTGTTAAAGTATGTCGTAACGTGGTACTGCAGCAGTTCAGAGAGGTCCTGAATGATAAGTGTAGGTGCACCAGCCTCGATGTTTTCTTTCAGACGCTGGTTAATTCGGATGATGTCTACGAGTTTGTGGGTCAAATCATCTTCAGAACGAATGCCCGATTCAAGCGTGATTGATGGGCGAACGTAAACTGGCGGTACAGGCAAAACCTGCAGAACCATCCATTCCGGACGAGCGACTTTCGGGTTGAAGCCTAAGACCTCAAGGTCTTCATCCGAAATACGTTCAAGCCTTTCCCTAATCATGCTTGGAGTAAGAGGCTCAGAGCCAGCTTCAGTCTGTTCAATAAACTTTGTCGGCTTCTCAAAAGTAATCTTAAATTGAGCCGAAGCACAATAAGGGCACTGTTTAGCTTTTATTTCCGTCATGATTTCCTTGTAGGTTTCATCAGGGATGGTTCCCAAGAGATCGTTGAGCCGTTCAATACGCTGTCGGGCCTTCTTTGCAGCGTCTTCGGTTAATAGTATTCGACCGCAGCTACGGCAGGTTGATTTTAAAAGGTCAAAGATGATTTTGGTGAATTCGATGTGTACTATTGGGACTGCAAGTTCGATGTGTCCAAAGTGTCCGGGGCATCGGATGGCTGTGTTGCCGCAGGTTTTGCAGCGTTGCCTTGGTTCAAGCGTGCCGAGTCTGCCGTCCATTAGTCCAGCGGTGATTGGAGCCCCGTCTTCATCGTAGGTGTCTGGAGTTTGGATTTCAACAACCGACTGTTTTCGCAGATCTTTAGGTGAAATTAAGCCGAATGAGATTTCGTCCACTATTTTGTGAATTAATTCTTCCTGTTGTGACATGATTATGCTTTCTCCTTAAGCCTCAATTTAGGCGTAATACACAAGCTCTGAAGCTCCTGCAAGAGAAGCTTGAAAGCGTATGAGACAATAACTGGTGAAATCTTTGCTTTCTCGTCGCATATCCTGCAGACGTAGCGTCTCTGTTTCATGTCGAAGTAAGCGATTTGTCCGCAGTTCTCACATATGTACAGCGTATATTTGTCTGATTCTTCCAGCAGCCTGTCTCTGAGTAGCATGGCAGCGCCGTGTCCTATGAGGCAGTCTCGTTCCATTTCTCCGAATCTTAAGCCTCCGCCTCTGGCTCTGCCTTCAGTTGGCTGTCTTGTCAGCATTTGGACCTGACCACGTGCTCTGGCATGGATTTTGTCGGCGACCATGTGGTGTAGTTTTTGGTAGTAAACGACGCCCACGAAAACGTCTGCGACGAATTTCTCGCCGGTGGTGCCGTTGTAGAAGACTTCTCCGCCTGTGTGGCTGAAACCTAATTTTACGAGACTCTTGCGTACTTCGTCTGGTCCTTCATTGCTAAATGGTGTGCCGTCTGCGGGTCTGCCTCTTGCTGATGCTGCTTTTCCAGCGAGTGATTCAATGAATTGGCCGATGGTCATTCTTGAGGGGATGGCGTGCGGGTTGATTATGAGGTCTGGAACGATGCCTTCAGCGGTGAAGGGCAAATCTTCCTGCGGGACAATTAAGCCTATGACTCCTTTCTGTCCGTGTCGTGAAGCGAATTTGTCTCCAAGTTCGGGAACACGTTGATCGCGAACTCTTACTTTCACAAGTTGGCTGCCCTCACCTGACATTGTTATGAATATGCCGTCTACGATTCCTGTTTCGGAGGGGCGCATGTCAACGGATGTGTCACGCATCGATGGTCCTTTTACTTCGAATTCCTTGTATTCTTCAAGGAATCTTGGAGGGCTGATTCTTCCAATTAGCACATCTCCGCCGACAACTTGCGATTCAAGGCTGATTATCCCGTCGGGCTCCAGAAGCCTGTAATACTGCTCGCCTCGGTAGCCTCGAGTTCCTGGTTCTGGAACAGTAAACTTATCCTTTAAACCTCCGAGGTACTGACGGCATTCAGCTTCATAGATGCGGTAGAATGTGGATCTGGCTAAACCTCGTTCGATGGATGCTTTGTTGAAAATTAATGCGTCTTCCATGTTGTAGCCTTCGAAGCTTAGCACGGCGACGACGCAGTTTTGTCCTGTTGGGCGCTGTTTGTAACCCATGACTTCCATTAGTTCGGTTTCAACCATTGGAACCTGCGGGTAATGAAGTATGTGTGATCGCGAGTCGACACGGTGATGGAAGTTTGTGCCGTAAACTCCAAGAGCTTGTTTGGCCATGGCTGCTTGGTACGAGTTGCGTGGTGACTGGTTGTGTTCTGGATAGGGAATTGTCGAGGCGCATATGCCTAGAATCGTATAGGTGGCTATTTCCACGTGGGTGTTTTCGGGTTGAATTTGGTCAAAGGAAAGGGCAATGTAAGCATTTTCTTCTTCTTCAGCATCCAGATACTCGATCAGACCGTTTTTGACTAGGTCTTCCCAGGTCCACTCGCCTAAACCGATTTTTTCCATATGCTTGGGCTGAAGTTTAGGAATCCCGTTTTCAACAATTATAAGCGGACGCCTGACTCTGCCTTCGTCGCAGTTAGCGTGCAGTTCTTCGTTTTCAGTCTGTATCTTGGTGAAGTATGTTATGTTAGCTTCGGTTGAGATTTCGCCTGTTCTTCTTTTTTCTCGGAAAGACTTCACTATCTCGGCTGCATTGTTGCAGTAGCCAATGATGTTTCCGTCAACGAAAACTTTGGCTCCCGCAATGCGTAATTCGGTAGAGGATTCCGCGGCTGGAACGGTGCCCATTTCGAATAGTAATTGTTTAACTCTGTCTGGATTTACGCCTACTGCGATCGAGGCTGATAAGGCTAAGTTTTTGACGAGACCACAGTTAGAGCCTTCAGGGGTTTCGTTTGGGCATAAGCGTCCCCAGTGGGTTGGATGCAGGTCTCTAGCTTCGAAGTTAGGTTGGCTTCTGCTCAATGGTGATTGAAGCCTGCGTAAATGGCTCAACGTTGAAATGTAGTTTGTTCGGTCAAGCAGCTGGGTGATGCCGACTCTGCCTCTTCCCCAGTTGCCCGTTGCCAAAGCATGCTGGAATCGTTCTGTGATAATTCCTGGGCGAACGGCGGCGGAAACAGTTATGATTGGGCCTTTAACGCCTATGCGTTCAAGCTGGTACTTTATGTCTCTGGTTAAGTTTCTGAATGATACGCGGAAGAGGTCTGCTAGAAGTGGACCACCGAGGCGAAGTCGCTTGTTCTTGAAGTGGTCTTTATCGTCAGGTTGCCTTCTCCCTGTTTTCAACTGTAAAACGCGGTAAGCCATTTCGCCGAGAAATATTGCCTTTTCCTTGCGGTTCTTTTCGCTTCTGCCAAGGTGTGGCAAAAAGTTTTTGTCAAGAGCTGTTTCAGCTTTTTGTAGTCTGTATTCTTCAACCTGGCCGTGTGCTACACGATTGCCGATGAACAGAACTGCATCGGCTGGCGTGTCGACCCCGATGGCTTTTTCAAATGAAGCTGCAAGTTGGCTTTGCATTTCGCTGTCAAGTGAAACTGCTTCTGCAATTTCCTTGTCTTTTTCCAAGCTGAGCGCGCGCATGATGACGACGAAGGGGATTTCGGTAGGAACTCCAGGCATGGTGACGTAGATTGCGTCGTCTGATTTGAGTTTAAGCTCGATTCTTGCTCTGAAACCTACGGTTGTTGAGAAAATTTTTGCTTGATAAACGGGGGAGGTTCCTTTTTCATCTATGTCCACGATCACGCGGTTAGGAGCTAGATCTTCCATGGCGACGATGACGCGTTCGGAGCCGTTAACGATGAAGTATCCCCCTTGATCGTCGGGGTCTTCTCCTGCCGCTATAAGCTCTTCGCGAGAAAGTTGGGACAAGAAGCAAAGCTTAGACTTAAGCATGACAGGGATGTTGCCGATGTAAACCAGTTCAGTGTCCTGTTCTCTACCATCGATAACTGGAGTCATTTCCAGCGCAATCGGAGCCGAGTAAGCCAAGTTTCTTAGTCGGGCTTCCATTGGGTAAATTTCATGTTTTGTTCCATCGACCTCGGTCACATATGGACCGGTAATTCTTGATTGAGGGTCAATTACCCATATTTGCCCCAGTTTGACCTTGTAGGGGCTTTCTGGAACTTCAATGGGGATTTCACCGACTTCATCTGTGACTTCTTGCAAGCCGTGGTCGATGAATTCGTTATAGCTGTCAAGGTGCTGCCTGACAAGGCCTTTCTCTTTGAAAAAAGTTTTCAATAAATCATGGATATCTTCTTTCTGGATAGTTGCGGTCAATTCGACACTTCTCCAATAAGTTTAACATTCTGTGCCATAGTTAGGCGTGTTTTGTTCAAACTTTCAACTCCAAGGATGTAGGGATTATCCAACTTGAAAAAGGGTTCTCCTAACTTTTCTAAAGGCACAAAGAAGTGCTACGCAGCTTGCTAATAAACCTTGTCGTACATCTTGAACCTAAAATGAAGGACGCCCAGACTTTCATAGAGCCATCACAACAATAATTTCTTCTGACCTGCCGTTGCATTAAGCAAATCACAAGAAACGAAAAAAAATCAACTTCAAATTGAAAATCGCCTAAGCAGACTTTTCTCTTGCAACGGAAAGTTCCAAAGAAACCGAACCGTCATCTAAAGAACGACGATTACTTTCGACAATATGAGCATCCGCGTTTTTGTAACAGTCATTGTATATTTCTTTCCTTATGACCGAAAGCAAGCTTGAGTCTATTTCATATCCCATGCTGTGGTGTTCGTTTCGCATTGCTGCTTTTGTCGTTTTTTATCCTTGCGGATTTGCCGTTTGAGAAGAAATGTTTTCCGCATTCTTTGCAATTGTAGACTTGTGTTCCTTTGATTGAACCGTTTTTGACGACTTTTTCTAAGTTACAATATTTGCAGTTAATCGGTTTTCACGCTCTCGCTGGTATACTATAAGATACCCATAGTATAGCTTGTGGTATTATCCACAGGATACCAAAAGAATGTAACAAACCGAAAAAGTAAAAGCTACTTCCGCTCACTAATAACGGAGCAAAAGAGGTGATAAAATGGAACGAGATCAAAAACAGATGGATGATATTGAGGCAATTCTGATTAAGCGTGTTGGAAAAAAGAATGCAATCACAGCACGGGAGATCGCAAATACTGTAGGCATAAAGGACAATGACACATTCATTAACACAAGAATGCTTATCAGAAAACTAATGAAAAATAAACAACTTCCGATTGGAGCGTTAGACAATGGTGGTTATTTCATAATTGAAAATGAAAAAGAGTTAAATGATTACTCAAAAATGCTTGATAGACGAGCCAATGGTATAGTAACAAGGAAAGCGAGAGCTATAGTGTACTTTGAAAACTACTATAAACAAGATTTCACTGGGACAGAAGAGGAAATTTAAACCTGAAAAAAGTAAGCTTGATTAGACTTGTGAAGTCTGCGGTTCAAAAATGAAAAACAAAGGAGAATCAGCCGACTCAGCGTACTTGGTCATAGAATGTCCTATCTGTGGAGCCGCATTTTTGCTTTCAAAAGCTATTGTACGCTCTAAGACAGATTGGGAAAAACTTTTTCCCGCATTTCTATAGGAGTATTGTTGTAATGTATTTTTTCCTTAATGATATTTAATGTATCATCGATGCTTGGTGATTTAAAACCAATCTCGTAACCTATACTGTTGCGCCCAAGCTCCAAAGCTACTTTAGTTGTTGTGCCACTTCCTAGAAATGGGTCGAGAACCGTATCTCCTTCGTAAGTAAACATTTGCATCAGACGTTTTGGCAATTCATCTGGGAAGGTTGCTACATGGTTAACTTGTCTAGCTCCATTAAAACTCCAAATTACGTTAAAATCTTCTCCCTGTGAGTCGCTAAAATTCCATATTCCATTAAACAGCTCTCTCCATTTAGGAAGGTCAATTACTGCTTTTTGTTTTGCCTCTGGTTTTGGTTTAGGTTCAATATCGCCTTTGTTTTTTTTCTTCTTAAAAATAGCAATATATTCATAATTGTAACTCACGTATCCATTCCTGGGATAACCGTAAGAACCCATAACACTTGCACCCCCACTTGTCTTTGTCGTAGGAATCTTGTTCCAGATAATACTTCCTAAATAAACCAAATCATCCATGTGGTTTTGCATTATTCTATTCACTATATAGGCGTGTAACGGAATAATTTGGTACGGCTTGTCTTCGCTACTATTTGCTCTTAAGTATTGGTCACCTATGTTGATGCAAAGTCTACATGCTGGAGCAAGAACTCTTACGCATTCAGACCATACATTTCCAAGTTTTTCTAGATAATCTTCCAAATCATCTCTATAACCTATTTGCTTTGGATGCCCATAATCTTTAATGTTCCAGTAAGGGGGAGAAGTAACCACAAGGTGAACCGACTTATCGGCTACTTCCTTCATTTCCTGAGAGTCCTGAAAGTATATACGGTGAGATGTATCGAACTTTAATTCTTCAGATCGCCCTCTATCAGTTTCTTCTAGCATATTAATTATTGTGATACAATCTAGTAATATGTTTTTCGGAATATGAACAATTAGTAGTCACTAGACCTTATGTGTAAATCAATTTTTAAGTCATGACAAAAGCCTTAACATTATCCTTTTGCCGAGAGACTTTTATCGCCCAGATTTGGCTAAACCATTCGTCACGTTGAGACTTCGTGAACACACTACTGTGCCGCTGTGGGTCTTTGGGCGGGAATTTTCGCAGGTTACCCTTTCTAAAGATGAGGACGAATTCGCAGTCAAGCGTAACGTAAGCATTCGGCAGCAGGAAGCCTGAGCCTAAAAAAGCGCCTTTACCCTTGTATGTCCGCTTTGTCCAGGGCTTCTTCCACAGGATATACGGCAGAGTGGTGAAGCCGATTTTTTCGCAAATTTCCATTATTCTGGCATATGGGGAAAGCTGGAATTTGTCGTTAACTGTGCGGGTCGCGTCGCCGATGTTTATGCATGCTATTCCGCCGTCAACGAGGACGCGGTAAGTTTCGCGCCAAACCTCGCCGAGATAATCATGCATCACATCGTAGATTTGCCCGACAATTTCCCCTTTGTCGTCCGTTTCCAGTTTTTGCCATAAGACCGCGATTTTTGGGTCCGCTTCGACGAAGAGGGTGTCCCACATTTTATTCATAGGGTTAGGCGGCGAGGTTACCATCAAATGGACGATGCCGTCATCTATTTCAGGCATTTGCTGGCTATTGCCCATAATTATTTTGTGCTCAGTATGCATGCATGTTCCCTACTGTATCGTTGATACAACGCTTTGACTTTTGCGGTGTGAAAGCGTTAGCAGATTTGATTTAGTGGACAAAACCAAAATAACCCGCAGGCTTAATCTTGTTATAAAGTGTATCAATATGGTCAGCGCAAAAGAGGAAATCACTTGGGATCTCACAGAACTTTTTCCCAGTCTCGTGGACCCATCTATTGAAAAATCAATTAATGAATCAAAAGTTTGGGCCGATAACTTTGAGGAATTATACCGCGGAAAAATAGCATCTCTTAACCCAACCAGTCTATTGAAATGTATCCAAGAACTGGAGGCGTTCGATGTCAAGCTGGGCGACGTCTCACTTTTTGCAGGCCTGTCTTTTTCGGCTAATATGACATTGCCAGAGTCGCAGGCGCTTTATGACAGGGTTAGTAAGCTTGAGGCTCAGCTTGGTAAGCAGTTGGCTTTCTTTTCGCTGGAGTTGGGCACATCAGTGAAAGCTAAGCCAGAGTTAATTGCGGAGCCTGTTTTGGCTACGTATCGTCACATGCTTGAGCGAGTACAGCGTCGCGTCGCTCATCAGCTGAGCGAGGTGGAGGAGCAGCTCATTATCGAGAAGGACCAGTTCGGAGTGCAGGCTTGGGAGGAGTTGCAGAGCAAATGGCTCAACACCCGCATGTTCGACGTTATGGTCCTTGGAGAGAAGAAGACTCTAAGTTACGGTGAAGCCAACGGATTATTTCCTCATCCCGATAGAGCAACACGGGAATCCGCGAACCGTGCAATTTACGGTTTGCTTGGCAGAGACGGCGAAATCTTCGCTTCAGCCTTGCGTAGCATTTGCAACGACTGGGTCACGGTTTCCAAGCGCAGGAAATACGCCTCACCAATGGATTCGAGCCTTTTGAACAATGATACCGAACAAGTAGTAATTGACAACCTGTTGCATGCAATAGAGGAAAACGCTCGCACATATCGCTATTACCTCAAACTGAAAGCTAACCTCATGGGACTGCCGCAGCTAGGTAACCATGACATTGTTGCACCCCTACCAGATTCGCCTGAACAGAAATTCACCTTTGAAGAAGCCAAAAACCTAGTCATCGAAGCATACAGCCACTTTGACCCCCAATACTCAACCGCAGTAAAAGAAATGTTTACCCAAAGGCGAATCGACGGAACACCTAGGTTTGGGAAGCGAAACGGCGCTTTCTGTGCAAGCTGGTACAAGGGCAAATCTGCGTTCATGCTCCAAAGTTTCAACGGTGCCCTCACCGACGTTTACACGCTAGCACATGAACTGGGACACGCCACCCATGACTACTACATGTCGCGAAGCCAAACCCTCATGAACACAAGTGTACCTTCGACTGTAGCTGAAACCGCCTCAATTTTCGGCGAGCTCCTGCTAACCGATCTGCTGCTTAATGAAGCAAAATCCGATGAGCAGCGTAAAGCGGTTCTTTGCTTGGTTCTGGATGAAGCTGGCATGACAGCGTTCCAAGTTACGGCGCGGGTGTGGTTTGAGCAGGCTCTTTACAATTCAATTCAGAACAGCGAATACCTCGACTACCCAACCATATGCAAACATTGGAGAGAGGCTCGGGACCGCATCTACGGGAACGCCGTCACGTGGTTCCCCGAGATGGAGGCGGAGTGGACCATGAAACCGCACTATTACATGGCAAACTACCGCTTTTACAACTATCCCTACGTATATGCTCAAATGTTCGTCTACTCTCTGTACGAGAGGTACCTGGAGGAAGGCAAGGCATTTGTGCCCAAACTTGTGGAGGCGTTGTCGGCGGGCAGCAGTATGTCCTCATTGCAAATCGGCAGAATCGTGGGCCTTGACGTGTCAGACCCCAGCTTCTGGAGCGGCGGTTTAAGAGTGTTCGAACGCTTCATCGTTGACTTAGAGAAAATCGTCTAAGCAAGCGGCAAATGATTAATAAGAAAGAGACGGAACATTTTTAGCTGCATTGTGCTGCGGTAACCAAGCCAGGTCAAAGGTGAAGGACTCAAGATCTAACATTTGGCCTATATGGGCTCCAGATGGGAAATCCTTTCCCGCAGGGGTTCGCAGGTTCGAATCCTGCCCGCAGCACCAATAAGATCTTGCCATTTCTTTGCTTAGAATTCAAATAAGTTAGTGAATAATTATACATTGGTGAGACCGGTGCATCTTGAAACCATTAAAGGCAGAAAAAATGCGTTCCTTGATGAAATGCTAGACGAACCAATTATAGTTGGTGTTAATTAATTCACCTACTTCGATGTATGTGTTTTTGGCTTAGAGAATAAAACAAACTTAATTATTTAATTGTGCAGTCTATTAATGAGGTTTAACGTTTGGCAGAAACAGTCTCTATTCCATTGCCATTACTGAAAGAACTCTATGAGCATTTTGACCGTATCTAAGAAATTTGAGTCACTCTTGAAGAGCTTTCTGATAAGCAAGGATTAGAAAGAATCGAAAAAGGATTAGAGGAATGTAAGAAAAAAGAATACATTACTGTGGCAAGTCCTGACAAAATAAGAGACGCTCTCCTGAAGGACTAAATTCTTGCCATATAAAATAATCTTCTTGCGCAATTTCACTAAGCAATTCGATAAGCTTCCGAAAACTGGGAAAGAGCAAGTCCTGAAAGGACTTGAAAAGGCTGCTTCTGACCTTACTCTGGAACAAGGCTGCAAGGAAAGCTAATAGGTTTATGAAGATGGCGCATGGGCAATTACCGAGCAATCTATTCAGTGAGTGAGAAAGAAGGCTACTTAGTGTTCGTAGATGTTGGTTTGAGAAAATCTATATATGAATAAATGTTCGCAGGTTTGAATTCTGCCCGCAGCACTTTTAGCCATATTCTGAGTTTATTTCACGCATATAAGCTAAAAAATAGGCTTAAGTTTCTTTAGGTAAGAAAGTTTTTCCCCAGATGGAACAGCTTATCCCAATAAGTAAATAAGATCTCAAACTGAATTATTAACTGAAAAAATTTCCCTGAAATCCACTAACTTTATTTCTCCCCTCTCCTTTACTTTCCTAATGTTTCTTATGCCTAAGCTTAGCAAGAGGAAACAGATTCAACGTTTGCGGGAAGCTGTAAAAGAAATAGCACTGATAGTTGAACTTTAAGAAGCTCAACTACCTCTCTCACTTTATATTATTAAAGGGTTTTAAGCGAGCACGTATTTTGAGGCTGATTAAAAACGAATTTCACCTAGAAAAAGTGCCAAGTTTATGCCGAAATACATAGAGTTTGTAGACAGATTTTCACATATGAGACCCCACTTTTTAAAACAGACTTTTCACACAATTTCGACAGGCCAGCGCATATTCACGCGACAATTGTCGTACCCGCCCTTCCAGCAAGGGCCTCTTCAGCCTTCTCCAGTGAGCTGATTATCACACGTTTTCCTCCAGACTCCAAGAATCTGACCGCACTCTCGATTTTTGGACCCATATTTCCGCTAGGAAACTGTCCTGCCTCGAGGAACTTTCTGCATTCCTGCACGGTCATTCTATCGACGGGACGCTGGTTAGGTTTCTCGTAGTTGAGAAAAACTTTCTCGACATCAGTCAATATCAGCAACACGTCCGCCTCAACGATCTTCGCCAAGACCGCAGCGCAGAGATCCTTGTCTATTACCGCTTCAACGCCTTGGGAATCATTGCCCGAAGTCACAGGAATACCGCCTCCTCCTGCTGCAATTACGATAACCCCAAGGTCCATCAACTCTCGAACAATCTGCCCCTGAATTATTGACAATGGAATCGGCGAGGGCACCGTTCTTCTATACCCACGTTCGCCCTCATTGATGAGATGCCACCCTTTCTCTTTCTTAAGCCGAGCCGCCTCACTTGCATTGCAAAATGACCCTATTGGCTTTGTTGGGTTTTTGAAAGCTGGATCGTTCACGTCGATGACCGTCTCCGTCAGTATCGTCGCGACCTGCAAGTCGAGCCCAATTCTTCTGAGTTCGTTCCGTAATGATTGCTGAATCATGTAGCCAATCATGCCTTGAGACTCGGCGACGCAGACATCGAGGGGCATGTAGGGAAGCTTGTCTTTGGCCAGTTCGCCTCTCAGAAGTATGTCACCGACTTGCGGACCATTGCCATGAGTGATTATTATCTTGTGCCCATGCCGTATTATGCACGCCAGGTGTTTGCAGGCTCTACGGACGTTATCGAACTGTTCTTCTGCTGTTCCTTCATTCTCTCGTGCCAAGATGGCGTTTCCTCCCAGCGCGACAAGTATCCTCAATGGTGCCACTGTTACAACCCCAATTTCGCAAGTAGCTTCAACATCTCGACGTCTCCTCCCGCTGGAGGCTTCCAGTCAACGTGAACCACATCTACGCCCTGAGAACGGAGATCATCGGCGAAGGTTGAAATCCCGATGTTTACGACCTTAAGCTTTTCTGTTAGAATGGTCTTATCCTTATTGCTCTTCTTTTCATCCATACTATTTAGACCTCCCAAAAGTTGCCTCTTCGATCTTTTCCCCGCATGCAATGAGGGCTGAGACCCACGTGGCTTGAGCATTGCTCGGCATAATTAGAACTCCAGCGTCTAACAGGGCTTTCTCTTGACTCGCGAGTCCCTGAAAGTCGCCTTCTGTGCCGACTACGGAAGCTACAATAGGAAGATGCCGGCCAGCCTCCTTTGCAAGAGCCTTGGCCTTTTGGATTGCAGGAACAAGCTGCCCTGCAGGATCGTTGTTTGAACCGTATCCCAATTCTACGTCGATCAGGATGACCGCCGTCTCTGGATCCCTGGCTTCTTGGAGAATCCTCAGATTCCTCAAGCTAAAATCAATCATGGGGTGTGCCCTTCCTTCGACGAATTCTTCAGCCCCCATGTCTATACATGTATGTTTCTTGCTGGGGGCGCCGCCAAGTATCTTGTTCTCGGGTTTGATGGGAGCGTTTGAAAATACCTCTCCGAGCAAAGGCTGAAGAACTATCTCCGACTCATAGCATAAGGTTCCTCCGGAGAAAAGACCACGAACATATTGTTGATCCCTAGCAAGTTTCCTATGATTCTCCAGAGCGACGGAGATCGCCCCGTTGGAAATAATAGCGGAAGCCACCTCAGACTTCCCTCCAGCGAGTTCGCACGCAACCTTCGCGGCATCATCAAGAGTATTCGCGGGCCTAAGCTTGCCGAGCAAGTGTGGACTAAGGTCTACTCCCAAAAAGTTTACCACGACAGGTTTTCTGCTTTGTCTCGCTACTTCAAGAACCTTTTCCATTGTGCTAGGGGCGGGCGGCTTCGAAATGAGCACTATCACTTTTGTGT
>Ga0187874_10002430_pt1 | contig 14341 bp, 17 predicted proteins | sample June2016WEW_16_1_3_FD_132993 | JGI IMG/M metagenome (GOLD analysis project Ga0187874, IMG submission 132993) | Peatland microbial communities from SPRUCE experiment site at the Marcell Experimental Forest, Minnesota, USA - June2016WEW_16_150 | ecosystem: Environmental > Terrestrial > Soil >... | reverse complement strand
TACTTCATGGAGCGAAACCGCGGCCTCTCGGGTGTACAGATCTTATTGTTTTGGGACCAGGTGCCCTATCTGCGCGGCATCGTCGAGCGCCTGCTGGCGCTGTATGGCGCAGGGGCAATTAAGCCTCCGATCACCGAGATCTTCCCACTAAGGGACGTTGCCTCCGCCCACCGTTTGATCGAATCGCGGATGTCGAAGGGGAAGGTGCTGCTCTCGACGTAATTCAGCATCTCCATTTTTATCTATACACTAACTCTTTTGATATGAGAACATACCCCCGGTATGACGGACGAAACTTTCACTTCTGATATTGATGTTTTCATACTTGCTCTCGTGCAGCGCGGACTTGCGACGCCGTACGATTTCAAATCTCGGGCTGGGCTGTCGGTGGGAAGCAGCGCGCCGGTACTTGCGCGTTTGGAAAAGGCCGGCTTCATCAAGTGCACAGAGACTGGCCCCCGCAAGAGCCGACGATTTTCAATAACAAAGGCGGGGGAGAAGCAGCTTGAAACGAACTGGCAAGCGCTCCTTGATACCCGGCCCACCGATTTCGAGGCGATACTCCGAATCACATACTTGGCATGGGCGCTTGGCCGCCGGGATGCGGTGGCCAAGTTTGTCGAAAAGGCGAGCTCTTCGCTCAGGGATATTGCCGCGACCCGTAGAGCCGAAGCGAATCAACTGCAGGGTGCCCTTGGCGACGAAGTCTCCGGCGAGGCGTTTCGGTGGTTGCGGACGTTTTGCGAGGCAGCCCGTCTCGATGCCCAGTCGGAGGCATTGAACCAGGCAGCTGAACAGATAACAAATAAGAAATACAAAAGATAACCTAAATCTAATCAGCTACTTGTCTCAACTCCTTCCCGCGGCCGATAGGCGCTAAACACTCGACTATCCTCAGTTCTTTCCAATCCCCGACAAAAAAATCCGTGGCTAGCCTTTGGTACGCAATTGACGTCGTGCCATGCTGCAAGTGCACGCATGAGTAGGAGTTTTCCACAGGCAGAGGCACGTACAGCGCCATACTACCCACCGATGGCGAGCGAGATTGTATCCTCTTCCGCTTTGGTACGGCGCGGGACTCATGCCGAAGTCACGATTGGCGGCGAACACAAATAGCATCCGGTCGCGGACATTGTACCTACGCGCTCTCCCGTACATGTCAGCCGCACCCGTACGGTGCGGATGAACACGACTCCATAAAGGACGCTGAAAATGAATTCACAGCAGCATTTCCCTGGCGTAACGCTACCGGCCCCAATCCGGACCGGGTTGACAGTCCACGAGTGCTATGTCGATTCCGGCGACGCGGCGAAGTTCTTGAAGGTTGCCAGAAGCACGGTTGCGTGCTGGGCGCGTCAGGGAATGATCCCCGCTCATATACTTCGCCAAGGCGAACGGCGCTCATGGCGCTTCAGGCTGGTTAAACAGTTCCTCGGCGGATCGGAGGCTTGCCAATGATCCGCTTCGATGATAAAAACAGACCGCGATTGAAGCACCACGGAAGGAGGGCCGTGGTGCGAGAACGTTATCAGCGGCCTCAAGTGCAAGATCTTGAGACCAAATGGAAGCTGTATTACTGGGATTACACCTGAACCCCGCGTCGCAGACGGACGAAGTCCTGGGCGAAGAGCATTGTGCCGGGCCAGCGCGAAGCACAACGGCTTGCCGACCAGTTGATGGAGAAGGTCAACGACCGAAATAATGAACCTGACCTTTTCGCAAGTGATGGGGAAACGTTGAACGCCGTTTACAAACGATGCCGGGAACTAACGTGGCCTCACTTGAAGAACTCCACGCGTAAGCAGTACGAGTTCTACTTCAGTACGTACTTGCTGCCGGCGTATGGCACGATGAAACTCCAGAAGATGAATACGATGGAGTTGCAGACGTTCTTCAATTCCTTCCACCCGCGGTTGTCGCCGAAGTCAATTCAGCTCATGCATGGCACGCTCCGTGCTGCCTTGAACCAAGGCATTGCCTGGGGAATGCTGAAGCGCAACCCGGCGATTTGCCACGGAAGAAGGCGCGGAAGCCTACCGTGCTTCTCCCGTTGGCGGACATTCGCCGGATGATTGATGACCTCCAGGAACCTACGAGGTCGATCGTCATTCTGATCATCTTCGCTTCCATGCGCGTTGGTGAAGCTCTGGCCGTGCGCTGGAAGGGAACCCTGCGCGATCGCATTGTTGTGGACGAGCGGGTCTATGACGATGAGTTCGACGAGGTGAAGACGGCTGCCGGCAAGCGCGAAGTGCCCTTCGATCGGCACGGCGTCATTCTTGCCGCCTTGCAGCGGATGTGGAAAAGGAACACGAAGTTCCGCAAACCTGACGACCTCGTCTTTGCTAACCGTAAAGGGGATGCGCTTGATCGTCACAACCTGTTGAACCGCCACATCAAGAAGACGGCGGCGAAACTGGGGCTGCCGAAGGAGGTCGACTTTCGCAGCTTCCGTACGATGCACGCCAGCTTGATGCGCCGCCTTGGGGCACGTCTCGAAGTCGCCCGCGACAACATGGGTCACGCCGGCAGCACGGGCAGCATCACCCTGGACGTGTACTCGAAGACTTGGTGGGATGAAGGCGTGGATGCGGTGACGAGGGTTGTCGAAGCCGTGTTCGCCGAACCTGAAGGAAAGGAGAAGATGGTGATCGCCACTCCGTTGAAGGACCTCCCCAACGGCGGAAATGGCGTTGAATGGGAACCCTTTTGGTAACCCCAGGGCGTTAAACCTGACCAGAATTCGAGGTATGTTGTTGATTTGATTGGTCGGGGAGAGAGGATTTGAACCTCCGACCCCCTGGTCCCGAACCAGATTCAGCAAGTTATTGAAAACTATGGAAGTTTGATGTTTCTAAGTGATTGCTGTTGAACCTGTTGCGGCCCGCTAGTTGAAAGCTATTGAACTTTGTGGTTCTTGGATGCTTTGACAGCTACATTTTCATCTACAGCGTGTCTCATTTTATGGGTGCAGTCCAAGAGTTCCTAAGTGTCCGGTAGACAAATCTCCCCCCTCGACACGTGACACGATGAGCGGAGATATATTGCTCAGGTCAGAACCAAATTGCATAGGGCCAGCGCCCCCTGGTATTCTTTGAATTGGTATTTCCGCAGCAGGTCCATAATGCGCCCCCGATTCAGCCCCGCTTCCTCAATAGCTGCAATTAGTAGCGTCATACCATCGTAAGCATAGGCGGCGTTTGGACTCGCGACTTCATCAAATCTTCTCCGATAATTCTGCTGAAATGTTCGCCACTTCGGGTCCATTCGCGTTGGATCCAATACGGAGATTGCAAAGACGCCTTCAGCCGCCGGTCCGGCGGTTTGCACCAACCGCGAATCCTCCTGTCGTGAGTGGTGTTCTGCTGAAACGAAGTGGAGCAAACCCTGCATTGCCCTTTTCGAGGCCCGTTTAGCGTTCACTCACGTTATGGCCGCACGCTCGCCGCGTCGCTATAGCGACCCCTTACGCCGGAGGCTTCCGCAACTTCGTTGTCTTCCTCTGCTGCACAGATTACTGCCGGTCGTCCTGCCGAACTCAATCAATGGCTTCGCTACCGGTTTCATCTTTGTTCCTCTCACCGCCATAACTATGTGCAAACTGCGCAAAGAGGAAATTGGTAATGCGACCGAGATCTACAACCTGGTGCATAACATCGGAGGCAGTGGTTGGCCACAGAATTTGCGCTAGGTTCGCCGGGTTATTTGCGATTGCTAATAGGTATAAATTTTTTTGAAATTTCCTGTTGACAGCGGCTCTCCCCAGAGATTAAATAGCGTCCACCTGAAAAGGAAGCAAGCAAGTAAATGCTCGCCACCGGAGTAAAGGCAAGTATGTGCTTGTTTCGCTTCGCAATCGTGGGCAAGGAGCAGGAAGGCTTGGCAAGATGTAATCCGCCTTCTCGCGCGTACTGATTCCAAGTTGATCATAAGGCTCCGGAAGGCATTAAGAGAGACACCTCCTAAGTGAGGACGGCGAAGCTATGTTTCAAATGGAATCCCCAGCGTCCAAAAGCATTCTGGCGGAACATGCCGTGAGCCCGTCGCTTGTCCCGGACGGCCTGCCGCAATGGTTTGCGGTCTACACTACGCCGCGGCACGAAAAGCACATCGCCCGCCACTTCGATCTAAGGGGCATCGCATATTTTCTCCCGCTCTATCAGACGCCGCGAAAATGGAAAAATGGAGTGACCGTCAGTGTTGAGCTGCCTTTATTCCCCAACTACATTTTCGTCCGCATCGATCGTTGCAGGCGCGGGCACGTGTTGGAGGTTCCGGGCGTGCTGTCGATTGTGGGCGGCCGCCACCCGGCGGCGCTGCCGGAAATCGAGATCGAGTCGTTGCGCGCCGGCGTTCAGCTCAGGAAGTTTGAGCCCCATCCATATCTGGTGACCGGAGAAAAGGTCCGGATTAGAACCGGACCCTTGGCCGGTATGTTCGGCGTACTGCTACGGAACAGCAACCGTTGCCACGTGGTCGTGACGGTAGAACAGGTCATGCGCAGCGTGGTGGTTGAAGTCGAAAGCAATGAGTTGGAGTTTGTTAGCTCTGCGTCGATTGCCTAGTGGCATGTTTGCCTAGGGCTTCTGACGACTCGTGCGCGCGAGAATACCAATTCACAAGAAGAAACTGCTAGTGGGACTTCCGGCGCTTCGCCAGGACATCTTAATTTGTGGCTGTTATAGGCTAACTCTGTGAGGTGGGTTATTTATGGCCGAAGCTAGACCCAAAATTCTGAAAGCGGCTGCCGCGTTGTTCGCGACACGTGGTTTTCATGGGACAACGACACGCGCTATCGCCAAGAAGGCCGCGGTCAATGAGGGCACAATCTTCAAAGTTTTTGGCAGCAAGCGTCGGCTATACCGGGAAACCCTCGAATGGAAACTGGGGGAACTGGCGGATCGCTCCCTTCCGGCGCAGCCGTCAACTCCTCATGATCTGGTGAAACACGTCATTGAGGCACGGGAGCAAGATCCATACGTAATGCGGCTGATTCTGTTCGGCGTACTCGAGGCATTTCCCGAGTTCAAGAAAGTACTGCACACCTGGAGGCGCGACTACTACGGCCGCCTGGGCGCCATCATCGAGCAACAAAAAGAGCAGGGGGCTATAGCCGAAGACGTTCCCTCGTTGCTTGCTGCGGTAGCGCTTACCGGGTTCGGTATCTATCATTATCTCTATTTCGATGTGTTCAGGATTGGCGAAGACATCGCGATCTCCCGCGATGAGCTTACCGACTTTTACTACCGGCTCTGGCGGCATGGACTGGCCAGCGGCGTTCCCCACAATGGCGATAAAGCGGAAGAAGTGACTGAGGTCCCTGCGGTTGTCTGAATCGTCGAGCCGGCTCTATGCTCCAGTCCAGTTGGCCGACATTGCTCCGCCCGTTGTGCCGCCCGAAGCTGAGCTTATAGATTCCAAGCGACAACAGGTGAGGTTCACCATATGAAAATTGTGCCTCTGCACGTCGGCGATATTCTTCGCGACAAGTCGTCCTTTACGTGTTTGCGCAACCAGGGACTCAAGGTAGAGCTGCCAGTCATTTGCTGGTTGATCGAGACTAACGAAGCAAAGGTTATAGTCGATACAGGGACGAATGCTCCGCATGAAACCGCCGAGCACCACAAGCCGCTAACCAGAACCAGGGAGCAGGAACCGGCTTTCCTGATGGACTCTCTCGGGGTAAATGTTGCCGATATCGACCTCGTAATACTCACGCACCTTCACTGGGACCATTGCTACAACAACCATCTATTCCCCAACGCTGAGTTTCTTGTCCAAAGGGAAGAACTGCGGTACGCGATTGCTCCTTTGCCGCTTCACGCGCATGCCTATGACTTGCCGCCGATTGTCGGTACAAAGTACAAAGTCATCGACGGTGACAAGAAGCTCGGCAATGGCATATCAGTCGTATGCACCCCCGGCCATACACCAGGGTTCCAGAGCGTGTTGGTCGAGAGCCCGAACAAGAGGATTCTGATCGCCAGTGATACGATCCCGCTCTTCGAGAACTGGTGTCAAGACCCTCCGCTTCCAAGCGGTGTGTTCAACAACCTGGAAAAGTACTACTCAACTTTCGATAAGATCAGCAGACTCGAGACCGATCTGGTATTGCCAGGCCATGATCGGAAGGTATTTGATCAGCCCGAATACGTGCTCTAGCGAAACGTAAGCACCACCATCACTTCAGCTACATGTTTGTCCACAGTCTTATCGGTTCAAGAGATAAACAATAAAAATGGCTGGCTGGACTGCCACCCACTGGTGAAAGGAAACGCTATGAAGAATAAGAAAACCAAAAAGATCGAGAGCTCGGACGTAACACGGAGAGACTTTCTGAAAGTCGCCGGTACAGGAGTACTGGCGGCTGGTGCAACAAGTGTTGTTGGATTTCCGACGATACTGCGAGCAGCACCTCCCGACATAAAGATCGCATGTGTGTACCCGCTTTCGGGCGCTTTTTCGCGCAATGGGAATCTTACTTTGCAAGGTGCGAAAGCCGCCATGGGGTGGGTTAACGATAACGGAGGCATAAAGTCGTTGGGCGGCGCCAAATTGGTTCCCGTGGTTGGTGACTGCGCCAGTACCGTCGAGGGTGCGGCAAGCGCAATGGACCGCCTGTGCAGAGACCCTGAAATCGTCATGGCAATGGGTGCTTGGGCAAGCTCGTTCACGATGTCGTCCACCGAGGTTACGGAAAGGCTCGGCATTCCCCAGTTCTCTGTGTCATTTGCCGACTCCCTTACAAATCGCGGCTTTAAGTGGGGGTTCTACCCGAATGCTCCCTACTCGACGCTAACGCAGATCGTCTGTCCTCAAGTGATTGAGTTGGCTAAAAACGCGGGGAAGACGATCAAGACTGTCATGATCGTCGGGAATAACCAGGCCGCCAGCACATCCTTTTATGCTGCATGTAAGGAGAACTTTAATCCACTTGGGATCAAGTTTATCGCTGAAGAAACCTGGGCTATTGGCACCCTGACCGACGCCACCCCAGTGATGCAGAAGGTCAAGAGACTAAATCCTGACCTTGTCGTTTACATGGGCGATGCCCTTACCGAGATCCAGATGGTGATGATGAAGAAGAAGGAGTTCGGTGTCCGGGTACCATTTTTCTGTGGAGGCGGTTGGTTAGGGGATCCATCGCTGAAATTCGCCGGGGAATACCTTGAGAGTTGGATCGCTCTGACGCCGTGTTTCCCTCATAAGCTGACACCACCCGAATGGATTGAACGCTCTCTCGCGCAATGCCGCAAGGAATACTCGAATGAGGCATGGGTAGGTCAAGAGCTTAGCTTTGCATGGCCTTTGGTTCCGATCATGGCGGAAGTTTTGGAGAGAGCTGGGACGCGAGACCGCAACAAGATAAGAGATGTGGCAGCGAACATGGATATCCACAACGTTATGGCGACTCGACAAGTTATTGGACAAGGCATGGCTTTCGATGGGACTGGCCGGATAGCTCCGAAATACAGGGGCGCCATAATCATCCAGTGGCAGGGTGGAAAGCCTGTTGTGGTTTTTCCACCGCAACTTGCTCAGGCAAAGGCTTTGTGGAGATAGAGCTGACAACGAGGCAATCTATCGGGAGGAGCAGCTCAGAGTTGTCGTCAAAAGGATGATGGATGCCATGAAAAACACGCAAAAGCAAAACTCCCCTGCCAAGGCACTAACCCGGAGGGATTTCTTGAAGACCGCGGGCGCGAGCGCGCTCGTTGCCGGCGTGGGGGGAACAACCGTTGTTAAGGCCCGCGCGGCAGTTCCGGATGTCAAGATTGCAGTCGTTTATCCTCTCTCGGGAGCCTTTTCCCGCAATGGCAATCTTACGTTGCAGGGAGTGAAGGCCGCCATGGGCTGGGTAAATGACAACGGCGGAATCAAATCGCTTGGCGGCGCCAAGTTAGTGCCGGTGATAGCTGACAGCGGAAGTGCAGTCGAGGGTGCCGCAAACGCCATGGCTCGTGTCTGCGGCGATTCCGACATCCTTATGGCATGCGGATGCTGGGCCAGTTCGCTGACCCTGGCTGCAACTGAGGTGACGGAACGGGCCGGCATCCCTCATTTCAGCATTAGTTCTGCCGACGCCCTGCACGAACGCGGGTTCAAGTGGGGCTTCTACGTGTCTCCTCCGATGTCTGTATACGGAGATCTCGGGTTGGCGAACGTAATCAGATTGGCAAGAGAGGCGGGCAAGCCGCCCAAAACCGCCATGGTCGTCGGCGATAACGGTGCATCGTCGCGAATGTTTTACGAGTCGGCCAAGAAGTACTTCTTGACCGCAGGTATCAAGGTGTTGGGTGAAGAGACGTGGCCGACAGGAAGCCTCACCGATGCTACGCCGGTCATGCAGAAGATAAAGCACCTGAATCCGGATATTGTTCCTTTTAGTTCGTTGGCCATCAGTGAGACACAGATGTGCATGATGAAAAGGAAGGAACTGGGAATCAAGGCGCCGTTCATGTACAGCGGTGGGTACGGAGCCGACCCATCCCTCCGGCAAATCGGAGCCGGCTTTCTTGAGGGCACAATCTGCTACGCGGCTTTCTTCCCGCACAAGTTAACGCCGAAAGAGTGGATTGACCGGTCTCTCGCCCAATGCAAGAAGGAGTACTCCGACGAGCCCTGGATGGGGCAAGAACTAGGATTCCCCTGGACGATGATTCCCATCATGGCACAAATCCTGGAACGAGCCGGCTCTCGGAATCGTCAGACTATTCTGAAAGCAGGCCGCGAACTGGACATTCAGAATGTGCCAGCTACCAGAGCTCTTCCGAAGCAAGGAATAACCTTCGACCAGAATGGACGCATCGCGAAGAAGTACCAGAACCTCATCGTCGTTCAATGGCAGAAGGGAATTCCCGTCACCGTCTATCCTCCGGAACTCGCGTTGGCTAAGCCCGTCTGGGAAACATAGCCCAACCACATCTCTCCAGGCACTCTCTGTTCGTGGTTTCCGACAAGCGCTGGCACTGCGCCTTGGAGTGAGACTCGCCTGCACGTAAGGCTTAGTGCAATTAGGACCAGGTCCGTCGAAATAGGCCCGCACCTAATCCTTTCTCTGCACGGCCGATTGTACACTGCCGGGGAAAATGCAATGGAAAATGCAATTCAGCTACTAGTGCAAGGTCTGCTGGTCGGAATGTCCTATGCCGTTCTAGCCGCCGGATTGACGTTGATTTTTGGAGTGATGAAGATTATCAACTTCGCCCACGCCTCGTTCGCCGTTCTGGCAATGTATTTTCCAACATTCTGGTTTCTCCAGTGGTGGGGTATTGATCCATTTCTGTCCGCAGCCATATCGCTGCCGCTGTTCTTCGTCTTTGGTTTTTTGATCGAGAGACTGTTGATCAGCAAGATTCTCGGTAGAGACACAAGCGAGACGTCGACGCTGATCATCACAATGGGCCTGTCACTACTGATCGAAAACCTGATCCTTATTGGATGGACCGGAGCTCCCCGCATCATCAATCAAAGTTACACGCTAGAAACCTGGGAATTTGGCGAAGTGCTTATCAACCACGCCCAGGTCTACAGCATGATTGGTTCCGTCGTGCTGATCGCTGCTTTGTATTTGTTTTTGAATAAGACAATGTTTGGCAAGGGAATCAAAGCCGCATCTGATGACCCCGAGGGTTGCGCGTACATGGGCGTGAACCTGAGGCTTGTGTATGGCGTGGCTTTCGGCCTGGGAATCGCGGTGACGGCAGCGGGCGGCTGCTTCATGGCAACTTATCGTCCCTTTGATCCTTTTTATGGAAACGGTATCGTGGTGATTCTCTTTGTCATTGTAGTGCTAGGCGGATTAGGCAGCATAACCGGAGCTGTTGTCGGAGGTCTGATCATCGGCGTGATTCAGCAAATGTCGACTCTGGTGATTGCTGTATCGCTCCAGAATGTGGCGGTCTTCGCGATTTTTCTGCTCTGCCTCTTTTTCCGTCCGCAGGGCATCTTCGGCAAAAAGGAGCGTGCAATATGAGCGCCCCTGGCAAGCGCAGTCGCGTCGACTACATTGCGATCCTCGCCGTCTGCTTCCTCACTCTGGTTCTATCCTGGCTGGTCGGCCCGGATCGCTATGTTCAGCGCCTCATTCTGCTGGTTGTACTTTGGGCGAGCATGAGTTCGGGATTTAACCTGATCTCCGGCTATGGCGGCCAGGTCGTATTTGGCTACATGGTGTTCGTGGGGACAGGTTCTTACACGACGGTCCTGCTATTCAAAGCTTTCAAGCTCTCTCCGTGGATTGGTATGTGGGTCGGTGCGGTCCTCGCGATTCTCATCGCCTTCATTATCGGTCTGCCTACACTCCGCCTCCGAGGTCACTACTTCGCCGTGGCGACCATTGCCTTTCCATTGATGGCCTTCCCGGTCCTGAACCACTTGGGATTCGAGGAGGTCACAATCCCCTTTACCGGTGAGGGCCTGAGTTCTTTTCAGTTTAGGGATCTTCGTTATTACGTTCTAATTGCAGTCGTTCTGTTGGGCATTGTGCTGGTGCTTATCAAGAAGATTGAGGGAGCACGACTTGGCTTTGCGCTGAACGCTCTCAAACAGAATGAAACCGCCGCCGAGGGTATGGGCATTGACACCTTCAGAGCGAAGATGATTGCCTTCATGGTCAGCGCGGCGATCGGTGCCATCGGCGGAGTGATTTATGCGTTCAGTCTTCTTTATGTATTGACCACCCACGCAGTGTTCGGGCTCTTTATCATCGTCAGGATTCTCAGCATCACCATCGTGGGCGGATTTGGCACGCTCTGGGGACCAGTGATTGCGGCGGCTATTTTGGTACCGGTTGGTGAGTTTCTGACAGCGCAGTTCGGCGCCCGAGCGCCCGGAATCCAAGACGTGGTCTACGGCATAGCCCTTGTCCTCTGTATGTTGTATCTGCCCGATGGCATATGGGGAAGAATGCTCAAGGCGCTGCACAAGCATGGGCCGGCCGACGAAAATCAATCGATTCCCGCACCGGCTCTGGCCGGCACTCCGGGGGACCCGGCAAGCGCAGTTGTCGCGGCGCTTAGGGCAGAGGCAACTGCCAGCCTCTCGCTGCGCCACGCCAGCCCGGAGGTGGTCAATAACAAAGAAAATGATCCTCTCCTACGAATCAAAAATGTTTCGAAGTATTTTGGCGGCGTAAAGGCGATAGATGGTCTGAGTGTCAATGTACCATTTGGGAAACTTGTCGGTATTATCGGTCCAAATGGCGCCGGCAAAACCACCCTGTTCAATGTCATCAATGGTTACATGGAACCCGAGAAAGGAAAGCTGCTGTTTGATGATGTCGACACGACATCGATGAAGCCTAACCGGCTATGCAAACTCGGCGTCGGCCGTACCTTCCAGGTTCCACAAATCTTCCGCCACATGAGCGTTGTTGAGAACATCATGGTCGGCGCCTTTGCAAAGACCAGAGATGCGGACGAAGCTTTTGCCATCGCCGAGAATGTCGCTAGGCAAATGGGGCTCAGTAAACGATCGACACATTTGGCCGCCGGCCTGACGATGTGGGAGATAAAGATGGTCGAGATCTCCCGGGCGCTCGCAACCAAACCCCAATTGCTGCTGCTTGACGAGCCCATGTCTGGCTTGAATCTGGAAGAGACGGACCGCATCGGCGCCATCATACGCGCCATTGCAGACAGGGGTATCACCATCATTGTGATCGAGCACGTCGTGCAAAGCCTGGTGAAAATTGCCGACGTCATGGTGGCTCTCGATCACGGGCAGAAGGTGGCCGAAGGGACTCCGCAAGAAGTCATCGAGCATCCTGAAGTCATCGAAGCTTATCTCGGGGCTAAGTGGAGAAAGCGCTATGCTGGTCGTTGAAGACGTTGTTGTCGAGTACGGGGGAATGACGGCCCTCCGCAAGGTCTCGATCAAGCTTGCAGAAGGCGAATTCGTGTCCATCGTCGGACCAAACGGCGCCGGCAAGAGCACAATCCTAAAAGCGATTTCCGGCACGGTAAGATGCAAGTCGGGACATATCTACTACCGTAACAACGAAATTACCGGAATGCCGGCACATAAGCGCACGGAACTTGGGATCATCCATGTCCCAGAAGGCCGGCGCATATTTCCCTCTCTTACTGTGATGGAGAATCTCGAAATCGGCGCCTACCGTCCCGAGGCTCGCGGCTCCGCAGCCAAGACGCTCGAGATGGTCTTCGAATACTTTCCTATCCTGAAGGAAAGACGTGAGCAGAGGGGAAGCAATCTGAGCGGCGGTGAACAGCAGATGCTCGCTATAAGCCGAGGATTGATGTCCATGCCACATGTCCTTATTCTTGATGAGCCGTCATTGGGCCTTTCCCCAAGGCTTACTGAAGTGATTTTCGAAGCGGTGAGGAAGTTGCAAGAGAACTTAAAGTTCAGCATTCTGCTGGTCGAGCAGCGGGCGCTTGAGGCCCTGGAGTTGTGTAATCGCGGCTATATTTTAGAGTCCGGTCGAATCACTACCAGTGGCGACCGTGAACAGTTGATGGGCAACTCGGTCGTGCAAAGAGCTTACCTCGGCGCCATCTGATCGCGCATAACCCGAACCGGGCTCGCGTTATTTCGCGACAAGTTCGATAATGGCCACGCCTCGCCAGGCAAAGACATGCTTGGGAAATGGCGTGCCTCCCAGCTAACGACCCAACGTGAGATTTTTGAAGGAGTCCTCCGTGAATGACACAAGCATATCAGAAAAACTGGCTGCACAAATTGACCGCATTTCGTATGATCAGCTTCCCGAGTCGACTATAACGAAAGCAAAACTCTGTATCTTGGACCTACTTGGCGCTCACTATGCGGGCTATCGCATCGCTCCCTGTGATGCCGTTAGAGGATACATCTCCTATATCAAGGGGGAAGCGCAGTCAACTGTTTGGAGTACCGGAGAACGCACTTCTTGTACCGAGGCGGCTTTCGCGAACAGTGCCATAGCGCACGTAACAGTCTTTGACGATATGCACGCGAAGAGCGCCTCGCACTATGGGTCTATGATGATTCCCGCAGCTCTTGCGCTGGGTGAATATCTGGGCTGCGGCGGCCGGGATCTAATTACTTCTATCGTCGCCGGCTACGAAGCGGGCATTCGAGTCGGCTCGGCGATAACGTCGCCATTCTTTGCAAACTCAGGGTTTCGGCCGAGCGGAACGTTTGGTGCAATTGGAAGCGCGGCAACCACCGGCAGACTACTCAGGTTAAGCCGCGAACAGATGGTGAATGCCTTTGGACTGGCGGCAAACTTCGGCGTGGGACTGATGGCCTGGGCCAACGATGGAACCGACGATTCGATGTATCATACGGCGCTCGCTTCAAGAAATGGGATGCTTTCCGCGATGCTGGCCAAGAGTGGAGCAGTTGCTCCACGTCATGTTTTCGAAATCAAGGACGGATTCGCGAAGGTTTATGCCGGGAACGAACAAGCCAGCCAGGCGATCATCGCGAATGCTGACTCCAGGTACAAGATCGAAGAAGTCTACTTCAAGCCGGTTGCGGCCTGCGCCTTCGTGCAGTCCGCCGCAAGGGCGACACTGCAGATTGCCAGCAAGAAGGACTTCAACGTAGAGGACATTACAGAGATCGAGGTAAGAGTTTTCCCGCAGGGCAAGCATTATCCCGGACTTGATTATCATGGGCCATTTCATGGGGTGATGCAGGCGCAGATGAGTAATCCGTTTACGATCGCGTCGATTCTTGCTAAGGGTCATATAAGGTTCGAGGACTTCACGGTTCTAAATGACCCCATCGTGCAGATGCTGGCTGCGAAAGTGCGACTTTTGGTGGATGAAGAGGCAGCTTCGCGGTGGCCGGGCGAACAGCTTGTAAAGATTAAAATGACTCTCAAAGACGGGACTGCCCGCGAGAGCGTCAGCAATAATCCGCACTTTCTTACTCCCGATGAAGTACTAGCCAAGTGTCGCTTGTATGTTGGTGATGCGCTCGGCGAGACAGCGGCCGCCCAGCTTATCGAGATGGTCCAGGATATTGAGACTGTCGGTAAAGTCAGTGCACTTGCAGAGATCATTCGGTGCAGCTTCAAAACCTCAGGCGCACGAGCGGAAGCGGCGACCAGGACCTAAGGATCCGCACACCTACTCCTTCTTGAGGCGGTATCCTAAACAGGACCACATGGGCGAAGCAGCAATTATCACTTTGCGAGGAGGCAACCGGTATGAGCGAGTTTCGGAAGATCCCCTGCGTAATCCAGCGTGGGGGGACTAGTAAGGGCATATATTTGCACGAACGCGATTTGCCCAAAGACTCTGAGCAAAGAACCAAGGTGATCTTGTCCATCTTTGGCAGTCCCGACAGGAGGCAAATTGATGGCCTTGGTGGAGCTGATCCGCTAACCAGT
>Ga0187874_10002427_pt1 | contig 14350 bp, 12 predicted proteins | sample June2016WEW_16_1_3_FD_132993 | JGI IMG/M metagenome (GOLD analysis project Ga0187874, IMG submission 132993) | Peatland microbial communities from SPRUCE experiment site at the Marcell Experimental Forest, Minnesota, USA - June2016WEW_16_150 | ecosystem: Environmental > Terrestrial > Soil >... | reverse complement strand
CTTGGATTTCTTCTCGGTGTGTATCTACAACTTCGCTTAGCGAGATTGTCCTATCGTAAAGATCTTCGAAACGCGGCAACGTCGCACTTGAAACAATGGCGAATTCGCCTCTGGCTGTTTTCCCGACAAGTTCGCGAAGGGGTCCCATCGCTTTCCTAAGAGCTAAGACTTGCTCCCTTGACTTAGAAATTTCCAACCCCAGATTTCTGTTTGACTCCTTTGGTCTCTGGTTGAAACGACTTGCGGCTTCTTGGGTTAAACCCTGAAGTATTTCATGAACCAAATCGGAAACCAGGAAAACCTCGTTTAAAATTAGATCCAAGGAAATGTACAACAGGATATCGGTGGATGGTGAGAGAGAAAGGGCAAAGTAGCCGTGAGTGCTGATTTTCTTGTAGATTTCGCTTGTGATGTTTGAATGACCCTTATGGACGGAAACCATCCATTTGTTACTTATGGCTAAGGCAATCCATTTTGCTTTTGCATTCGGGATAAACTGGTCGCTGCTAGGATAACTCACAAAACAGTAAACTCGGTCGACGACCTCTTCTATTTTTGACCGTCGTCCCGGCTCTTCAAATTCCTTCATGTTAAAATTATCTAACCCGAAATGGCTTCTCAACTGCTCCATTTCAGCTTCAGAAGGGTCTTCAGCGTCAACCCAGATAATAGAATCCTCGCCGATTTTGAGGGGCACAGCCTCTAAATTGGTGGAGTGCCACTGACCGCCTTCGTTTTTCATAAGTTGTTTGATAGTTAACATTTTGCCCTTCCGCTTTATCTTTCATGTAACTTGTTTCTTAACATATTCTGTAACTGCTCGCTTATTTTAAGAAATTGCCGTGCGCCAACTATGATTATGCACATCTGGACAAGCAGTGTCGCTCAATTAGCTTGGATGAGCGCTGTAAGTAGATGTTACATCTTCGTATCTGTTGTCTTCAAATGCATAGACCTTAACTGTTGATCCGATATACGCACCCCAATCCCAGCTTAGATATCTATGTGGCGAATTCCAAACTTTGTCAGAGGGATCCACGTGAACCCATGTGCCGTTGTAGTAGTCTTCAGCCCAGACATGTATGTAGGTCCAACCTTGAGTATCAACAGCCACGACAAGCCTGCTCTGGTATCCAAGCGCTAGGCAAGCTGAAACGTAAACGATGCTCCATTGCACGCAAATGCCTTCGCGGCTGTCCAGAATCTGGAATGGGTCTTCATAAAATCCTGTTGGGTTCGAAGCAAACGTTAGCTTGCTCCCTTCCCAACTGAAAAGTTCAGTTTGGTTATCGCCTGGATTAAGCAGAGTCAACATTTTGGCTTTAGTCTGGCTTGAGTTCAAACTCTTCATTACATCAAGGTAATGATTTGTGAAAGCCGTAAAAGCTGGGTCGGCGTTTGGCGGGTTTGCCTTGTTGTTTATTGAAGCCTTGTTATTTGCCGTGGACCAAAAATGCACAGACGCGAGCACAGTTCCAACAATAAGCGCAACAGAAACGATGACTATCCAAGCTCTGGTTTGCCTGCGCTTTCTTGCCGGAGGAGCTTTCCTAACAGGAGTCATAACGCTATAATTCACCCCCTTCAAAGTAAAAAACTTGCCGTATTGAGCTTTAATTACTTCAAAATAGGCAAAGACACGAAGTCGAGGCTGGAAAGCATAAAGTGGTACATTGAGAATCAGCGACCACTGAAAAGAATAATTAAATACCTGTGGAAAAGAAAAAATAATTTCTTGATAGAAGCGTCGGAATTAACTTGATGCGTTCTCTTTCTTATTTTCTATCTCGAGAATTGGCAATAAGAATCTTGAGTTGTCACTTCTTAAAAGCTAATCCTGTGAAGAAAGCCACCATCTTCTCTCCGCTCTTAACTCTCACTTGATACAAACCAGTGGTTTTTCCATCAGAAACCCGATCTGCCTCAGCCGTTAACACGTCTCCCTCAACCGACGGCTTCAAAAAGTTGATGCTTACCTGAACCGCGACTGCAACGTTTTCGCCGTAATTGCATGCATGTGCGAAGGCGTAGTCTGCCAGCGAGAAGATTGCACCGCCGTGCGTAAAGCCCAACGCGTTGGTGTGGTTTTTCTCAACTTTCATCGTTACTTTAGCATAGCCATCTTTGGCTTCAACCAGCTGAATTCCCAGTGCATCTGCAAAATGGTCTCTTCCTCTCATGATTGTTACCTTTAAACCGTGTTAGTATCGAATCACCATAAATAAGATTAACTGTGATAGAGCCGCTGTGTTATTTTTGGCGCACCCAGCTGATAGGCAATAAGCCAACTGTAACATTGTGTCCTTGCATTAGATGGGAGCTAGTAATTTTAAATAAGGGCGGTACTAAACCGTTTGTTGATGATTACGTTTGCCTGAAAAAGTTTTGGTTACCTCCGCTTGGCCATACATCAATGTTACGCCTCACTTAGGCAACCTTGTAGGTTCAGTCCTTTCCGCCGACGTCACAGCACGCTACTACAGACTAAAAGGCGACGACGTTATGATGGTCAGCGGTTCAGACACGCATGGCACACCCATAGAGGTGGAAGCCATAAAGCAAGGAATTAAACCGAAAGAGTTAACCGACCGCAACCACGCCCGAGTCGCTGAACTCTTCGGTCGATGGGAAGCCTCATTTGACAATTACACAAGCACAGAAAGCCCAATTCACAAGCAGTTCGTCCAGAAAACCCTGCTTGAAATCCAAAAAAACGGTTACATCTTCGAACAGGAAACCCAAATGCTTTACTGCGAACATGACCAGCGCTTCCTACCTGACCGCTTCGTAGAAGGCAAATGCCCATACTGCGGCTGCGAAAAAGCACGCGGAGACCAATGCGACATGTGCGGCAGGCTGCTGGAACCAACCTTGCTGGTAGAGCCCTACTGCGTAATCTGCAAGAACAAGCCAACGGTTAAAACCACTCGTCACTGGTACATTGACCTTTCGAAACTTACTGAACCTCTAACAGATTACCTGAAGGGCAACCGGCAACTTCCAAGTAACGTCAAAACATTCAGTTTAAACTGGATAAAAGAAGGCTTGAAACCCCGAGCCGTCACCCGCGATGTAGAATGGGGGATACCGGCGCCGTTCCCTGGAGCGGAAGGCAAAACTATCTACGTTTGGGTTGATGCAGTGTTAGGCTACATTTCAGCAACAATCGAAGAGTGCCAACGGCTAGGGCAGCCGGAGAAGTGGAGGGACTTCTGGTTGAACAAACAAGCCAAGACCCTATACTTCGTCGGAAAAGACAACATTCCCTTCCATACAATAATCCTTCCCGCCCTCCTCTTGGCTTCAGGCGAAGATTACAATCTGCCATGGAACGTCTCCGCCACAGAATTCCTCCAGTTCAAAGGGCAAAAAGCCTCAAAAAGTCAACGTGTCGGCATTTGGATAGATGAAGCCTTGGACATGTTTCCTGCGGATTACTGGCGCTTTTTCCTCATCGCGACGAGACCCGAAAGCAAAGACACAAACTTCACTTGGAGCGCCTTTATCGACAAAATCAACGCAGACTTAAACGATACTTTTGGCAACTTCATCCACCGAACCTTAAGCTTCATTGCCTCGAAATTCGATTCCGTAATTCCAGCACCAACAAAACTTGACAGAGACGACCAAGCTATACTGCAGGTAATCAAGGAAAAAGTAATAACTGCCGCTCAAGAATTCGAAGCTTCGAAGCTTCAATCTGCAGCAAACACGCTAATCTCAATAAGTCGAATCGGAAACCAGTACCTCAATGACAAGGAGCCATGGAATCTGATGAAAACAGACAAGGAAAAAGCCGGAACCATCTTTTACGTTGCCGCTCAAGTAGTCAAAGCCGCCACAGTGGTTTCGTCGCCTTTCATCCCAGCCACTGCCGAGCAGCTTTGGCAAACGCTAAACTTGCCGGAAAACATTAATAAGAGCAGCTGGAGTGAAGCCTTAAACCCCATTGATGCGGGGCACAAGATAGCCAAGCCAAAACCTCTATTTCACAAAATAGAGGCTGACGAGTCAAAACTGGAAGAACAATTGTCCGAGGTCAGGAAGAATCTGGCGAATCAGCCAAAATAACGCGGGGCTAAACTTATGCAAATTAACGCTGACCTTCACGTTCATAGTAACTATTCAAAGGATTCGCTGATTACCCCAAAAGACCTCGTATACTACGCAAAGAAGCGGGGTTTGACCGCTGTTGCTGTAACAGACCATAACCAGATTGAGGGCAGCTGGAAAATTGCTAAAGAAGCGGACTTTCTGGTTATTCCGGGTATGGAAGTCTCAAGCGCAGACGGCCATATAGTCGCATTAAACCTCAAAGAGTTAATTCCAAAAGGTTTCAGCGCTCAGGAAACGGTTGACCGAATCCACAGGGCAGGCGGAATTGCAGTTGCAGTTCATCCTTACGCTTGGTTTAAAGGCAGCTTAACAAGCCATGTAAAAGATGCAAAATTTGACGCTGTCGAGACTTTGAATGCTTCTGCTTTCCCTTTTAACCGTTGCAAACGCAAGGCAGCTGAAGTAGCTCAGAAACTTGCCCTACCATGTGTAGGCGGAACCGATGCGCATTACGGCCCAACGATTGGTTACGGTTGCACTGCTATTGATTCTGAACCGACTGTTGACGCAATAGTTAAGGCGATTGTAAATGGGAATTGTAAGCCTTTTGGGCAGCCTGTTCCTTTAACTTTTACTTTACAACGGCAGTTTAAGCTCATAAAACGCAAGATTTCTCGTGCTGACCGCAGATAGTAAAGCAGGCAACTCTTTTTTCGATTTTCTCTTCCAGCTGATAATCTTTGATTTTCAGTTGAGCGAAAGAATCATGTTATAAGGAAGAAGTGGGGAACTTTTATCTAATAGTCAAATAAAAGAATGTAATCTGAGGACTCTAAAAAGAGGCGCATTAGATGGCAGACGGAACATACTGGAACAAAAGAGTTGAAACCATGCCTGCTCAAGAATTAAAGAAACGTCAGCTTGAAGAGCTGAAAAGGCTGGCAAAGCATTGTTATGAGAATAGTTCTTTTTACAAGAAAAGACTTGACAGCGTAGGATTAAAACCTGAAAGCATACATTCACTTGACGATCTCACAAAGATTCCCTTCACAGTCAAGAGCGATTTGAAAGACAATTATCCTTTTGGGATGGTCGCCGCTAAATCTGACGAGATAGTGGAGATTCATGCTTCAAGTGGAACAACTGGAAACCCCATAGTCGGAGCATACACTCAACATGACATTGATGTTTGGCAAGAACTTATGGCTAGGTCAATCTACGTAGCAGGCGGAAGACGCCAAGATACAATACACATCGCCTATGGCTACGGTTTGTTCACCGGCGGCTTCGGTTTTCATTACGGCGCTCAAAAAATTGGGGCGAAAATTGTTCCTGCAAGCGGCGGGATGACTCAACGTCAAATAAAGCTCATGAAAGATTTGGGCGTCACGATTCTGGCTTGCACCCCAAGCTTCGCGGTTTATCTGGCTGAAACTATGGCTCAAGAAGGCGTTGACCCGAAGAAAGACCTTAAACTTAAAATTGGGATGTTTGGGGCAGAGCCTTGGTCCGACAAGATAAGGGAAAGAATAGAGAACGAGTTAGGCATTAATGCTTTTGACGTTTACGGGTTAACCGAGCTTTGTGGTCCAGGCGTTGCCATTGAATGCGCTGAGCATAAGGGACTTCACATTTGGGAAGACCATTTTATCGTGGAAACCATTGATTCTGACACAGGCGAGGTTTTGCCTGCCGGCGAGGAAGGAGAATTGGTCTTTACTGGCTTGACGAAAATGGGGCTTCCGATGCTTAGGTACCGGACCCGAGACATATCGAAGGTAGAAACGGAAAAATGCGCCTGCGGACGGACCCATGCCAGGATGATGCGTGTTCAAGGTAGGTCAGATGACATGCTGATTATTCGTGGAGTAAACGTGTTCCCATCGCAAATCGAATACGCGGTAATGTGTTTCTCGGAGCTTGCCGCTCAATACGTGATTATTGTCGACAGACCAGGCGCCTTAGATACGTTTGTTGTTAAGGTTGAATTATCTGAGAAAGCAGCTAAAGATCCCAAAGTAGATACGAACGCGTTGAAAAACAGCATTCAAAAGCAAATTCATATAGTAACGGGTATCTCCGCTGACGTTGAAATTGTGAAGCCGGGTGAGCTTCCGAGGACTGAGGGAAAAGCAAAAAGGGTTCTGGACTTACGCAAAGGCAAAATGTAAAGGACTAAACCTATGACTTCCAAAATTGCTGTAGATAAGCCGGGCGATTTTGCCTTGCTTAACGGCGATGAAGCAGTTGCTAGAGGCGCTGTTGAAGCCTCCGTCAAAGTAGCCGCTTCTTACCCCGGAACACCCGCTACCGAAATTTTGGAAACCCTAGCTGAAGTATCAAAAGAATTTGACATCTACGCAGAATGGAGCATAAACGAGATTGTTGCCACCGAGGTAGCTGCCGGCGCTTCGATGGCAGGTGTTCGCTCTATTGTTTCAATGAAACATGTTGGCCTAAACGTTGCCTCGGATGCGGCCATGACATTGGCATACACTGGAGTTGAGGGTGGACTGTTAATCGCTGTCTGTGATGACCCAGCTTTGCATAGCAGCCAAAACGAGCAGGACACAAGATATTTTGCGGTTCATTCGAAGTTGCCTTTGCTGGATGCGGGAAATCCGCAGGAAGCCTTGGATATGGCTAGAGAAGCGTTTGAATTAAGCGAAAGGCTGCATTTGCCAGTTATCTTGCGTTTGACGACAAGGGTTGCTCATGGGAAGGCTCGAGTGAGACTTGGTCGGTTGCATAAGTTGAGTCGAAAAGCTGATTTTGATAAACAAGGTTCAAAATGGGTAATGGTTCCGGCTAACGCAATTCGGCAGCACAGAGTCTTAGAAGTAAAGATGGCAGAAACAAAAACACTTGTTAATCATTCAAAGTTTAATGTGATTGAAGATAATGCGAGCGACATAGGAATTATAGGAAGTGGAGTAGGTTACTATTATGCCCGTTCAGTGCTCGACACGAAAAAGTTTTCTTGGTTAAAGCTAGGTTTCGTTCATCCTTTTCCTCAGGAGATTGTTGAAAGATTTGCGCTCAAAGTAAAAAAACTCATAATAATTGAGGAGCTAAGGCCGTACATTGAAGAAAATATCCAGCGGTTAGGTCTGCAAGCCCTTGGAAAAAATCAGTTAGGCTTGGAGGAAATTGGCGAGTTAACGCCCGATAATGTACGCCAAGCCTTCGCAAGTTTAGGGTTAACAGCTAAAGCAGAGCCGCAGGAATCATTGAACTTGCAGCCAAGACCACCCAATCTTTGCCCAGGCTGTCCTCACAGAGCTTTTTATTATGCCCTAAACATGGTAAATCAGCATGTTAACTGTGACAACGACAAATGCGTCGGCTGTGACATTTGCGAGTACGTTTGCTCTTTTGAGAAGGAGGGAGTTTTTAACCCGCTTAAGTCGCGTATCCGCTCGGTGAGGCTTGGTCAAGTTTTCAACACCGCGATAACATGCAAAGCCTGCATTGACGCCCCATGCATTACCGCTTGCCCGGAAAAAGCTCTGGCGCGGTCAAATAAAAGCGGAGCTATCATGGTCGACCAAGAAAAATGCAAGGGCTGCCCATGGTGCATCGAAGCATGTGAGTTCGGCGCAGTTACGGTCAACTCGCGCACACGTAAAGCCATAATATGCGACACATGCAGCGGGGAACCCAAATGCATTCCTTTTTGCCCCGAGGGAGCTTTGAGCTTATCTGGAAAATCAAACGACAAAATCGTTACAGGCGACATCGGCTGCTACACGCTTGGTGTTTTGCCGCCTGTCAACACGGTTCAAACGTGCTTGTGTATGGGGGCTGGGATTTCCCAGGCTGCAGGAATGTTTCATGCTGGTGTAAAGGATAAGGTGTTCTCGGTTATCGGTGACTCGACGTTTTTCCACGCGGGTATGCCTGGGTTGATGAATATAGTGTATAACAGGGCTAACGTATGCGTGGTCATCATGGATAATAGCACGGTTGCGATGACGGGGCATCAGCCTACGCCTGGCTCGGGAAAAACAGCGATGGGAGCGGACGCTAAAATCCTGAAGCTGGTAGACGTTGCTAAGGGGCTTGGAATAGACAAAGTGGCGGTTGTTGACCCGTATGATATTGAAGGCACAATTTCATCTCTAAGGAAAATTATTGATTACGATGGTCCATCTGTCATCATTTCACAGAGACCCTGCCCCCTTTTGATTGAAAGAGGCAAGCCTAGGGAAACCACGGATAAGTGTAATGACTGCGAGGTTTGCACGAAAGCTTTCGGCTGCCCCGCCATCTACAAAGTAAACGGACAAGTTGAGATAGATTCATCGCTCTGCTACGGATGCGGCGTCTGCGAAGTCGTCTGCCCCTTTGAAGCGATTAGGAGGAAAGAATGATGAATCGTCTCGACACAGTTTTCAGCGGCGTCGGTGGACAGGGAGTTGTAGTTTTAAGCGATATTTTCTGTGAAGCCGCAATACTGGAAGGATTTGATGTAGCGAAGGCTGAAATTCATGGGATGGCGCAGCGGGGCGGTTCAATAGTTGCTTACGCGAGAATAGGCAATAAAGTTGAGTCGCCAATGATTGAAACTGGGAAGGCTGATGTTCTAGTGGGTTTTGAGGTTCTCGAGGCTGCGAGGGCTTCGCCGATGCTTAAGCGGGGCGGCGATGTAATTGTTAATATGAAGTATATTCAGCCTTGTATCACTGGCTCAGACGTGAAGCCTAAGAAGGCGGATGAGCTGATGCAGATTTTGAGGGAGAAAGCGCAGGTGCATGAAGTTGACGGGGCAGGCATCGCTGAGAAGCTTGGGAACTTGTTGGTTGTGAATACAATTCTGCTAGGGGCGCTCTCAGCACTTCCTGAAGTCCCGGTTAAGGCAGAGTCGTTCAAGCTTGCTATCGCAGGCAGGCTTAGAGAAAAATACATCAACGTGAACTTAAAGGCGTTTAAAATGGGCAGAGACAGCGTTCAACCTAGCTAATTTGACCTATCAGTTTTCAGTTTTATGACCGGTTTGTACTTTGCTCTTTTCTTTTTAGGTGTTTTTTTTGGTACCAGGAGACGCATCATACCAATGGCTAAAGCAACATTAGACTTTCAATGTGGCATGGGTTCCTTCACGCCAAGCTCAGTTATTCTGTATGATACTAGATTCAAACGTGACTTAGAGTCAGTTGAAGAACTAAATAGAAACTCAATCTTGCAAAAAATCTTGATAGACGCCTTTTGTGGGCTAGCGAGTAAGCTTTAAATTGCTCGTGTACGCACACACAAAAAAGGAGAGGGCGACCAACGAATAGGCAAGAGGCAGTTTCGTTGTTGAAAGAAATAATGACTGAATGCGAGTCATTCCTTACTGCTAACGCAGTATCAATAGAGCATAACAAAGCAAACCGTAGTTGGGAACTCCGAGTCAGCTGGACTCCTCACCCTTCAGAGACTGAGTGTTTAGAAAAAATCGTTGCCAAGCATAGTTTAGAAATGATTACGACAAACGAACGAACAGTTTTCCGTTGAACATAACGTGGCTATCTTGATTTCTTAAAATGATTTCCGCATTTTTTACAAGTATAAGCTTGAACCGAGAAAACCGTATTAACAAAAGATTTATCCGGTTTTGAAGTGTCTTCTCCACACGTAGGACATCTAGCCAACACAGTGCCATCCATGTTAACGCAACTTACAATGTAAGGAAGTAAATAGGTTATGAAGGTTTGTTGGCACAAAAAGATACAACAAAACATTATTCAACAATAATCTTTTCTCCCGAAAGCCAAAAATGGGTTTAAATGGATGAAAACGGCACAGTTAATATATAAACACCTTAGATTTCTTCAAGTTGCATTGTTTCTTGCGAGATCGAGAATTTTGTTGTTTATCATTTCCCAAAGGTCAATTTCTGGGATGGGGCTAAAACCGGGGTGGAATTGTTCCTTGGCGATCTCGTAAATTGCTTTGTTAATTGGCATTGGAATACCTACGTTGCGGGCTAATTCAAGCATGTATCCGCTTAATGATTCCAGTTCAGTGTTTGGTTTTCCGCTAAAGACGTCTTGTGTCATGCTGGTTGGTCCAACCCTGTTTACGATGAAGTCGTGGAGAGGATTTGCTGGTGATTCTGGGATGTTGACTGCTGTCTGGATATCGTTCCAAGAGGGCATGCTGCCAAGCTTGTGCTCTTTAATGCCCGCTGCTTGCAGCACTTGGATTCCTTCTCCCAGAAGTCTTGTTGTCATATGAACAAGGATCTTTTCAGACTCGACCGATCGTTTTCGGAATCCAACAAGCGCCATTAACGCGTTTATCAGGTTAATTGCTAACTTGCAATGAACTGCATCACGTAAACGATTGGTAACAAAGCATTCTAATCCGGGACATAAGATGTTTTTAACCTTTTCAAGTTCAGGTTGTAAATCATTGTTTGGGGTTCCAATAATTAGGTATCCTCGTTTTACATAAGTGGCTTTCCCGAAGCCGTCTCGCCACGCGTTGTAGCAAACGACGCCATAAATTGCTTTAGAAAAATACTTAGGTAGTATCTGCTGGTTTTCTAGGCCGTTCTGAAAGCTCGCGACGATTGGCTGACAATTTCCAAGTTGATACCGAAGCGTTTGCGATGTTTTGTCAAGGTCATAGTTTTTCACTGTTATGATCATGATTTCTGGAGGCTGAATCTCGTCTAGCGACTCAATTACTTTTACTGGCATTGAAGCAGTCTCGGCTTCTTCACCTATTTTGTGAAGCCGTAGGCCGTGTCTTTTAATCGCAGCTACGCTTTCGCCTCGTGCTAGAAGATACAAGCTTTCGTTGTGAGGAAATATCCAGCCTGCTATGCTTAAACCGATTGCCCCTGCCCCGACGATTAGAACATTGGGTTTTTCTTTCAAGGGATAACAACACCTTGTTCAGAGCGAGCGAGATAATTATAATTTGCTAAGAGGAAGTCGATAAGCTAAGGGTCCAGATGGGGCAATGACTCGCTTATGTTTTCCGCTATATCAGCAATCAAGGCTGTTAGGTTGTCTGATACGCCATTCTCATGAAAATTGAAGAAGTAGAAAACAATGCCATACCAAACAAGGGCACGCTTGCATAGCGTCGACTGTAAACTAGACTAATTCAGGAACACATTAAAAAAATGAATCCGAAAAACCAGGTTGATTTCAAACCGTCCCCTAATAAAGAACAGATTCGTTTTTTCTTAAATGTATGTTTTTCCTTCTTTATTCTGCGCGTTTGAGACTGAGGGGTTTTGATGCTTCTCGCTTTGATGCTTTCTTTACTTCAATTTCATCGTAATCCTGAGCGTACAGGTTTTTTTCAAGAGCCTGAAGGTCAAGAAAAACGTAGTGAGTATCTCCGTCTTCAGAATCAACCCTGACTACCTGTAAATGTTTCATTGATTAGTCTTCTCAACTTGATAACTGCGGTAGTGAGAATTAAGCGTGTTCGATTTTTTCTTGGTCAATTTGATTCAGCAAATAGGAAGAATTACTACAATTTTGTCAAGTTATCTGAGTATTCTCTTTTTTTGGACTTAGTTTTAAAGCCCTATATTAAATCTATTATATATATGGGTACATACCAACGCCCATCTTCAGGTAAACTTGTCTTCTTTTCCTTGTGCTTGCAGTAATATGATTGACTACCAATTCAACATCAGCAACAAGTCAAGACGCGATGCCGCCTCACTTAAAAATAACGCAATCAACACGTTCTCCAGCACCTTATTATAAAGAAGGCAAATACCCAAAAAAATACCCACGCAGTTTTTTCTTTGAAAGAAAACTATAACCCTCAAGCTTTCGAAATTAGTTTATGAAGTTGATATGAACCAACTGAAGTTGAAGCCGCTAAGGTACTTCGCCTTTAAAATTCCAAGATGCAACATGCTCCAACTCATGCTCTAAGGCGTTAACAAGAGGAACTGTTTGTTTAACAAAGATAACAAAATGTCCCTTGAATCTAAATGTATAGGCCTCAATGAACTTGTTGTCAACTTTTATTCCATACTCCTTAACCCTAGTATCAATAACTTTATTTTGTTTCTGTAACAATCCAAGCGTCGACAAAAACTCGTTCTCTTCCAATGTAAATGCATAAACATCTGGAAAAGGTTTATCCGAAATTTTTCCCCAAACGCTTCTAAGAATCTTGTTTGAAACGCTCTTAGCGGACTGAGTTTCGGGGTTTATTTTTCTCACTCACATCAAGTCTTAACTGGGTACAAGAGACCTTTTTAGTTTTTCTCTTACAGGTTCTGTCAATTGCAGTTATCGCGTTGCTTTATCAGTTCCATAATTCTTATATTGCTCTGCGCGAAATCAGCAATTGGTGTTTCTTTTGACTTGTTGGAAATGGTTTAATGGAGTTTTGAAAGAAGCAAATGTGGAAATTACCGACGAAAACCATGAAAAAATTGACAAATTCATCCATAAGTTCATAGGCGATCAATCGAGTTACGGGCGATGTTCAACAGATTGGAAAAAAGCAAGTAAAGAAATCAAAGCAAATCCAGAACTGAAGAAAGAGTTCATACTGAAACTCAAAACGCTACAGTAGTCTTGGCCTCAATTAATAAGCCCCATTTTTTGTTAACAAACTATTTCCTTGACGGGAATCTCAGGTTTGGTTTTTTGAGTTTGCTAAATCAATCCTTTTAGTTTTCCTATACGCCTTGGTTGTAAATGCGTTGAATTTGGGTTCTTTTTTCTGTCTTTAACTTGTTTTTTCTGTCGGTTTTTGGAGCAGCTTTCTAATGGCGCTGATTCTTGCTTTTTGAGCTAGTGTATCGCTAGTGACAAGGGTCAATGCTTCTTCAGGGCACCATTTGACGCATTGGGGTCCGTCGGGTTTGTCTTTGCAGAGGTCGCAGACGTAGACCACTTTGGTTTCGGGATGCAGCATTATGGCGCCGTAGTCGCATGCTTCGATGCACCATCCGCAGCCGTTGCATTTGTCCTTGTCAAGGACAATGTTTCCGGTATCCTCTGACTGTGTGAGTGCATTTTTTGGACAAGCCGCTACGCACGCTGGGGCCTCGCAGAGCCTGCATGTAACTGACATGTTGGCGACTTGGTTAACGCGGACAACGCGTATGCGTGATTTAAGGGGGTTGAATGCTTTTTCTTTGGTGAATGAGCAGGCGTATTCGCAGATTTGGCAGCCTACACATTTTTCCGGGTCAACTGAAACGAATTTTCTTTCGCGAGTTTTGACCATTTTTAATCCTCTTTTCCTTCAACTATGCCTGATAAATCTTCCAGTCCAAGCTTGGTGAGCACATCTTTTGTGGGTACTCCTTCAAGCGTCCAGTTGCGTGACAGGTAATAGTCATCGAGAAGCAAGTCAAGCTCCTCCTGAGTTACCACGGAGCCTTTTCCTGGGCCATCATCAGTTATTGGTTGGTTCATGACTTTCCACGGCAACGTGTCGTCTTTGCGACTTAATCCTTCCCGGATGTTAATTAGCCGCGCAAGATTGTTTATCCGTTCGCCTGCAAGGCTTAGCTCCTGCGGAGTCATCTCGTACCCCGTTACCAGAGTGTAAAGCTTAGCCATGTCAGGCAACTCCTTGTACAGGGTGCCTCTAGCGTTCTTGCAGATAATGAGTGAATCAATTAAAGCGTAAATATCTTCGGAATCTTTGACCAGTTTGCCTCGGCCTTTTTCAGCTTTAAAACGGTCAACTTTACCCGATATATCAAACGCATACGCGCCGCTGCGGTTGTGGTCAGCTCCACGGAAGGAAACTGCAAACCCTAAAGCAGCGGTTTTCAAGCATCTTAAATCGTAGCCTGTGACTTCCAACCCCTTGATGTTCTGAGCAAGCTTATCAGAGCCTTTGCCGATTTTCGCTGCTGCTGCTTTCGCCCCATCAGCCAAGACCTCGCCGATTCCCTCTCGTTTGCCTATTTTCTCAATTAGCTGCAAGAGGGCTTCTGCGTTTCCAAAATGAGCGTCAATTCCATCAAGCTCCTCATGTGATAAGATGCCTTTTTCATGACAATCCATTACGAAACTGACCGTCACACCCGTGCTTGTCGCATCTAAACCATAATAATTGCAGAGGTCACTGGCTTTGATTATTGCGTCAAGCTTATCGACACCGCAGTTCGGGCCGAGTGCCCAGATGTTATCGTATTCCATGCGTGCCATGGTTCCTTTGTATGGCCCATCATGGATAACGGCTTCATGCTCGCACCGCATTGCGCATGAGTTGCAAGCGATTATTTTCGCGACGTATCTTTCGTTTAGAGTTTCACCGCTTACTTTTTCAGCGTTATCAAAATATGAGTTATTGTAGTTGCGTG
>Ga0187874_10002424_pt1 | contig 14352 bp, 11 predicted proteins | sample June2016WEW_16_1_3_FD_132993 | JGI IMG/M metagenome (GOLD analysis project Ga0187874, IMG submission 132993) | Peatland microbial communities from SPRUCE experiment site at the Marcell Experimental Forest, Minnesota, USA - June2016WEW_16_150 | ecosystem: Environmental > Terrestrial > Soil >... | reverse complement strand
CTCGGGTCTTGGCATTCGCTAACCGGGCTTATTTTGAGTTCTAAACCGTCTTAGCTGACAGAAAAATGACGCAGGCAAATTCTTCTTCTTACAAATCATTACACAAGCGCTTATAAACGTCCGTTGAGATGATGCCCTTCTCTGCGCTCTAAAACCTGTTGTATACCCTCTTCAGGCAGAGCATTATGCTAATGGACGTTAGTGGAAAACGGAATGGTTTCTCGACCTCTGAAGCCAAGCTTCAACCTCATTTGGAGCCAAATTCCCATAGAGACCCATACTAGACAAGGTTCGGGTCCGATGGGACTCGCTTAGTTATTTAATCAAATCCTATTTCCAAAATAGGTTAAAACGCATTTCGTGGAACGGGCGGGATTTGAACCCAAATCAGATTGTGTGGAAAAGTCTCTATCTTGCTCGCTACTTACCGTTAAGCTTAAAGCTAGCTTTAGGACAACTGAAAAGCCATGAGCGAACGTAATTACTCTTGGGTTATGTGCGCGTAGATACTTTGTAGGCTAGTGTTTTTTTATAGGCGAGCCGTGACTCTTGTTTAGGTTTCATATTGAGTTTCGAAATAAAGCAGAAGGACTTGCTCGGAAGAATAGGTAAACTGAAAACCAAAAGCGCAACAGTGGAAACTCCACTCCTATACCCGGTGATAAATCCCAGTATCCAACTTGTGCCGCCGAAGAGACTCAAGAAAACATTCGGGTTCGAAGCAATCATAACTAACTCTTACATACTCAGAAAAAGTTACGGCAACAAAGTCGTTGAAGAAGGCCTACACAAGTTTCTAGACTACGATGGCGTCGTCATGACTGATTCAGGAGCCTATCAAATTCTTGTCTATGGCGGAGTCGAGGTAAGCCAGAAAGAAATCGTGGCTTATCAGGAAGGCATCGGTAGCGACATTGCCACCATGCTTGACATACCGACAGGCTGGAAAATAACCAAAGAACAAGCGCAAACCACCGTGGATGAAACCTTGAATAGGGCAAAAGACTTCTTCAAAGTCAAGACACGGGACGACATTTTGTGGGTTGGACCCGTACAGGGTGGAAAACACCTTGATCTGGTGGCTAAATCAGTAGCAGAAATGGCGAAACTTCCCTTCCAAATCCACGCGTTGGGAAGCCCCACGGAAGTGATGCAAAGCTACCGCTACGATGTCTTGGCAGACATGATCTTAACGGCCAAGAAAGGTTTACCAATCGACCGTCCGCTCCACCTATTCGGCGCAGGACACCCATCCATGTTCTCATTGGCCATAGCACTTGGATGCGACCTTTTCGATTCAGCTGCTTACGCATTATACGCTCGCGAAGATCGTTATATGACTGAGAACGGTACGTGGCGACTTGGAGAACTTGATTATTTTCCTTGTTGCTGTCCTCGATGCTCAACGGAAACGCCGAAGAACTTGTTGGAAAAGCCGAAGGAGGAGCGGGAGGTTTTCTTAGCTGAACACAACCTTTACGTTTGCATGGCGGAACTCAAGAGCATTAAACAAGCCATCAGGGATGGCCGGCTATGGGAGCACACGGAAATGCGAGTCCACGGTCACCCTGCACTGCTTTCCGCCCTCAAAAAACTCCGCAATCACGCCGACTTCCTTGAATCGTACAGTCCAACGGTTAAAAGCAGCGGATTTTTCTATTTTGATTCAGTCGGGCTCGTGCGTCCCGAAATCACTCATTACCGTAAACTCTTAGCCGGACGATATGATCCTCCAAAAGATGCCAGAGTTCTTTTCCTCGTACCCCAGACAAGAAATAAACCATTCCATAAAGCGCCCGAGTTCAAGAAGATTAAGCAGCTTTTCCGAGGGTTAGGTGATGGTGTGACGCGGAAAATTCATGTTTGCGTTTATGCTTCTCCGTTCGGGGTTATTCCGCTAGAGCTTGACGAGGTCTACCCGCTGAGTCAGCATGAGGCTGCGGTGCCGATTGACTTGGAAACCATAGATTACGTGGCAGCTCAAACTGCAGAGTACGTTAAACGCTCCTCTTATGCAAGTGTCGTTTTGCTGAATGACCCTAAACTCTGGCAGGACACCGTTAAATCCAAGGTTTCGGCTGCTTGCTGCGCGAAGGGTTTGGCGTTTGAATCGGTTGAGGCAGACGCGGCTGCAGCCAAGGAGATTTTAGCCCGTTTAAGCAACATTTTGCGAAAACAGTTGAGTGAGTAACCTTTGATTCAAGCCGGGCTTGCTTTACTTATCGATTGGCAATCTTAGTTATCAATTAGTCGGACAGTCCGTTTGGAATAGTAGATTTTTCGCGAATAGCCGCCTTCGATTTACGTCGTTTGCATTCAGCGAGTTGTTTTCCCATCCGTCGCAATTAAAGATAATCTCTTTAAACAACTCACTTCTAAGACTTGAAATCGGGCGCGATTAGTTTGAGGTAGCTAATGGTCCCTACTCTGACCTTAATGGTTTCCAAAATTTTTCAAATTGTAAGCTTCGAGAACAGATCATAGGCAAAGATTCTGTGTCCGCTCTGAAGCTAGCTTGTATCGCCTAAAACTGAAAGCCATTTTGCATCTCTAAATTCATCAAGCCATCCTGCAGCTTCATCTATTCGGCACTTGAACATGACTCCTAAGTTTTCCCTGTCTTTGGCTTCGTGATACTTAAAGTAAATCTCTCCGTGCATTATGCCAAGTATCTCTAGCTTCCCGGTTACGTGTGACATGATATACTTGAAGCGTTTGCTAATACCATTGCAGCTTGCTTTTGCTTTTTCCACTATCCTAGATCCTTCGCACAAAGGAACTTGAAAATGATGCTTAACCCTTTTCACTGGACGACATTGAAAGACATAGTAAGGCATCACACCAATACTGACGAGTCCATTCATCAAGGTTGCAAGCGTGTCAGGATTATCGTTAATTCCGCGCAACAAAACAGTCTGATCGCTGACTAGAACGCCGGCATCAAGCAGATTGTTCACAGCGCCAATAGACTGAAGTGTTATTTCTCGAGGGTGATTAAAATGGGTCACAATATGAAGCCTTTTGTCGCTCTTCGAATATTTCTTTAGAATAGCCAGAAGCTTTGAATCAGAAAGCCTCGCTGGGAAAGTGACTGGAACACGGGTTCCGATTCTAATGAATCTGATATGTTTTATCCTATCCAGAAGTTCAAGGAATCTCTTGATGATTGTACTGTCAAGCACAAGCGGGTCTCCTCCACTGATCAGTACGTTGTTTATTTCCTGATGCTCTGCAATATAAGCCGCAGCATCCTCAAAACGCCTCAGGTTTTCTTCATTTGGCAAACCCACAAGCCGTTTCCTAAAACAATGTCTGCAGTACATTGCACATTGGTTCGTAGCTAAAATCAAAGCTGTTTCCGAATACTTATGCTGCAGCCCGGGAACTATCGTGTTTTCTGTTTCTCCACTTGTATCATAGGACCCTTCAAGGCTTAGTTCTTCAACAGAAGGCACTGCCATTTTTCTTATTGGATCATCAGGGTCGCTCCAGTCAATAAGTGACATGTAATAGGGGCTTATGCGCATAGGATGGACTCTGATTATTTTTTCCAGCATCTGTGCTTCATCAGGAGCTAGGTCTACATACTTCTTGAGCTGCTTTACGCTGATGATGCTTTTCTCTAATTCTTTAAACTCTGACATATAGACCGAACTCCTGTGTTGACCAGCGAGGCTAACCGATTTATCGGAACGGAAGCAGGACTAAATCACACGCGTTAGGCTTCGAGATTGAGGATTGCTTGTTGCTTTGTCTTAAATTGTTTCTTGGAAAGTTTCATTTTACTTCGCTCCCTTCCCTTCGCCCTGTGCTTTGGTTACGATAATGGTTGTAGATTCCACCGCAAAAACTTGTTTTGCCTTCCTTGATTAATTCATGTTGACTTTTCATTTTTAGGTGCTCTCCGGCTGTCCGATTTTTTGGTCTAATTTTGAGAGCGTGATTAACTCTTCTCCGGTCTCCTCGCTTGAAATATGCCCTTGCTTTTGAAATAAGCTTTTTTGAGAAGCAGGATTTACCAAGTTTCCAATAACATGAGTCAATTAGCGAAGGCCAGTAGGCTAAATTAGCAAAATCTTGTTCGCGTAACTTTCAGCGGTTGTCTTTTTTTATTTGAAACGAGCGGCGTCTTAATCTGAAGCATTTAGCATTTAATTTTATCGCTGTGTAAGTAAGGCTTTTTACAACGATGGACCTTTAACCCCCGAGATGAACGTAATAATAATTCCTAGAATGCTAAAGGGGGTTTCTTTATAAGACCTCTATGCGCCGACCTTCATATTCACACTGTTTACTCTTCTGACTCCCTTATTCAACCTAAAACTCTAGTTGAGATGCTTTCTGCGCACAGCTTCATAAAAGTTGCAGCGGTTACCGACCATGACAGCGTTAGAGGTGTCAAAGCTACGGTTGAGTTGGCTAAAGCTTACCCTGACGTACTGATTATTCCAGGCGCTGAGATCACCACTGAGTACGGTGACGTTTTGGTTTTGGGTACGGAGCAGTTGCCGCCTAAACCTTGGAGTCCCGAATGCGTGGTTGATTACGCGAAAAGCATCGGTGCAGTAACATCTGTGGCTCATCCCTTCCGAGTGTACGGCATGGGGGATTTGGCGAGAAACTACAATTTTGATGCTGTTGAGGTTCTCAACGGAAATTCGTCGGCTCAGGCGAACAGTGAAGCTAAGGCACTTGCGAAAAGCATGGATTTGCCAGGTACAGCGGGAAGCGATGCACATCAAGTGTCAGAGTTATTCAGCGTCAACACAATAATTGATTGCTCGCTTAACATCGAAGCAGTTTTGAAGACGATTAAGAAAGGTTCTATATCTGCTCAGGTGACGAAGTGATAAATATGTTTTACTTAAGTTATATCCCATAATCCTTATTTAAGTCACCCAAGATATAGGTCTTAGGTGATGGGAGATGTTTAAGGGAGTAAGAGACAAATTTGAGGATGAAATTGAAAGATTTTTGATTTTAAAGGGTAAAGCAACAGGTCAGGTTTATGCGTCAGGATATACAAAATTCCTGACTTTTTATCAACACAAGTATGGCAAGGATGCAAACTTTGGACATTTTTTTAAGCGGATCTATGATGACCTGAAGAAACCAATTGATCAACAAGAAAACCTAGTGGACATTGAACTCACCGACTACATCAATTGGCTCAAACAACAGAAAACCCGGAAAAAAGAGCCATTATCAGCCAACGTAATCAGGCTGTATTTTGCATCAATGCAAAATCTTTTGAAATGGAAGCACATCCCAATTTCATCAAGCTTCATCAAGGTACCCGCAGCAAACGGAAAGAAAGAAAACGGTAAACATAAGTGGAAAATTGAGCAAGTCAAACAATTTGTGGACGCAGCGTCATCTTACCGGGATAAGGCAATTGCCCTTTGCATCTTTCAGAGTGGGTTGGGTGTGAATGAAATTTGTGAGTTAAACTTCGGTGATGTACAAGATCAACTTGAAGCGGGAGTCCTGCCTATCAGTCTCGAATTGATTAGGAAAAAGACCGATGTCCATTTTAAATCATTCTTCGGTCGGGATGCCGTCAAGTATTTGAAGATGTACCTGGAAACAAGAGGCAAGTTGTCACCCGTAGACCCGTTGTTTGCGAAGGAAAGGGACAGAGGCGACGGTTGGAGAATCACCCCTGAAATCATCGAGCAAAGTTTTAGCGAAATAGCCAAAAAATTGCCTTTCATCAAGCAACAAAAGGACGCTTATAATGCTGCACGACCACACTCATTTAGAGCAGGATTTAACAGCCGACTCATAAACAAAGTTGATGAAAACCTGAGGGAGTTTTGGATGGGGCATGTAGTCCCCGCAGTCGCCAAGGCATACCTGGAAATGCCTGATGAAGAGATGTGCGAGTTGTATATGACCGCGGAGCAATACCTAAAAATTGAGAAAACCAGCCGCGAGGAAATGACTGAAGCAGCAAAAGGAAAAAGTTTCCTGTCGGATGTGTTGGAGTCTGATGTTAAGGCATACAAAGCAAAAGTGGAGTCTCTTGAACAGCGGGTCAAGATGCATGAGGAAATTTTCATGAAAATGACGGACATGTCTTTTGAAGAATTTGCAAAGTGGATGCAGGACAGCAACAGACGGCTATTTGCCCAACAGACAGAGGAAGACAAAAAATCAACTCCATTTATTGACGACAAGCAATCAGCATAGAAGGTAAGATGGAATGAAGGATCATAGAATGAGTGATGATTTGAGCCCGATCTATCCTGACAAACCTTTCTGCCCGCCATCTTTTAAACACATAAAAATTTTGGGGCTAATGCTTCCTGGTCTTCATGAAAAGGAGCTTTCTGAAATTCATGAGCTTGACGAAAAAATGATGGGTTGTGTATCACCTACATCTCATATTCAAATTTATCTCAAAAATGTGTTAGAAGACACCAAGGATTTCATAATTGAAAATACTTTGGAGTGTCCAGAAATTGCATTTGAATTTCAGCACAATTTTACTTACCTTCACGAGATATTGCATCGGACGTGGCGTTGGACTCCAAGTAAGAAACGAAAAGGACATCAATTTGAGAATGAGGAAGAAGTCGTGGAGATTTTAGCTCTGTATATTACATGGCTTCTATTTGCCAGACCCGAGATTCATGATGGGATAACCGAGAAGTGTAGGCAATTATTGAATAAGGAACCGCACACACACGCTAAGCAATCAGCCTAATTTTTTCATTCTTTTGAGTTTTATAGGTCACCTATTGTCTTGGATAGCCTTAACCATTTCATCTATCTTAGCGCGACTTTTCAAGAGCACATCCAACACTTTCTCTTTTTGTTCACTATCAAGACTAGTTAAAATGTTAACATCTAAATTAACAAAATTTTCCAGTGGATTGCAAATACTCTCTACATTACGTTGCGCGGTTATTTTTGGAATTTCAGCAAGTGGTACAGGTGACACAAAATATAACTGTTCTTCTGTGTCAGGTACCTTATTAAGTATTTTAGTGAGAGTTCCATCGACTAATTGCCCCTTGACTTCTTGCTCGTTTCGTTTCGCAAATTCATCACCAAATTTGCGCCGTATCCGTTCATGAGCCGAAATTTCAGGTTTTCTTATCCTATCCTTATCAGTGAAAACTTTGTACTTGTCGTCAAGATATACATTAACAGTGGGTTGTGAAAGCCCTGTAACTTCAACAATTTTCTTGACAATCTCGTTTCCACTTATAAGGGTCTTATAACCTTCTTGTTGGTAGATTTCTGCAAGACCATTAATCCATTCAGCTTTCTCCTGTGGCGTCACCTGTCGCCTTTGCCAATTTGCCACTAATCTTGCTATTATCAATGTTTCATCATTGATTACATTTGGGACAATCCGTGCTTCCCAATTTGGATCAGCTTGCAATCTATGATTGCCATCAATGATATTGCCCCTTGCATCCTTCAGAACCGGGTAAAGTTCACCAATAAATTTGGATTCTTTTAAATTAAAGTCATCTTCACTACTCATAACTCATCATCCACAGGTTCCGCTAATAGCACATAAGTTAAACTGAAGTCATCTTCCACATCGTAATGGTGGACCCTATGCATGTGTGCATCCTGACTGATCACCACCGCATTCTTAGCGATACCAAGCCATACTTCGCCAACAAATTGTTTCGCCAGAAATCGAAGGATTTTTCCATCAAAACAGACACCTATAGGCTCACCTTGAACGGAAAATGAAGCCGGTTGTAAGGTTGTTTGCCAAATGCCAGAACCAGCGCCGGTTTTTGTCAATTCTAATGTTTTTCCATCCCAACTCAAACCAGCCTTGTCGTTTTTACCGTCGTCCATAGGTAGTGCCTTAATCAGCTTTTCAACAGTAAGCCGAGCATGAACATTAAAGGCTAATACTTCTCCTCCTTTAAGGGTAGGCATCAATCCTTCTTCTTGCATAATTGGCTGTTTACAAAATTGGACTTCTTCAGCGTGTGCGGGGATAAGTAAAGACTCAAATTTTTCACCACGCTTTTCCCCAACAATATAGGCATGTTGTGAATCTGAATCAGTCCAAAAACTAACAATCTCATCATGTTTAAAAGCGCGTGGATGTGATAGAATTTTAAGAAACCAGTGATTTATGAAGAAACACTCATCGTTATCACTTTCGTAATCCCAAAAATATGGTTGGGGATACTTTGCAAGAATCGCTATTTCGTCCGAATGAAAAGTAAAATTAATTTGAGCATTCACGGGGGTGAACCTTATGGAGCATGCTGTTTGTTCCTTAAGCGGCATTGCATTATTGAAAAATTTTCGTAAGTAGCTGGGTGGCATAATGAGCTTTACCATTCATTTTCCTCTTCTATTTTTTGAGTTGCTACCTCACATCGAATTTTTTATGGGATAGCTAATGCGTGCTTGAACTACTATCAGCGATACGAGTATTTATTACTTTGCATTTTCTTATTTCAAATTTTTTAAATAACAATATTTTGTTTAAAATTTTTTAAATAACGACATTTTCAATATGTTTTCTGTTTTATTCAAACACACCAGACAAAGATGTTATATAGTGAATCACCGTAAAAAATGGAATGGTGATAAAAATGCGAAAAGGCGACAGAATTGTTGCGGAACATATCTTCTCCATTCTTGAGGAATACAAAGGCACAGGAAAGCGTTTTAGGGACATAAAATTCGAGATGGCTAAACGTGGCTGGATGCACTGTGATGATGCAATCGTGCATAATTACACTTGGCTAATTCGGCAAGGTAGAATTATCAAAGTTGAACATTATTACGGCGTTCCAGTGGTAAGAGAGGATGGCACAGCCTTTATCGAAACATCTGAACCTAACAAACCTGTTGAAGTATGGAAGGTCAAACCCAATGCCTAATGCTAAATGCTTAGATTGTGAGGAATGGGGCTATTACGAGTGGGGAAAATACAAATTCAATGAAGATCGTGACTGGACAGGCTGCAAGTTGGAAAAGACACCTAGAACATGCCCTAAAAACGTGAAGGTGGAAGTGAAAGCGCTATGAGTGAACCAAATAAAGGCATAAAAGGAGAAGTTCAAAATTTTTTCTGTAAGCATTACCCAATTCCACCAATGGCTGCCAAATCAGTTGAGATTTCTCTGGGTTCAATTGCTTTGAAAAATCTCCATTTTGAAGATGAAATGGGAGAGTTATATGCAAACTTAGACATCATTTACATCGGTAAATCTGGGTTGGCTTGCAAGACACCAATCATAAAAAGAATGCGAGAAGTGATCAATGATTGGGACAAGGAAATGGCTGCACCCGTAAAATTCACTACACAAGGCTTTACTGAATATGCCACAGGTAGGCAAAGAAAGAAGGGTGAAGAAGGAGAGCCTATACCGCCACATGATGCAGGTATCATAATTAGGGATGAGATGAGCAGACTTTTCAAAGAAACAACAATAAAAACCATGTCAGATACATTAGAATTTTTATCTGAATTAGATGACTGCTACATTGAAAGTTATAGAACCAGAACCTACGGTTTGGAAGGGGGCAAATTTTACTATCTTGTGCTATTTTCTGCTTCAACGGAGACTTTCTTAGCAAAAATGGAAGATGAGTTCTTCATGCAAGGTCTGGGCAACAAAATTTTGTGGGTTTGTGATGACCCGCCAGAAGTCATAAAAATTGATTATAAAACTTTCTTTCTTCCACAGCTAGTAAACGAAGAATGGCAGAAGCTGAAGCAGAAAATCATCAACTACATGAACTATCTTACCAACCTGCCATTTCCAACTGTTATGATGCGTGATGATGCAGCCAAAATTTGGGCTGATTACAAATTTAATTGTGATACCAGGGCACGGAATAGTAAAGGAAAATTCGATGGCTCCTTCATAATCAAATTACCAATGAAAGCATTGAAACTTGCTGCTATCTATGCCGCTTTGAGAAACAACTTTGACAAAAAGAATATGCTAACTATTGAAGGAAAAGACATGCAAGAAGCAATTAATGACCTTGGAATCTTTGAGAAACATCGGAGAAATGTTATGGAGTGGTGGAGCAATCTTCGAAGGGAAAGCAGAGATCAATTAAGGTCAAAGAGCAGCAAATATGACAAAGAAGATTTCCTGCGATTTGCCTCTGATCATGGTGGCTTGTGCACTATGTCGGAGATCAGTGCTCACTTCGATCTGCCAAGTCTAATGCAAATAGCTGATGTGTTAGCCATGGCTGTTAGAGGGAAATATTTGGAGGTAATCACTGATGGAGATAAACAGGGTAAATTTACAATTGAAGAACTCAAACGGTTCAAGCCTGCAAGAGGCAGCTTTCCACAGGTTTACAAATTGACGAAGGAAGGAAAGGAATATCTCGGAGAAAAATAATAATAATATTCTAATATTTTTTTACTGTTTTTATTAGAATTAATTTAATACTAATAAAAGAGAGGGGTAGGGATTAGAATATTATTATTATTATTCTCGGCTCATTCCAGGGTTGGTCGCCAATCCCCCCGCGGGGGATAGTCTTGAAGGGGGGCCCGCCCCGCTGTTAACGGGTTGTCAGGGGGAACAAGTGGAAAACTCATAGAAAATGCAAGCATGAATCCGCAGAGAACTTAAGCTAAGGCTTTGCGCCTCTTGCCCATTTCCAGTTTCTTCCGGTACTCCTTGCAAATAACTCTGCTTCTTCAGAGGTTTCAAATATATGAGTCCACCTCATTGTTTTCGCATCAAGTTTTCTGTTCTTGTACCATTTGGAAGTGACTTTATGAATTTTCACTGGATAATCACTAGAGTTTGTTTGTAAATCTTCACTGACCACATACCTCATTCAATTCCTCTCAAGTTCTCATTATCTAAATTTAAATTTAATATTTACCCCGCGCTGCAAGAAGTTTTTTAAATCTCCAATAAAAGTAAAGCGAGCGGCCTCAATTTTTATGATTAGACCCGTCATTCACCGGTCTTAATAAGGTAAGGTTAGCCCCGCTTTGCGTAAGGTTGTACGGTAGACCGCGGTTGGAGTATACCGGCAAATGATTGATACATTGATTGGTGAAGAGGCTTTCTTGTTTGCGAAGTATCTTAGGCATGAAAGGAAAGATTGGATTCCAAGAATAAGCAATCAGTTTTGAAGAATGTGGGTTTGCTGAGGCTCTGGAAATTAAGGAAGAAAATTTCTTTTCTTTAGGAGAAAAAAGAAAATGCCAATTCTTCAATTGCAGCTATTTTGAATTTAACCAGAGCCTTCTCAGCCATTTCTATTTTCAGCTCTTATTATAGTTTATTAAGGACTAAAAAAGGGGAAAGAAATTGTGGTTAGGCATTTTAGTTTATGGTCGTTTTCTTGTCACGAGTAATGCGAGTACTGCGCCGATGACGATTATGATGATAGCAATTGCTACGATTCCGTATTCGACTGTTGTGTTTGAGGCTAAGCCAGTGAGCGGTGTTGCTGTTGGTGCTAGTGTCGCCTGTGCGTTTTGTACGATCATCCCGGTTTCATCGCTTGATCCCCAGTAACCGTTGGTGCCAGCAGAAGTTGCTGTGATGGTGTATTTGCCTGGGACTGGCGGAGTCTGCCACGAGTAAATGAAATGGCCTGTTGCATCGGTTGTAGCTTGGCCGAGGGTGATGTAATTGCCGTTCGGATCAATAGCGGTCAACGTCACCGTAACGCCTGTGAAGTTGGTTGGTTCTGGTTGCTGCTGGTAAACGTAGCCCATCCAAGCCGTCATGCTAGCATCAGAGCAAACTGGAACACCATTTGGAAAGTCTGCCTTCTGTTCCGATTGTTGCGCACCAGCTGAAACATCCATCACCGTGCCCTGTATAACCACGCTGTTGCCTGCTGAGACAGCCGTCAATGGCGCCTGCACCGTAGTAGCGGACGGCCCCCGACCAACACTGTAGACTTGGTTGTCGTAGCCGTTGAACCAGGTGTTGTAGCCGTCTGCCATGGCGTAGCTACTAGTCAAGAATTCGCCTGTGTAATCCGAAAGAGTCCAGATTTGTTGCCCTGTTGTTGCATTGATAGCACGTGCTAATGCACCCTTGAAAATCGGTGTTTCCTCAGTGTGTTCGGTGGTGACCAGGTATACTACTCCGGAACCAACAGCATTTATGAAGGTTGGATAATGACCGAAAGGAGTTTCAACACCGGAGTTTGTACTGTTGTTTGATCCTGCTGGACCGTTGCCGAATGTCCACAGTAGGTCGCCTGTCTTTGTGCTGTAGCAGTAGAGTATACCTGCGTAGGCGCTGCTGTACATGTTGCCGTAAGCCATTGTATCGCTTATACTACCTGACGCGTCTGAGCCGTAGTAATCAAGTGCCGCTTGTCCTGCGGTTGGACCCCAAATTTTCTGTCCTGTAGTCAAACTGTACCCGACAAACTGCTCAGTTTCCCTGTAGTTTTCAACGAAGACATTGTTAACTGGGTCGATTCCGGCCCATAGGACAGTGATGTTGCCTGGTGGTGGTTGAAGCGTGTTTGACCATAACTCTGCACCCAGTGTACCGACGCTTGGGTTGAGGTTGATTCCGAACCATTCATAGGGAGCGGAGCTTTGGGGGGTCATAGCGAAAATAAAGGTGCCAGGATTGGGCAGATTGCCAGCGTACGCAAGCAATGTATCACCTTGGATACCTGCGCTAACAGTCATAGATCCTATTTTCGCGCCGTTGAGCGTTGCAGCGTTGAGCCATGGTACCGAAACGTTAAAGTCGTATAAGCTTGGCACATAAAGGGGTGCGCCCTCATAAGTCACAGTACCTCCTGTCCAAGCTCCGTCGGTTACTGGTGGAGGTATATCTGGCGTTGTTGATGGACCAGAGTATAGATTGTCCCAAATCCTGGATGAATTCCATTCTTGCAGATACCAATTTGGACTCGCTGGTGTTCCATAGTTAGTGAGGAACGCTATCAGATATTCGCCGTTCGGACCCATCATTGTTGCTGTATTGGAAGCAGGTCCAAAAAATCCTTGCCCTGGAATGTTGGTTAAGGTGAATAGGTAGTCGCCTGTGAAAGCGTCATAAAACTTCCAGTCAGTCGCAAAAGTTGGGAAGCCCTCACTTACTGATGCAACTAGCATTGGTGGCCAAACTCCGTGTTGGTTGGGGTCTTCGGCGTCGTATACGTAGGCGAATGATAGTGCAGGTATAGAGGAGTTCCAAATTTGTTGTCCTGTTTGTAGGTTAATGCAGACGGTTGGTCCTTTTTGGGGTTCAGTTTGACTGATATCTTGTGTGTAGATGAGCATTCCGTCCACAATTATCGGATTTTGGTATTTTTGATCGTATGCAGACCCCTCAGCGTAAGTGTTTGCCGGTATTGTAGTGGCAGTTTGTCCGACTACTCCGCCGGATGCCTCAGGCTTAGTCCACATGATATGAGAAGTCAGAGACCCTACGTTCGTCGATGGCCCGAACTCTTCCCCGTTGCCTCCCAAATTTGGTCCGAGGCCGAGCGCTATGTAGCCAGGTGAACCGAAACCTAGCCAGTTCGACCCGAGCGTGTACCACGCGGTATTTTCACCATATATAGGCCGCGTCCAGTACGCAGTCGGAAGCGGAGTTTGCGGAATTCCGGTTATCGGCGTTGATTGAACAGTAAGGTTTGTTGATGCAGTCGCTGGCAGATAAGTATCACCAATGAGGGTTGATTCGGGATCGTTGCTTGCAGTTACTGCTGTTTCCGGAAAATTGAAGGTGAGCATGTATGTACCGACCGAGTTAGGAGTGAAGTAATAGTCCTGTGCTGAGGTTGTGTCTGAGACAGTAGCAAAGGTTTCCGTTGTCTTTGTGCCGTCAGGTGCCGTGATGACCAGCTGGTAATTGTGGAATCGATAAGTATTGGGTATTTCCGCGTTACCACCGAAAATCACGTTGACCCACATGATAATTTCGACTCCTTGACCGACGCCTGTTGGGTTAGGCGACACGTTGATATAGGCATACACTGGAATAGTAGTCTGCGCGTGGACGCTTGGGAATAGCATCATCGAAGCTGACATTGAAAATATGAAGAATATTGCGATCGCAATAGCTCCTGTTTTGCTTTTGATAGATTTAGTTAGTTTATTAGACATTTGTTTTTCTCCTTTTTCTGTGATCAAAGGTGTCAAATTTTTTGTATTTAAAACTTTACAAGATTGTAAGAAATCTCAAATAAAATCGCCATTCTCACAAAATTAAGGCAATAACATAAGTTTAGAGATAATAAACGCGCGCGCTGGTTTGTCCCGATATTATATTATGTGATGTGGGAAAGATAATTTACTTTCATGCATGTATCTGATATATGGGAAATTGAATCAAATGAAAAATCCAAATTCAAAGAATAACAGGGATAACGAAACTCAAGAAATCAACT
>Ga0187874_10002422_pt1 | contig 14354 bp, 13 predicted proteins | sample June2016WEW_16_1_3_FD_132993 | JGI IMG/M metagenome (GOLD analysis project Ga0187874, IMG submission 132993) | Peatland microbial communities from SPRUCE experiment site at the Marcell Experimental Forest, Minnesota, USA - June2016WEW_16_150 | ecosystem: Environmental > Terrestrial > Soil >... | reverse complement strand
CTTTTTCATTCGGGAAATCACTGATCAATTTCTCGAACGCCGCCATCGCCTCGGCGCTTCGATTACTCTTGAGATAACATTTCCCCAGCCGGAACTGCGCCTGCGCGGCCAGCGCTTGGTTGACGTTCACCTCCGCGACCAACTGCTGGTAGATCGCGATTGCCGAATCGAGGTCGCCTTTGGTTTCTTCGTTATAAATCCCCTTCTCGAGCAACTCGGAAGGCGATGCCGTCGCGGCGCGAGCCGAGGACGGATGAATCAGAACAGTTGCCGCCACGATGATGGTCGTGACGTAGCCAACGAATGTAGTTTTCATGAGTCCCAATCTGGCAAACCCATGTTACCACTTTGTTACCCGCGTGTCCTTTGTTTATCCGGCGTTGGGGGAGCGCGGAGCATTGCTCCGCGAGTTGTCTTCTAATTAAATCAAGCTGCGCGGAGCAATGCTCTGTGCTCCAGTCAAGCCCTGCGCTCCTTGATGGCCGCCAAAATTTCCGCAATCACTTCCGCTTTCGGTTTGGCGCCGACGTTGCCTTTGCCGTGGAGACATTTTTGATTCACCACGTTGATCCTGGCATTGAATCAGACTTGAGCCGGTTAAGGATGGTCTTGTCTGAAACAGACTTCTCAATAATTTCAATGGCGCTCTTTCTGGCTGCTGTGTTTTCAGAAAATCCGCGCATGACAAAAACCCATATGTCGATTACCGCGTAGTCCACACCGCGCGAGAGCGACATCTCACGCTTGAGCTTTTCATTGCGGCGATGGTTCTCAGCAATCGCATCTTCGTATGCCTTCCGCGCCTTTGGGTCTTTGATAACTTTCGGATCCACTCCCGACGGCCAAACCACTCCCGAATCCGGAAGGGGCGGCACCAGATTCAGATAGACACTATTTGTCGGCGCGTTGTGGTCATAATGCGGATCGCGGGCTTTCGCGAGCGCGAGCAACACTTTCAATTGAAGCCGCAAGCAGCCTTCATCCAACTTGCTCAACGTCGCCTTGTCTCCCCTTGGATTCATCGAAGACGCCAGCTTTCGCGCGTCCAGCAATAGCTCGTAGTCCGCGTTAGTCCGGGCAAATTCTTCCAGTTTCACTTGCACCTTTGCCTCAGCGTCCTTCAATACATCGGCTGAATCATTGGATTCGGCGTGCACCCGCGTTGCGATGAGAAACACAAAGACAAATCTCAACACACATTCCAAAGGCGATTTTAACATATCCTACGCCCGTCGTTCTTTGATTGCCGTAAATATGTCCGCTACAACTTCCGCTTTCGGCTTCGCCCCGATGTTGCCTTTGCCGTGGAGGCGGACACTGACATTACCCGCCTGAACATCGCGCGGACCGATGAGCAGCATGGTGTGAACCTTGGCCGTCTCAGCACTCTGAATCTTGCCTTTGATGTTATCGGCGCTGTAATCGGCTTCGCAGCGAACCATGTTGGCGCGAAGTTCGTTGACGATGCCTTTGGCGTAGTTCACCACGGATTCGTCATCACCAATAGTCAGGACGCGGACCTGTTCAGGCGCGAGCCAGAGCGGGAAGTTGCCGGCGTAATGTTCGATGAGGAAACCTATGAACCGTTCGTGCGTGCCGAGCGGCGCGCGGTGTATGCAAAGCGGCGTCTTGTCGGTGTTGTCCTTGTCGCGGTACGTGAGACCGAAACGTTTCGGCACGGCAAAATCCACCTGATTGGTCGCCAGCGTGAATTCGCGGCCGATGACGCTCCAGACCTGCACGTCGATCTTCGGCCCGTAGAATGCCGCTTCGTTCGGCACCTCGACAAAGTTGATGCCGCTGGTCTTGAGAACGTCGCGCACCATGTCCTCGGTCTGTTTCCACAAGGCCGGCTCGTCCACGTATTTCTTGCCCATCCCTTCGGGCGCGCTGGTGCTGAACCGCATCTGATACTTCTCAATGCCGAAAATCTTGAAATACTTCAGGTACATCTCGTTCACCGCGTTGAACTCGGCGGCGAACTGTTCCGGCGTGCAATAGATGTGCGCGTCGTTCATGTTCAACTCGCGCACGCGCATCAGGCCGAAAAGTTCGCCCGACTGCTCGTACCGGTATTGGCAGCCGTATTCCGCAAGGCGGAGCGGCAAATCGCGATAACTCCGCGGCTCCGCTGCGAAGATGCGGTGGTGATGCGGACAGTTCATAGCTTTGAGGTAGTAACGAACGGCTGAGGAGTCAGGAGTCAGAATACTGGAGTCAGAATTGGGCGCGCCGGCATCCTTCTGTCTTCTGTCCTCGACCAACTCCATTGGCGGGAACATACTGTCCGCGTAATACGGCAGGTGGCCGGAGGTTTTGTACATCTTTTCCTTGGCGATGTGCGGCGTCTTGACGCGGACGTAGCCGGCAGCGAATTCGGTCTCTTTGGCCAGCTTTTCCAGTTCCTCAATGATCGCGCCGCCTTTGGGCAACCAGAGCGGCAGGCCGGGGCCGACATACTCGGTGTCCATCACGTACAGGCCCATCTCCGCGCCGATTTTGCGGTGGTCGCGTTTCTTCGCCTCCTCGATCATCGCGAAATACTCGTCGAGCTGGGTCTTGTTCTTGAACGCGGTGCCGTAGATGCGCTGGAGCTGCGGGTTCTTCTCGTCGCCCTTGTAATAGGCGCTGGCCACACTGGTGAGCTTGAACGCGCCGACATTGCCGGTGCGCATCACGTGCGGCCCGGCGCAGAGATCAACAAAGTCGCCGCTCTTGAAGTAGGTGATCGGCTCGCCCTCGGGGATGTCTTCCAAGTTGCCGAGCTTGAACTTGCTGGGCACCGGCCGCTCGCTCAACGCGCCGAGCCGGCCGCTCTGCGCGTCCTTCATCGCCTGCTCGCGCGTGACGATGATTTTCTCGAAGACGTGGTTCTCCTTGATGATTTTCTTCATCTCGGCCTCGATAGCCGGGAAGTCTTCCGGTGAAATGCGGTGATCAAGTTCAACGTCGTAGTAGAACCCGTCCTCGACGGCCGGTCCGGCCGCAAACTGTGCGTCCGGCCAGAGCCTGAGGATTGCGGTGGCCATCACGTGGGCGCACGAATGCCGCAACCGCTCCAAGTCGGTCATCTGCGCGCGCATCTCAAGAGTTTTGCGTTCCATATCAGAGATTCTTCACCTCAGTCAGAATGACAAATAAAAGCTGTGAGAGGCAAAGTCAATGGTGAACGCGGAAAGAAGAACCGCCGCGAAAAAGTTTTGCGGCACAATTCAGTCGTAGCAGGGTTTTGAAAATGATGTAGCGCCGGGTCGCGTTTTCGGAATCTCTGCGGCTCGTTCACCCCGACATTGGATGTCGGGGCAGGGAGCCGCCGCTACAACAGCAACTCTGTCATCCCCGCCACCAGCTACTTGTCGATTGTCTACCCGTGCGAAACGCGGGCGAAATCGAAGTGATCGCCCGTTGCCCGGGCGTGTTGACAGCCCCCCACCCCGCCAGTAGTATGCGCGCGGTGGCGGGGGGGACGATTAGCTCAGTTGGCTAGAGCGCTTCCTTGACATGGAAGAGGTCACAGGTTCAAGTCCTGTATCGTCCACCATCTCTAAAAAGCCAATAGACACGCGGGTTTTTGCATCGCTCACCATCCGGCAAGCCGATTGCATAACTGTTTTGCATAACACGTCCAACGGCGTCCGCCAGTGTCCAGAAGGCGATTTGCGGGGTTTTGGTAGGGTGTGGAAGTGTGCGCGTGATCGGCAGCCAGGTCGCTTGCTGGGCGTGGCACACCGATTTATTGTGGACTTTTTACAGCCTCACACCGCCAGCGTGATCGTGTCTCTGGCGGGTTTCTGGCGAAGTCAGCGCCCTGTCGTGGCGGGTCTGCGGGTTGCGCCCCGCTTACGTGGTGTCGTGGCCATTGCTGCCCCGTTCTCTCAGGGCCTTAAACTCTTGCCAGAAAGCTTTCTGCTTCCGTTCTCTGTCTGGGCTGTCGTAGTCGTCGATCCCGTACAGTCCAGCGAGTACGGGTTTGAATTCCTCGACGATGGCGGGGGCGTCCTTTTTCATGTAGTAAGCGGCAAGATACCTGTAGCGTGTGATCTTCGACAGTTGAATGAAGATTGTTTTCAGCCCCTTGTATGAGCAGCCCCAACAATCTTTAAGTTCCTGTTCGAGCCACCCTGCTACGATTCTGCCGCTGCCGTGCAATTGCGTGCGGTATTTCTCCAGTATCGGTTTGGCCTTTTCGAGTCTGCGTTCAGTAAGGTTCATGCTCCTTCCTCCGAGTTGTCGTCTGCATCATCGTACTGCTTGCAGTGCGAACGTAGCAAGCAAACCTCGAATCACGGCAACGATCTCAACGCAGTGCGATAGGCTGGATGCTGGAAACTCCAAGCCCGAAGGATTTTTGCCGGTGCCGCCAGCGCCCGAACAAACGCCAGCGGGCACCGGGCCGCCCCGTGGTGCGGCGAGTGCAGGCGGTGATTCTTGAAAAAGCCCGCGCACACTCCAAAGTTGAAAGCCGGGCGGCCCGTAGAACCACCGCCCGGCCTTTTGCGAGTCGCCGAGGCAAGCGGCGCTCGCTGCTGCCGTGCATGGCGACCCAGCCATACCGGCAGCCGACGCGGGAGCCGGGACAGCCCGGCAGCAATTTTCCAATCTGCCACTGCCCCTGCCACTCCAACGCCGTGAATCGTTTATCTCTGCGTCAAGGCGCGGGCAAGCGCCTCGCGTTTCTCGTTGGCTTCCATCTTTAGCTGAGTCGGGTTATCGCTCACAAAAAGCAAAGGCAGCCAGCCAACTTGCTCCAATTCGCCGCGCGTCAGGTGTCGCACGGCTTCTTCAAAGAGCATGGGCGCTTCGCCTTTCTTTAACCCTGCTGCCGTCAAAGCCTTTTCCGCCGCCGCTTCTGCTTTGCGCAATTCTTCGGACTTTCTCGCGTGCCAGACCGACAAATCCTTGCGAGCAGCTTCCACCACGCCGATTTTTTGTTCGGCGAGTTCAGCTCCCCTTGCTGGCAGGCTGAAGCCTTGCTCCACCAGCCGCTTGCCGAATGCGGCAGCGTCAGCCGCGCTGACGTTTCCCTTCTTTGCGATTTCGAGGTTTGCGAAGTGGGCCGCGACTTCCTCGTTGTGTTTGCGGATTTCCTCACTCAATTTGCGATAAGCCTCCTGCGTTTCCTGCGAGCCGAATCCAGAAACGTCGCCGACAAACCGGCTGACCGGCCATAGTTTTTCCTCGGATGTCATCTTCTAGCGCCTCCGCGTCGGGTTTGTTGTGAGCGGCAAGCTGTTTCTTTGTTCCCACGTGGCTTGTCTGTCGGTGGAAGGCCCGTGTTCCAAAGCGAAAAGTCGGTCTTCTACTTGCCGCAGTTCGTTCTCCGCACGCGCTTTGTCAAGACGCTCTTTTTTCCGTGCTCTTTCGAGTTTCACTAACTTCAGGCTCATCTTGTGTCTCTCCTTGTTGCTTTGCCGCAATCGCGGCTTGTTAGTTTTTGTTTGCTCCTACTGCACCAACCCCAAATTTTTCAGGGCGGTGATTACTGAGTTGATCTGTGCAACAACGTTGGTCGTTTCGGCAGTCCCGGCGAGATTCGTAACCGCAGCAACCGTTTGCTGGCTGATAACGTTCGCGCCGTAGAACGATAGGTGACCGTTCTGCGTGCCATAGGTGTTGCCGTTGCCGTTCGGATAGTAAGCGATCTCCGATGTGGGATTTGTGGCGATAGTCATCGTGTTGGTGTAGATGTTCGTCACAATCGTCGAGCCGTTGTACCAGATGCTCGTTGTCCAGCTTGGCGCGTTCGTGAGGTAGAGCGTTCTCGACACCGACACCGCGTTGGTGAAGATATTAGTCACGCCGCCAAGCCAATTGCTGTAAACCACGTTGCCGATCTGGTAGACGTTCCACCCGGCCCCCACCACGTTCGTCCAGTAGCTATAAGTCGTAGCGGCCCTGGCCGGATAGACCGGCAAGAGCGTTGCGGCAATCAGCGCCACAGCCCCGGCGGTTGCGAGGATTTTCAAGACTCGTTTCATGTTTCTATTTCTCCTTTGCCGCTCATAGGCGGCTGCTTGTTGGTTTTTGTTTCGATCATGCTACGGATGCCAAAATCCTCCACGTTGCGGCTCCCACCCGGCGACGTATGCGGGCGCGCGCGGTCGCTGGGTTGCTGGCCGTGGTGTCGCGCTTGGTTGCGCGGGTTGCGCTGGTGCTCCCTGTGAAAGTTGCTGCTGGCCGCTCACGTTGAGCAAATACAGCGCACCAACACGAGCGCCGACAAGTGCGTCCAGAAAATCGTTCCGCTCGCCCGGCACTGGTCGCCACACGAAGTGATCGCACACGTCGCCTTTGACGTACTCGGCAAGGCGCTCGGCTGTGATCTGCCGAGCAAAGGCCATGTGCTGAGCCGGTGAATCTCCGAAGATGGTCAGCCCGCCCGGTGCGCCGTGGGGCAACAGCCATGCTTGGTGCATCATCATCCGGTGAAAATCGCTGTTGTGAATCAGGACGTTGCCGCCGGTCCACTCGTCCACCCTCCATGCGTCGCCACGCCGGACGGTCTTGGCATTCTGGCGCGTGTTGAACGTCCGCGCCGCTCGGCCACGGCTGGGAATTATCATCGTCGGCAAGGGCGCAGTCCGGTGAAACTGCAAAACGGTTTCGGACAGATACCCGCAGTCAATCATCAGGCAATTGAGCGGTGCGGGTTCGCCAGCCCGCATGAACGCGCCGCGCCGCGTGAGTATCGCACCGAGTTCCGACAGGCACCGGAAAAGCGCCTGCGCCTCGGTCTCGGTGCCGGGGTTCTTCGGGTCGAATACTGGCCGTCCTTCCGGGTGTATCCCGTAGCCGATGACGTAGCCGGTCATGTTGGACAGCCACGCGCACGCTGCCCAGGTCAGCCCGTAACGGTTCACGTCCACGAAAGCGGTAATCACTCGCGCCAGCGCCGGGGCTTCCCCGGCTGGCATCTTGTTCACGCGGCTGGCAACGATCTCAGGCTTGATCTCGTAAACGTGCGCGGTGTGCTGCAATGGTTCGTTCTGGCACTCAGCCATGAATGCGGCTTCGGAATCGTCAATTAGGATGTTATAGGCGTGCTGCAATGCACTGTGTTCGCCCTGGTCGGGGCTGTAGCGGTGCTCCCAGCCGACGGTTGCGCCTTCGTCCATCTCGGCCCGGTGCGCCAAGTAAAACGCGGTCGCTGTCGCACCTTTGTCGCCTTCGAGAATGCCGTTGCGTCGGTGTTCCGCGTATTGCTCCCACAAGTCTTTGCGCTTCGGCCATTGGTAAATCATTTTTTTGCGTATCCCGCGCCATTCCGGGTGCCGTTTGTGGTCGAGGAAACGGTCTGCAACGTCATTGTTTTTGATGACAGTCACGTTCAAGAATGCTGACACACGGCGACGCGGACCGGCCATTTTCAAAATATCGCCCTGAATCACGGCCTCAATCTTCGCAACCTGCTCCGGCGATGCCGCAACTTCAAAGGTTTGCGGGTCGTCAATCAGAGCCAGCGTCGGGCGCAACACCTCGCCGCTCGCGGTCGTATGCCTGAGTCCGCGCACGCCGAGAATCCCGGCGGCTTCGATGATGCTGCCTCCGGTCTTGGCCGGGTCGCCGCTCCATGTCGGCAACACCAGCTTGCACGTCCGGCATTCAAGCCGGATGGGTTCACCGTCCATCGTCAAAAACTTCGCCCGGTTCGGCTTGGCATAGGCGCGGCGGATAGGTTCGCACAGATACGGCCAGTCCAAAAGAAGCAGGTCGTTGTCAGCAAGTTCCTGCTCGATCTCGGTGACGATCTTCTTGGCCTTGTCCAGGTTCGCGCCGATGACGACAACGTAACGGTGATGGCCGTATAAAATCGCCCAGACGGTCGCCGCCAGCGTCCGCTCGGTCTTGCCGTCGCCTCTGGGACTTGCCACTGCCTGCCGTTCCCCTGCCTTGCCCAGCGCCACGGCCTGAATCCGGTCAAGGCACTCGATCTGATCTGGTGAGTTCGGCAACGTGAAGCGGTGGCCTAGATATTCGCGGATGAACGCCGACAAGCCATTGGCGCAAGCGGCACGGCGGTCGGAAATCTGCTTCCAATCCGGTTTGCTGGCGATGTCCATCCGCAATGCTGTCGAGCGCCGCATCCGTTCGGCCACGTCTGCGCCGCGCTGCTGGCGTTTGTACGCTTCCAGCCGGGTGCGCTCGTCGGCGGTCAACGGTTCCCTGCCGTCCTTCAGCTTCTTCACCAACACCGCAACCTGCTTCTGCTCGATTGTCAGCATGGCTACGCCGTCTCCTTCGCGTTGGCGAGTCGCTTGAATAAGTGCTCTATCCACTTGCGGTGAAAGTCGTACAGCTTGCGGTCGTGGCTGATTACAAGCTGCTCAAGGCTGATGCAGCTTCTCAGGTTGGCCGATGTCTCGACGGTGAAACGCCTGCCCGTGTCCAACGCCAGCAGCATGATCTTGCAATGGCACCGGGTATTGAGCAACCGCACGCCACGAGGGACAAGCTCCGTCTCTGCTTGCTTGTAAATTTTCTCTGAGGCTTTGGCGAAGTAGTAGCTGCACACAATCGTCAGCCGCTTGACCTGCCCGCTGTCCAGCATCGCGGCCAGTAGCTTCACGTTCCCTTCACTGAATCCAAGCGTGGTCGCATAACATTCGCGGGCGCATTTCGCACCGTCCAGTCGGATGATCGCGGGAATGATGTCCGTGCCGTTGAACGTGCCCGGCGCGATGATGTGCAGCGATTGGCCCGGTTTCGGCAGTTTCTTCAGGCAATCAATGGCGGCGTCTTGCCGCCCAGTCCAGTCAGCGAAAAGCCGCTGGTCAACCTGCTCCCGATGGGTGGTCGTCGTTTCCTGCATCCTCAGAAACTCGCCCGGCGGCTGCTTGGAGTGTGCTCCGCGAATCTGCTCTAGCGTGATTTCGCCAAGTTCGTCCAGCAACCCGGCGACCTCGGCGTCGCTGAGTTCGGGTTCGGTCTGTCGGCTTTCCTCAGTCATCGTGAATCACTCGGTTTTGGGGTGCGTAAGGCAATTGTTCTCCCTACCCTTGGCGGAAGCGCCTTTCGAGGCGAAGTCCGGGACAGAACCTTTTGGAAACGAGAGCCACTTTTTTCGGTGTCTCGTTTCCTGTTTTGGTCAAAAGCCCGTTTCCTGTCGGTTTCCACTTTTCCCGAAGAAACTGCGCTGGTTTTGGCGCTCGTTTCCATCCTGGTTTCCGTCTCGTTTCCTGTTTCCTCACCGCACACGCGAAACTGGAAACGAGAACCGTCCGCGCCGTGAATCGTTCGCGTCTTGTTCGGCGCGCTGACGCACTGACCGACACTGGAAACGAGAGTGGAAACGAGAGGCGTTTTTCGGGCTTTCTCGTTTCCTAGTAAGTTGTTGGTGGTGTTCAAGTTCTCTCTCTCGTTTCCCGTTTCCACGGTATAGCGCGGAAACGATGCGGTTTTCATGCGTCCCTCGTTGGCCGATAGTGGCGGTCTTCGATGACGATCTCGCCAAGTCGCTCAGCACGTTTCGCCAGCTTTGAGACTTGGCCTTTTGACAGTCCCATTTCCGATGCAATGTCGGTTGCGGAATCCAGTCCGGCGCGCACCCATGACACGAAAAGCTCGATGCCGCTGACGCGCTTGGTGGTGACCGTGGCTGCGCCGCCAGCCTCGCTTGTGATAGTCCACTCCAACGGCGGGCAATCATCTTCGAGGGCGTTGCGGTTTTTGGTGAATAGGCTTGTGAAGCGAAGGCCACGGAATTGCGGATCATCGCTGTCGTTGCGCTCCAGCTTCAGACACCAAAACGCTGCGTCTTCACGTCGGCTTGTGCCGCGCATAAGCCCGTTGCGTCCAGCGTGGGCGATGATGATGACGGCAATTTTCAGCCGTCGCAGTTGCAGCAACCAGGGCAGAACAAGCTCCCAAGAATCCGCGTCGTTTTCCTTCATGCCGCTGAAAAGGCAACTCAGGTTGTCCAGCACCAGCACGCGCACGCCGCGCGAAAGCAGAAGCGCCGTCAATTCGGCTTGCGTCTCGGCGTCGGCCAAGTTCAAGGTTTTGCCGGTCCGCTCGAAATAGATTTCGTGGTGAAGCCAGAACAGATTTTCGCCAGCGCCGCCCAGCGCCACAATCCGGCGCTTGCTTTCCTCGGCGGGCATTTCGCCGTCTATGTAGAGGACACACAACGGCCTTTCCGCCGTCCACGGTCCGGCGTTTGTCGCCGTGGCAATGGCCTTCGCAATCATCATTGCGAGCCAAGTTTTCCCGTCGCCGCGCTTGGCGTAAATGAAGCCCAAGTCACCGGCTTTGAGAAAAGGCCGCAGCGCAAACTCGCGCGGCGTCAATTCCATTCCCACCAGTTCAGACGTGGACACCAGCGCCGTTTCAATCTTTGGCGCTGGTTCACTGTCCTCGGTGAACGGCGCAACGGTCTTTTTCAGTTCTGAGGTCAGGTCGATGTCGGTGGTGTCAGTTGCTGCGTTCATTGGTGCGCTCCAAAAATAGGTTTTGAGTCGGCGCGGTCGGCGCTGAGATACAAGAGCCGCTGCCGTCCATCATCGCCCACGCCGATCTGCCGCATGGCACCGGGCAGGCGAGACAGGCGCGACGGGTTCTTGTTGGCCTGGTCAACGCCAAACGGTTTGAGCAGGGTGAGCAGTTCGCTAACCTTCTGCCGATAGGCTTCTATGGTCTTGCCGTTGACTCTTATCCATCCGTGAACCGATTTCCCGCCACTGGTTAGAATCGCGTTTATCGGTAACGGCAGGCGCGCCAAGAGAGACAACTGCAACTCCATCGGCACGGCGTCAAATTCGATGAGGGCAAACCGAAACGAGATGATGTTGGCATCGGCTACACCCTTGCCGTCCACGGGGTTCATTCGTAGCCACGCCCCGGCTGCGCCCTGGGGCGTGCCTTTGTCACGAATCAGCCGCATGGCCGCATCGCGCTCTAGGGTTTGTCCGTACCCGCTGGGGTTCGCCTTGCCCTTCGAGTCAACGGTGTACTCGGTCACGATGTTGACCAACTCCCCGCCGTGATACAAACCGGCCAAGAGCAGCAGAGAATCGAATCGCCAATCCTCCAGCGGACGCCACGGGCTTTCGTGCCGTAGGTCACATTCATTGCATCGGAAGTCACCGAGAAACTTTGTGATGTTGGCGACGGGATCCGGTGGCGGTGATGTTGGTCGCGTTGGTAACGGCAATCGCCCCGGCGTGAATCGGGCCGCGCATGGCTTGAAACTCTGCCGAGTTGCCCATTGAATCACACCGGCGATTTCCTTATCGGTGACGGTCGCATCGAACATCCCGCGCACCTGAGCAAATACAGCATCGGCACTCAGCCCTTGACCAACAAGTGATGCAACGACCTTGACGATCTGCGCGTGCCGCGAGCCTACAGGAGCAGGCGAAGCAATTTCCTGCCGGGTCTTAAAGGGAATGTATGGGGCGGGGTTCATCGGCCCGACGCCTCCACAAGTTCAAACGTCGGTTGCTGGTTGTCCGCGTGGCAGCGGGCGCACCAAACCAACAGGATTTCCCCGCGTGATGCCGCGCCGAAGTTTCGTTCAAACACCAAGGCCGCGCACTTGGCGCACCGCCCCAAGAATCGCCCCCGTTTTCGATCTCGCGGCGTGTTCATCGGAATGACTCAAGTTCTCGCCGGGCCACTTCCGCGAGAATCTTTTCCTTCTCGCCCTCTGAATACAACCTTCCGCCGTCGCTCAACCTTATCGCGTTCGGAAAAAGCTGGTCGCCAATCGCCGCGATGGTGCTTCGATGCCGGCCCGCAAGTTTTCCGATGTCGGCAGGCCGATAGAATCGCGGCCTTGACGTTGAGGTTTCGGACGCTTGGGTAGAAAAGTTCTGATCGTCTAAATTCATGGGGTTAGCTTTGGCCGTTCTTGGCCGCTTCGCGGGCGAGAAAATCCCGCACGCTCTGGCAGTTAATCAGACGGCATCCGGTGGCGCAGCCGGGCCTACGCAAATTCACGCCGGAAATTTCGCCGCTGGCAAGGTAGTTGTAGGTTTGAGTTCTGCTGATTCCGAAAAGCAAAGGCATCTGACCGGGGCGGCAGAATTCCGGTCGTGTGTCAATCGTGGCCGGTGCCGCCGGTGCGGCGATGGTTTGTTCCGCTGCTGCTGTCCGTTTGTTCACGCGCGCATATTCACAAATGCGCTGCGTTTATCGCTAGGACAGTGCGGAAATAAATCAGTCCGACTCTACTTTTTCAAGCCGTAAGCCGCTTCCAGAAGCACGGCCTCTGCCCAGCCGGGCGGCTGGTGGCCTCCGCGTTTCCAAACACGACGCCAGTGTTTGCCGGTTCGGGCGCTACTGGCCTTCGTTGGCTTTGACGGTTCAAGGCCAAGTTCTTTGCACCAGCGGCGGACTTCACGCTCCAAGTTCGCCTTGTGATCGTCGTCTAGCTCTGGATACAAGCCCCGCAAGACTTCAACCATTTCTTGCACAGTAGGCGCTCGGTTACACGCCTTCTCACACGATTCAAACATTATTACGATTTCAACTTGGTACTTTTGCAGAGGGTCGCCCTTCGTGCGGGCTAAGACAGCCACCGCGTCCGCCACTTCGCGGAAAAAGTTGGCGTTGCCTTGTATGATAGCCTCCAAACTCTCAACGCAAAAATTCAGCTTTGCGCGTTCGAGTTCCAACTCTCTCATATGCAGTTCCCGCTTCCAGTAGTCAACGGACTTCGGCGCGGCTGTGGTCAGTAGTGATCGGTCAAGCGCAAGACGGCGCTGGCAGTTGGCGAAGTCCACTACCACCTTGCCGCCCGCTGTGTCCGCGCCCTTGCCGTACAGCAGAAGCCACCGCTTTTCGTCGCGTGATCGCGCCGACTGCAATCGTTCCGCTGTTACTGCGCTTTTGATCTTCGCCATGATGCACCCCTAGACTTTCGCGGCCTTGGTTTTCGTCGCCTTCGTCACGTCCGTCATTTTGTCCACGGCGGCGCGCAGCGTGTGGGCGTCAAGGTGCGTGTAGTTTTGCGACACGGCTTTTGTTTCGTGGCCGGCCAACGCCATTGCGACGGCCTCGTTCGCGCCGGTGGATTTTAAGATGCTGACAAACGAATGGCGCAACGAGTGAAACGACAACTCTGCGACCGGCCTTGCCGCGTTGCGTCCCTTGCCGGTGGCATCGTGGCTTCGCGGGTCGGCCATGCCAGCGTCCACCAACACGCAACGGAAGCCATCCGACAGATGCGACACGGTTAGCTTTGCCAAGCGCGGAAACAGCGGCGTGCTGGGGTCGTCATTGGACGGCAAGGTCGCTAGGTGATCGGCCAACGGCTTCGCCAGCGGCACTAGCACGCGCTTCCCGGTTTTCTTCGCCACGAATGCGAGGGTGTTCTGTTGCAGGTCAACCGCGCGCCATGTCAACCGCGCCGTATCCGACAACCGCGCGCCGGTGTAGAGGCTGGTCAACGTCGCGCCGTACCAGTCCGAACCTTTGGCGGCGTCCAACACGCGCCGCAGTTCGTCCAGCGTGAACGCCCGGCGTTTGCTCTCGCCGCGTTGCTTCAACTGGTCAACCACCGTCGCCGGGTTGCCGGTCAACAGCCCTTGTTTAACCGCCGCGTTGAAACAGGCGCGCAAGACTTTGATTCCAAGATTCGCCGTCGCACGACTCAGCCGCGCTTGCTGGTCACGAAACCTTGTCACGTCAGCCGGGCGGATGGACGCAATATCGCGTTCGGCTTTCGTGCCTAGAAACTTGAGGAAATGGTCTATCGCGTAGCCGTACCGCGTCACCGTGGCCGGCTCGGCCTCGATCTCTTTTGCCTCCAGCCATTGCCGGCACCATGTCCGCACGCTGGCGCTCGGCATTGTCTCGGCGTTGACGGCGGTGAAAATGTCGGCCACGCCCCGCGCGACGATCTCCCGCGCCGTCTCTGGCGTTAGCTTGCCGGTGCCTCCGACTCTCGCCGTCTGCTCCCAGGCTCGGCAGATTTCCAACGCCGCCTTTTTGTTTGCCGTTTTTGTGGACTTAAAATGCCGCTGCCGGTCCAAGCCGGTGCCGGTCGCGTAGCTGCAAAACCAGTAAGGTCTTCCGGGTTGCTTGTGGACGCTTGCCATGTTATTCTGCCTCCGTGTTTGGGACTTGTACTGTTTTCCGCATAACCATAATGCATAACGTCCACCCGTGTCAATAGCGTTTTATGGTGCCAAGTTTCTTAGGAAAACCGCAAATCGTGCGTAAGGCAAGGACTCACAGGTTCAAGTCCTGTATCGTCCACCAGCCTTCGCTCGAAGCGCAGCGGGGGCGAAGGCTGCGCGCCATAGCCTGTCGTTTGGCGAAGGCGGGCCATGCGTTCGTGAGTCAGGGTTGCGCTTCGAGCTACGGCTGACACGCCAGCTACGGGACTGAAAGCCATGTACCACGTTTACATT
>Ga0187874_10002414_pt1 | contig 14377 bp, 11 predicted proteins | sample June2016WEW_16_1_3_FD_132993 | JGI IMG/M metagenome (GOLD analysis project Ga0187874, IMG submission 132993) | Peatland microbial communities from SPRUCE experiment site at the Marcell Experimental Forest, Minnesota, USA - June2016WEW_16_150 | ecosystem: Environmental > Terrestrial > Soil >... | reverse complement strand
TCTACCACCTACCACATACCACCTACTGGCCACCACCTACGACATACCATGTAGCTCCTTTATTTTCAACAACATCCCCGCTTTCAACGCGTAACTACCTTTGTTTTCTATAACATTCCCGTCTCGGCCCGTGGCCTCTAGCCCTTGGCCTTTGTTTTCAACAACATTCCCGCGTCGGTCGGTCATTTTTAAAGTTACTACTGTTTCCTCTTTCCGTGTGGAGAGGACATCGTGTCCCAGGCTGCTCCGCGGGCCAAGAGTCCCGCCAGCTCGAACTCCCCTCAAATTCAGTAGGCAGTCGGCGATAAGCAGTAGGCAGTCGGCGGAGAGCGGATGCTCTTCATTCTGACTCCTGACTGCTGACTCCTGACTCCTGAATCCTGAATCCTGGTTTAGCCCCTGACACCTGAAACCTGCTTTTCCCCACCTACCACCTGCGACATACCACCTACCGTCTACCACCTATCACATTCCTAGCCTCGTGTCAAGGCAAAAACGCCCGATTCACAAGTGCAGGAGTGTAGAGGCGGGCCTTAGCCCGGCGCCTTAAATCCAACAAGTTATCCACCTGACGGCAGCCGCCACGAAGACGAGCGAAGGGTTTTTCAGCAACCTCCTACAAACTTCATCCTGCTGAAACGTGGTGCCGGAGAATGGTCTCAAGGACCTTGCCCACGAGACTACCGTGCGGGTCCTCCAGAGCGACGCCAGCGCCGTGCTCGATGTCCCACACAATCATGTTGCGGAGGAGAGTGCTCTTGCCGACTCCGCTTTTGCCGAAAACCGCGATGTGCTTCCGGCGCGCGGCGGGAGGAATACTGGATATGTTGCCGGTGTTAAAGGGGTCGTCTGTTTTTCCGATGGGAAGGGGGTGCACAACCTTAGTTTATAAGACTCATTAGATTATTGGCAATATTAGCTTAACTAGAAGGAAGCAAAGAGGGGGAAGGACCCAAGAAGCATCCGCCGCGAGTGTTGGGATTTCCTGATTCCGATACACGAGAGACGTCTGCGGAGAATTCTCCAAGAGTGGGTTACTCATTACAACCGAGGCCGCCCACACTCCAGCCCGGGCCCAGGTATTCCTGAACCCTCAGGAGGCATTCCGGCGCCACAAAGTTCAGGTCACCGTATTTCGTGTGGTCACCGACTGGCAGGAAGCTCCGTTCCGGGTGGTCTGCATCACGAATACCGACTTGAGAAGATAGTGGCATGAAGGCTGGGCGAAAATTCAGAAGGATGAGATTTTTTGCGGAACACAAGGGGTCGTGAGCAATCAAGGGAGCCGCCGGAGAGCGGAACTCTTTTTGCTGGCCGCTGAGTAGCGTCGCCGGCGAGAAGGGTGCCAAGAGTCGAACTATGTTCGTAGAGCATAGCAAGCAAATCAACTTCTGCTCGACACGAGCAGCGCGAGCCCGGCTACGTACAAAGCGAACATCAGCACGAGTAGCAGTTTACTGCGCCGTGGGGCACCTTTGAACTCGCGCCATACGAATACACCCCAAACGGCGGCCACCAACGGGTTCGCTTGGCCGATAGCCATCGCGAGCGCGATGCCCACTAGGTTGGCCGCCGTCCATGTCAGCGCCGTGCCGAGTGTCCAAACCGCCCCGGCCGAAAAGCCTGCTGCGTGCTGGGCGATGGTGCCTTTCCGATACCCGGCAGCGCAAGTCGGTGAGCCCACGAGTGGGTGGCGCATGAACACGTACAGGATGGGAAACGTGCTGGCGAACGCCGCGGCCGTAAACAGGAGCGTGATGCCGTATGGGCCCAGTTGAGGCCTGGCCGAAAGCGCCTTACCAACCACGGGTCCGACGGTTGAGATGAGGACACCCGCCAATAGGCACGCAATAAGCCCTTTGCGTGACCCTTGCTTGCGCTCCGCGGCCGCCGTGCTGTAGGCGAGAGAATTTACAATCACTGCTGCGAATACGAAGGCGACTCCGGCGGCGAGTAGCATCGGGTTACCCCGGGGCATCACCAGATACCCCCCAATCGTGCTCAGAACCAGAGACAAGCCGATTGCTACTGGAAATGCCACGGCCATTCCAACCAGCGCGATGCCATTGACGAGTAGAACATTCGCCACGTTCCAGATCACTCCGGAAAGGAGAGCTAGTACAATCACACTTCGGTGAGCTGCCGCCAGGTTCTCCCAGCAGGTCGGCGACCCAAAGAGCGCGCCGAGAGTAGCGGCAATCAAAGCGCCTGCGGCGAAGATACCTATTGCGAAGTCATAATAGAACAACTCGAAGCGCCAGTTGGTGGTCAGCTTCTGAATGCTGGGCCACGACCCCCAGCAGATCATGCCAGCCAGCATCATCAGCAGTGCGGCGACGAACGATTCCGGAATAAACATGGCTTGCCTCGCTCACGCCACGGGGAAAACGTCCCCACTTGCGGACCACCTTGCGACGCTGCGTAGTAAGTTGTCCGCCTCCTCCTCGGAGGAAGCCTGCGTGCAGAGGAACAGCCCCTTTGGGGAAAGCTCAGCCAGGAGCGGCTCGATCTCCTCCGGCTTTGCGAGCAGGTACAGCCGTTTACCTTTCTCCTGGATCTTCTTGTATTGGGGAATGTACTGAGGCGAGAACGTCGGTGCGCAACCCGCACCCGGCGTGAACTCGATCATGTCAATCTCGTCAAACGAGAGCAGTACGGGCAATTGAGCCCTCATCGCCTGCGGCCCGTCGAGGTGGTAGGTACAGTATTCGCACCAGTTTCCCTCGCGCTTGATCTCCTCGCCAAAGAACTCGCGGAACAGTCGCGGCGAGACGACGGCCGAAAAATCACAGGCCACCTGCGCATGCCGGCCGGGCGCCCAGAGGCTCATCCACGCCAGGATGCCCGCGCCGCCGTTTGCCTCGGACCCCATCACGTAGAGTTGCTCGTGCAAGTCAATCCAGGTGTCCGTGAGAATGGTGATCGCATGCCTCACCGCTTCTGGGTCATCCGTGAGGTCGAGGCAGAGCTTGTCCATGCCGCGCATCAACGACAGCACGTCCCCTGCACTCCCCACTTCCGGGTACCCGATGAAATATCGCCCGCCGCAGCGTTCGATGAGGCACCGGTTGATGGCGAGAATCTGCTGCCAGTACTGGTTGGTGGCCTGGTCGAATTGCCACTTCCACGAACCCCAGTCCGAGATCACCTCCGGGTACCAGACGCTCTTTTTGTTGAACACCGCCGGACTGCCGAAGAAGGCGGCCAGCGGCATCGCGCCCCAGTTCACGTATGTTGCAGGGATTGCTTCGCCGCCGAAATAGGTATTCTCGAACCACGTCATCAGCCTGCGGTAGTTTGCGTCCGGGTCGGTCCACCACTTCCGTATGAAGTCCTGGTCATCATCCGGGATCGACTCCAGGCCGCCCAGCCATGGCCCCCACTGTAGTTCCGGAAACGCCGGCAGCTTGGAAGTCTTCCTCGGCGCGAACACGGCGATGCAGCATCTGTCGATCACCTCGTTCTGCCAGAAGGCCTCGAAGCGCTTCTTGGCCCGGTCCCAATCGGGCTTGTAGTACATATTCGCTCCTCTTTTTTCTCTGTGTTGATCACCCACCTGCCAAGTGCTGTCAATTTGCAGTTGAGCCAGGCCGGTGATTTGACGTCGTATCTTTTTCCTGCCTCACTCCTTGCTCGACCAACTTGAATCGATCTTTTCTTGGCCAAAAGACAGACTTGCTGATGTGTTGATTCCGGGGGTAAGTGCAAACGTCATTTGCAGGAAAGTCCGACGTCTCATTCATTCATCCCTCGGTGGTTTTAGCATTCGTTTATGTAAGCGGCTCCACTCTGCCTGACCTCGTCATGGCCTACAGAATGAAGCGGACCTCAGTATACGACGGTGCTGGAGGAACCTAAAAGGTTGGCCACAAGAGCCCCCGAGCGCCCCCCGGCAAGCGCCTGAAAACACAAGAGCGGAATCAGCAACTTGAGGTAGCAACAGTACTGTAGACAATAACACGCCGATGCAATATGACATGAATATGGTCCGCAGCAGATTCAGGTCATCAAATAGGCCATTCGGAATTCTCTGCCGACCCGCATCAATCAAACTAAGGCCAGACGACTTTTTCCCGAAGGACAAGGCGAAGATGCAGTGCAACACTATCGCGGGTTGGTCCGCTCAAGACGCTGAGCCTCCTTACTTTCGCGTGCTGCCTCTTTTCCCTGGCCCAGTGAACTATAAACTTCTGCCAAAAGCCTGTGGACTTCAGGTGAAGACGGATTGAGCGCGGTTGCCTCCTGCAGGAAAACCAGGCTTTGGGTATACTTCTTTGCCAGGAATTCCTTTTGTCCAAGACCTAACGAAACTCTGAAAAGCAACCCCACGGTTTCTGGGTGCTGGGGGTTGAGCCTGTGGGCGTGTTGAAGCACCTTATAGGAAAGTTCATCCTCTTCCAAGCCATACAAGGTCGCGCCCAGCAAAGCATTCGGCCCAAAGAAATCAGGCTGCAAGGCCACGGCTTTCTCCAGGGGCGCACGTGCCTCGCGATACCGCCGAAGGCGAAAATACGAAAGCCCTAGATTGTATTGTATCTCTACCGATTCCGGGTCCAGCCGCGCAGCTAGCTCCAAAGGCTCTAAGGCCTGCTCGTAGTACGCATAGCGACCGTAAAGCACGCCGAGTGTGAGGAGGTTATATTCGTCGGTAGGATCAACAAGCTGCTGGCATGTTGTTTGGGCCTTTGCAAGAGGCTGGGTTGCCAAGTCATGATCGCAGTCTACCGCAAGCCCGGCTGCCTCAGCGAGGCGTTGGCGCAATTGAAAGGCGAGACTGAATTCTTCCTTGGCTTCCGAATGCCGCCCCAGCTTCTGGTAAACGCCTCCTAGGTGATCGTGAACACGGGGGTCCTGCGGCGTTGCCTTGGCTGCTTTCTGAAGCCATAGCTTGGCACTTTCAAGGTCGTTCCTATTAAAGTAGGCTAACCCGAGGTAATAGTATGCGTCTTCGAAGCGCCCCGCGGAGACGATGCTTTTGAATTCGCGAATAGCAGACTCAGTGTTCCTTTCAAGCAAGTCGATCCTTCCCAAATAGTAGGTCACGCTGGAGTCACCGCCGGTTTCTCTCCACACCCGCGCGAATTCATCCCGTGATTGTTTAAGTTCGCCCACGTTAAACCAGCAGACAGCAAGCTGATAACGGACACGAACCAGACGAGGTTTGAGAGTAAGGGCCGCTTGAAATTCTCTTGCTGCTTCTGTATATCTTCGGTCTTTAACAAGCTCGTAACCTTTTCCAACGTGTACCTCAGCGGCATCAGGCGGAGAGCCGGAGGCGTTGTTCTTTGTCCCGAAGACCGTGCGAGCGACCGCCACGCTCAAGAAAAGGACGACCGTGATGAGCAAGTTCTGTTTGAAGCGCCGTGAGAAAGCCATTTGAGTCATGAAAGTCGGAACAGAATGGTGATTTCTCTTGCCTCGCGCGGGAGAGCCCATATCCTGTCCTGGCAGGGCACCAACTTGCGGGTATCCATGCTCACCCCGGCGACGAGATTCACAGGCAGGCGCGATATATGACCCTCCGTCGGCTGCGTGCTCCCGGTCGGGCTCATCACGGTGGACTTTGGCCCGGGCCTGTATTCAAACGAGAATGATCCGAAGTGCGTCCGTAAGCTCTCCGCCCTCATTCCCGTTGGATGCCAGAATCACTTCGGGGCTATGCCAGCCAGGAGCACAAGCGGGTCGTCATCTTCACGCACAATTGAGTCCTGCATGAGCAGTCCGAGGTCAGCGATGGCCCATCCGTGCGGCATCGCAACGCTGAGGTTATCTCCCGGCCTCTCCTTGTTGCACGGCCAGGTTGTTCGTGCTCGATACCACCCGCCCGACCCGCTGCCTCCACCTTCATCAGACGCGAACCTGCCGCGCATCTGCTCATGATCCAGGCGGAGCACTAACGTACCATACCCGGTCTCCCGGCTTCCCATGAGCAGGCCCTGGTGTGCAGGGGCAAGCGGGAAGTACCCCCAGCCTTCCGGCTTTTGTGCTCTGATCGATCCGAACTGCGAGTGCACCTTGGTCGAAGAGAACAGATCGATCCCACAAGACCACAACACCGAGTAGCCCTCATACCCGTGGGCAAGTCCACCGCCAAAACACTTGTCGTAGACGCCGGAGAGTTCACTGGATAGAGGTGACCACTTCCCTGCGTCCTCAAGCTCACCCGTGGCAGTGGCGAGAAGCGCGGCAGCCCGCAACCCGCAATGTCGAACGCCTCATGAATGAGTACCGCGAAGACCGCCGCACTTCCCAGGAAGGTTCTGCGAGATGCCATGGGCGCCAACCTCAACCCGCCCGCGCTTTCCCCATCTCCAGGAGCTGAAGATTCAGGTCGAGCGCCAATTCTGTCAGGTATAGCACTCCCTTGGAGTCATACTCATTTGAAACCTCCAGCCAGGGGTCCGCCTGACGTTCGAATTGTGCGCCTTTATAGAGACCCTGGGCCTGTTGAGCCCAGAAGCAGGATTGCATGATGCGGTCAGCCAACTGCGTGAAAAGGGCGTCACCGGTGTGCGCTCCCAGGCGTTCAAGGCATCGAATCTTTTGGTTGCAGTAACAGTAATTGGAGTATTGCAGATAGTGCTCCTGCTCCGTATGGCAGGTTTGTGTGGGATTCCTCACCCAACTCAACTGCTTGGGACACAACATCAGGAAAGCGAAATAGGCGTCAGCCTCCGCACGCGCCAGATCCTGCTTATCTCCAGTGCGATCGTATTTGTTTAGCCGGTATTCCACCGCGCACCATACGCTATCGGCCTCGTAATCCGCCGGCCAGAGATCGGGGTGTTGTCCGGTAAACCAGTATTGGCCTTCAACCCTCTCACGTAGAAATCTTTCGATGTCCTGAGCAACCTTGGCGTATCTTTCATCGCCCGTAATCCTGTAAATTTCGGGTATGGCAACAAGAGCCCGACCAGACACGACTGAAACACTCCGGGTTCCGGTTGCGCCGCTGGCAACTTGTGGTAAGCCTCCGTCGGAGTTCTGTTGCAGGACAATCCAATCAGCGATCCGGGCAGCGGCCTGGTACCAATCTCTCCGGTCAATCCCTTCTCTGTCCTTGACCTTTTGCCACAACTTGAACATGTAGCGCGCGGCGAAGGCGTTCATGTCTATTCTGTAACCAACGTTAGGACTGTGGTCCTTGCTGTTAAACACCTTGTTATCCAATTCGTAGTCGGTCTCGATCACCCCGTAGTCCGGGTCATCGGGATCAAGGTGCTGTGCCCTGAGCATAAAATCCACTTGCTCGAAGGCGCGTTTGCGCCAAAAGTCCTGAGCGCTCTGTTCGTACACGAGATAATCGAACCAAGCATTGATGGGTGACTCCGCCGTGTAGACAACTTTCCAGTCGTCACAAATCTGGTAACCCACCCCCGGATTCCAGAGACTGGTAGTGCGGCGACCATCAATGAACAACGCGAGCGCTTCCTCCGCCGTGCGCACGAACAAAGGTTCGACCCTGTAATCATTGATAGTGATCCAATCACGCACCAGGGACTTGATGGCCGCAATCGACTCACCGGCGCCTGACAGGACCAACTGGAGCGGGAGTTCATACTTCAGTCCCCCCGACAGCTTGCCTCCTCCCACACGATATTGCGGAACAACCGCTCTGTCTCTGAAGTGAAACCCTGTGGCCCGTGTCCAGGTGGTGGGGTTAAGGTAATCTGAGGCCGGGCTAATGCCAAAGAGTGCCACAAGCGATAAATCCCTGCGAAACAACAATGCAGCAGGCACACCAACATAATTCAGTTTTTGCCGCCTCAAAGCAGTCGAGTTCCCGGCAAACGGGTACAGGGTACAGCGCCAATCAGTGCTGTTAGTATTTTGAAATGCCAAACAGACTTCCCAACCGTCAAGGTCCTTGCTAACGGACCATCGAGTTCGGACGTCCGCAGCCGGTGATTCATTGGCCAGCACAATGTCCATTTCAAACAGGCAAGAAATGCCATCCACCTGATCCTCGCCAATAAAATGGGCCTTTTTCTCGTCGACCTGCTCAGCCCTCGAAGCAAATAACCACCTCTCTTGTCCAGAATTCATGTTCCTCAGGAATAACATGCCAGACTTTATGGGCTCGCCCACAGGTTCATCGTTCAACAGAATGCAGCCGAGAGCCCACCCCTTCGAAGTACGCTCGAATTCCCACCGCAAGCCTGCGGAGTTCTTGATGACCATCCGGTCAGTCTGGGCGGTTGGCAAGGAATAAGCCCCTTGGGCAGTTAGAAGGGCCGGCGCCAGCGCACAATTCTGAAGGAATTGTCTTCTTTTCATCTCAGCGAGTGGGACCCCCGCTTCCGTCTGTTCTAATACCGCCGCGATCTGTTCCACGTTGAATCGTTTTTGCTTCACGGCAAATTACCCTCCTTCGGGTATTAGATTTTTCCGGAAACCAACCTTCAAAGTGCTTCAAAAATACCGGGGCCGGTCATCCCACAAGACCGAACTACAATGCAATCGGACCCTTCCAGGCCATGGAAGTAGCACAACTCAGCGGCAGTCAGGGTGGGAAAAGAAACTTCTCCCGCATCCCGCGGGAGGTCCCGGACGCCGTCCTGGCCGGACACCAGCTTCCGGCCATTTGCGCTCATTCCCGCTAAGAAAGCCACCAGCCCCGCCTGCTGCCACTCCCGAAAAGCATATTGGTTGTGCTCCTCAGCCACGGTTGTCTTCCAGCGATATCACAGTTCTGGCGTTCAGACGCTCGATACGAAACAACTTTCCCCCAGCGGGCATGTTGCGGAGGGTGAGATGCTCGCTTATATCTATGGCCTCGGTTGGAACCGGCCTGTGCTTCTCGTCGATTGAATAGAGGCTCTCTATCCCGATCTGACACAACAGTGCGCCCCAGGTGTAGTGAGGATAGTCATCGCCGCTGCCATCGGTGCTTTTGTAATTTTCATTGCATGTTCCGTTCTTGAGCCAATTTCGCATAAACAACTTCACGCTCCGCCGGCTAAATTGCGCCTTCTGCTGGGGCGAGCAATAGCGCTGCACGCCTTGCCAGAGGAGATAGTTGACCGGGGCCCAAATATGTCCTTTCCAGTACTCCTGCTTTGCCCAGTCCGGATCGTCATAGGGCAACGTTGGAACCATCCATTCTCCCCAGAACTTATTCGGATCCGTCAGTATTTCGACCATGCGACTCGCCCTTCTCTCATCCGGCGCTCCGCAAATGAGCGGGTAAAAATTGGCTGGACTAAGACGTGTTACAAAGTTCCCCAAAGTTCCATCCTCATCCCAGAAACGGTGACAATAGGTGCCTACGTCCTCATTCCATAATTCGCGATTCATCCGCCCGTTGATTTCGTTGTGCTCTTCTCGCAGCCGCCGTGCATCTCTCGTTTCTCCTATCTCTGCCGCGATGAGGGAAAGGTACTCGGCATCCATTGACCAAAGCGAGTTGAGGTCCACAGCGTCCACATTCATCTGAGTGCCGATCATGCGCACGCCTTCCCACTGCGGAGAGTCGTCCCATCCGGTGCCAAAACGCGCTTCCTGGAAGATGCCCGTGCTCGATCCCCACTCGAGCAGTCCATTCTTGTTGCCATCGCTATGCTGCGGCCACCAGTCGTGCCACTTCAGCAACCTGGGATAGATTTCCGTCAGAAAGGAACGATCGGGCCAGCGCTGGTGTAGCTTCCAGATGCAAAGTGAGGCCACAGGAGGTTGGGAATTCCCGATGGACATCGTACCGCTGCGAGTGTTGGGCCCACTCCATCCGGAAACATTGGCAACCATGCCTTCAGGCGTTTGATAAAGAAACGCGCCTCTTACTGTGTCCCGTGCTGCGCGTGGATCCTCGAGAGACGCAAGAAGCGCATTGAAGAAGCTGTCCCAACAGAAGATCGGCGGATAATCAGGGTCAGCAACCCACTCGTCCCCGCGCCCCACGATGTGCATGACCTGGCGACTTACGCTACTGTAGAGCTTTGAGTTATTTAGATTTTCAGCGATAGGGGCAACAAAGTCTCCCCATTCCCCGACTGCGCTCGCGCGAGTTCCCGCATAGTTGGCAGCTGCCCGATCGAGAAAAGTATCGACCGAGGACAGCTCTGGCAGGGTGCCGAAGCCTGCGCTGATATGCACAGGTTTCTGGGGGATAACTTCGACGATGACGAAGGCCTCTGGGACGGTGTTGTTATCGTTCACGACGGGAACTGGAGCAACACGCAGTTTCCATGAAACAAAGCGGCCATCAGGAGTAATGGCGGTGGCGTCTACTCCGTCCCGCACCGAATAGTAGACATTGTTAAATGGAAACCATGTCTTGCGCGGCAAAGTCAGCTTCACACGGACCGGGCTGTCGCTCGTCAACCGGCACGCGGCTGAATCGGAGTGAACACGACCCCACTCGCAGACGACGGTCGAAATTCCTTCCTGCCAAGTAAGTCGGTTATAGGAAAAGTCCGGTGCGGCGGTCATAAACTTGCTGCGCGTGGCCGGGCCGATATTTAGGACGATCCCAATTGCGTCGTCCTGAATGAATGCGACTCCACCTGGCATGAATGCATGGAGATTGCCGATGCGCGTGGAGCCACTGGGCTTACTTGCGTCCATCTCAGGAACAGCTTCTGAAGGAGGACGTGGCGGACTTATGCCCTGACCTGCCAGACTCGCAGGAACGGTGGCAGCGGCCGCGCCCGCCAAGGCACCTCCGAGGAATCGCCGGCGCGAAAGGAGCCCGGTCTCGTTTGTACTTCCAATTTCAACAGGCCTCTTTTTCATAGGACTCTCCTCGTGTACCGGTTAAACCGGTGCGGTGTGGCAATGACACGTTTATACAGTGAGGGAATAGCGAGCCAGACTGGCCGCGGGTCATGCGGAGCCTTCTGCGAGGACGGCCTCGGTGCGGAGACGATGCTTTTGAGTTCGCGAATAGCAGACTCGATTCTTCCTTCCAGCAAATCGACCCTTCCCAAATAGTAGGTCGCGCTGGGGTCACCGCCGGATTCTCTCCCCACCCGTGCGAATTCATCCCGCGCGGGTTTAAGTTTGCGCATATTGAAATGGCAGACAGCCAACTGATAACGGACGCGAACCAGACGAGGTTCCAGAGTAAGAGCCGCTTGAAATTCCCTTGCTGCCTCTGCATACCTTAATAAGCTCGTAACCTTTTCCAACGTGTACCTCAGCGACCTCGGGTGGGGAGTCGGAGTCATCGTTCTGTGCCCCTAAGAGTGGGCGGGCGGCTCCCACGCTCAACAAGAAGACGAGCGTTATGACGAAGGTCAGGTTGAAGTCCGGCAAGAAAGTCCCTCGCGTCATTCGTCCCTATATCCCACAAGATCGAACTATAATGCAATCGAACCCTTCCAGGCCATGGAGGTGGTACAGCTCAGCGGCAGTCAGGATGGGAAAAGAGACTTTTCTCGCATCCCGCGGGAGGTCCCGGACGCCGTCCTAGCCTGGCACCAGCTTCCGACCATCCGCGCTCACTACCGCTAAGAAAGCCACGGGCCCGGGTTGCAGCGCCCGGACCTGCGGGGTCGAAGTGGCCAAGAGAGCACCGCGCTGCGAAGTGTGAGAGCGGCGCTCTCTATTGGCATTACAACAGGTGCGTCAGAAAATGAACCGCCCTGACATCTGGACAAGCCGTGGGTTCATGGCCGTGGTGATGGCGCCGAATTGGGACATGTCCGGCTGCACCGTCAGGTCAGCAGGCGTATTCAGAGCCGTATGGTTCAATGCATTTACGGCTTCAATCCGGTAATTCAGCTTCAACCTCTCCGTGATCGCAAACGTCTTGCTGAGGCTGGCATTGAACATGAAATCGGACGGACCTTTGAAGACGCCGGTGATGGCGTTACCGAGGAACAGTTGCTGGCCGAGGTTGGGGCTGGTGGTGGCCACCCCGTTCACCAAGTACTGGTCCGCGGGGAGGAACTTGTTGGGATTCAGCCACTGCACCCCTACTTGAGTGCCGCTATATAGCTGTGGCGCCTTGCGGCTGGTGGAATACGGGCTTCCACCGGTAAACGTGGCGTCACAACTGGCCGAGCTGAAGTTGTAGGCCGTGCAGTTAGTGTCGGTCACTGCCCCATAGGCCCCCGAGGTGTCCGACACGTTCCCGCCGAACGTCCAGCCACCGAGTAACGCTTTGGAGAGTCTCGTCTTGCCGGTGGGGATCGGAAGAGTGTAGGAGAAGGCGATGGCAAAACTCTGCGTGGCGCCCGGGCTGTAATAGTCCAAGGCCGTGTCAGCGAAGTTGCGAGGACCGTTCCGCTCTTGCGCGAGAGTGCTTAGAGTGTAGTTCCCCAAAAACGAGAGTCCGTGTGAGTAGTGCTTGGTGAAGCGCACCTGGAGCGAGTTGTACATGGAGTTGAAATCCGAATAGTCCATGTTAATGGTCTGGATAGCCGGACCCCATGGCCGGCGAGACATGACATTGGCAAAGTCATTGGTACTGACGCCAGGGACGAAGCGCGGGAAATTCATATCGTGGTATTCGTCTAAATGCGTCCCCCTTGTCCCAACGTACGCAACGGAAAAAAGGTACGTATTGAAAGGCTCGAATTCGAAGGTGAAGTTGAATTGATGCACGGCCGAGTTGTTATAACGCCGGTCCGTCCCCTGGGTGTTCAAATAGTCCGGAAAAACAATGCTGCTGTTGTTCGGATCTCCCGCTCTGGGAGTTGTCCAAGGAAAGGGTACACTCCCGTATTGGACGTAGGGATGGACTAAGTCCTCGGCCGCCGGGTTGGGCGAGTACGAGACCCCAAATGGCGCGATACTGGCAAACGAAGTGAAATTCATCACCCACTGGTACGTAGACATCAGAGCGTAGCCGGCTCGCAATGCTGCTTTGCCGTTCCCGAAAATGTCCCACGCTACGGATGCTCGCGGCCCTATGTCGCCCCATTTGTCACCGACTAAGTTCGGGGGGATGCCTCGGTCGCCGGGGGTAACTAAACCAACCGGGGCAGTGGGAAACACCGTCGAGGCTTGGCCGGGCACAAACGTCACATCCTCATTGGTGGCAGAGGAAATCCCGAAAAACGGCTCCCAACGAGCTCCGTACAGCAGACTTAAGCGTCTGCTGACCTTGAAGGTGTCCTGCACATAAGCTTCCCTGGCTGGGTAAAGAATGTTGGTTCCCGAGGTGTTGTTCTGAGAAAAACTGGGCGCTAGTCCAAGCAGCATATCAGCAATACTGTTTCCGCTTCCGCCATAAACCGCGTTCGAGTCGTGAAAGCTAATGCTGGCGCCAGCACCCCAGGTTGCGTAGGAAATCGAGCGGTAATGGCGGATTTCCACCCCGGCCTTGAGCGTGTGGCGGCCTTTGGTCAGTGTAAAGTTGTCCGCAATGTACCAAGAATTCTGGGTCATAGGATTGATGTAGCCGTTATAAAGACCTTGGCCCAACGCCCGGTCGAACCAGATTTGTTGCACGTCCGGAGCTTTCACATCGCCGACCGCGCCGACACCCAAATCCGCGGAGTCGAACGGGGCGTGGCCGGGAGTGTAGGTATTCGTCACGGAAATGTCGTGGCGGTTGATTCCCACAATGACGTTGTTCAGCATGTTGGGAGAGATGGTGTAGGTATCATTGAAAGTCCAGGTTTGCAGCTTGTTGGGCTCCCCCCATGTGGCCGCGGGGTTGGGGTATTGGCTTCCCCAGCTTGCTTGGGCAAAGCTATAGTACAAATCGTTGAAGGTGGGCACGTCCCGGTCCCACCACAAGCTTCCAAACAAGCGGTGCTTTTCGCTGAAGTTCTCGTCGATTCTACCAAGAAAGAGCTGGTTCACGTCATTGTATGACGGATTCCACACAAATGTGTCTACCCCGCTGGTTGGAGCCGGCAACACGTCCGTGTGGCTGGCGAGGAACTTGCCCATGGTGGTGAACTCGGCCGGATCGATGTGCGGCGTGGATACGCCATTGATGACCGGAATACCGTCCGGAGAGTTCGAAAAATCTCCACTCCGCTCCGCATCGGTGATGGTCTGGCCGGCAGAGGTTGTAGTGTTCGACGTTGAAGTCCGTTCGTAGGAGGTGAAGAAGAACGTCTTGTTCTTGCCGTTGTAGACCTTGGGGATGAATACGGGGCCGCCGGCATTTCCCCCCCACCATTGTTGGGCAAGATGGTTCTTGGGGACGTCCAGCCAGTTGTTTTCCCAACTGTTGGCATTCCACGCGCTGTTCTGGAAATACCCCCACGCTTGGCCGTGCAAGTCGTTGGTGCCAGACTTGGTAACGGCTTCGATCTGGCCGCCCGCGCCCCGTGCGGTAGAGGCATCCGCCACGTTCGCCGTCACGCTGAATTCTGACAGGTCCTCCACTGGCGGGTAAGTTGACGCCGAGCCATGTACGTAGTCGTTGGTATCACTACCGTCAATGCGGTAGTTGTTGACTGTCCCCGGCATCCCATTA
>Ga0187874_10002413_pt1 | contig 14378 bp, 14 predicted proteins | sample June2016WEW_16_1_3_FD_132993 | JGI IMG/M metagenome (GOLD analysis project Ga0187874, IMG submission 132993) | Peatland microbial communities from SPRUCE experiment site at the Marcell Experimental Forest, Minnesota, USA - June2016WEW_16_150 | ecosystem: Environmental > Terrestrial > Soil >... | reverse complement strand
GCTGACATGGCCGGTTTCAATGGGGATGGTGGTGTCGGTGATGATGGGGCCGGCGGTGGAGGGAGCTGCCTCTTTTTTCTCTGCGGGTGGGGCGCCCCCTGCGGGGGTTCCCGGCAAGACCTGTGGGCCGGCGGGGGTTTGCGCCAGGGCCGGCGCCGCCGGAGCCAGAGTCAGCACTGCCAGAAAGCAACCCAGAAAGAGCCAGGTCACAAACATTCTCAGATTGAGCCCCTTAACCATAAAATGATACAGAATCATAGCAATTTCCCCTATTTTTAGGATTTAAACCTTTCCTGCCAAGGTTAATTTGTTGATATTTCCATCTGATATCAAAACATGAGAGATCAGGGTTTAAACCCCTGGACCATCTTAGCATTGATCCGCCTTATCATATGCTTTACGCTTGCGCCAGAGGGTGGAGGGATCGATACCCAAAATATGGGCGGCCTCTTCGAGGGTTGAAGTGCGGGCCATGATCCGGAGAATATGCTCCCGCTCGATCTGCTCCAGGGTATAATCACCGCCCAGCATCGGCACATCCGACAGGCGCGCCGCCAGGCTGTTGAGCAAGTCCCGGATTTGCGCCAGAGTGAACGGTTTGGCCAGATAATCCCTGGCCCCGCGTTTGACGGCCTCCACCGCGGTCTCTAGGGTGGCATAGGCGGTAATTATTACTATATAGAGATGAGGACTGAGGGACAGGAGTTTGGGAATCAGGTCCAGGCCGCTCATTTCCTTAAGGCGCAGGTCCAGGAAGGCCAGATCAAAGGGCTGGCGCTCCAGGGCCGCCAAGGCCTCGGAGGCGGTGGCTATTGCCGTGACCCGGCAGCCCATGGCCTCCAGACAGGCTGATAGGGTGATCCGGGTGTTCTTTTCATCATCAACCACCAGGACCCGAAAGGGAGAAACCTTGGATAGCTCAAGGGAGGCCACGCTATTCATATCCCAACCCCTCCAGTCTCCCTGCGCCGGGGCGCCCGACTCCGGCGCAGGAAGCTAAAGGCTTGTCAACTCCCAGGGGATTCGTTGGTAAGCAAATCCAGGTTAAGGCCATGGCACTTGACCCTGGGCTAACCCTCTCATCGTCCTGGGTTTAGGACGATGGGGCTCCATATTGCTTACGCAGTTCGAGATTCACTTCCAGCACGTTCACAAACTTCTCGCCCGCCAGCCCTTCCCAAGGCGCCGCGGCGTTTTTCTGCAAGATCTGTTCGATCTCCTTCCGCACTTCTTCCGGCTGGCGTTTTAGGCCGGCAGCCCATTTGGAGGCCACCCGCTCGAGCTGAAACTCGGCGTTCTGCAGCGTGATATGCGGATCGAGCCCCGATGCGGAAGCGGTAACCAAATCTCCGGGGACGTCCTGGAAGTCAGCCTCCGGGTGGTCCTCCCGCCACATTAAGAAAAAGGTCGACTGAATATCCGAACCTTCATTGACCGGTTCCATCACCTTTTCCTCCTTGCCGTCAGGTCCCTTGTGGGTGACGGCGGAGGGGAATTTCCCGGGGTATGCCTCGGAGAAGTTCTTGAAGAACACCATGGCCAGGTCTTCGGGCTTGGGCTTCGGATTGTCGGGGTTGTCTTTGATAAACTGAGCCACCACCTCGGGATGCGTCTTGGCCCAATTCTCCACGTAGGCGCCATTGGCCGGGTCCGCCTTGACCCAGGCCTGGGCCAGGGAGTTGTGCTGGTCCGCCCATTGGTCCACCAGGTGCGGTTTGCCCTGGTACTTATCCTGCTGGAACCATTTTTCCACATCCGGCGCCACCGGCTTTCCGTCATTGGGGCCGCCGCGATAGTTCACCAGGGGACCCAGGGTGCGGGCCACCCGGTCACGCAGGCCGTAGTTGGAGGCCGCCAGGCTCGACGAAGCCGAGGCCGAGGCGTCGTAGGAACAAGCCGAAGGGCGGGGCTGAAAGTATTCGTCCTTGGTAAACGGCTGGGCAATGAGCTTCGAGCCCACCGGTTTGCCATCGGGACCTGCCACTATGCTGCCATTGGCCTGGAAGGGAAAGAAGACCTGTCCCACCGCCAATAAGGCCAACGGGTAAAGGACGCACAGAATAAGCACCGAGACGCACAACAACAAGATGCTCTTGGAAAGGTATTGCCGCATGTTTATGCCTCCCTGGGTAGCTGCAACGTCAGCTAACCAAATGCATATTCGCCATGATCACGTCGATCAATTTGATGCCGATAAAGGGCAGGACCACACCCCCCAATCCCCAAACCAGCAGGTTCCGGCGCAGCAAGGCATCGGCGCCCAATGCCCGGTAGCGGACTCCTTTAAGCGCCACCGGGATGAGCATCGGAATGATAATGGCATTGAAGATCACCGCCGACAGGATGGCCGAAACCGGCGAATGCAAGTGCATGATGTCGATCACCTTCAGCCACGGTAAAGTGCCCGCAAACAGCGCCGGGATAATGGCGAAGTATTTCGCCACGTCGTTGGCAATCGAGAAGGTGGTCAATGACCCCCGGGTGATCAAGAGCTGCTTACCGATTTCCACCACTTCGATCAACTTGGTGGGGTCGCTGTCCAGATCCACCATGTTAGCCGCTTCCTTGGCCGCCTGGGTGCCGGCGTTCATGGCCAGGCCCACGTCGGCCTGGGCCAGAGCCGGGGCGTCATTGGTGCCGTCCCCCATCATGGCCACCAATTTCCCTTCGGCCTGCGCCTTCCTAATGTAGGCAAGCTTGGTCTCCGGAGTGGCCTGGGCGAGAAAGTCATCGACGCCCGCCTTGTCGGCAATGGTGGCGGCAGTTAGGGGGTTATCCCCGGTGATCATCACGGTCCGCAACCCCATCTTTCTCAGCCGCTCAAACCGCTGGGCCATGTGGGGTTTCAAAATGTCCTCCAGCATCACCACGCCCAGGATCCGGGCGTCTTCGGCGACAACCAGCGGGGTCGCACCCTTGGAGGCGACGTTATCCACGAAGCCGCTGAGCTCACCCGGGATACTCCCCTGGTTGCCCTGGACAAATTCGACAATGGCGTCCGGGGCTCCTTTGCGGATGCGCGTCCCGTCGGGAAGATCGATGCCGCTCATGCGTGTTAGGGCGCTAAACGGCACAAACTTTGCCTCCGGCGGCACTATGATTGGGGTTTTGGTTTCCTCTACGAATAACTCCACGATGCTCTTCCCTTCGGGCGTCGGATCCGCCTCGGATGCCAGGGCGGCCAGCCGCCCCACCTCGGCAACCGAGTATTTGCCGACGGGAATGAACTTGGTGGCATGCCGGTTACCCATGGTGATGGTGCCGGTCTTATCCAGCATGACCACGTCGATGTCGCCGGCCAACTCTACCGCTTTGCCGCTCTTGGCGATAATATTGGCCTGGAGGGCGCGATCCATGCCGGCGATGCCGATGGCGGCCAGCAAGGCGCCGATGGTGGTGGGAATGAGGCAGACCAGCAGGGCAATAAGGGTCGGCACGTCGGTGCCGAGGCTGCGCAAGGGTTCTTTGATGCCTAGATAGCCCATCATGTATTGCTCGGCGTTCCAGGCCATGGGCCACAGGGGCATTACCACGATCAGGAAGGCCAGGGTAAAGGCGGAAAGCACCAGGGTCAGGGCGATCTCATTGGGAGACCGCTGCCGGATGGCGCCCTCCACCAGGGCGATCATCCGGTCCAGGAACGATTCACCGGTACCGTGGCTGATCTCAACTACAATCCGGTCGGAGAGCACCACGGTGCCCCCGGTCACCCCGGAGCGGTCGGTCCCGGCGGCGCGAATAACCGGCGCCGACTCGCCCGTGATTGCCGATTCATCCACGGAAGCCATGCCTTCGATGATCTCCCCGTCGCCGGGAATCGTCTGTCCCGCCTCCACCACCACCTGGTCCCCTGGTCTCAAAGCCGATGAGGACACCTCCTCGATGGCCCCCTTCGCTTTCAAGCGATAGGCCACGGTTTCGTGACGGGCCCGCCGGAGCGAGTCGGCCTGGGCCTTACCCCGGGCCTCGGCCAGGGCGGTGGCGAAGTTGGCGAACAACACGGTCAAGAACAGCCAGGCGTCCACCCAGATGAAATAGCTGATGGGCACCTCGCTCACCTGTTTGCCCAGCGCCGCCTGGATCAGGTACAACAGGGTCAGGAAGGCGCCGACTTCGACCACGAACATCACGGGATTTTTCCATTGGATGTCAGGCCGCAGCATGATGAAGGCCTGCTTCAGGGCCCACAGCCCGGTTTCCTTCTCCAGCAGTCCTGTCGGTTTCACCCGGCGCAGCGATCCTGGCAGCGTTGCAGCAATATCGGCTGCAGGTGGTACTTTTATAGGCTGATTATTCATTTCGATATCTCTCCATCTGAGGTCTCATCAGGTGAGCCTCAAGGTTGCTCGAAGTTCAGCCCCCGAAGGGGATAGGACCAAAGTGCTCCGCCATCGGTCCCAGTACGGCCACCGGCAGGAAGAGCAGGGCCCCGATGATGACTATCGTCCCGAACAAGAGGATGCCGAAGGTGAGGCTGTCATCCCGCAGGGTTCCCAGGCCAAAGGGGCTCGATTTCTTCTCTCCGAGATATGCCGCCATGGCGATGGGCGCCACAATCGGCAGATAGCGGCTGAAGAGCATCACCAGGCCCGCGGCGATGTTCCAGGGGATGGCGGTGGGCGAGATGTTCGGGTTGGTTAACAACCCGTAGGTAACCCCCAAGCCATCGAAGGCCGAGCCGTTATTGGCGGAGGCCGAGGAGAACTGGTAGATCATCTGGGAAAAACCATGCGCCCCCGGATTGCTGACGGCCAGGAGTCCCCAGCTGGTCCCCGCGAAAAGCCCGGTGGGCATAGAATCATGAACGGGTGCACCAGCAGGGCGACCACCGCCAGCGTCACTTCCCGGGCCCCGATTTTTTTGCCCAGATACTCGGGGGTCCGTCCCACCATCATGCCGGCTATGAAAATCCCGATAATGATGTATAAAAGCATGTTGATCATGCCCACGCCCTTGCCGCCGTAGATACAGTTCAGCCACATGCCCCACATGGGCGCCAGGGCGGCAAGCGGGTTGAGGCTGTCCTCTTCGGCGTTCACCGCGCCGCAGGTCACGTCTGTGGTCACCGCGTCAAAGGTGGCCCCCGCCGAGGTTCCGAAGCGCATTTCCTTGCCTTCGAGATTGCCCAGGTGCTGGTCCACGGGCAGGCCCGCAACGGCCGGCAGGGTTACCGCCCGCTTCCCGTCCGGCGCGGTGGCGCTGGGAACTTCAAAGGTTTGGGCCTGGGGATGCGCGGTCAATCCCGGGTTCGGTTGCAGGGTGTCATAGTAGACCGACCAGACGACGGTGCCGGCCATCAATATCAGCATAACCGAAAAAATGACGTAAGCATGGCGCATCCGACCGAGCATCCGGCCATACATCAACACCAGGGCATACGGGAAAATCATCATGGCCAGGGTGTTGAAGAAGTTCGTCAAGCCGGTGGGATTTTCAAAGGGGTGCGCCGAGTTCATCCCGAAATATCCGCCCCCATTGGTCCCGAGCATCTTGATGGACTCAAAGGCCGCCACCGGTCCCACGTTGATAGTCTGCGGCTTCGCCTCGCCTTTATCCGTGGTTCCCATGGCCGCAGGTTCGAGGGTCGAGACCGAATGGGAGGCTTGTAAGGTCATGGGACTGCCTTGCACCAGAAACAAGAGGCTGAAGATAAAGGCGACGGGCACGAACATGTAAACCACCACCCGCCACATGTCCACGAAATAGTTGCCCACCCTGGAATCGCTGCGCAAAGCCCGGATGACCGCGCATAGGGCGCTTAAGCCGACGGCCGCCGACAAGAACAGATTGGCGATGCAAAAGAAGATCTGGCTAAAGATCGATAAAGTCTGCTCGCCGGAATAGTGCTGGAGGTTGGTGTTGGTCATGAACGAGATCGTGGCTTCAAAGATGGTGCTGGGGAAAATCGTCCCCTTGCCATCCGGATTCAACGGCATCCAGGGCTGGAGGGTCAGCACCAGGTAGCCGAAGACGAACAGCACCGTGTTGAAAATGAGCAGGGAGGCGGTATATTGCTTCCAGTTCTGGGGGCCGCTGTCCAGGCGTTTTTCGAACCAGCGGAAGACCGGCAGGGGCCGGTATTTCCCCTCCATGATCCACGCCATGTAACGGCTCAAGGGGAAGGCGACCAGGGTCCCCGTGGCCAAAAGCATAAAAGGAAGTAACCAGGTTTGGATAAACATATTTTAAGCTCCTTAAGATAAAGCAGGATTGCCGTTGCCCTGGCTCAGAACCATTCCGGCCGGACCAGGGCCATCACCAGGTAGACGAACAAGAATGCCGCTATCGCCGCGGTCAGATAGATCATGGGTATCACCTCGTTTTAGATTTTTTCGCAGCCTATCAGGAACAGGTAACATAATCCCATCGCGACAAGGCCCAAGAGAAACATCGCGACCCACCAGATAAATAGGTTCATTTAGGGATTCCTCCTTTTCTTCCTTAAAGATGGAAATTTTTTAAACATCCCGCTCAAAATGGTCAAGGGCAGACCCCATGATGGCGCCGGCAATTTGCAAGGAACCTGGCGCACACAGGTCAAAGAGACTGTGTGACCCACCAAACGCTTATCAAGCCGAGAACGAGCGGTCCTGCCAATGGCGCACAGATTTCCGGGATCAATTTGAACATCTTTTCTCAACCTAAGGTAGGGAGCATAGTTCGTGCCACTTGGTGGTCTTAGATATTATTGTGTAAATTAAGGTAGTTATCATTGGTGAGCCGGGTAACCATGAGATTGGAGGATTGCAAAATTCAAGGAAGGGCCATTTGGGGGATTTCAAACTGAAATGCAGGTTGAGTTACTTCAGGAGGAGAGCAGGGGCAGGCGGATGGTGCAAGTGGTGCCGCGGTTAACTTCGCTGCAGATGGCGATCTCCCCGTGGTGCAGGTCAATGAAGCCCCGGCAGATGATGAGACCCAGGCCGGTGCCCCCTTCCTTGGTGGAGAAGAACGGGGTGAACAGGGAACTCAGGTGTTCCGGGGCAATGCCCAGGCCGGTGTCCGCGATGGTGAGCACCAGGTGGTCTTCCCGGACCGCGGCGCTGACCCCCAGCACCCCGCCGTGGGGCATGGCCTCCAGGCTATTTTTAAAGAGGTTGATGAGCACCTGGCGAATCTGGCCGGGATCGAAGGCGAAGGCCGCGATCACCTCCGGGGCCGAGAGCTCAAAGGTCACCCCCTGCTCCTGGAAGCCGGCCTCCATAAAGCCCATTACCTCCCGGATCAGGGGCAGGACGTCGCCGGAGACCTTTTGGGGGGGGGTGGTGCGGGTATAGGTGCTCAAATCGGCCAGGAACTTCTCCAGCCGGTGCACCTCCTGCCAGATAAGTTCCAGCTTTTGCCGGCCCTTTTCGGGAAAATCCTCCTGGCGAGCCAGTTGCTGGGCAAAGCCGCCGATGATGGCCAGGGGATTCTTGATTTCGTGGCTGATATGGGCCACCATCTTGCCCAGGCTGGCCAGGCGCTCCTGGCGCAGCAGCTCCTCTTCCAGGCGTTTCCGTTCCCGCAGGTCCCGGAAATAGCCGACGATCCCCACCTCCCGGCCGTTTTCCCGGAGGAGGCGGGCCGACAGCCAGACGGGCACCGGGGGGCCGTCTTTAGGGCGCACCAGGGTTTCATAATTTTCCAGGATGCCGGGCCCGCCGTAAGCCGGGGAGTAGATGAGCTCCTTGATTTCGTGGGCCAGCCCTTCCGGATAAAGAGCATCGACCTTTAATAGCCCGTTGACCTCTTCCGGCCGGTAGCCCAGGATGCGAGAGGCGCCTTCGTTAAAGATGAGGACGTTGCCCAACAGGTCGCTGACCACGATGCCATCCATGGAGGCCTGCGCCAGCATGCGCTCCAGCTCATCCAGCTGACGCACCTGGCACTCCAGGTTAAACATCTGGGTGACATCCCGGAAGGAGCACACCGTCCAGGCTTCTTCCTCACCCCCCGCCAGATGATAGAAGGTGCCTTCATAGATGAATTGCTTGCCGTCCACCTCACGGGTGAGGACTTGGTGGGCCGGGAAGTAAGGCCCCAGCTCCCGGGGGCAAAAGCCCATCTCTTCGCCGGCGGTGTTTTTGAAGGAGCTCTCCAGATCGAAACAGACCTGCCCGGAGATCGCCGGCCATTCCAGGCCAAAGTGCTCCAGGAAGGAGGCGTTGGCGTAAACGATGCGCCGCGCCTCGTCCAGCACCAGGGTGAAGACGTTCGGGAGGCTATCCAGCAGCCGGGTAAAGAGTCCGGGGGGGGGCCGCCGCCCGGCAGCTTCAAGTTTGCACGCCATAATTTATCTTAAGTCTTAAATCTTCCCAATGCAACCCTGATCAGGGTGAGACGGGATTCCTGCGGCCCAACCTAAAAGAAATCGGTGAGATAGGGGTTGTGCAGTTTTTCCCGGGCCAGGGTGGAGGTGGGGGTCTCCCCGTAGTCGTGGCCGGGCCAGACCCGGATGTCGTCGGGCAAGGGCATGATCTTCTCCTCCAGGGAGGCGATGAGCTGGGAAAGGGAGCCGCCGGGGAGGTCGGTGCGGCCCGCGGCCCCCACGAACAGGGTGTCGCCGGTAAAGAGATGGCCCGGGAAATAGAGGCAGATGGAGCCGGGGGTGTGACCCGGGGTGTGCAGGACCTGGGCCTCCTGCCTTCCCAGGGGCAGGCGCTGGCCGTCATTCACCAGGAGGTCAACCCGGGTCAGGGGCGAGTAGCCCTCGGCCAGGGCCTCGGCCTGCCTCTCCGGGCGCCGGAAGAACTCCCAGTCCAGTCGATGGATGGCGATGCGGGCTCCGGTCCCCGCGGCCCAAAGGTGGTTGCCGGTGGTGTGGTCGGCATGGCCATGGGTGTTGACGATCCAGGAAAGGCGCCAGCCTTTCTGGTACAGGCGCTTGGCCAGGACCCGGGCCGGGCCCCCCGGGTCGATGAGCAGGGCCTCCCGGCTTTCGGTACAGGCCACCAGGTAGGTGAACACCCGTTGAGGCCCGGAGGTTTCGGTGAAGATACTCAGGGGCAACGGCTGAACCGGATCATTTGGCCAAAAAGCTGAAGAGCATCTGGTCCGTGCGCAGGGCGTAAATCATGGCCTTGATGCTGCGGTTTTCGGCCTGCTCATTCTCTGCCTTGGCCTCCCGCATCAATTTGGTGTACATTTCCGGCTGGGTTGTCTCCAGCAGGGTGGCCTTCTTAAACTTATCCTCGGCGGATTTCGCCAGGCGATCGGCCTGAGCCTGTTGATCCGCAGTCAGCTTCTGGTTGATGGCTTCCTGCTGCTCCTCTTTGGGGGTCAAGAGCCGCTCTTTCTGATCCTGGCCGCATTCCTTCTGCAGGATGGCGAACAGGGACTTGGCCTCTTTGGCCATGGACTTGGCCTCCGCGGTGAACCGGGCATTCAGTTTCTTCTCGGCGTTGTCCAGCAGGGTTACCGCCCGTTTATAAAGGATCTGGTGATCCGGACCGCAGGGCACTCGGGGGGGCGGGGATTGGCTGGGGGTCGTCCCAGGCTGGGCCAGGGCCGCGCCCACCAGGGAGAAGACCAGCAAGAGGCTGAACACCATGGTCAGAAAACGGGGTTGGCTCATGAGCGTATCCTTTGCCTTAGTGAAGTTTGAAGGTCTCGGTGATGGCCCGCTGAAACCGGGGCCGATAGATGATGTCAAAGGCGGTCTCCTTGCCGGGAAACAAAAGTAATGCCTGGGACCGGACGTTTTCCAGCACCTGTTCCGCCTGCTCCAGGGTGAAGGTTCCGGCCCGGATCTCCGCCAGGGCCAGGTCCACTAAAAAGCGCAGGTATCTCAGGTTGCGGTTCTCCTCCCGGATGGCCTGCCGCCGCGTTGGATCGTCCCAATAGGACAAGGGGATTCTCCGAGATGGCCGAGGTAGGAGAGCTGGATTTAAACCCGGCCTCCACTCTCATTATTCTACACTGGGCTTGGGGGGCTGTAAAGGAGAAAGCCGGACCTCCTGGGGGCTGCCGCGTTTGGCCGGGGAGGACTGTAAGGGCAGGGGCCCCGGCGGGCCCTTGGTGATCTCCCGGGCGATGCCTTCCTTGGCCTTCAGGATGGCGGGGACCTTGTCCCAATCGAGGCAGTCACCCAGTTGGTAGCGCTCCGCCAGGTCCCGGAGGTAATCCAGGGCCGGCTCCTGCGTTAAATGATAGACATCAGGGTGCGCTTCCAGAAAGACGCGGCCCTCGGGGGTGACCGCCAGTTTGAGGGGCCGGTAGATGATCTTCACCGGGGTGCCCACCTCTACCTGGGGAAAGAGCTGGGCGATCTCCTGGGGCAGCATGCGGATGCAGCCGTGGGACACGTAGTAACCTACGCTCCAGGGCCGGTTGGTGGCGTGGATGCCTATCCCCCAGGCGGAGGTCCCCATATAGTAATTGCCCAGGGGGTTCTTGGGCCCCGGCGGCACCTTTTCCATCACCTCCAGTCCCTCCGCCTCCATCTCCTCCTGGATGGACCCCGGCACCTGCCAGGTGGGGTTGGTGCGCTTATCCACGATCTTGTAGGTCCCGGTGGGGGTCTGCCAGGTAGGCTTGCCCAGGGCCAGGGAATAGCAGCGCTGGTAGGCGCCGTTCTCGAAATGGTACATCAACAGCTCCGGCAGATTGATGACCAGGCCCCGGTCCAGCTCCGCCGGGACGATATGGGCCGTGTTGATTTTCAAAACCATGCCCGGAGTTATTTTATAAGGGGTCTTCAGACCGTTGCGCCTGGCCAGCACCGTCCATTTTACCCCTTTTTCCGCGGCCAGGAGGCCCAGGGTGGTCTTGCCTGGGACCTGGTAATCTTCCTCTCCGCCCACCACCTGGTGATAGAGGGGCGGAGACTGGCCGGCCCCGGCCCAGGCGCTCTGGGCCAGCAGGATCATCAGCAGTAACCAGCAGCGGCGTGCCATGAGCTAATAACCTACCTCCGCTTCATAAGGAAAATGATCGGAAGGATAGCGGTTATCCTGGTGGCCGGTGATGATGGCTACCCGGCGGACCCGGAAGGCCAGGGTCGCCAGAATCCAGTCGATCCTGGCCCCCCGGGGCTTGCCGTCAAAATCGTGCTGGGTGGTGGCTTCCTGCCCCTCAGGGTGCAAGGCCCGCCAGGTATCGAGAAAAGGCCGGCCCTCCCCGATCAATTCCCGATAAACCGGAGACCCCGGTGGTTCGTTAAAGTCGCCGGCCAGGATCAGGGGGCGGTTCAAGGGGGTAAAATGGTCCCGGATCATCCTGGCTCCCTGGAGGCGGGCCTCCGGGGAGATGTGGTCCAGGTGGGTATTGATAAAGTAGAAGGACTCGGTCCACCCGGCTTCCCGGAACAGGCCATAGGTGGCCAGGCGGGGAAAGGCGCTGTCCCAACTGCGGCTGCGGTGCACCTCCGGGGTCTGGGAGAGCCAGAACTCCGCGCTCTCCTGGACGGTAAAGCACTCGGCCCGGTAAAAGATGGTGGGATACTGGCAGGTTTCATCCACCTGGCGGTGGGCCGTCAGGGGCAGGTATTCCGGCAAATGCGCCGAAAGTTCGCGGAGCATGGGCATGGTGCCTTCCTGGGTGCCCAGGAGGTCCGGCCGGCGCCGGCGGATGAGGTCCGCCACCAGGTCCCGGCGAAACTGCCATTCGTTGGGACCGTCCAGGGGGGTGGCAAACCGCAAGTTAAAAGTCATGACCAGCATGGTATCCTTAAACAAACCCGGCCCGCAAGGGCTGCGGGAAGAAGAGTTCCTGCGAGGTCCGCAAAAAATAGGCGTCGGTCATGGAGGCCAGAAAATCCCGGACGATCTCCGCCGGCTGGTGGGACTCCCGATAGGGAGGGTCCAGGGGGGCCAAGAAGTCCTTGTGGATAGGGGAGTCGCGCCGGTCTTGGGCCAGGTCCTCCAAAAACCGTTGGAACAGGCGCTGGCACAGGGCCTCGATCTTGGAGGTTTGGTCCTTGATGCGGGGATTGTCATAGATCCGCTGGTAATTGAACTCCTTGAGCTGCTTCAGCAGGGCCCCCACCTCGGGGCTGTATCCCACGTAGTTCTTGTCGAAACTGTGGCGCAGCAGGTCGGTCACCAGGCTGTAGACGATGGCGCCGTTGGTGCGGCCCAGGCGGCCTGCCACCTCCGGGGGCAGCTCCTCCCGGCGCACCAGCGACAGGGTGATGGCATCCTCCAGGTCCCGGCCGATGTAGCTGATGGTGTCCGCCAGCCGGACCACGCAGCCCTCCAGGGTCATGGGCTTCAGAGAAAGCTCCGGGTCGGCTGTCTTGGTGCGGATCTCCTCCTTCAGGTGGGCGAAGGTCTTGTCCCGCTGAGGGGAGAGGCGCTCCAGATGAGTCTCCCCGTCGTGGCACAGGATGCCGTCCAGCACTTGCAGGGAGAGATTGAGGCCCCGGCCGTTTTTCTCCAGGCGGTCGAGAAAGCGCACTCCCTGGATGCTGTGGAGAAAGGGGCCGATACCGTGGGCCTGGCAGAGGACCGAGAGGATGCGTTCCCCGTCGTGGCCGAAAGGGGGATGGCCGATATCGTGGCCCAGGGCGATGGCCTCCAGCAGGTCTTCGTTCAGCCGCAAAAACTTGCCGATGGTGCGGGCGATCTTGGAAAGGAGCTGCACGTGCAGCACCCGGTGGCTGATGTGTTCATGGTCGACGAGATAGAAGACCTGGGTCTTGTCGATATAACGGGTGTAGGCCCGGGAGTGGAGGATGCGATCGGCATCTACCGCGAACTCCTGGCGGTGGCCCCGGGCCACGGACTCTTCAAAACGGCGGCGGCTGGCTTGGACCGAGCGGGTGGCGTACGGCGACAACCAGGTTTCCTCCTGCCGCTCCAAGATTTGGCGTAGTTCTGACAACTTGACCATTCAGGCGCATTCTCCAAATCATCATAATAGCACAAGAATCAGCGCCCCTCAATAGCGGGATGCCGGTGGACCTACCAGTGGAGTGTTTCAGGAATACCTTTAAAAATATCTACATGTTCTTGTAGCCGCAGGCGGCTATATTTTAATGCCCACAGATGATGGACATTTTTTATTAAAGGAAAATCTGAAACATGACACTCTGCGTTCAAAATCGCAGTTCTAACCCGAATTCGGGGCGCCTGGCCGGGACGCCGAGAATTGTTTTGCATTATGGTAAATGTATGATATTAATTAAGTTTCATGGAATTTCAGGTCGCCGGGGTTTTTTTGTCCCGGCGCCGGGCCGAATCTGATGGACGACCGCGCTTATCTGGAAGATTTCCTGCAGTACCTGCGGGTGGAGCGCCAGATGTCGCCCCACACCCTGCGGAGCTATCGTCTGGATATCAGCCAGTTTTTGGAATTTTACCGCTCCCGTCCGGGAAACCCTGATTTGCAGGAAGTGGCCTACCCGGACCTGCGGGCCTTTCTGGCCCAGGCCCTCCAGGGCCGGCGCAAGGTCACGGTGGCCCGGAAGCTCTCGGCCCTGCGCACCTTCTGCAAGTATTTGCAGCGCCAGGGGGTGTTGGCCGGCAACCCCGCCAGGCTGGCCCCCAGTCCCAAGCTGGAGAAGCCCCTGCCCCATTTTCTGACGGTGGACGAGGTCTTCCACCTGCTGGGCGCCTGCGGCGGCGATGCCTTCGGGGCCTGCCGGGACCGGGCTATTTTGGAGGTTTTTTACGGCGGCGGCTTGCGGCTGTCGGAGTTGGCCGGTCTCGACCTGGGGGACCTGGACCTGGACCAGGGGGTGCTGCGGGTCTGGGGCAAGGGCGGCAAGGAGAGGTTGGCCTTTCTGGGGAAGCCGGCCCGGGAGGCGCTGGCCGCCTATCTGGCGCAGCGCCGGGTCCTAACCAAAAAACCAAAAATCTTAACTCGGACCGGGGCGCCGGCGGCTGCTCCTTTGTTCCTCAACCGGCGGGGCGGCCGCCTCAGCTCCCGTTCGGTGGCCCGCCTGGTGGGCAAGTGGGCGCGGCTGGCGGGCCTTTCCCAGGCCCTGACCCCCCACGGCCTGCGCCACAGCTTCGCCACCCACCTGCTGGAGGGCCGGGCCGACCTGAGGACCGTCCAGGAGCTGCTGGGGCACGCCTCCATCTCCAGCACCCAGCGGTATTTACATACGGACCTGGATTACTTGATGGAGGAATACGACAAGGCGCATCCCCGGAGTAAATGAAGGGGAAAGGGGGAAAGGGGGAAAAGGGGAAAAGGGAAAAAGGGAAAATACCAAGGCAGTCCTTCACCTTTTACCCTTTTCACCTTTTACCCTTGCTAGTTCAACCAGCCAGACAGGAAGTTATTCGATGGACGATTATAAGGAAAAATTTCGAGGCACCACAATTTTAATGGTGCGCCGGGGGGATCAGGTGGCGGTGGCCGGCGACGGCCAGGTGAGCCTGGGGGAGATGGTCATGAAGCACCGGGCCAAAAAGGTGCGCCGCCTCTACCACGGCAAGATCATCGCCGGC
>Ga0187874_10002411_pt1 | contig 14391 bp, 15 predicted proteins | sample June2016WEW_16_1_3_FD_132993 | JGI IMG/M metagenome (GOLD analysis project Ga0187874, IMG submission 132993) | Peatland microbial communities from SPRUCE experiment site at the Marcell Experimental Forest, Minnesota, USA - June2016WEW_16_150 | ecosystem: Environmental > Terrestrial > Soil >... | reverse complement strand
CCTCCGACAATTTTTGCGTCTCCGGAGCGCCGAGATCGGCGCACTCTTGAAACAGACAGCCATCGCATGGATCGATGACAACGCACCGCGCCTCGGCGCCTCCCTTGCGTTTTACACGTTGCTGTCCCTGGCCCCTCTCCTCATCGTGGTTGTTGCCGTCGCTGCGCTCGCGTTTGGCCAAAAGGCGGCTCAAGGTCAGCTGATATGGGAGATCCAGGATCTCGTCGGAAAGGAAGGGGCGCGAGCAATCCAGGATTTGATTCAGTCCGCTTAAAAACCTGCAACGGGCACGACGGCGGCTGTACTTGGAGTCCTCACGCTGGTTTTGGGAGCGTCCGCGGTAGTGGTGGATCTGCGCGATGCGCTGAACACAATCTGGCATGTTCCGGCGGCGCCCTTTTCAAGCCTTCGCAGCTTTCTTCGTCTGGTAAAAGAGCGGTTCTACTTGTTTGGATTGATCTTGGGTGTGGGCTTCTTGTTGTTGGTCTCGTTAGCGCTGAATGCCGCTATTGCCGCATTAGGCTCCCTGTTTGGTTTGCTGCTGCCCGCTTCCGAATCCGTATTGCATGTGGCCGTATTTTTGATTTCGTTTCTGGTGATCACATTCCTGTTTGCAGCCATTTACAAGTGTTTGCCGGATGTTCAATTGAAATGGAGTGACGTAATCGTCGGTGCATGTTTTACCTCCTTACTATTTACAATTGGAAAGCAGCTCATCGGAATCTATCTCGGCAAAGCGAGCTTTGGCTCGACTTACGGGGCTGCCGGTTCTCTCGTCATCGTGCTGGTGTGGGTGTATTACTCATCCCAATTGTTCTTCTTTGGTGCCGAGTTCACAAAAATCTACACGGAAACTTTTGGTTCTCGCCTGGACGCTAAACTTGAGGTGCATCCTCCTAAGCCTGAGAGCATAATTGTATCTCCCACTACTGGCTTACCGGCGGGAAAAAGCCACGAGGAGACTTCGGTCAAGTTGACATGACCATTGCATGTCTCTGATTTCCTCGATCGGCGTCGTGCTCACAAAGAACTCAACGAAACCCGGCTGCTCGATCATCTCGCCGATAGAACGCGAACGATCGCTCAAACAGCTCCGAGGGCCCCAGACTCGTCCGGCACAGGTCGGCGCTATATGGCGCCGCGTTGTAGCCCGTCCGCTGCAGCAGGATCGGATACGTCCGGCCGTCGGTGAGTACGTCCTTGGGCACGCAAATCGACGTGAACTAGCCCGCCGCCCCAACCCTCAACGGAGTTTGGGACACTCTCCGGTCGAGCTCAGGCCATACATTTGGGTTCAAGCAGTTTACCGTGCATGGCATTCGCCAGCAGGTCACGCCTCATACGCTGCATCTCTTACGGTTGAATAGTCGCCTTCAGGACTTCCGGCCCGCTTGGACCTTTTGTCCTAAAATCCTGCTCGGCGGTAACAAACACATCGAAACTCTTCAACGGAGTGACGGTTTCGAAGGTCGCCTTTAAATTCTTATCCATTTTCAGTTGGCCCTGATTTTCGGAGTTTCCGCCTCGTTCCTGCAACCAAACAACATACGCGGATGCGCGTGGCGTCAGATTTTCAAGATTGGCGAGATGCTGAACTGTCATCTTCAGTCTCGTGTTGCCGTTCTTGTCCTTGCTGATCGCAACCTCGGCCCGAGCACCGGGAACGATAGATGCTGCAGTCATTGGGTACTTCTTGGCTGCATACGCGCCAGTACAGAGCAGCGCGAACGCCAAACAGATTGGGTAAAGCTTTCGCATCGGACACCTCATACTTCCGGGATTTCCATTTTGGCCTGGCGGCCGCCTACAGTATACACCCGCCCGCCTCTCTTGGAGCTGTTGGAGCGCCATTTTTACACCTGAATGTCCCCAATGCGCCGCCGGGGACGGAGAAGGTGTCTGACGAAACTGGATGCGACGGCCGCGGTCAGCGGTTTAGGGACTCACGTTGCGGCAGCCCCGGCTCTATGGCGAGCCGCTGGACACTGGCAACAAAAGCTTGGGCGCTGGAACCCCGCGAAGGGAGTATGCTCTGGGGCAGGCGGGAGCTAAAATGGAATACCGGTCCAGGAGGAGCCTATGACAAATTTCATTCGCACAATACTCGTAGCCTGTCTATTGCTAGGCCTATCGGCATCCTTCGCGGCAGGACAAGACCAAGACGTGGAGGGAAGCAAGGACCATCCCTTGATTTCGCGATATCCCGGCTCGGTTATCACGAACTATCTCACAAAAGAGTTCGATGAGTTCACGCTTCCGCTCGGCAAAGCCATTGACCAGAAATTTGCCAAGAGCCAGCATCTGGAAGGTAAGGTCACCCGCATCGTTTATGCAGTTCCCCAGGGACGTTCGGTGCTGGAGGTCTTTCGCAACTATCAAGGCGCGCTCAAGAAGGCCGCGTTCGAGACGGTCTTTACTTGCGGCCCGCAGGACTGCTGCGGGTCGGGGAGCTCGAATGCAAGGGTGTACGGTAACGGTGATTACGACGATTACTGGGGACCCGACCACGGGATTCGATACGTTTCGGCGAAGCTCGCGCGGCCGGAGGGCGACGTTTATGTGAGCTTGCTCGTGGACGATCAAGGACCCGGCGTCGAGCTCTACGTCATCGAAATGAAGCCCATGGAGTCGGAGCTCATCACGGTGAACGCCGCGTCGCTGGCCAACGACATCAACCGCACCGGCCACGCTTCGGTTTACGGGATCTACTTCGACACCGGCAAGGCCGATATCAAGCCTGAGTCCGACGCGACGCTGAAAGAGATCGCCAAGCTGCTTCAAGGCGACCCCCAGATGAAACTCTATGTCGTAGGGCACACCGACAGCCAGGGCGCGCTCGACCCGAACATGGATCTTTCGCGCCGGCGCGCCGAGGCGGTGCTCGCCGCGCTCACGATGAAGTACGCGGTTCCGGCCGGCAGGCTGCGGGCTTACGGCAGTGGCCCTTACGCTCCCGTGGCGTCGAATGACAGCGAGGACGGCCGCGCCAAAAACCGCCGGGTCGAGCTGGTGAAACAGTAAGGCATTGCACCGGGCGTTGGGGCTGGTTGTGGAACCGGCGCCGCCGCAGCCAAGCGCCGCACGACTGGCGATGTCACGCCGTAAAAACGGAACCTGCCGCCGTTATTCGCCAGCATGGAATGCAGGTTGACCTCGTTTGTGTCGCTGGGATCTGGCCCTTGCTACACCCGCAGGCGCTGGAACTTCACGCAAAAGACCTTGCGCGCGCCGGGGCGAATGGCGTTCTGGATGTTGTTGAAACCGCTGCTGCCTCAAGGCATGGATTGAGATTTCTGCTCTGTCCAGGATACTACGCGTTCCCCGGCTTTACGGCGAGCCGACAAAGCCCAGCCGCGAGACCACCGCCCCCAACTCGCGCTGGTCCGACGCACCGGGCGGCATTGCGCGGTTCAGTTGGAACGTGACCCGCACGGCAGGGGCGGTCAACTGGTCCCGAGGCACGGACTTCGCCAGGCGATAACCGCCCGGTTGCAGATAGGTTTCCCGGGTTAACAGCCGGCCGTCCAACATTACGGAGACGGTCACGGGGCCGCCGGCCCGCTGCATGAAGCCCGGGGGAAAGAAGAGCTGCATCTCGAAGACCGGCGCCGCTTCCGCCGGCACGCGCAACACCGCGTCGGCTTGTTTCGACATCCAGCGCCAGCCGCCATCCTCGATGCCGTACCAGCCGGAACCGAGTTGCGCCTTGCTGCGAACGTCACCGAGGTTTAGATACGACAGCTTGGGCTCCGCGCCCGGCGCCGGCGGACCGCCGGTTGCTTGCGGTAGATCGTCGTCGTAAACCAGCTCGCCCCAACCGGCCCGCAGCTCCGCCGGAGCGTTGATCGAGAGAACCGCTTCGGGGAGGCTGGCCAGTGGCAGAGTGTGGGCCTCCCAGAGCTCGCCTTGGACCGGCACGGTTCGCTCGAAGACGCTCTCGCCGGACAGGCGTGCGATCCGAAAAGTCGCCGTTCCGCGGCCGCGGCCAAAGAGAGCGAAGCGGAGTGTTCCCCGCGAGTCGAGGGGAAGATGCACAGGCGCGCCGGGAATGGGCAGGTAGACCAGGCGGCCGGAGAATTGCGTAGGGGTCCAGGGCCCCGGCGCCTCCAGGAACGAAGAGGTTCTGGAGTACGTGATTCGGTCGAGCGGGCGGAGGGAGAAGGAGAAGGGGAGCAGGCCGGCGGACGCGGCCGAAAAACCCGAATGGGCGTAGCGGTCGATCAGGCGCAGCGGCGTGCGCACTCGCAGGTCCGCGGTGCGCAGCGGCACGGCGGCCTCTTCGGCGAGGCTGTCGTAGTGTCCCCCCAGCGACAGCTCGGAGGAGACGATCCACTCGCCCGGAGCGGGAACGCTGTTCTCGTCCAGCGTCCGCCCACCCTGCGCCAGCATGTAATATCGAAAACCCCAATCGCCATCCACGAGGAACGTCGGGCCCGGAGGCGCATGGACCTGGGGGTACACCCGGGCAAACTCATAGGCGGCAAATGAGAGGTTCAAGCCCAGCAGCAGATTCACTGCGAGCGCCAGTGCCAGCCGGGCGGGCCGCTGGCTGAATTGGAGCACGAACAGCAACACCATGGGCGCGACCAGAGCTAGCAGATAGCGGGACGCGCCGGCGAAGAACACCGTCACCGCGAACGCGAAGTACAACAGGCACCAGCCGGCCAGCAGCGGGTTGCTGCGGCGCGCTTCCCACAGCCAGAGCAGCGCATTCACGCCGAGCGCGACGAAGACCGCCAACAGGGCGCGTTCCCACCAGGGATAGTCGTGCACCAGAAGGCAGGCCAGGAGGCCGGGAGCGAGGCACCACAGGCGGCGCCGCGCCAGGGGCACGACGATCACCAGCACGCCCAGATGTTGCAGCAGCGCCAGGGCGCTAGCCGCCTTGAGGCCGAGCCGGCTGAAACTGGGGGACTGGGCATACGCGAGCAACACGGCTCCGGGCAGGCGATGCGTCAGCCCCCACTGCAGCGCCTGCCAGGCGCCGACTCCGAGATACGGTCCGGCCAGGGCCAACCAAGCGGCGCGCGAAGGCCGCTCGCGTTTCACGACGTACTCCAGTAACAGAATCGGAGACAGCGCCAGCGCCTGCAGCCCGGTCAGGCCGGACAGCGCCAGTGCGACGCCGGCCATCCAGAACCGCCGCGCAAAAAAGGCCGCCGCGCCCGCCAGGAGGAACGCCAGCGCCGGCGACTCCGGCCCCGCCAGCGTGTTGGTGTTCACCTGCACCAGCGGCGACGCCGCCACCAACAGCGCACCCCAAAGCGGCCGCGAGGTGAAGTGCGCCGCCAACGCATAAGCCGCGAAGCTGATTCCGAGCGCAAACAACAGGTAAAACAAATGGAAGAAAAGCACGGAAAAATGGCCGCGCACGATCCATGCCAAGGCCAATAGGTAGGCGTTCAAGGGCGGGTGTGGGTGGCCCGCCGCGTCCACCAGGTGGCCAAGAAAAACGTACTGGAAGTTCAGCGGCGTGAGCGGCTGGCGCAGCACGTGCCGGGCAATGTCCAGATAGGTGACTTCGTCGCCCTGCACCGGCTGCGTCAGGAACGGTACGTGCAACAACACCGTGAAGGCGGCCAGCAATATCAGGTCGCGACGCGCTTTTACGCCGGCTTCCATCGCAATACCGGTTTGCGCGCGGCGTCCGCTTCATCCACGCGGCTGCTGCGTGTGCCGTGGGGCGCTGCCTTCGCTAAGATGGCAGCCGGGTCAAAAGGCACTTTTTCTCCTCCCGCTGGCGGTGCTCATACGTCGAATGGAACTGTGCACACAGCAGCCGGGATTTCCATTGCGGACTCCCGGGTTCGATTCAGCATACACCCAGCCGCCATCCTTTGATCCGGCGAGTTGCATTCCTGGCCGCGATTGGTACGGTTCGCGGACCAAGCCGGGCGGCCCGATCTGGGAGCCATCCCGCACTGCTTTTCGTTAATGCCCCGACGATGGTCCATGATGCCAGGGGCCCCGAATGGCCGGTCGATATTCCTACAACTTCACACTCCGTTTTCCCACCCCTGCCCGCGGGTTCCCTAAGCCTGCCTCTCGGTGAGGACCGGGCTGGGCACAGGCTCACGTGGCCGGGTTCGAATTTCTGCCTTGGGCACTGCCCTCACGAAGCAGCCGAACTTGATCTGCTCTTCCAGCCGGCACGACCAGACCAGTTCATCGTTCCACACCGTGATATCGGGGCAGCCGTCGCACATGCTCATGGACCCGTTGCAGAGGATGTCCGCGGGCTGGATGATGGTGACCGATTGAAGATGCAGTCGTCTGAACAGGTTGAGAGGGTTCTTTCCGATGGAACGGAGATACTTCTTGGCGACCCCTCGCAGGCCTCGATCGAGAGGCGCGAGGAGGAGCATGGCCTTCCCCTTCCTCTGAACACTGGGCTTTGTGTAGGCCAGGTATGTGCCCTTCCGGAGATGGTTGATGGTCTGGGCCAGCTCCATGAACTTGGGGCCCACATACCCGTATATGGTCTTCTTCGTTCCGATGCGCCCCGCCAGCAGCCATTTGAAGGAGTCGGCCTTCTCGGTGCCGTTCAAGTAGGCACTGGGTTCGAAATCTGGATATCTCGTGCGGATCACCTCCACCACGTCGTTGGAGAGGATATCCAGCCGCTGGTTCTCCTCCGGAGTCGAATAGACAATTGGGCTCATGTCTACCTTGTCAGCGCCCGCGTAATAGTCAAACCTCGACTCCAGGACGGCCGCCCGGATGGCGATGAAGACGATGACGTGCACGATATCGATGTGCTCCTGTCCCCACCCCAGAATGTCCGGGACGTACTGCAACGTATCCGCATACACGGTTGAGTTGAAGGCGCATGAGAGCCCACCCACCTCGGCGAGCATCTCGGCGAAGCTGAGCCGGAGCACATTCAGCTCGATCTCGGTCTTTCCCTGCCAGTGGGGGCGGTGCTGCTTGCTGTCGATGTGGAAGGTGAATCCCGCTGCGCCCGCTCTCTTCAACTCGAGCAGTAATTTCTTATTCAGGGCCAAGCCGTTCGTGTTGATGATTGGTTTGAGACCGTCCTGAGCAACCAGGCGTACGATCTCGACGATGTCGGGATGGACGAGGGGATCTCCTCCGGCAAGAGAGACACCATCGGTCTTCCGGTATTTCTTGAAGATTGCCAGGTCTCGTTTGATCTCGTCGAGGGGCTTGTGTCCCTTGGGGTCATTTTCACGGTAGCACCCCTCGCAGTACATATTGCAGGCCTTCGTGACCTCGAGCCAGGAGATGGCATTGTCAGGCAGGTTCCATGGGAGCCGGTAGTACCTGTTGTGGTCTAGAAAGAGCGTCATGAAAACTCCTCGCCTGGGATCACTTTATAGACTTCGAGCCGCCAACGTCCCACCACATCGATTCAACACATAGGACAGGGATTCCTCAGATGACCTTGGACCCCAGACCACGATCGGCCACCCCACCCGGCCTGTCGTTATCTTACCCGGAATTTCCATTTTGGACTTCCAGGTCCCATTCAGTATAAACCAAACCGCCATCCTTTGGTCCTGCGAGTTGCATTTTTCCCGCCGGGAGCCGTCTTCGCCAGCGCAAGGCGGGGTTGTCGCCCTGCCCGCAGAATCCAAAACCGGGAAATCCCGCCTTTTCAGTCCATTCCACGAACATCTTTCCGGCCCTCACGCCCTGGTCACCCTGATTTCGCTGTGCCCATCGCCTCCGTCCACCCCGTCGCCATTGCGAACTCACCGATCCGCCGTACCATGCTCTCAAACAGTCGCCTGGTCAGATGACTCTCCGCCAGCATTAACCAGTAGTACCGTGCGTGCTTGATCCAGTCTGCCGCCGGTCTTCACCAAGCGTTGCTGCAAGCTGGCCGGCGGCCAGTTCTCGATCTTCTTCGGCGGGAACAACCGTCGCCACAGATTCCCCAAGTTGTAGGCCGTTGATCCCGCCTGCTCCGTCCGAGATTCGTTCCCCGCCGTTCCTGTGGTCCTGATTTCTGGTTATGCCGTCAGTTCCGCCGTTCAGCTACGCCCCCGTTGGGATTGAGCCTGTCCGATCTTTCAATTCTTTTTCGGCCCGGAACCAATCCTCTTGGTCTGATCCGATGGGACAGCCTCGTTCCTGCCAAAGCTGGTATGCGAGTGTGGCGATGGCGTTTTCATTAACGGATTCCGGTGCGTTTCGTTGTGTGGAATCAGTCGGTTGGCTCGTGCCGCTCTTTTTTAGGTCGATTTGCCGTGCTCGACTTGCCATTATTGCGCTCCTCTTCGGCGTTTGTGCTTATTCTTTTCAAGTAGCACATCCGGCAAGTCATGGCGCACAGATTCGAGCGTGGCAACGGCCCGATTGTGATACCGGATACCTATGAAAGGCGAAGGCGCAGGTCCCGCACGACGTCCGAGACGCGGTCAAATGGCATACTTTGTTCGGGCACAACGGCGGTGTTGTGTGGATGGATAAGCAGGGGCGGCGGCGATGCGAATTTTGCACACCAATGGTGAAGCCCAAAAACCACAGGCGCCCATGGCAACTGAGCATTGACACCAGCAGCGGGTTAGCCGAGAGGGATGGCGGGCACCCACTTCACGAAAGCGCTGTCGAATGCAAGCGTGAAACGTTGTATTCTGACTGAGAGGAGTGGTCATGAAAGCGAAAAAAGCTCTCAAGCGACTAGCCAAGATTGAGGCGCTGATATCGGATGTGACGGAGCGGTATTCAAGTGCGCCCCACATGCGAGAAGTGCTTCAAGATGCGAAGGCTGCTGTCACTCGGGCGAAGGAGGCTGTCAGTTTGCAAGCATCCTCCGGGACGGCGGAGAATTCTAGGGTGAAGCATTCTAAGCCACCATCAAAGGCCAAGCCGGAACCCTCAAAACCCAAACGAAAACTCAGTGCGGCTGGTAGAAAAGCGATCATCGCCGCCACCAAACGGCGGTGGGCGCTGAAGAGGGCCGAAGCTGCGAAGACCGCACCGAAAAAGATGGCCCGAAAAAAGGCCGGCACAAAGAGTGTGGCAGTGAAGGCTTCCGCAAAGGCAAGGAAGAAGGGCGCGCCCGTCAAGAAGGCGGCGAAAAGCACCACCCCGGCGGCTGTACAAGGCACGACGGAAACTGTCGCTAAGTAGGTTCGACGCCGGAATTTTGCCGGATCGCAGCCCCGCCCGGAAAGTTCACCCAGGATCTTGAGAGCCCTCAAATGTGGTGCGGCAGCACGAAGCCCACAAGGGGTTCTTGGAATTCATCGGCATTTGTATGCGGGAGCTTGGATTGTTTCGTGATCGGAATTCGCCGCTGCCGGGTGATGTTGAAGCCATTCTACAGGGTGTGGGCGAACCTGTGAATCTTGCTCAAGGATGTCTGCCCAGTTCGGGTCATCGTCCTTGAAGTTGAGGAAGGTTCCGAGTGTGCCTTCGTACGTCCCCTTGGCAAGAGAGACTTCATCGCCCTTCAGAAATGTTGGCAGTTTCGTTGATTGGGGTGAGCCTTGGGCATCGAGGCGTAGCATGTCCTTCCGTCCTTTCTGGCAAGAGACATCAGGGACGAACGGTTCAGCGGACCAGAAAACAACTTGGCCGCACGGCTCGTGGTGGGAGATGCCGACTTTTAGTGCAGCACGTTCGGGGCCTACCACTTCTATTCATCCCCACATTTGGCACCGTTATTTTGAAATCCCGGGACGGGTAACTGCTTGCCTTCGACAATATTTGGTCACTTGACCCCGCGCGGTCAGAGCGAGCTTGGACTCGGTGCCGTCTCCAAGGCCGCTCCAGCGGATGCAGTGGCCGCCGTTTTTGCGGCGGGAGCCCTGGACGCTTGATCTGCGTCGATTTTGCCCCGCCGATTGGGGAGTTGACAGTTGAATGGCAACGAATCTGCGGTCTCTACTTTGTTTTCAAAAGGAGAAATTAAATGCTCGGCTTAGGACTGCTCGGAACCATTATTGTGATTGTGCTGGTTGTTTGGATCGTCCGCAGGGTGTGAAGGATTACGAATTGAGCTGAATATGTACCGTAGTGCACAAACCGATGCCCCTACGGCCGCTTTCCGCGTTTCGCGAAGTGCGGTATGGCTGGCCCTGTTCTTGTGCATTTCCCCGGTACCGTTCAGCCCTTAATCGCCCAGCGCACCATCTCCGCCAACTGCGGCGGTTTGCCTTGCATCAGGATGGCGACGCGGAAGATGCGGGAAGCAGCCCAGACGGTGCCGGCGGCGAAGGTCAGGATGCCCAGCAGTCCCACCCACGGTTGCCACGCCGGAACGCCGTTGGGCATGGCCTGGCGCAACAGCATCAGGATCGGCGTAAACGGTGGAACCAGCGACATCACCGTGGCCAGCATCCCGTTGGGCTCCCGCAGCACGGTCACCAGCATGAACATCGGAATGATGCAGGGCATCAGCAGGACGACGGCCAGGTTCTGCGCGTCCTGCGGCGTGCTGCAGCACGCTCCCAGCGCCGCGGCGAGGGCGCACAGCATCACCACTTCGGTCAACAGGTACACATAGAACCAGGGGATGATGGTGAGTGGCAACAGGCCTGCGACTCCCAGCGCGTTTACCGCGACCATGCCGGCAATCACATATAACAGGGAACTGGTCACCGAAACCCCAGCCGAACCCAGCACCTTGCCGGTCATGAGTTCGAACGGGCTGGCCGCGCCCAGCAGCGTCTCCACAATGCGCTGGCTCTTGTCCTGCGTGACGTTTTGCAGCATGGGCGCCGAGCCCACTATCACGATCATGGCGAGAATGAGGGCCACCGTCACGGGCACGAGGACTTCCAGTTCGCTGCGTTTGCGCGCTTCCCGCACTTCGCCCGTTTTTTCGTCGTGCTCCACCAGGCTGAGCCCATCGATCCGAACCGAAGCCGCCAGGCCCTTGTTGCGGTTGATGTCGATGCCGAGCTGCGCCAGGCGCGCCAGGCGTACGCCGTCGCCGACGGGGCCGTTGAGCCACATGCGCATCTCGTCAATGCCGCCGGCGTTGGTGTAATAAGAGACGCCCGTGTCGGGGTCGGTCTTTTTGCCTGTCCCCAAGTCGAAATCGGCGGCATCGTCGGCGGGTTTGGGCGAGCGCAGCGCGTCCTTCCCGATTTCGAGAAATGCCACCAGGCGCTTGCGGCGGACGCGGTCGGAGAGCGCGAGCAACTGATCCTGATGACCGGAGGCGGCGTCGGCGGCCGGAGCGATCACCTCGAAAACGTAGCGGGGCGCGATCTGCCGGTGCGTCTTCCTGTCGAAGATCTCCCGTTCGTTTTTCTCTCGCGCGGCGCTCACCAGGGCCTCGGCCACCACGCCCGTGTGGTCGACGATGGCAACGTGGCGGTCCTTCAAGTCCGGTTTACCCTTGAGAAACGCCATCCCGATGGATCCGCCGCCAAACAGGATGGGGGCGACCACCAGGCCGAAGACAAACGCCTTGGTGCGGACCGTCGCGATATAGTCGCGCTTGGCAATGGTGAAGACCTTATGCATTCGCATGGTTCGCCTCCTCGGCCGCAGTACCGGCAATGCGCATGAAGATATCGTGCAGGGAGGGCTTCATGAGGGAGAAACTGGTCACGCGAGCCTGCGCCACAAGGGCGCGCAGAACCTCCTGGGGGTCGGCGCCGCGCGTCAGCCGCAGTTCCTGCACCTGTCCCAGGTCGCGGATCTGCTCGACTCCAGGCAGATGCTGCACCGCCGCGAGGCCGCCGTTGGCTGTAACCCGTATGGTATCCTCGCCGTACTGATCCTGAATGGAGCTAAGGGTGCCGTCCAGCACCTTCCTGCCGCGGAAGATCATGAAGATGTAATCGCACAGGGTTTCCGCCAGATGCATGTCGTGGGTGCTGAGGATGACCGTAACACCGTGGCGGCGGAGATCCAGAATGGCGGCGCGGATGGCCCCCGCGCTCACTGGGTCGAGGCCGCTGAACGGTTCGTCCAGGATGAGAAGTTTCGGTTCGGGGATCACGGCGGCGATAAATTGAACCTTTTGGCTCATGCCTCTGCTGAGCGTTTCGACCTTATCGGAGGCGCGGCTTGCCAGGTCCAGTCTTTCCAGCCAGCTCGCCACTTCGGCTTTGACAGCGCGGCCGGACCGCAGCTCCCCGTAGAATTCCAGCAGTGCCTGGACGGTCATCTTCTGGTAAAGGCCGCGTTCTTCGGGAAGATATCCAATGAGGTCCGTGCTGGTTTCCGGCCGGCCATCTCCAAAGAGGCGGATCTCCCCGCGATCGGGATAGAAGATGTTCACGATCATGCGCATGGTAGTGGTTTTACCCGAGCCGTTCGGCCCGATAAACCCGTAGATCGAACCTTGGGGAACCGTGAGGGAGAGGTCGTCTACCGCAGTCACACTCCCGAAGGTCCTGGTTACGTGAGAGATCTGTACGGCGTCCATTCGCTGGAATGGTAACAGATCGAAGAATCGAACTCGGTCGCATGGCCAAGTTCGGGATGAGCCACGAAGCGGCCATTGAGCTTGCTTATCGCTGGAATTGGCACGCGAATGGCGCGGTCAACGGCTCCGCCGGCGCCACCAGAAGCCCAGGCGGGTCGGCATCCACATTTTCACTTTCGAGGCCTGCTCAAGCTTCACACGCATTACGGCCTGCCAGGGTGCTCACCCACCTTTCGTGGGCTTTATCGCCAGGCTCCGCCCTGGCCGGTTTCCCAGCTCGGACGCTCGCAAGCTACCAAGTTCAACCAACAACCTCCTTGGGTGGGTCCTTCCCCCATTGGTGATCCACGCCTTTGAGGCGCACTGAGAAAGGCGGGCTAATGTCAGTTTTCTTTCCCGACGGGGAAACGGGATGCGTTGGATGGCGATTTTCTAGTTCAGGGTATGGGTATAGAGAAACCGGAGGGCACACACCACCTGGATGAAGGTGGATAGCGACACCTGCTTGTCTCGGACCAGGAATAGTTGATAGAGGCGAATGTGCTCGGCGCCGAGTTGATCGGGTGGTTTGCCGAAGTGTTGAGCGAACATGGAGACGGCGTGCAGGTAAAGTCGAATGGTTGTTTTTGAGTAATGGGGGATCTGGAGATCCTCCAGCATGCGTTGTCGAAGTGCGGTCATAACGAAAGCTCCTTTCGTTCTTGACCACACCACCAAGAGCGGCCCGGCGGAAGGGGGGAGATCGAGCAGGCAACCTCAATGGTGCGGTAATTGACAGCGCCGTCAGTGCTGCCGTGGGCGCAATTCCGCCCCCAACACCCTGACTGCAAACTGGTGCAGGACGGACAGCAGACCCCGTGTGACGGCCTGCAACACCAGAGCGACGGGACTTGGCGGCCGGTAGTTGCTGGCGAACACATCCAGCTTCAGGAGGTAGCCGTCCTCCCGAGCCACCACTTGCTGCACTGTGCCCACGAAGCACTCATCGCCTCTTTGCACCTGAAGTTGGGCGTCCGCCCGAACCGGGCGCGAGGACACGATTTGGATCTTGGATCGCGAAAGGCTGACCACATGGCACGGGCTTTGACCTTCCTCGTCTCCCAGAGCCAAAACCGTGGCGCAGTTGCTCTCCTCGTGCTTGTTGCGGCTCGGCCGCCCGAGGGCCGCGGCGTGCGCCGACTCCTCGGAGACGAACAAGCGGCCGGAGCTCCGTGCGCGTACCCGCAGCACCACCATCAGCATTCCCACCAGTCCTTCTGAGCAGAGCAACCAAACCATGGGAGCAAAACCGTCCAACTGCTCTACTATGAACCCCGACCGAAGCAGAGGGCAAGAACTGAGCATACTATCGGGGTACTATCGAAAGGCAGTACGCGATTAACCGAAGTTAACAAAGCTATGTTAACCGATGTAAATCGGGCCGGCCGGGTCAACACCTGGCGAGCTTGCCCGCGTTGATCGCATGGCCCGCGGTGGGATTTGAAAGCTTGGCCGAGTACACCATCGAGTTGCGGTGATGATGGACTCGGTCCGCAGCGGGCAATTGTGGGAGAAGAGTGGATCATTTATTCCGCTTTGGGGGGCACTCATCGGATCAACCTGAAGCATACGCGCTGTCGCGCGCGGCGGTGGAACCATTCACTTTGGTTTAGAACCGAGCCTGTACGACAGTGGCCATACCCGCGGCGAGAAGCCAGGTTCCCACGAGGGCCAGGGTGATTCGCACCCAGAGCCTGGACTGAGCCGGAGCGGGTGCGGGGGCCTTCCGATGCATCGACAGGATCATCAGCCAGCCCCCCAGGATCGCCAGGCCGCCAGTTATGATCATTGCGGATCTTTCTCCCTTTCCTCTTCCATCTTCCAACGATTTTTCCCGAAGCTACCAGTTCTTCGTGTACTGTGGCAGTAACAGGACTAGCCTGGATTCCCACGGATCTACGGCATCCTAGCCAGCGGAGTTTATGATCCCGCCCCGCCTGCCCAGTTTCAGACAGGCGAATCCGCAAAACGTTATCGATTTGCCAACACTGTAAACT
>Ga0187874_10002409_pt1 | contig 14396 bp, 13 predicted proteins | sample June2016WEW_16_1_3_FD_132993 | JGI IMG/M metagenome (GOLD analysis project Ga0187874, IMG submission 132993) | Peatland microbial communities from SPRUCE experiment site at the Marcell Experimental Forest, Minnesota, USA - June2016WEW_16_150 | ecosystem: Environmental > Terrestrial > Soil >... | reverse complement strand
GCGTATACCGGGCCACCACCGGGGCATTCTACTTAAAGAACAGCAACGCAGCAGGAAATGCTGACATGTCCTTCATCTATGGCGATCCCAAAACTGATATTCCGCTTGTTGGGGACTGGACGGGTCAAACTAACAGTACCACCGGGGCACCCATAGATACCGTTGGAATATACCGGAAAACTACCGGGGCATTCTACTTAAAGAACAGCAACGCAGCAGGAAATGCTGACATGTCCTTCGTCTATGGCAATCCCTCAACTGACACTCCGCTTGTCGGAGACTGGATCTAACGAAAGAAAAATAGGATCTGTGAGGGATTTACCATATCATTTTTTTTTTATTATCGTTCTTTTAAGTGGTTCTTATTCTCATCATGGCCGGGCATCTTGCCGGGAAGAGGGGGCACGCCCAGTATGGGATATAGATACCGGCAGGCCGGTTTCGGCAACGTGATGATCTGGATTTTTATGCTGCTTTTCGGATTGATACCGATCCTGATCATATCAGCAAAGGCCTGAAACCTCTACAATGGCCCGCTGTGAGCGAATCTAAGGGAGGATAGTGGGAATATATATTCAGACCGAAAAGAACTTCTGTTTTCACTCTCACTTCCGGTCCGGACATGTATCGTATGAAGCGATATCGGGCATGTCGGGTATTTGTCGGGAATGGACCTGTTATCCCGTGCAGGATCCAATTTCCATGGTATCTCAATGGTATCTCCCTAATACAGCTACCTGCGGACACCAGCGGACACCTGGGAAAGTTTGCGGGCACTAGCGAGCGCGAGCGATTGCCTCACACTTGTTCCCGGCGATCCGATCGATCCGAGCCATTTTCCCGGTTTTTTTTCCAGTTAAATTTTGAATCCTGACTTATATCCTGTCTTTTTGTATTTCCCGTCCATTTCGTTTTATACGAGTAAAAGGAAAGGTAAAAATTGCAACATTTTCTAAGCTGAAAACTGGAAAATCCGGAACCGGGATCCGGATCGAAACCGGATCACCGGACCGGCCGGATCACAAAAAATATTCCCCAACACAACAAACAAGATAAAAGAACATCAAAAATTTTGAAAATAATACCGTCAAAAATACACACCAAGAATGGTGTAATATTCAAAAAAAGATCGAGTCGCGGGCTTGAAGATTCCGGAAAAAGACCGGCTCCGGATCATTATCCGGTCCCCCGATATCCATATCTTCATTATTTCCCGGTTGCAACACCGGTGAGTCACCCGTTTCCGGCAGGAAACCGGAAAGGAAGATACCATGCAGACTGCTGTATCATTGTTTTTTGCAATCTGGATGGTGTTCTATGCGTACTGGATCATCTCAGCGTGGAAGACCCGTTCGCCGGTAAAAAGGAAGCAGTCCCGGCTCTCGTATTTTCTGTACGGGATCATCTGGGTCGTTATCTGGATTTTCCTCATCAACTGGCTTTCGCCCGATCTCATGACGGAACGGATCGTACCTGACAGCATCGGGTATACCATCGCCGGCCTGCTCATCACCCTTGCCGGCCTCGCGTTTGCCATCTGGGCCCGGGTACACCTGGGAAAAAACTGGAGCGGGATGCCCACGATCCGCGAGGAGCACACGATCACCCGGACCGGGCCGTACCGGCTCGTGCGCCATCCCATCTATTCAGGAATCCTTCTCGGGCTTACCGGGACGGCGATTGGCATCGGGTATTTCATCGCCTTCTGCTGTGTCCTCCTCATCCTCGTCCTGTTCGTGATAAAGTTCCGGATGGAAGAAAAGTTCCTCGAAGAGGAGTTCGGCGAAGAGTACGCCCGGTACAAGAAAGAAGTGAAAGCACTCATCCCGTTTCTTATCTGATGCACACTACGGGTAATTGAGCCTGTATCGATAGTCAACCCGTTTTTCCCCGGTCAACAGCCTGCACCCCCAATCTGAAAAAAAGTTAATGTGCGACAGCAACCTGTGGTGATGCAATCAGGCAAGAATGGTCTATCACCGGCACGTTCCGGCTGTGGATATGCGAAACGATCTCATCCCCGAGGGTTAAGAGAGCGTCTCTGTGTGCATTTTTATCTTTATGAATATGGGCGGGAGTAATTTCAAGGGAATCGTACCGCTCCGTGAGGATTTCATCATTGAGGATGTCTCTGAAATACGTCCTGACGTGGAACATCAGCATGTGGAGATGCAGTAACTCTTCCTTTTTCATACTATCCCTTCCTCTAATGAGATACTGATGGGATACTGGGTATCTTGGGAACCGAACACAGGTTGCCGCACGAATTGATGCTGTACGACAGGAGGATGGCTTCATCGTCAAGGCCTTTTTCTCCGATGCCGATCCTGCTCAACTTGTCACGGATTATTCTGATCTTTTTTTCAGTAGTTTGCATAAGGGTGATCCCTCATTGGCGGGTGATACGATAAAGAGATGTATGCATTTTACGGGATTTTTATGCTCCGGGGAACAGAAATGAACCGTTCCGGGTCACTCCGGAAAAACGAAAACCGGTAAAAAAAGGGTGAGGTTTCCCCGCATCAGGGCCCCTCCGGGGCACGGCGGGAGCCATCACTCCTGCGAAGGGAAGGCATGAGTCCTCATCAGATCTAAACAACTTTCTCAGAAACTACTCACGATGTGATTTTACCATGACGCTCCGCTCACAAAAAACAGACTAAGTGAAAACGTGGGGTTGGTGAGATTTGAACTCACGATCGACGGGTCTCTCCGACATGCATCAGTGCTCCAACGGGTCATCATCCATATCTATGTCAGTAGACCCATTGTTCATCATCTGCGAGCACGAAAGAACGCAAAGACCGCTGGAGCCCGTCGCCATTCCGGGCTTGGCCACAACCCCGCCCGTCATGCAGCGTGAATATGCCACAGCTGACTGTACAAAATCGTGCTGACGAAATTTAATTGTTTTCCTTTACCGGTTGTTTTTCCTCGTGCACTGCACGCCGGCGGCCGGGACAACCTCCGATGTACCTGACATCCCGCCCTGTCACATACAAAAACTCACCTGAATTTCCAACTTTATAATCAGTAGTCATATATCCTGTGATTACTCCATATTTTACGATGGACAAGGGCAGTTATACGTGCGGGACCTCGGAATTCCCCCTTCTGGGAATGACGATGGGGGAGATGATCGATCACATCGCGGCGAAATACCCGGAGACCGAGGCGGTCGTTTCCGTCCACCAGAACATCCGCTGGACCTATCGGGAATTCCTCGAACGGATCGACATGGTTGCCCGTGGCCTCATGGGCATGGGTGTGGAGAAAGGCGACCGGGTGGGTATCTGGGCGATGAACCATGCCGAGTGGATCGTGATCCAGTTCGCTACCGCAAAGATCGGGGCAGTCATGGTGAACATCAACCCTGCCTACCGCACGTACGAGCTCGAGTATGTCCTCAAGCAGGCGGAGATCCAGACCCTTATTCTGCAGGGACGGTTCAAGACCTCAGATTACGTGGGAATGTTCTACGAGGCCTGCCCCGAAGCCTACGAACAGAAGCCCGGCCATATTTCCTCGGAGAAGTTCCCGTTCTTAAAGAACGTGATCTTCATGGGCGACATCCCGTATAACGGCATGTTTACGTGGGACGAATTTTTAAAAAAGGCAGAAGACATCGACACGGACGAGCTCGCAGAAAGGGGCGAAGCCCTCTCCTTTGACGACCCCATCAACATCCAGTACACGAGCGGTACGACGGGCTTCCCAAAGGGCGTCGTCCTCACTCACCACAGCGTGCTCAACAACGGCTATATCATCGGTTCGGGCATGGCCTTTACCGAAAAGGACCGGCTCTGCATCCCCGTCCCGTTCTATCACTGTTTCGGCATGGTTCTCTCCAACATGGCCTCTGCCACTCATGGTGCGACCATGGTCCTACCCTCCCCCACGTTCGATGCGGAAGAAGTCTTAAAGACTGTCGAGAAGGAACGCTGTACCGCGCTCAATGGTGTTCCCACGATGTTCATCGCCGAACTCTCGCTCCCGGATTTTGGAAAGTACAATCTTAAGTCCCTGCGGACCGGCATCATGGCCGGCTCGCCCTGCCCGATTGAAGTGATGAAACAGGTCAACACAAAGATGAACATGAGCGAGATCGTGATCGTGTACGGCCAGACCGAGACCTCTCCCGGCGTCACGATGACCACGACAAAAGACCCGGTCGAGCGCCGCGTCACCACCATCGGGAGGGCATTCCCCCATACCGAACTCAAGATCATCGACCCCAAGACCGGCAAGATCGTCCCGATGGGAGAGATTGGGGAGATATGCGCCCGCGGCTACTGCGTGATGAAGTGCTATTACAACAACCCGTCGGCCACCCATGCAACGCTCGACAAGGATCACTGGAACCACACCGGCGACCTCGCCACGATGGACGAGGAGGGCTACTTCAAGATCGTAGGACGGTTAAAAGACATGGTGATCCGGGGCGGTGAGAACATCTACCCCCGGGAGATCGAGGAGTACCTGCACCACCACGAGAAGATTGCGGATGTGTACGTGGTCGGCGTGCCGGACATCAAGTACGGCGAGGAGCTCTGTGCGTGGGTGAAGGTAAAGGCCGGCCAGACACTCACCGAGGACGAGGTAAAGGACTTCTGCAAAGGCAAGATCGCGCACTATAAGATCCCGCGGTATGTCATGTTCGTGGACGATTTCCCCATCAATATCTCCGGCAAGATCCAGAAGTACCTGATGCGGGAAGAGTCCATAAAGAAACTCGGGCTTGAGGCCGCAGAAAATATCAAGACCGCATAAGAGGACCAGGCGGGATTTTCCGGCCCGCATCCAAGTCAGCATTTTTCAGGTCAGGGCAAACAGATATGAATGAACGTGCGTTCACTCCGGAACTCTGAAAATCGTCAAGAAATAATGCGAGGCCTCCCCGCCTCAGGGCCCCTCCGGAGAACGGCGGGGCAGGAAGTTTTTGTGAGATAGTTTTTCATGGTGATTCTGGTTCCTGATCCGCCGCGGGGGCGCCCCTTCGGGGGCGGCGGCACTCATCGTACCAGGGTGGAAGATAACGATTCCCCGTTATGCCTGAACGATTTTCTGACTTTTTAGAGAACGAAGGATAACAGGGAAGTCAGGAAAATGCCTCCTGCATCCTGCTTCCCCTTCCGGTGGAGAGAGGGTTTTATCCCTCAATTATCTTCTGCCCGCCCCGCTTTCCCCGGGCAAGGGAGAAAAAGATCCCGACCAGACACATGACGGTAAAGAGAACAAACGCCCAGTGCAGGCTCTGCGTGAACTGCGGGTAATTCGCGGGCGTGATCTCCACCTGCCCGATTACGATGGCAAAGATCATCATCGAAATTCCCATGGAGAGCATCTGCCCCAGGAGCCGCATCGTCGAGTTGATACCTGAGGCCACACCATAATACCGCTTGTCCACGGCGCCCATGATGGCGTTGATGTTCGGGGACGAGAAGAGCCCAAAGCCGATGCCGAGAATGACGAGCACCACGATGATGTACCAGAGCGGGGTCGACTCATTGAGGAAGACGAAAAGAAAAAGACCGAACGCGGTCAGCCCCATCCCCAGCGACGAGAGGACCTGCGAGTCGTGCTTGTCAGACAGCCTGCCGGCAAACGGGGAGACGATCATCTGGAAGAACGGTGCTGCAATAAGGATAAAGCCGGCATATTCCGCCGAGAACCCCTTGGTGTACTGGAGGTCGAGGCTGAGCAGGAAGGCGACGGCGTAGGTGGCAGAATAGTTTATCAGCGCAGCAATATTCGAGAACGCGAAGATCCGGCTCTTGAAGAAGAGCTGCATGTTCAGGACCGGGAATGCCAGCCGCTGTTCAAACCAGACAAACACGCCGATTAAAACAACGCCGGCAACCACAAGGACGCCCCCGGTGACATCCGGAAGCACGGAGAAACCGACCATGAGCGAGACAAGTGCAATACTGTAGAGCAGCGAACCGGAGAGGTCGAATTTCTCACCGATGCACTCCGCCCACTCACCCCTGAGTTTCCAGATGATGAGGATCGCGGCGGTGATCGCGATGGGCACGTTGATATAGAAGATACTCCGCCAGCCGAAGAGATCGGTCAGGACGCCTCCGAAAAAAGGCCCCAGGGAGAGTCCGAGATACACGGAGGTAATGTAGATCCCCAGTGCCTTTCCCCGCTCTCCCGGGGGAAAAACTGCCGTCAGGATGGCAATCGCCGTGCCGAAGATCATGGCGGCGCCTATTCCCTGGATAACCCGTACGCCGATCATCTGCTGTTCGGTCGCGACCAGCGTCATCACAAACGATGCTGCACCAAAGATGCAGATCCCCCAGAGGAAGATCTTTTTCCTGCCGTAGATATCCGCGATCTTCCCGAACGGTACGAGGAACAGTGCTGATGCAAGGAGATACGCGGTCGCCACCCAGGAAAGGGCGATCGCGTCCATGTGGAACGCGGTGCCGATCGTGGGCAGGGCGATATTTACTGCCGAACCGTCAAACGGCGTGAGAAAGCCGGCCAGGATCGCGATCAGGAGGACGATGCGTTTTTCTGTCGCAGTTACCGGAAGAGCCGGTGTGCGGCAGATTGCAGGGACCTGACTCAGGTCGTCACTGGTGGCAGGGGTATCCGTTGGCATCGTTTAACACCCGGTGAAAGTGCCGGAGGCACACGTTATTATGATGGTATCAAGCGGTGATCCGGCAGGGTGACGGTACAGGAAATTTACCGCACACCGGCCGGGAGGGATCCGTTAGAGCACACCGAACCATGCGACATACGACATGACGACCATCACGACAACAAGCCCGATCAGGATCTTGTACCCGCACTTGTCGCAGATCCCAAGAAACGAGGGATGGCAGTCATGGCAGAATTCGGATTTGCAGATCCGGCAGGTCTTCTGATGGATATGGCCCGGATGGTTGTCGCAACACGTCATAACTCATCTGTTTTCAGTGAAATGGTAAAGATGTGTCGGATTGGGCTATATTTAGCGTCCCTGATGAGGTTACGTCCGGATCAAATCCCCGATAAGACGGACGACCCGGTCTTGTGCTTCATGGGTCGCGGCCTCATCAAATTCAACAGAGAGAGTGAGGATGTCCCCCTCGCAACACCCGGCCGGGAGCAGCGCGAGCGGCACATTCACCCGGAGATATTCGTTATCCGGTAAGACAAGGACGGCAAGCGTCTCACCAATACGATCGATGACGGCTTTCATCGGTAACGAACCCGTTCATACGGAGGGGAGCGCCCGTTTTACGAGGCTGGCGGCCGCGTGCGCTGCGTTTTTAAGAATATCGGTCTCGCCCGGGATCTCGCGCTCCAGCATCAGTATGCGGCCGTTGCAGATCGAGGTCTCCACGGCGGCCCCGCTACAGGAATAGACCAGATTGGAGGCGGCGTTGTAAAGCGGCGTGTTGCAGGGTATGCGGGTGGCGACAAGAATAATATCGGCAGGTGCGCCCGCAACAAGGGTCCCGGTACCAAGGCCCAGCGCCTTTGCCCCGTTCTTTGTCGCCATTTCCAGCGCTGCCGGTGCCGGGAGCATGGTCGGATCGTTCCAGAAGAACTTCTGGAGGAGCGCGGCGATCTTCATCTCTTCGAACATGTCGAGGTTGTTGTTCGATGCGCACCCATCTGTCCCAAGGCAGACGTTTGCCCCGGCCTTGACAAGCGGCGGGTAGGGCAGTGCCCGGTGGGTGGCTAGTTTCATGTTGCTAGCCGGGTTGTGCGAGACAGAGACACCCCGCTTCCCAAGGAGCACACATTCCGCGTCGTCCAGCCAGCACCCGTGCGCCGCGATGGTCCGGGGGGTCAGGATACCGCATTCATCCAGCAGGGCGGCCGGCCGTTTCCCGTGCTGCGAAATACAGTCGTTGACCTCTTTTTCGGTTTCGGAGATGTGGATGTGGATGGGAATATGCTGCTCCCGGGCAAACTCCGCGCACCATTTCAACCCTTCCGGCGAGACTGTATAGGGAGCGTGCGGACCGGCTGCAGCACGAATCCGCGGGTTGTTCATCCCTTTTATGTGGGCGGCAAACGCTTCCGTTGCCCGGCACTCATGCTCCCGTTTTTCTGCATCGCCAAGATCGATGAACCCGTAGCAGAGCACGGCGTGGATGCCGGCCTCGTCCACAGCTCTCGCGGCTGACTCCATCTGAAAGTACATGTCGTTAAAAGCTGTCGTGCCGGTCCGGATCATCTCAAGGCAGGCAAGTTTCGTACCCCAATAGACGTCATCGGCGGTCAGGTGGGCTTCGAGCGGCCAGATCTTCTGACTGAGCCAGTCCTGAAGAACCATGTCGTCCGCGTAGCCTCGCAGGAGTGTCATCGCTGCATGTGTATGCGTATTGGTGAGGCCCGGTAGTGCCAGTGCACCATCCCCGTCAATGATAAACTCCGCCTCACCCCGGTGCCGTTTGCGGATTTCAGGTCCGATGTCGGTAATGGTCTCCGCCGCGTCGATGAAAATGTCCACCGGCCGGGCATCGGTGACCACATTGGTGATGAGCACAGATTTTTTCTTTCCAAAGATATCGGTTGTATCCATCGTCGTCATTCCCATATTCCCCCGTTTTATCCCATCTGCCGGATGATCGATCCGACAATCTCTTCGGTCCGGTGCCGGAACGTCTTTGCGGTAGAGAGGATATGGTCGTAGGTGAGCACGTCCGTCCCAAGGCCGTTCGCGTAATTGTCAATCGTGCAGAGTGCGGCAAAGTCCATACCGAGTTCACAGGCAAGCGTTGCCTCCGAGGCGACCGTCATCCCCACGATATCGGCAACTTCTGAGAGTGCCGCTACTTCGGCCACCGTCTCGATCCTCGGACCCCGCGTCTGGACATAGACGCCCCCCAGCCGGGCTCCGGGCACGACCGTGGAGAGTTTCTCCGCAAGCGCCCGCGGGAGTTCCGGCCGGACATGTTCGATCTTGTGATCGTGGATGGACGGGATGTCTGTCATGCTGATGTAATCGGTCGGAATAAGGAGGGTACCGGGCGCAATCTCCTTTTTGAGCGAACCCGAGGAGCCGAACGCGACGATCCGGTCCACACCGGCGATTGCCATCGCCGCGAGGTTGGCCCGGAAATTGATCCGGTGCGGCGGCAGGCCGTGCTGGTGACGCATGAGGAACACTATTTCGCCGCAGAGGAGGTCGGCACTGCCAAAAGGTGTATCTACACTCTCCTTTTTTAAATCCGGCAGGGTTGAAAAGAGCAGGCTTGTCCCGCCGATAACACCGAGCATCAGGCACATCCCCCTGCATCTGTGCAGGAAGTCCTCCGGATGAATGAGAGCCGCTCCATGGATCTTCAAAACAAAGGTTGTGTGCCCCGGCACTAATACCTAGCGCAGGGGAATGCATTTTTACAACCATTAAACGTAAAAATATCCCGGCACCAATATCTTCCTATGGGCATGTTTGATACCGTCAGCGATGAGACAATAAAACGGGGTGAGTGTACGGATATCTATTTTATCCGCACCGAAGAGATCCTGCAAAAGGAACAGATCAACCCGCTCGTATCCATGGAAGTGACCGCCGCGGCGCTCCCGGACGCTTGGGGGATCGTCTGCGGTTTATCCGATGTGCTCGCGCTCCTTGAAGGCGTTCCGGTGACGGTCGATGCCATGCAGGAGGGGACGCTCTTTTACCCGGGCGAACCGGTCCTCCGTATCACCGGACGGTACCGGGACTTCTGCCGGTACGAGACCGCAATCCTTGGGTTCCTCTGCCATGCCTCCGGGATCGCGTCTGCGACTGCCCATATCATGTGCGAGGCAAAGGGCCGGCCGGTCTATTCCTTTGGTTCCCGCCGGCAGCACCCATCGATCGCCATGATGATCGAGCGGGCTGCGTGGATCGGAGGCGCGGACGGCGTCTCCAATACCTGCGCACCCCAGGGTATGCCGGTCGTCGGCACCATGCCGCACGCGATGGTAATGTGCTTTACCACGCCGGAAGATGCATGGCGGGCCTTTGATCGCGATGCCCCGGCCGATATCCCCCGGATCATGCTCTGCGACACGTACTGCGACGAGAAAACCGAGTCGCTCCATGCGGCCAAATGCGGTGCAACGTCAGTCCGGCTCGACACACCCCGCTCCCGGCGCGGAAACATGCGCTCGATCATAGAGGAGGTGCGATGGGAACTGGATTCGCATGGGTATTCCCGGGTGAAGATCTTCCTCTCGGGAGGAGTGACCCGGGAGGATGTGATCTTATACCGGGACTGCGTCGATGCGTTCGGGATCGGTGGGGCAATCGCAAATGCCCCCGTTGTCGACTTTGCCATGGACATCGTGGAGATCGATGGAGAGCCAAAGGCCAAACGGGGGAAACGGAGCGGGATAAAGCAGGTCTACGAACTCGTATGCGAAAAACACCGGACCCTGCCCGTGTGCCAGGTCCCTCCCGCAAACGCCGTTCCGCTGATCCGGCAGTATATCGTTGACGGTCATATCGTGCAGCAGTCGGACATGCAGGGGGCGCGAAAACGGGTGCTCGCATGGATACGCCGTTCCATGAAGACGGCCGGGGAGAAAAAGGAGCCGGCAAAAAAGAACGGGAAAAACGGCTCACAGAAAAAGCCACCCGCCGCCCTGCTCGAATGATGATCCCCTTCTCGGGAAAACAAGGTTCAGCCATCCAGCCAGTTTTAATATCCGCAAACATATCTGCATGCCAGCCACCTCAGGCGCAGTACCACCCAATTCTTTTAACCTATGCCGTGCAACAATGTTAGAGCGGGCCGGTAGATCAGTGGTAGATCGCTTCCTTGGCATGGAAGAGGCCGCGGGTTCAATTCCCGCCCGGTCCATGGTTCCACACCCTGTTTTTGCACATATTTTTATACTCACGGACTGACGGTATGTCCTGAGAGCATGCGTATCCGCGACCTGATCCTGCCCGAAGACCAGATCTTTTTTACCCTCTTTAAGGACATGGCTGAAAAGATCAAAGAAGCAGCGACGACCTTAAACGAGATCACCCACGAGCTTCCCGAAGGCACGGAAAAATCCCACAAGGTGCGCCAGCTCGAGCACCTCGGGGATGAAACGACCCGTCATATCTATGAGCACCTCAACGAGTCGCTGATCACGCCGCTTGAACCGGACGAGATCGCCCGTCTCGCCCCGGCCTTTGACGACGTACTGGACAAGCTCGACTGGGTGACCCACCAGATCGCAACCTACGAGCTCCCGCAGTCTAACGACGTTCTCAAGGAATATTCCTACCTGATCGTCATGACCGGCAATGAGATCGCCGATGCACTGGACGCCCTTGGGACATTGAACCATCCGAAAGACGTCAGCAGCCACGTGGTTGAGATCAGCCGGCTCTACAACCTGTCAGGAGAACTGCTCTCACGGGCAGTACTCGACCTCTTCAAGACCCAGGACCTGCTGTTGATCATCAAGCTCAAGGATATTTACGAGAGCATGGCAAAGGTGATGGAAAAATGCAACGATGTCGGGCACGCACTGGCTGATATCTCGATGAGCCATACATGACCGGCTACGATCCCGTCATCCTGTTCGGCATCGCGCTTGCGCTTGCACTGAATTTTTTCAACGGGCTTGCCGATGCCGCCCAGGGTGTCGCAACGGTTGTCGCAACACGGGCTCTCTCGCCGGCAAAATCCGTCTTTTTGACAGGGATCTGCAATATGGCAGGGCCCTTTATCTTTACGACTGCAGTCGCAGCGACGATCGGGACCGCTATCGTCCATCCCGATGCGTTGACCCCGCAGACCATCATTATTGCGATGCTTGCATCCACGACGCTGGTGTTCTGTGCAACAAGGCTGGGCCTCCCCCTTTCAAGCAGCCATGCGCTCATCGGCGGCCTTGTCGGGTCCAGTATCGCGGCGTTCGGGCTTGCTGCTGTCATCTACCCGGCCTGGAGCGTGATCGGGCAGATGTTTGGCTGGGGACTTCTCGGCGCAGTTCTCGGCGCCGTGACGGTAGGGTTCATTGTTGCCGCATTTCAAGGCGACATCCGGCTGGCTATCATCATCGGCGCCATCTGCGGGGCCGCCTTTGCGATTCCGATCCTGATGGTCCTTGGCGTGCTCAAGATTACCGGGCTGCTGGCCGTTGTCCTGTTTATTTTTATCTCGCCGGTCCTTGGCGCGGTCACCGCATTTCTCTTTGATGTGCTTATCTCGCACCTGTTCAAAAATTCGCGCCAGGACCGGATGAAGCGGATCTTTACGCCGCTCCAGATCGTTGCGTGCCTCTTCCAGGCCACCAGTCACGGTGCAAACGACGGTATGCACGCAGTGGGTGTGATTACCGCGCTCCTTGTCTCGGGCGGACTTCTTGCCACCTTTGCCGTACCGACATGGGTAATTTTGCTCTCCGCGATCGCTATCGGGCTTGGTACCTGTTTTGGCGGCTGGAAGGTGGTAGACAGGCTGGCAAAAGGCATTACGAAGATCCGGCCCTACCAGGGGTTCTGTGCTGGGACGGCCGGCAGTACAACCCTTGCTCTCGTTACTATGCAGGGCATCCCGGTTTCGTCCAACCACGTGATCAGCGGCGCGATTGTCGGCGTTGGCGTTACCCGGGGCAAAAATGCGGTCCAGTGGAGGGTCGTACGTGAGATGATGACTGCATGGGTTATCACCATCCCGCTTGCAGCAGCCTGCGCTTTTATCGGGTACCTCCTCTTTACAACGGTAGCGGTTATCCTTTAGTTCACCCTGCCCGGGCAACCAGATTTCGTTATATTTTTCAGGTTGCTGCGCTGATTACCAGTAGGTTTAGAGTATGGGGCTCCGGGAATTGCTGATACCGCAGGACAAGGTCTTCTTCGAGATGTTCGAACATCAGGCCGCAACGGTGCGGGAAGCGGCGTACCAGCTGGTGACGTTGAGTGAAGACTTCACCAATGTAAGAGAGAAACGGCATGCAATCGAACTGCTCGAGCATCAGGGTGACCAGATCACCCATGGGATCTACGAGCAGCTCAACCGCACCTTTATCACCCCGCTCGATCCGGAAGAGATCTCGCGGCTTGCGTCAACGCTTGATGATGTCCTGGACTATATCGACGGCTCAGCAGAGAAGATGTTCTATTACGGCATCGAGAACACCGATTCCCATATGGTGGAACTCTCAAAGCTGATCCATCTCTCCGCTGTTGAAATAGAAGGTGCGGTCAAGGGCATCCGTTCGATCAAGGATCCGCGGTACATCGAGGAACGCTGCATAGAGGTAAACCGGCTGGAGAACCTTGCCGATGATGTGCTCGCCCACGCGGTGACCGATCTCTTCAAGACCAACGACGCGATCTCGATCATCAAGCTCAAGGACATCTACGAGAATCTCGAAACAGCGACTGACTATTGTGAGGACGTGGCAAACGTACTCTCCGATATCGCCATCCGGCACTCGTGAGGCGATACTGTTGAAGCAGAGGTACAGGGAAGGTCTCCGATGATCGCGGCGCCGCTGATCCTTATCGTTACGATCATTGTCATAGCGCTCGTCTTCGATTTCACCAACGGGTTCCATGATTCGGCCAATTCGATCTCGACCGTGGTATCCACAAAGGTGCTCTCGCCACGGAACGCTGTGCTGTTCGCGGCTTTCTTCAATTTTCTTGCAGCATTCGGTTTCGGGGTGGCGGTAGCAGACACCATCAGCAATATCGTGGAACTCAATATCGTTACGACCACGATTATTCCCTATATCATCCTTGGTGCGCTGACCGGCGCCATCAGCTGGAACCTGATTACCTGGTTCTTTGGCCTTCCCACCTCGTCATCCCATGCACTTATCGGAGGTCTCACCGGCGCCGGCATCTCTGCGGCTGGCCTTGCTGCCATCAAATGGTCGACGGTCGGACAGGTCGCACTCTTTATGGTGCTCTCACCGCTAATCGGCCTTATCTGTGGTTTTCTCTTTATGGCTGCGATCCTCTGGCTCACCCGAAAATCCAACAAACCGAAGGCAGAAGTGCATTTCAGGCGGCTTCAGCTCTGCTCTGCGGCAGCCTACAGTTTCAGCCACGGGACAAACGATGCCCAGAAGACGATGGGGATCATTATCCCGCTCCTCTTTTCTCTCGGGTACTATAGTGCGACTGCAAATTCCAGTCACCTGCCGGTGCCTTTCTGGGTGATCATCATCTGTTACACGACGATTGCACTGGGAACGCTTACCGGTGGTTGGCGGATCGTCAGGACCATGGGATACAAGATCACCAAGCTCCGCCCGGTGAACGGATTTGCTGCGGAAACGGCCGGGGCTGCAACGATCCTCGGCGCATCTGCGGTCGGTATCCCGGTGAGCACAACTCATGTGATCTGCTCATCCATCATGGGTGTCGGTTCCACCATGGGTTCAAGCACGGTGAAGTGGGGGGTGGCACGAAGCATCGTGATCGCCTGGATCCTTACGAT
>Ga0187874_10002408_pt1 | contig 14399 bp, 30 predicted proteins | sample June2016WEW_16_1_3_FD_132993 | JGI IMG/M metagenome (GOLD analysis project Ga0187874, IMG submission 132993) | Peatland microbial communities from SPRUCE experiment site at the Marcell Experimental Forest, Minnesota, USA - June2016WEW_16_150 | ecosystem: Environmental > Terrestrial > Soil >... | reverse complement strand
TGCATCAGATGCATCAAATTTAAGTTTTGGGACGATTAATTCTTCTCTATTACCAGTTGTCACAACAATGACAACAAAAACAGGTAGCGGTGGTGGTGATTACAATACGAATGGATCTAGTTATACCGCAGTTGATGCCACCAATCTTGCCTACACAATATCTATACCTACTGGCTGGAAAATGCTTGTGACTGTTACTGGGGTTTTAGACACAAGCGGGGCTGGGGGTAACAATGCCTTTGCTGCAATTAATGATAGTGTAGTAGGTATGGTGGGGGCGCCAATACAAATATCTCCGGGGACGTTGGCTCTCACGGGAATTATTGTTGGGGATGGAGCTTCTCATACCATTGAACTTGTTTATAAAGCTGGAGCCGGAGCTCACTGTATTGTTAGAAACAGTGGCGGAATTATTCCAGTCATGTCATTTTTAATGACCCAATCAAATTAGAGAACAAATATTAAAATGAAGCATTACGATAGCTTAATAGTTAGTGACTTGCATTTAGGGTCTTCAATTAGCTTAGCCAATGATTTTTTGATTTTATTGAAAAATACCTCATTTTCAAGATTGATCTTATTGGGTGATATTTTTCAAGATTTGAATTTTTCTCGACTCACCAAAGAACATTGGAAAGTTATTTCTTATTTAAGAAAATTATCCAATCCAAAAAGAAATATAGAAATTGTTTGGATAGAAGGAAATCATGATATTGGTATAAGCCAAATCATAAAACATTTTATTGGTATTAAAGTTTATACAGAATATTCTTGGGATTGGAACGGCAAGAAATGTATTGCGTTACATGGCCACCAGTTTGATGATCTTTACGCGGATGGAATACCATGGGTGCATCATATTTTTGTGCCGATTTTTTTACAAATACAGAAGATAGATTGGTGTAAAAATTGGCTTCCAGGGTTGTTAGATAAATTTCATACTCATTGGCAAAGATTATCTAGTAAAGTTGAAGACCGTGCTTTCAAATATGCCGCCTCGAAAAATGCTTCTTTTATTTTTTGCGGTCATACCCACCAAATCGGGCATAAAGTGGTTGATGGGATTGAATATTGGAATTCTGGTCATTGGACCGGCACTAAAGGTACCTTTATTACGATATCAAATGACAAAATTGAATTAGATGAATTTTCTCCTTTGTTTTCAATAACATAAAAACTACTTGACTTTATCCCATAAAGAAGCTATACTTCAATTATGGAGGACTTATGACTGATCCAGAATTTGAAAAAATTTCCGGTCAAGTGATTAAACGTGCAAGAAATTACGGACCAAAAGTTGAAAAAGCCGCAAACGAAGCAGTGTCCCGAGCCAAAAAATTATTTCAATTGACCCCAGATGAAGTCGAAGCAAAATTTCGTAATCAAATTGAATTGGCAGAAAAAGAAGGATCAATATAACAATGAAAGTAGTCTTGATAAGTGATACACATTCAAATCACCTTGGTTTGAAATTACCCCAAGGAGATCTCTTGATTCACGCTGGTGATTTAACCGGACGCGGGTCCTTGAATGCCATTCAACAAGTAATTGCTTGGCTTGAATCAAAATTTGAAGAATATCCAATGGGTGTGGTCGTAATAGCAGGAAATCATGATTTAAGCCTGGATATTGATCATTCTGAATATTATATGCCGGCCCGTGGATATATGGAGCACGCTAAATTTCATTATCTAATGAATTCTGGAATTCAATTGGAAAATGGCATAAAGATTTGGGGGTCTCCTGCTACCCCAGCATTTTGTGGATGGGCATTTAATCGTGAGGGAAACGAAATTGAGAAGGATTGGAATTTAATTCCTGATGATACCAACATTCTTATTACTCATGGCCCAGCATTTGGTACCCTGGATAAATCTTATCCGCCATTAAGTGAAAGTTTGGGTTGCCCAAGATTGGTAAAACATTTGAAGCGTCTACATGATTTGAAACTGCATGTTTTCGGACATATCCATGGTGGATATGGAATCGAAAAAGAATTTCATTATTATGCCGTAAATGCGTCTGTTCTAAACGAGCAATATAAATTGGTGAATAACCCTATTGTAGTGGAGATATAATGGACAAATCTAGATATTATTTAACTTTGTTGCTGACTATGGTTGGGGTACAAGTATATGATTTTTTAATCCAAAAAATGTGTCTCAATGGTTTATCTTCTTTTTTATTGTCGTTTTGGTGCAAATTATAGCAAAAATTGAGCAATTTCGTGGTGAACGAGAACAAATTCGTTTTATTGGTTCAGTGAGTTCGATTGATTTCAAGAACAATGAAGATTCTGAAAAATACAATATGTTGGTAAAGAAATATTTTGGTTCAAATACAATACCACCGTCAGAGGAATCAGAAACAAAGTGAAAATTCTACGATATTCGTGGATAGAATTATCAATTGTAATAATATTTGTTTGGTTTTTCTATGTTTATCAAGATATTTTGCTGCGGTAAGTTCATGTCGATAAAAAGATGCATTGAAATTTGTGAATCAATTTCCGCTGAAGATTTAGAGGGTTTTTCTGATACTGATCAGCTTGATGAGTTATATGCCATTTCTCATAATACAAATACCCCATTGAAAACATTGGAGAAATTATCTGCCGATTCCTGGCATTACGGAATATTATATAATGTTGCCACTCATCAAAATGTTTCCATAGAATTATTGGATAAATTCAGTCATTTGGATTCACCATCTTTAATGTGCGCGGTGGCAGCGAATCATAAATCAACTACGGAAATTCTAAATACGGTATTTCAAAAATCACAAACCATAAATTTTATTGATTTGGTTTATTTGAATTTTCAACAAAGTTTGCTCCACAATCCAAATACTTCAGATGAAGTAAAGATGTTGATTATTTTGGAAAAGAATGGTTGACAACGAGTAAATAATAAGCTATTATAAAGACTACAATTTGATGAATATCAAACAGTCCAACCATTAACTGCAATGTATTTTTGGAGGATATGAAATGAATATTTAACCGAACCTAAATAATAGTAAAATAAATAATATTAAAATATATTAGATATTATATGAATATCAACCAGTACCAAAAATTTAATTATTATATGATAAATATCATCCAGTTTTGAAAGCTTTTCCAAAATGAAAATAACTTCGGCGACAATTCAAAATACGAGACCATACCAAGAAGATCGTTTTTTCATCCATAAATTCAAGGATGGAACGACTCTTCTTGGTGTCTTTGATGGTCATGGTGCTGAGCATACCTCAGATTACTTAATGCACCACGTTGTTGCTGTCTTTCGAAAAATTTCAAAAATTCGTATTCGGGCCACTCCAGAAGAAATCCTATTGAATGTGTTTGAAAAATTGCATAGTAATACCAAAAATGATTGGTGTGGATCAACAGCCAGTATCGTCTGGATTCATCCGAAGTTGAACAATATTTTTGTGGCTATCCTAGGCGATAGTCCAGTAATTCTTAATCTAAATGGTAATATTTGGAAATCACCTGAGCATAATGTTCGAACAAATTATCAAGAAAAAACTCACGCTGAAGAACGCGGTGGCTATGTTCGTAATGGATATCTTTTCGATTCAAGAATATATCAAGGCCCCGGACTTCAAATGTCAAGAGCTTTTGGCGATAAAGATTTAGATAGGGTTCTTAATAGAAATCCAGAAATTTTTTCATTGCCTCTTAATGAAGCAAAATGGATTTTATGCTGCACCGACGGCCTTTTAGATCCTGGGCACAATTTATCAGAACCTTCGCAAATAATTTCGTATCTTGATACAACCATCGAAAACGGCCTTGATATCACCGCAGATGATCTTGTACGATTTGGTGCAACCCTGGATGCCCACGATAATTCCACAGCAATCCTCATAATCCCTTAATTCTAAAATTTCTTTCTCTCCAGCTAAATACTTGTGTTATAATTCATATCTTAAACTCACATGAAAAATTCCGTTAAATGCCAGTTTTGTAATAAACCGCGCAGTGAAGTCCATAAAATGCTCGTTACCAACGAGCAATCAATTTGCGACGCTTGCGTTCAACAATTTCACGGACTATTAAATACCCCCACCGAAGAAAAACCCGCCAACAAAAATTCCTTCAATAATTTAGATTCAATCAAAATGAAAAGTTTTCTAGATCAATATGTGATCGGACAAGATTCAGCTAAAATGGCTCTTTGTGTGGGCGTTGTAAATCACTATAAACGAATGTTATATGAAAGTGAAACTGCACTGAGTAAAAGTAATTTATTGATCACTGGGCCTAGCGGAAGTGGCAAAAGTCTACTTATGTCTACCATCGCAAGATTCTTAGAAATACCATTTATTACGGTAGATGCCACATCTTTAACCGAAGCCGGATTTATTGGACAAAATGTCGACACCATTATTTCTCGTTTGGTGGCGGAAGCTAACGGAGATTTGGAAGCCGCCGAACACGGCATGGTCTTTATAGATGAAATTGATAAAATTGCCATGGGTAAAACTAGCGTAAGCACCAGAGAAAATCGAGTGTCTGGGGTTCAATCAGCACTATTAAAAATGATAGAGGGTTCAGTAATACCAATTTCCTATGCAGATCCCAAAAAATCTCATTTCCTTCGAGACGTTGAGGTAAAAACCCAAAATATATTATTTGTATGTGGTGGTGCTTTTGTTGGATTAGACGAAATTGTAAAAAATCGGTTGAAGAAAAAGAAAGGTCTTGGATTTACAAATGAAGCAATTACAATAACGAATATTGAAAATGAATATACCACAGAAGATTTTATAGAATTTGGTATGATACCAGAATTTATTGGGAGGTTCTCAGTAAAAACCTTCACCAAAGAATTATTGGAAAGCGAATTACAAACTGTAATGCGTGAAGCCAAAAACAATATGCTGGATGAGTATAAATTCTATTTCAACGTAGATAATATTGAAGTTGCATTCACTGAAGATTTTCTGGAGCATGTTGCTCATAAAGCCAAACATGATAAAACCGGAGTTCGAGGTTTAAGATCAATTTGTGAAGGTATTATGACACCACATCTTTATCTCATACCAGAATACAAAAAACGTAAGGTTGCCAAAATGACATTTAATCAAGATTGCGTAAAAGATAAGAAAAATCTTCCCCTCATTGAAGTTTATGCTGCAAAGAAAAGAAAAATAGCTTGACCTCCCTGTGAAATTCCACTACACTTAAGACTACACTATTCTAGAAAGGATTTAGTATGACTGAAACAATGACACAAACCACCACGAAGGTTGAAATTAATCAGGATCTTGAACTACCAAAGTTTTTCTCTGTCATTATGTTTAATGACGACGTAACCACTCACGAATTTGTTGTAGTGACTCTGGTGGAAGTATTTGGACTTGGCATTGAACCAGCCATGTCATTAACCAAAAGTATTCATGAGAACGGTTCTGGCATTGCTGCTTCTGGTATTACTGAAGAGTTGGCCACGCATCTATGCAATATTGTTCGTACTCGGGCCGTTCTGGAGAGTTTTCCGTTGGTGGTCGAAGTTCGTCCCGAATAAAGGAGAAGTATGACAACCAAATTACAGCCAACAGCCGTAAAAATTATTAAAAACAGAGTTAAAACTTATGATGACGTTACGCTCTTAAATGCTACCATTGGGTTGGCTGGCGGCGACGACTATGATGGCGAGTTCACTGCTGAGGGTTCTTATGAGTTTGAACAACATCGAAAAGAACTTGCAAAACGATTGAAGAAAATTGGCTTTCTTAAAAAAGGCATAAACAGTTCAGGAATGTTTGAATAATGCATATTACATCTTGGGGTGCATTTTGGATTGGCTTGATTATAGGTGTCATGATAGGATCATTGTTGGTTGGTTATTTTGTGGCATTTGATAAAATAGTTCTTGACATCTCGAAAAGTTTTCTGTTACAATATAGTCAAAAGGAGTAATATATCATGGCGTTTACACAATTAAGAACTACACAAAGAGTATTTTTACACAATTATCTTCGAGGAACAAATCGTTCTTTGACTGCACGAGAAGCAGAATCGAAGTTTGGAATTTTAAATTTGAGAGCCAGAGTCACGGAAATGCGTCAATCTGGTTTAGTGGTGAGAACACGAAAGACTGATTCTGGACTCACCCGTTATTTCGTTTCGGCTCGTGATGTTTGGGGATCAAAGGCAAGCTATACACGATAAAACCACAGTAATTTCTGTAAAAATCAACCGAAAAAGCAAGGATTTTCTATAATTCCTTGCTTTTCTATTGCTTGTAAGTTATTGATTATAAAAGAGATGTTTTCACTTGCTTTCTATGCCAAAGTGTTATATACTTGTTGAGTAAAGGGAATATATGAACGAAAAATTGATTGAACGGTTGAAGTTTTTGGCTAACCGAGATACTGTGGCAGATAAGCTACTCAGCGAAGATTCTATGATTGACGATTATGCTGGCGGAAACGTTGATGATGCTTTTTATGCCGGCGAAGAATCAGGTGAGACATCTTTGGCTCGAGATATTTTATCAGACCTTGGAATTGAATTTTAAAGGAAGGAGAGTAATATGATTCATCTGCTATCCATTATCGTTCTGGTAATTGTGATTGGGGTTATCGTAGGCGGGTTGATTGTCGACATATGTAATATGATTTAGGTTGACAAAATAGTCCAACCGTAGTATATTAAGAATAAGGAGAACAAAATGATCAATACAAACGGCACCGAAAACGTTGAAACCACATGCAAGGAAGCCACCAAACTCAAGGAAATCGGAACCCGTATTCATTGGCGGCCAGAAGGTAAAGTTAATCATCTGGATCCGGATAACGACGTCGCTGTGGTGATTGGTTAAACGAAAGGATAAAATGACTCGAAGAATTACTGATGAATCAAATACCGTTTGCACCATTTATCTTGTGCTGACTGCCTTGTTTTATGGAACCCTAGGGGCAACCTTGGCAGCGGATCGACGTTCTGGCTTTGCTCTTGTGGTTGCTATCTGTATTTTTCTTGGCACCGGTTTTCTATTGGCCTTCATTTTGAAGTTGGTGAATGCTGCACTTCACGCACCAGAAGAGGATTAAAAATGACAGATCTAATGTTTCCACGAGAGAAAGTTTGGGCGGCGGCCGCTGCTGCTCAACGAATGAATGGTGAATATATCAAGCGTGGTGCTTCTTCGAAATTGCTTTGGGAGAATTATCACGGCCCAGCCTCGAAACCTATTGTTCTCTAAAGAATTTGAAAGTGGTGGAAAAGTTCAACAAATACTTGAATGAATGCGCTTCAGAAGATATCAAGAACCGCGAAGGATATGTGGCAACTTTCCCTTCAAATGGGCTCAAAGTGAAAATCAAGTTCGAGACTTATTGCCAACTTCATAAAGTTTTGACTGGCTTGAACGCTCGGAGTATTTGGGAACTGATGCGAGATGGTCAGCAAGAAAAGTTGGATTCTTGGTTGGTGGATCCAAAGATGCCAGAAACTTTCAAGACTTGGCTGAATCAAGTTGTAATTGGCTTGTCGACGCAGCATGATGATTTAATCAACCAAGCTCACCATATTTTCGCAGGGCGTCCTGAATTGAGCATTATGATGCCATACAAAGAATCGCGCAAGATTATGGCTCAATATTTTATGAAGGATGAGCACAAGAAGTATTCGGCGTTCTTGTTCAAATTACTGGATGGCAAATCGATCGACGATTTAATCTGGAAAACGATTGAACCTGCTGCGGCAGCGACTTTCAAGGTGGAGGGAGAATAAAAATATTCACTAAATGAACCGAAAGAAATGGTTTCTTTTCTTATTGATATGTTTATTGCAGATTGGTGACCTTTTCAGCACTCTGCTTGCATGTCATTATGGTGCGTCCGAAGCCAATCCATTATTGAGAAGTTGGACGGAGATTATCATCACCAAAATATTGGTAGTAATAATATTTGGGGTATTATTGAAGCGAGCCAAAAAATTATGGTTGTTATGGTTTGCCTGTATTTTGTATTTCATTATTGTTTTATGGAATCTTTTTCTTTGTGGGGTTGGATGGATAAATCATGTGTAAAAATAGAAGCTACCTTGGCAGGATTTAGTTGATTTTGGTGAATAAATATTGTATACTCAAAAAGTAATATTTCGGGGGCGTCGACACGCGGCAGAGTTTTATACACTCTTCGACCCTAGATGTGGGTTTGCTCACCGGGATTGACACCCGGACCCGAAACCATTTTTTAGAAAGCGTGAGAAACATGAACGGACGATGGACTCGTGGATTTGAAATTGCAAAAGCCGCAGCAAAACATAGTAACGGTCGGACCACTTCCCATAGAATGGGTGCGGCCATGTTTTCTGGAAATATTACGCTTTCGATTGGATTTAACCAGTGGGGCCAGACTCATCCGAAAAGTCGAGAATTTTCTCGGAAAAACCCTCATGATAAGAATTTGCACGCAGAAATTTCGGCTCTTTTGAAGCGCCAGTATTACAATGACAAAGATTTGATTATGTATGTTCACCGTGAAAACATTGATGGAAAACCGGTGTGTTCGAAACCGTGTGAGAATTGTGCTTTTCTTATGAAAGAGGCGGGTGTTCGACGGGTAAGATTTTATGACAATGAAGGTAATCCTTCGGAAATGGTGTTGAGATGATTCATATTTTACTTTTAATTTCTATAATTTTCAATTTACTTTGCGCCCTTCTTTGGATGTGGGTAGGCAAACCATATCATTATGGTTGGATTATTGCTCATTTACTTTCGGCGTCGATGTGTTTGTGGGCATTATGAAAATTAAGTTCCCGCATCAGTGCTTACAGCAGTGTAATTGAATATTACGTTTGATGTGGGGGCGGTGTGAACATTAACAATAAATCCAGTCCAATTTCCACCGCTTCCAGACGTTGTAACCCAGTAGCCTCCTAAACTATTAGGATCAGAAGTAGGGGTCAACTGTACAATTGGTGCAGTAGAACCTATAAATGGATTTGTAAACGTGACTGCTACATTGGTAGATGGATTAGTAATTGTGGCTGTTCCGGTAGTATTGCCCCCCAAGTAAAGCGGCCCCATTACATTGTTATCAATAGCATTTTGCTCGTATATTGCCCATCGTTTAGTGGAACTTGCTGGTTTTTGGAGAGACACATATATACTGTAAGAATTAGTGATTGTTCCGTCAGTATCTCCGTTGGATGTAAGAAATAGATTGTATGCATTGTTTATGTGCGCCCCGTTATTATTTCCTATATCAAGAACACAGGTTGCAACCGTATCTAAAGAACCACCATTAAAGTTTTGCACCTGCCCTTGTATTCCGATCAGCCCATAATTGCTTCCGCTAATTGTGGCTGTGCCTACGTGGTAAGCGCCCGCAAACAATCCCGTGATTCCCTCAGGGAACACGGAAGGTAGTGAAATAGGGGTAAAATTTGCACTTGCGGTACATACTGCGCTTATTGAAGCTCCCAGTGTATAAGGATTAGAATTTGCAATAGATGGGTCAGTTTGGGTAATCATTGAAACCCCTTCTAAGCTGCCATTCTTCAGAAAAATAGTTCCGTCGTCCGAGGCTGGACCATAATTTCCTACATAATTGAAGTCTGCGGTAAATTGACTACTGGTCGCATTTTTTATCTTCACAATGACACCATTCAAGAAAGTTGCGGGAGACATGAATACAAATTCAACTCTATTCCCAGTAGATAAACTATTGGGCACTATCACCGTTAAAATGTTTGTTGAAATAGAAATATTGGTTATACCAGTAAGCCCGATAGGAGTGGTGGGATTGTCCGTTGTGACGAATCTGCAATAAGATTCTATTTGTTGAGTTAGTCCCAGAGTATTTGCGTCTAACTGTGTATCATTAGGCCCAAATAAAAGAAACCCCTCAGGACTTATTGAGGGGTTTGTATTTTCGTTAAGGATTGCCTCGGGTGTAAAATCCTGTAAATCTGCTATGGTTGCAATTTCAGTATTTCCTTGATATGGTGCTCCAGATTGAACGTTTCCGTTTCCAATAAACAATTCGAGCGAATCCACGCACCACCCAAATTCTCCTTGAGAAAGTAGTGGAAGATTCTGTTTTAATCCGGAACGAACTTGAATTTTAGAGTTTTGAGTAACCATTTTTATATTTTCCTTCTTGAAACTCTTGCATAATTTTACTTTCTATGTTATATTGTATTTATATGTTAGATAAGAATGACATTACGGTAAATGTTGGAGATTATGTAGAATGCCAATTTTACGAAAATTCAAATATTATGTGTTTCGGTAGAATTCTTGATGTTGCTGGTTTTCGCAGTGCAAGAGTTCTTTATGCTAGTGAAATACTACGTCCTAAAGAACATAGCTTCCCGCTTCAATGACTCCAATTTGAAATAATCAAATTGTTATCTCTATACGGGCACTTTGGGCAATTCCCGCCCTGACTTTTTATTGCATACATCTATAATTGAATCTTAGTTATCGAAGCAATTACATCTTTATTTATGCCTGTAAATATCGCTTACATCCCCGACCTAAAGGACGAGGTATTTCGCTCCTTCGGATAAAATTAACTGGGTGGGTTCTGATCACATTCGAAAATTATCCGATGAAGAAGCTATGATTTGGGTTTTAGAAAATGCGTGATAAAAACGGTGAATTGGTGCAAATCGGTGATATGGTGATTATTGATGGAATAGCTCCTATTGGAAAAATTACTGAGTTTGTATCTAAATATGCGCGAATTGAATTCACTTGCACGGCAATGACATTATTAAAAATGTCACATGAATTCAGTAAATTATCCATGGAAGAACATTTTCTGTATGTTCTAGAGCAGATTAGCTAAGTTGTTGAAAACAAAAGAGATATAGTTCTTGCATTTCCAACCACATTTTGCTATACTTATTGAGTGGAGGAGAATAGATGAAACGATACGAGTTCCCACGTAAATTTTTGTTTTCCGAGATCATTATGAATACGATTAATAGTAAGTGGGATGAAAATCAATATCGTCATATTGGACCACTTGGTGTGGAGGTTTTCTTGACGCCCGAGCAAGTTAAAATTATTACAGCGGCGGGAATTCCTTTGCGTGAACTTTAATTGAAAATTTTTCAAATTAGCTCTTGACCTATGTAAAGCGGTTTGCTATACTGAATACACTAATAAAGAACTTGGTTTTGACGATGGATCAAAATTTAAGATCAAACTAACCGACGACTGCAGAAGCGGCGTCATAAAAAAGGAGATTTACATATGAGTTCTAAACAGGATACACGAACTTTCACTCAGGCAGGAACTGCCGCTGATCCGGTAACCGGAACGGTTAAGGTCCGTTTTACCACAAGCGTTTCTCATGGCGAGCGCATGAAGAAGCTTGGGTACACGGATATTGCTTTGGTGGAACTACCAGAGCGCCTGACCAAGACTGATGCAATTGCTTATCTACTGGCAACCAAGCCAGCGGGAGTCAATTTGGATGTTTTGGCCGCCAAGGAAATTGCCATTGTCGAGCAGACTGTTCGTGCAAATGGTGAGGGCACTGGTAGGAAGCGTGGGCGACCGGCTCATGAAAAGACCGCGGAGGAAATTGACGCTGCGGCTGCCAAGGTTCTGGCGAAGGCCACGAAGAAGGCAGAACGTGAAACGGTCCGTGCGGCAAAGGCGCTTGAAGTTGCCACCCGCAAGGCAGCTCGTGAAACTGCTCGCCTGGCAAAGATCGCCACGGCGAAGACCAAGACCGAAACGATCGTTACCAAGGTCGTTAAGGCTGCCAAGAAGGCAAAGGCCACCAAGGCCACTGCTTCTGCAACCGAGTAAGTAAATTCTCTCCTGAGTTGTAAACACTGGCCCGGGTCCTCCGGGCCAGATATTCTATTTTCCATACAAATATCATAAAGGAGAAATATTCTGATAACCAAAAAATTATTTACTATTCAGGCTCACTTGGATATTGAACCAAATCGATATACCCTGGCCCAAATCATTATGAAACGCACCAAAGAACTAATCAATGGTGCTCCACCAAAGCCCGGACTTGATGTAGAATTTTTTCAACGTCATCGTGGTGATACGCCAAATCAAAGCCTTTGTAAAACGGCCTTGGAGGAATTTCGAACCGGCAAATTACATTGGACTGAACCAATCGCAAAGAAACCAGAATTACCTCCAATTGATATGCCTATTTTTGGCCCCACAACAATTTAAGGATAAATAAAGTTGTATTTCACAAAGGAGCAGAAAAGCATGAGAATTTTAGAACGTATCAAACCAATTTTATCTTTATTCCTTATTCCAGTAATTTGTGTCGCTACAATGATACCAACTATGGGGTGTGGGAAATCTTCAACCACACAAATCATCAATGATATCAATATTGTAATATCTGGAGTTTCAGCAGTTTTAACCACTGTGGATCCAGGCGCACCTTGGGTTGCAGATTTGAAGGCCGCATTTAATGCGTTGCAAACTGCTGAAGCTGGATGGAAGGCAGGCACTACCACTTCGGTTGAACTTGCCAATGCATTAAACACGTTGGCGGCTGTTTTAGCTGTAATTCCATTTACAGCGGCTTATTCGCCGTTGATTGATGTGGCAATTGCTGGCATTGAAATGTTATTACCTTTGCTGCCAATTTCAGCAGTATCAGCTAAAGTTAAACTATCCACCAATCCAACGGCCGCGCTAAGATTTAAGAATGCCGAGAAGATTCATATTCATGCAAGACCATATGAAAAGAACTCAGTAGATGCATTCAAGAGAGTTTGGAATAAAACAGTATCTGACAATCATCTTTCGGTGGCCTATAACCTATAATTGCTTTTTCAAACCAAAAAGCCGATATAATTTTATATCGGCTTTTTCAATCACAAAGGATAGTGTTTTATGCGACGGAAAAAGACCGAAACTGCAGAATTTATTATAGAAAAATCCGTGGATCGTTTTAACTGTGAAGTAAAATTAGGAGATTTGGTATTATATGCTACTCCAAATACGAATTTTAATTTTGGTAGAATCAATAAAATCAATGAATCTGGTAAAATCTATATAAAAGATATCATAACTTGTGGCCAATGCCAAAGATTATCCCACCAAATTATGTTTATACCAAACGAAAAAATGATGATTTTACTCACGGAAATCGGTTGACAACCACACCGTAATTTGCTATAATTTAAGAGTAAAGGAACTATATGAGAAGTAGAGCTGAGTTGGTAAATGAGATTAAAGAAACATTTGCAGAACGACCACCAGGTTACCAAACTTGGTCGCCAGCAGAGCGATTGTGGATTTTCGCCCAGACGCCAGAAGATCAAGCAACAATTCAAGGATTTGGTCTTGAAGCGCAAGAACTATTGAAAGAACATAATACAAGGCAATCCTGGATTCGAGAATTGACTGATGAAGAGCGTTGGCAGCGAGAAGCAGAAGTTCAAGAATTACTTGGAGTTCACGGACCAAACGAATCAACCCGTTTGAAAACTCGAAAAGAATTGACTGATGAAGCCATGGAAGAATATGGTTTGGTTGGGTGGCGAAAACATGCATTCTGTATTGGCGCCGCTCTTGCTATTTGTTTTGGATGGCATCATAATAGAGAGTAGGGGATATGGCCTCGAAAATTAAGAAGAATGAAAAATTCGATGTTGGAGATACCGTTAGAGCCGCGGCCCGTGAGTTGATTGGTCAGCCCAAATCTACTCAGGCCATTACTCCGAAGATTCGACGTGATCCAAAATATAAAGATAATCTTATGAATCCAACGGACGAAGAGTAATATATGACGAATCATGTTTTTACATTGAATTGCTCTCATCCACAAATCATTAGTTTCGAAGGATATGTATATCCAGAAAAGAAACTTTATGAATCATTTCATAATACTTCTTGTTCAGAGTGTTCAAGATATTATTGGCACCCAGAAAAGAATCAAAAATATGTAGTTCAATATTTTGATCCGACTTTGGTATTGAAGACGATGAATTCAATTTATTCATTATTGATTCATCCAAAACTTATCAACTCCTCTTATGATCCAATTATGGTGGAATTGCGAAATCAAGGTTTCGTTGCTGTTGAAATTGATACCGATTCTTGGTTGAATAAAATTATTTTTGAAAATCCAAACGGATATCGTGCCGTATATACGAAAAGAGATAGACTTCTTACTGGAACTCTATATTTGATTGTGCCAAATAATTATGATTTGGCGCCATTGAAGAACGCAAATAAAATTCTTCGAGAATCTCATAAGAAGATAACGCCACCAAAACCCACTTCGTTCCTGGATACTGCCGAACAAACCGTAGTAGTTGGCGATTGGATTGGTTTTTGTAATGGTGCGAAGGAACTGTCAATCGGGGAAGTAATTCGAATTAATCCTAAAACGGTATCAGTTAGAAAATTCAAAGCGAAGAAAACTAT
>Ga0187874_10002406_pt1 | contig 14404 bp, 10 predicted proteins | sample June2016WEW_16_1_3_FD_132993 | JGI IMG/M metagenome (GOLD analysis project Ga0187874, IMG submission 132993) | Peatland microbial communities from SPRUCE experiment site at the Marcell Experimental Forest, Minnesota, USA - June2016WEW_16_150 | ecosystem: Environmental > Terrestrial > Soil >... | reverse complement strand
AGGTAATACAGCACTATCGCAAGGGGGGATGCCCGAGCGGCGGGGGCGGAGCCCCCGAGAGCGGATTCCTCATGTTTTTGAATCTTTTAACTTCAATTGATCGAGTATTGGATTTTCCCATTATCTTTTTGGAGGCTGATGTTTTACAATTACCTAATTTTTTTTAAATAGCGTCTAGTCCCATTCTAGCGACTAAAACTGTCGTAATTGTTGAATCATACTTGCTCACTCAGACGACGCTCCGGGGGACTTCGCCTTTGGTTCGTTTCCGCCGCTGTGGCGACCCCAAATTGCGATAGAACGGATCCAATGAACAGATACTGAATTCACGTTTGGTCCCGGGAAGGTATCAGAACCAGTCAACTGCCCACAATGGTCGGCAAAGTCATGTACGATAGGGGTACTCTTTTCAAATACCGTAAATCCCGGATTGATGCAGATTTTGGAACAGATGAAGAGATTTATCCACTATGCTGCTCTAGGTTGCATGCTCTGATATGGAATTAATAAAATTGTATCAGGGAACGGAATTGATAATATAATGACTGACAATCCAAAAGCAATGGCCAAAAAAGGCATCAACGATGGCCGCATAACTGCGCATCACGTATCAGACGACATAAAAACCTGTGACCACAAGCTCGTTTCCGGTGATTCAAAGGCTTATCCCCAGGACAGGAACAGCGACGTTACCACGTCAATCTACAAGGAGAATCTTACCTGCCCACAGTGCGGAAAATCAACCATTCATGCAGAATTCCCTGATCATTATGAAGCCTGGATTAAATGTTCATCGTGCGGTTTTTTTATGGGGATGAGTAAGGATGAGTGGCACAGTATGGAGAACAGCCCCAATCTCAATGAAAAAATTAAAAAAATGGCGAGAAAACTGAAAATTTTATCCTGAATTATTCCCGGATTTACGATATTCAGGAATTGCCCGGCGCCGGGCTTTGTTAACCTGGCGTAGGGTGAAAATAGTGTCTGTTTAATCTTCAAGAAAAATAGTCAAAATGAGTGATTAAAGCATTTAAATCGATTTTTTAATCTGACATTTTTTATCTCATGATAAGTCAACAGAACCGAATTTTTTTATGAGACCCAAAATTGGTCATCTTCTGCCAGAGCATCAGAAACGATATGGGGGATAATAAGGAAACAATCACTTTGTTCCCTGTTTATCCAGCTGCTCCTCCATCTCGACCACGTTCCGGGTAATTTTCATCACTGAGTCCGGGTTGAGGGATATAGAATCAATCCCCTCTCTGACAAGGAACTCGGCGAACTCCGGGTAATCGCTCGGTGCCTGCCCGCAGAGCCCGGAATGACGTCCGTTCCGCCGTGCGCCCTGTATCGCCATGGATACGAATTTCATCACACCGGGATCTCGTTCGTCGAAATCATGGGCAACCACCATGGAGTCACGGTCGACCCCAAGCGTGAGCTGGGTAAGGTCGTTCGACCCAATCGAGAATCCGTCGAACAACCGGCTGAATTCATCGATAAGGAGGATGTTGTTCGGGATCTCGCACATCACATAGATCTGAAGCCCGTTCTCCCCTCGCGTAAGCCCATTCTTCGCCATCTCGGCCAGTACTTTTTCACCCTCGTCAACACGCCGGCAGAACGGTATCATTATGATCAGGTTCGTAAGCCCCATATCCTCCCGGACCCGTTTCATCGCACGGCATTCAAGTGCGAAACCCTCGCGGTATCTTTCGTCGTAGTACCGGGACGCGCCACGAAAACCGAGCATCGGATTTGACTCAGTAGGCTCAAAATAGCTCCCCCCGAGCAGGTTCGCGTATTCGTTAGTCTTGAAGTCGCTCATCCTGACGACGACCGGCTTCGGGTAAAAAGCCGCAGTGATCGTCCCGATGCCCTCTGACAATCTTTCGACGAAATACTCTTCCGGGTTATCATACCCGTACGTGAGTGCCCTGATCTGCGCCTTCACACTCTCGTCGGCGACTTTATCCGGGTGGACAAGAGCCATCGGGTGGATTTTGATATAATTACTGATGACAAACTCCATCCTTGCAAGACCGATGCCATCATTCGGGATCATCGAGAAGGAAAATGCCTCGTCCGGTTCTCCGAGGTTCATCATGATCTCTGTTTTCGGGCGCCTGAGGTCCTTTAAGGAAATTTTTTCGATGTGGAACGGTAGGATACCTTCGTACACGACTCCCTCATCTCCCTCAGAGCAGTTGATCGTTACTTCCTGCCCAGTCCTGATCGACTCCGTGGCATTGTTGGTCCCGACCACGGCTGGCACGCCGAGCTCCCGACTGACAATTGCCGCATGGCAGGTCCGGCCTCCCCGGTTGGTAACGATTGCAGCCGCGGTTTTCATAACCGGTTCCCAGTCAGGGTTGGTGGTATCTGATACCAGGATCTCCCCGGGCAGGAACTCGTGAAGCCGGCTCACATCGGCAATCACCCGTGCCCTGCCTGACGCTATCTTTTCGCCAACGCTCTTTCCCTTAGCAAGCACCGGCCCCCGTTGTTCAAGATAGTAGGTGAGGAGGACATCCTTCGCGTCCTGGGAGTGGACCGTCTCGGGCCGTGCCTGCACGATGAACAATTCCCCAGTTATCCCGTCCTTTGCCCATTCGATATCCATCGGGACAGGCTGATTCGCTTTCCGCGAGTAGTGATCTTCAATCATGATGGCGTACCGGGCCAGTACGAGGATTTCGTCATCCGTGATACAGAATCGCCGGCTGTCCGATTCAGGGGCTTCGACATTTCTCGTCAGTTCCTTGGAGGTTCCCTGTCCGTAGATCATCTTGATCTTCTTATCGCCACGGTTTTTCCTGACAATAGCCCGGTGTCCGGTTCGTGCGGTCGGCTTGAAGACGTAGAACTCGTCGGGGTTGACCGCGCCCTGCACGATGTTCTCGCCAAGGCCATACGAGCCGGTGATAAAGACGACATCCCGGAACCCGGTCTCGGTATCGAGAGTGAAGATGACTCCGCTTGAAGCCAGGTCGGAGCGGACCATCTTCATGACTCCGATAGAGAGGGCGACCTTGAAATGATCAAACTTCTCGTCTATCCGGTAGGATATTGCCCGGTCGGTGAACAGGGATGCAAAACATTTGCTGCAGGCCTCCCTGAGTGCAGGATATCCCCGTATATTCAGGTAGGTCTCCTGCTGGCCGGCAAAAGAAGCGGTGGGGAGGTCTTCGGCTGTTGCAGAACTCCTGACCGCAACATCGGTATCAGGGCCGTATTCCTCACAGAGTTTGTCATAGGCCGCGCTGATCTCGTTCCAGATGTCGTCAGGTATGCCGGCGCCAAGGATCAGGTCCCGTACCTTTTTCCCCCGTCCTTCCAGGTTGGCAAGGCTGGTCTTATCGAGATCGGCCAGGGTCTCCCTGATCCCGTCGAGAACACCACCCGTTTTCACAACCTGCCAGTACGCATCGGCAGTGATGGCAAACCCGTTGGGAATTTTCACACCAACCTTTGTGAGGTCCTGGTACATCTCGCCAAGCGAGGCGTTCTTGCCCCCGACGCTCGCGACATCTTCGTTCCTGATCTCCGCAAACCAGCGGATGTATTTTGCAGTGCTCATACCCGGGTCTCCATCTGTACAGGTATCTGGCCTGCAGATACCAGCGCATCTTTGCCATGCATCATACTGCCATTCAACTCTTTTACGGCTGCATTTTTCAGGGCGGCCCCGGCGTTGTGTTCAGGATCCGGCTTTATGAGCCGTGGCGCTGTTTTCTTCCGGGGCTCAATGACGTCGAAAATGGCGGGTGTTTTATCTCTTTCTGATTCCGGCATTGTACCACCATGGGAGCATAGGGTGCCGGGCGCTATTTATTACCTGTGGTAAAGGAAGGGAGGGATATGTTCAGGAAAGCCCGTATTCGCGGGTCATTGGTTGTACCTGATTTCTGACGGGCGGGGCGTGGGCATGTCTCCGCAGGAATGCGGTTTTATGATCCGCCCCTGCCATTCCCATGGTGTTATTAACCCGGACATCTTCAGTGAATCATAAGGAAATTTGCCATCGAAAGGTCTACAGAATCAGGAAAGTACAAGTGCCGGGCAGAATGAGGAGGTGTTGTCAATGACAGGAGATTCGGTCCCTCCGGATACGACACCGTCACCGTCGGTAACCGTTGCGGGATCCATGAAGGGATTGACCGGTGCAGAGGTAACTGACCTGCGGAACCGTTACGGCTTCAATGATCTCCCCGAAGAAAAGAGAAACCCGCTGCTCAAGTTCCTGTCCTATTTCTGGGGCCCGATCCCTTGGATGATCGAGGCAGCCGCAATCCTTTCGGCTGCGATTTCGCACTGGGACGATTTTGTCATCATCATCGTTCTGCTCCTGACCAATGCGGTTGTCGGGTTTTTCCAGGAGCGAAAAGCGGAAAATGCCATCGAACTCTTAAAAAAACAGCTCGCGCCCAATGCCCGCGTCCTCCGGGACGGGTCCTGGCAGGAGATCCCGGCCCGCGAACTCGTGCCCGGGGATATCGTTCATATCCGGCTCGGAGATATAGTCCCGGCAGATGCTGTCCTTGGTAAGGGGAACTATCTCCTTCTCGATGAATCTGCACTGACCGGTGAATCCCTCCCGGTCGAGAAAAAAACCGGCGATACAGTCTACTCCGGATCCATTGCCCGCCAGGGCGAGATGGATGCAAGGGTCACCACCACCGGGGGAAACACCTTTTTTGGAAAGACTGCCCGGCTGGTCCAGGCAAAACCCCCGCGAAGCCATTTTCAGGCTGCCGTAGAGCGGATCGGGAACTATCTCATTATCCTCGCTGTCGTGCTGGTCAGCATAATCATCATCGTTTCAATCATACGATCTGAATCCTTCCTTGAGACCCTTCAGTTCGCCCTCATTCTTGTGGTAGCGGCAATTCCTGTAGCACTTCCCGCAGTTCTCACGGTGACCCTTGCAGTCGGGGCCGTAGCTCTTGCAAAAAAAGAGGCGATTGTCAGCCGGCTTTCTGCCATCGAAGAGATGGCCGGGATGGATATCCTCTGCTCCGATAAGACCGGGACAATCACGCAAAATTCCATCAGTATCGGCGAGATCAGGACGTTTCCCGGGATTTCGGAACAGGAAGTTATCACCGCAGCGGCCCTGGCCTCAAAAAAAGAGAGCAATGATCCCATCGACATGGCGGTCTTCTCACGGTACGATCAGCTCACGCCGCTCCCGGATACTACCGGTATCGAGACCCTGGATTTTGTCCCCTTCGATCCGGTTGCCAAATTCTCAAAGGCTACGGTCCGGGAACGATCGGGCAGATCGTTTGACGTTGCAAAGGGCGCCCCCCAGGCAATCGCGTCCCTTATCGGGGCGGATGGGATCCTCTCCCCGACGCTGGATTCATGGGTCGTAGGGTTTGCACAGAAAGGATTCCGTGCTCTCGGGGTAGCCTGGACCGACAGCGCCGGAGCATGGCAGTACCTTGGCCTGATCGGGCTGTTCGATCCGCCCCGTGAAGATTCTGCGGCAACGATAACCCAGGCAAAAAAACTTGGCGTGGACGTGAAAATGGTGACCGGGGATCACATCGCCATTGCACATGAGATTGCCGGGCAGGTGGGCCTCGGCCAGAACATCCTTCCCCGGACTGCACTGGTTGCCGGTGACGGGGACGAGTCCCGGAAACAGCTGGAGTCTGCCGACGGATTTGCCCAGGTTCTTCCTGAAGACAAGTTCCGGATCGTGAAAATCCTCCAGGGAGGCGACCATATTGTCGGGATGACCGGTGACGGCGTGAATGATGCGCCGGCACTCCGGGAGGCAGATGCCGGCATTGCGGTCGCCGGAGCGACCGATGCGGCAAAGTCTGCCGCAGATATCGTCCTGACAAGACCCGGGCTCTCGGTCATCATCGATGCAATTGAGAGGAGCCGGGAGATATTCCGGCGAATGGAGAATTATGCGGTCTACCGGATCGCCGAGACGGTCAGGGTCCTGATTTTTTTAACACTCTGTATCGTGCTTCTGGATTTTTACCCGGTTACTGCACTCATGCTGGTCGTGCTCGCAATCCTGAACGACCTCCCCATCATGATGATCGCCTTTGATAATGCACCGGTCGCAGGAAAGCCCGTGCGCTGGCAGATGAACCGCATCCTGACCCTTGCAACGATCCTCGGGATCCTGGGGGTTGTCTCAAGTTTTATCCTCCTCTGGGTAGCTAGGGAATATTTCCATCTTGATGCCGGCGTCATACAGACGCTCATCTTCCTCAAACTGGCAGTCGCCGGCCACATGACGATTTACCTTGCCCGGACCGGCCAGCAGCATTTCTGGGAGCGCCCGTTCCCCTCGCTTGCTCTGTTTGGTACCGCAGAACTTACGCAGGTGGGCGCGACTCTCATCGCGATCTATGGTGTTTTCATCATGACGCCTATCGGGTGGTCGCTTGCACTTATTGTCTGGGGATATGCACTGGTGTCTTTCCTCGTAAACGACCAGATCAAGGTGTGGTTATTCAGGAAGATCCACCCCTATTCATGATCTGTTTTTAGTCGATGTGTTTACGCTGATTGTTACGACAGGGTGCCTGTTCGATTCCACGTGTGTTTTCCCCAATGTTATGACAACCTTGTGGGGTCTATTCGAATGCGTACAAATTTTTTCAACGACAAATAACCGGAACCAGAAATAACCTTTTGGATGTTTCTGGAATAATTAAATATAAGTGCCTCCTTAATACCCTCTAAAGGTAATGACAATGCCACCAGTCGTCTTTGATGCGGGTATATTTCTCTATGAAATTATCAAAATAGCGGTTGCATGTATTGCTGTTGTTCTGGCAATAAAGTGGAAGAAGACTGAATTCCTCGCGGGCCTGCTGTTTCTTTTATTGTACACGATTCTCGATGCAATGAATATCTTCTTCTCCACCATCCTCCAGAAGTCATATATTGACGCTTCACAATTCGGGTTCATCCTGCTTGCGCTTATCTCATTTATCCTCGGAATGTGGAAATCCGTGAAAACAAAACCGGTATCCGGCTAAGCTTGCTCCCTTTTGGGCGACACCCGGATCAAAAGAGCCACCATATACGGGTGTACTAGTGTCACCCGGCTCTAGGCCGGACTTCTTTTTAGAGAACGGGTTTCGGAAGAGTATCCCCGCTCGAATAATATCCCTATAATCAATGCCCTGATAAAAGAACCCTATCCCATGAAAATTCCCAGGCCCTTAATAAGAACACTGAAATAGGATCGGGAGAAAAAGTAAAAATCGCGGAATACATGAGATTTTCCCTCCCTTTTGGTATCACACCGACAAAACGAGTCCTCATTATCGCGATAGTGGTTGGTGTTATTGCCGGTACCGGCTCCCTTCTTTTCTATGAGGGACTCAAATGGGGAATCGCCTTTTTCATGGGGTATCTCCTGCAGTATGCCTATCCCCAGGAAGGCCAGAGCGTCGCCACCATCAGCCAGTGGTCGGAGCCCCATTCGCTCATCCTCCTGATCCCCATCATGGTATTCGGAAGTCTCCTGACCGGGATCCTCGTCACCCGACTGGCACCCGAGGCAGAAGGTCATGGCACGGATGAGGCGATCAAGGCATTCCATGGCGATGGCAGGATACGGAAAAGAGTCCCGGTCTTAAAAGCCGTCACGGCAATCCTTACCATCTCGACCGGGGGAAGTGCGGGGAGGGAAGGACCTGCTGCCCAAATCTCGGCGGGTTTCGGATCCGTTGTGGCGGACATGCTCGGCCTGTCCCCCCGCGAGAGGAGGATTGCCCTCACGACCGGGATCGGGGCAGGGATCGGAACCATTTTCAAGGCCCCCCTTGGCGGGGCAGTGCTTGCCGCAGAAATCCTCTATCAGCGGGACTTTGAATCCGATGCCATTATCCCGGCATTCCTCGCATCGGTAATCGGCTATGCGATCTTCGGGTTCTTCGAAGGGTATGCGCCCATCTTTTTGCTTGGCCCGCTCTCGTGGACGGTCTGGCAGATCCCCCTCTTCATCCTGCTCGGCGTCCTGTGTGCGGCATTCGGGCTTCTCTATATCTTTCTCTTTTACGGGAGCCGTGACCTCTTTGCCGGTGTGTTTCGGCGGTACAACCTCCCGCTGTATTTAAAACCGGTCTCAGGTGCCCTCCTTCTCGGAATTCTGGTCATTGCACTCGCACTCATATCCCCTGAGGCTGAAATGCTCGGTCTTGCCGGGATGGGAACCGGTTACGGTTTTGACCAGCTCATGATCTATTCCATGCTCCCGCTCGCCGTGGTCCTGCTGCTGCCGTTTGTCAAGATCCTTGCCACCTCTCTCACCCTTGGTTCAGGAGGGAGCGGGGGTGTGTTTGCTCCGGGGCTCACCATCGGAGCAGCTGTCGGTGCGGCGCTCGGCATCATCCTTCACCTGTTTTTCCCGGTGTACATTCCGCTGGAAACGATCCCGGTGTTTGTTGTTGTCGGCATGATCTCTCTCTTCGGAGCCGTGGCTAATGCACCCATTGCCGTGCTGATCATGGTAGTCGAGATGGTAGGGAGCATCACGATCCTGATTCCGGCCATGGCCGCCGTTGCCGTTTCCCACCTGTTGACCGGGGAAAAGACCATCTACCGGGCCCAGGTGCCGACCAAGGCGCAGTCCGGGGTGCACCGGGGGGAATATAACCGTGAAACGCTCGAAGGATTGTTTGTCCGGAACTCAATGACCCCGGGCGATGCAGTCATCACGCTCTCCCCGCTGGACGAGCCGGGAAAGGTTGTCGATCTCATGGCAACAACCGGCCATACCGGTTTTCCCGTAATCGAAAACGACCGCCTTGTCGGGATTGTCACCAACCGTGATGTGAGCCTTACCTGCCTGCCGGGCGGGGAGTGCGCGACCATCCGCGAGGCCATGATGACGGCACCGGTTGTCATCCATCCTGACGACACCCTTGAGAATGCACTCGCTATCATGGTCGGCCACGACTTCGATCATCTTCCGGTGGTCAGGGAGGATGCGCCGGGCACTCTGGTCGGGTTCCTCACCAGGACCGATATCCTGAGATCCTATGCCCGGGCAAGCCACAGGGTGACCTGCGAGCCACAGGAAAAAGGAGCCGGTACCTGAACTTTCTGCCCGGGCCGCTGTTTTCCCGGTACCACCGGAAAGGCTTCGCGGTGCTGATCATAGGGAGGGGTGACCCCTTGAAAGATCCCCTGTTTCAGGTATTATTTTCCCCGCACCACCGCCATACCTAGTAAACTTTAATTATCTTACGACCCAAATCAAGACAGATGGTTAACGGAATTGTTTTGCCCATAAAAAAAGTGTTTTCCCTCGTAGATTCCAAAATTACCGTTGAGATCAAGGATGAGGGGCGCAAACTGCAGGGCCGGCTTGTCGCGGTGGATGAATACTTAAATATCCACATGGACGAGACGATCGAGTTTGTCAATAACGAGCGCGGGCGAAGTCTCGGCACGGTCGTTATACGTGGCAATAATATTCTTACCATTGCCCCGGTTCTCTGAACCAAAAAGAGGACGTACTAGCGATGCCTGAACCTGAAGATGAAGCATTCACCCTGATCCAGTCACGACCTGAGGGTATCCTCCAGAGCGAGCTCTGGAAGGAGCTGGGCATGGACAGCCGGAAATGTTCGAGGATCGTAAAGAAACTCGAAGAGAGCGGGCTCATCGATCGAGTTGAATACAAGAAAGAAGGGATCAAGACCTATCTCATCCGGGCGAAGAGGCAGCCGGTTCATCCCGAAGACCTGCTTGCCGGCGACGAACTTATCCCATGCATCGCGTGCGATCTGGAATGCATCGTGGATGAGTGCCACCCCCTGATGGACTGGATGTACCAGCTTGCAATTGTCGGAAACCGGTGATCGGTTTCCCCTTCCCCCCGGCAGGGTACATTATTAAAAACGTTTTTCCCTCTTATGACCCGTCTCCGGTTGCCGCTCATCTGTGAATGCCTGCTCTTTTTTGTCCCGCTCAATATCTATGGTATCGGCAACCACCTTACCACCGGCGTGCAGTGGGCCCTCTTCCGGTACCAGCAGAGCATATTCGGAAACAGCCTGATCCTCATACACAGGGATCTCATGTATGTGCAGGACGGTATACTGCAGGGCTCAAGCGCCTGTTCAACCCTCATCTGGCTGCCTGGGGTGCTTCTCCTTGTCGCTGCCTTGATTTTGCTTGTTTTTGCGGCCGCACAAGCACAATGTCCGGCTGGTAAAACCCGCAGGTCTGTGCACCGTTGCCTGTGCTGTGCTCTTTTTGGCCGCGATGCTGATCCAGTACGGACCTACTCTCAAAAGCGACCACGGCTTTTCCCTTCCTGGAGGAGTCGCGCTCATCCTTGTCACCGGAATATGGTTTATGCACGGGGAATTTGATGCCGGTCAAAATAACTTCGGAGACGATGAAGAAGGTACGGGAGACTATAACCGGGACTGTATCCGATGAAGCAGCAGGATGACCCCGGACCTGCGTGTGCACTCAACGGGGATAGAATGACCATTCCGGCTACAAACTGGGCGATATCTGCAATTTCCCCTGCATCCAGTCAACTATTTATTGCAAAATATCCAGATCATAGATATACACCGCAGGCGAACAGCCCACGCCCCGGGAGTTTCTGATGATATCTGTTCTGTTTGTGGATGACAACACTGATTTCCTCGCGCAGTTCCGCCCGTTTTTAGAGAAGACCGGGGAAGTGCGGCTTGACGTAGTTTCGTCCACCAAACAGGCAATCGAGAAGCTCAAGAGCCGGGCCTTTGATGTTATCGTCTGCTATGAGGAAGTATCGCCGGTGAACGGGATCGAGTTTGTCTCCGATATGGATGGCATCGGGTTCCTGCGCTACCTGCGCTCCGTGGGAAACCCCACACCGGTTATCATCTTCCACCGGCGGGGTGAGAGCCGCGTTGCCTTTGAGGAGGTCAGTAACGGCACCGAGATCATCCTTCCCAGGACTACCGATCTGCGCTCACCGGCGGCAGACCTGGTTACGCTGATCAAGCAGACAGCATTGCGTAAAAAATCGGAGCGCGACATCAAACTGCAGAACGATCAGCTGACCGCGATCCTTTCGGCGACGCCGCTCGGGATATTCCAGATGCGCAACGCTACGCTCGAGTGGATAAACCACCCGCTTGCGGCGCTTCTCGGCACATCAGAGTCTGCCATTGTGGGAAAGCCGGTACGTTCGCTCTTTAAGACCGAGGAGGAGTTAGGGCAGGTCTGCCGGGATCTCCAGATCCACCGGGATGCTCTCGGCAACGGTTGCGCGGAATGCGAACTCGTGAGGGCCGGTGGGGGAATTATTGCCTGCACCCTGCAGGCCCGGCTCCTCGACCCGCTCGATGCAAAAAAAGGCGGCACGGTAGTTGTGACCGATATCTCCGACAAGAAGAAGATGCGGGATGCCCTTAAGGAGAGCGAGGCGAAGTACCGGGAGATGATGCAGAACGCCCAGAGCATCATCATACGGATGGATATGCAGGGCGTCATCACCTATGTCAATTCCTACGCCGCGGCATTCTTCGATTTTTCCGGGAGCGACCTTGTCGGGAAGAACGTCGTCGGAACGATCGTGCCGGAGAAGAACCGGGGCGGCCACGATCTCTCGATGATGGCAAACGATCTGGGGTTCAACGCTGAGGGGTACGCGATCAATGTGAGTGAGAACATCCGCCGGAATGGGGATGTTGTCTGGATCGCATGGATCAACAAGGCAATCCGCGACCAGCAGGGTCACATTGTTGAAGTTCTCTGTATCGGCCATGATATCACCGACCGGAAACAGACCGGTGCGGTGCGGATCAGCACCGATACGTGGAAAGATCAGGTCGTCGCCGATACCGATGTGCGGGAAGAAGTCTTTGATTCTGTCTTCCATATCTGTACCGAGATCTCGATCGAGGGCCGGGAAGGCAAAGCGGTCGGTACGACCTTTCTCATCGGCGATACCAGGAATGTGCTTGCCAAGTCCCGGCAGATCATGCTCAACGCATTCGAGGGTCATGTCCCCGAGATGCGCATGGTAACGAACCCGGACCTCAGGGAAAACATCAAGGAGTTCGCCCAGCTTGACGGAGCATTCGTAATCTCGGGCGACGGGTTTATCGAGGCTTCGGGCCGGTACATCACGGTAGACTCAAGCAAGGTGACACTCCCCAAGGGGATGGGCACCCGGCACAACTCGGTTGCGGCGATCACCAGCGTGACCCGGGCCGTGGGCATTGTCGTGTCCCAGAGCGGCGGGGGGATCACGATCTTCAAGAACGGGCAGATCTTAAAGAAGATCACGCTGTGAGGGCGGTTTTTGAAAAAAAAGATTTCCCACCATCTGCGATTCTCCCCCCTCCTCGCTAGCGCTCGGAGTCGCTCGGGCGCCTCGTCGGGCCCTCGCTGGACAAGTGCCTTGATAAAAATCCGGATCCAAGTAAGTGTGTAGCGCAAAACCCGACGAGGCGTTTTGCGCGTCGGGCATCGCTCCACATCATGCCCGGAAAATATCGCAAAGAGATTTCGTACTCTGGCATCTTCGAAATTTTGGCGCCGCCGGATGCATTCGAATGTCTCTCGCCTGGTACAGGGACTTCCTGCCGGTCGTGGAAGGCATCACAATGGTGGTACAGGGGCATCAGCCCCCTATCCACCCGATCTAAGCTACACTAATCCGGGCCCTTATTGAGCCCGGATTCACCCTCCCGGGATCCAACGGAGCCCGTATCGGGCTCCTTTTCAAAACAAGCCCAAATCAGCATTATTTTAACAATTGGACGAATTAAAACGTTCGTATAAACGCAATTTGCAGCCCGATCCGATGCCAAACAGGTGTTTGCATAATCCCGAAAAAAGAGGCTGCCGGCAGGCCGCTATGGGCCGTTTACGGGCATTATATGGAGCCCAATTTAGGCGTATTTTGGTAAATAGCTAGTTATACGTGCCCGGATATACTTCCACTGGAATCGGACGGTTTTACGGGCTTATTTGGGATCCCTTAAGGGAAGAAGAGTATTTTTCACTGCATGAACATTACTAATCCGCCGCGGGGGCGCCCCGTCGGGGGCGGCGGCTCTCCTCTCTCGTGGGGGTGTGGGGGCGACAGCCCCCACGATATCCCCATTATACAATCATGAGCCTACTGCCCGGTCAAAAGTTTTCTGGAAAAGCCCGGGTCAAGAGCTGACAATTCCGGAAAAAGATCAATCAGGCAGCGGAACATTTTGAAAAAAGATCGATCACGCAACTGAGGATTCCGAAAAAAATTCGACTCAGCTGCTGATCATTTTGAAAAAGGGGTAGAGAGTTCCCCGGTCTTCGCAAGAACCGGTCTATTAGGAATTATACGACCGGAACGGCACATACTGGTCCAGGATCTTGACCGCATCACCCTGAGGTGTGATCGCCCAGACCTCGGCCCGGTCCTGGTACCCGGTTGTGCCGGGAAGCGTGACGGTCTGACCTATATTCAGTGGCTGAATCATCTCCCCGGTTTCAACAATACCGTCCGAGCGGGTGACCCTGATTTCGAGCCGGGAAATAAGGTTCATGCCCATCCCGCCCCGGAACGTTATAACTATCTGAGGGTTGATGGCCTGTCCGTTACTGGAAACCTGGACATTCACATTCCAGTACCCGGGCAGGGTTCCGGTGGGCCCCGGTGTGACTGAGTCTACCGGCATGGACGCCTGGATCGTAGTCGGGACCGGGGTTGGAGAGGACATCACGGGCAGTACAGGTGCCATCTGTGTGCAGCCTGCGACAGCAAGCAGCAGCACCATCAGGAGTGCGGGGCCGGGGATCCCTCGTAAAATCATACGTGAACATTGTACCGGCCGGTATTTATGATGATATGATGGCCGGAGTTGGATGGTCTCTTCGCCTTTTCTCTCCCCATCCTACGGTACACGCGGATCCTTCCGGCACCCGGGGGGACTTTCCGCGTTCCGGCATGTGTACCGGCAGATGTTTCCCACGGCACGGAATGCGTCCTCAAGGTCCGGGAAGTTTGGGATCTTTGCCTCCCGCAGGATCCGCTGCGGTGTCTTCATGGAATCCCCGCCGATCATGCAGCCCACGATCATCTTTTTTGCATGCTTGGAGAAACGGATCAGTTCGTTTGCGACCCCGATGGGATTTGCTATCGCCGTCGGCACAGTGATCACAAACGCGATGTCCCAGAGATCCTGGTGGCGGATCATCACATCGAAGGTCTTTGCGTACTGTTCGGGGTGGGAATCACCGACCATGTCGATCGGGTTCTCGCGGCTCCAGTTTACCGGAAGTACCGCGTCCAGTTCCCGGATGAGCGCATCCGGGAATTCCACCAGTTCAATCCCAAAGCGTTCGGCGTAGTCAGAGGAGAGTACCGCAAAACCGCCGGCGTTTGAGATCACGACGGCACGGGTGCCTGCAGGGT
>Ga0187874_10002400_pt1 | contig 14428 bp, 12 predicted proteins | sample June2016WEW_16_1_3_FD_132993 | JGI IMG/M metagenome (GOLD analysis project Ga0187874, IMG submission 132993) | Peatland microbial communities from SPRUCE experiment site at the Marcell Experimental Forest, Minnesota, USA - June2016WEW_16_150 | ecosystem: Environmental > Terrestrial > Soil >... | reverse complement strand
GGCCGTGGTTATCCCCGACACGATCAATGGTCTGCCCGTCACTAGTATTCAGTATTTTGCATTCTCTGGTAGTAGCATCACCAGCGTCATAATCCCCAACAGCGTCACCAACATTGGGGACCATGCGTTCGAGTACTGCACCAGCCTGTCCAACGTTACAATCCCCGACAGCGTCACCACAATCGGGAATGACGCGTTCTATCAGTGCAGCAGCCTGACCAGCGTTACGATACCCGATAGCGTTATCAGTATCGGGGATGGGGCATTCGCCAGTTGCCCCTACCTGATCAGCATCACAGTGGATGCGCTAAATTTTTCCTATAGCAGCGTAAATGGCGTCTTGTTCAACAAAAGCCAAACCACTCTGGTCCAATGGCCGGGGGGAAAAGGCGGAAGTTACACAGTCCCTGACATGGTAACCAGCATCGAGAACTTTGCGTTCGAGAACTGCACCGTCCTGACCAACGTCACTATAGGGAACAACGTCACCAGCATCGGAGACTATGCATTCTCCTCCTGCAGCAAAATGACTAATATCACGATAGGGAATAGCGTCATCAGCATCGGAAACGGTGCGTTCGAGGACTGTTTCTTGCTGACCAGCGTTACAATTCCAAACTGTGTCGCCACTATTGGGTCAAGTGCATTCGCTGATTGCGGCCTGAACAACGTCAGCATAGGCAACGCCGTTACCAACATCGGGTCCGCTGCGTTCAGTTTTTGCTGGTATTTGACCAACGTCACGATCCCCAACAGTGTTACCAGTGTTGGAGACGGTCCGTTTGCGAGCTGCATGAGTCTAACAGCGATAGCGGTAGATGCGCTAAACTCTTCCTATTGCAGCGTAGGTGGAGTCTTATTCAGCAAGAGCCAAACCACACTGATTCAATGTCCAGGGGGCAAGGCCGGAGGCTACACTATTCCAAACAGCGTCACCAATATTGGGAGTGCCGCGTTCTACGGCTGCAAACTGAAGAACGTCATAGTACCTGACAGCGTTACAACCATTGCAGACAACGCTTTCTATAACTGTGTCGGTCTGACCAACGTCACCATCGGTAACGGCGTCACCACAATCGGGAATGACGCGTTCTACCAGTGCAGCAGTCTGGCCAACGTCAAGATCCCCGATAATGTCACCAGCTTCGGAAGCGCCACGTTTTATAACTGCACAAGCCTGACCAATGTCACCATCGGCAGCAGCGTTACCAACATCGGAGACTTTGCGTTCAATTCCTGTAGTAGCCTGATCAGTATTACAATACCAAACAGCGTCACCAGCATCGGGTACGCTGTGTTTATATACTGTACCCACTTGACCAGTGTCACGATTGGCAACAGTGTCACCAACATCGGAAGCGATGCGTTTTATGACTGCAGCAGTCTGGTCAGCGTCACGATCCCGGACAATGTCACCAGTATCGGTGACTCTGCATTCTCCTTTTGCGCCAAAATGTCCAATGTCACCATAGGCAGCAGTGTCGTTAGCATCGGAAATTCTGCGTTCAAGTACTGCACCAACCTGTCCAACGTTACAATCCCCGACAGCGTCACCAGCGTCGAGGACTATGCGTTCGAATACTGCACTCATCTGACCAATGTCACGATCGGCAATAGTGTCGCCAGCATCGGAAATTATACTTTCGTGTCCTGCACTAACCTCGCCAGCCTTACAATCCCCAGCAGTGTCATCAACATCGGCGACTATGCGATCTCTGATTGTACCAGCCTGAGAGGAGTCTATTTTCAGGGTAACACTCCCAACATTGGTGCGTCTGTGTTTTCTGGCAACACCAATACGACCGTCTATTATCTCCCCGGAACGACGGGCTGGAACCCGGAGGTGCAGCGGAGCGGCGCCAGCTTTGGCGTGCGGACCAACTGCTTTGGCTTCAATATCACCGGGTCGAACCACCTGTCCATCGTGGTGCTAGCCAGCACGAACTTGGCCCAAGGCGCCTGGTCCCCTGTGAGCACCAACACCATCGCTGGCGGTTTGTCGTATTTCAGCGATCCGCAGTGGACGAATTATCCGAGCCGTTTCTATCGGCTCTGGGGACTGATGTTCGCTGGTCTACCGGCCGTGCTGTGGAATCCGCAGGTGCAAACCGGCGGTGACAGCTTTGGCGTCAGGACAAACCGGTTCGGCTTCAACATCACCGGGACGGCCAACATCCCCATCGTGGTGATAGCCTGCACGAATCTGGCGGGTCCGGTGTGGGTGCCGCTGCAAAGCTGCACTCTCACCAACGGTTCAGTCTATTTCAGCGATCCGCAGTGGACGAATTATCCCGGTCGTTTCTACCGCATCCGCTCGCCGTGAGACGGTGTTGCTGGGTTGGAGGTGTTGAATGTGGAGTGCGGCGACGCGTCGCCGCTTTAAACGCGCGGACATGTCCGCGCACTCCAAAATGACGCAGATAAGGAATCTGTGCAATCGGCGAAATCTGCGGATTCAGGGCCTTACGCCGCTACGCCGCAAAATAAATATCTTCGTTCCATTGTCCCTTTGTTGTTAAATTTCCCGCCACATGAAGTGGACGCAGACATTGATTCCAACCCTCCGCGAACCGCCCGCCGAGGCGGATATTTTGTCGCACAAACTGCTGTTGCGTGCCGGCCTTATCCGCAAGCTGGCGGGTGGCGTTTACACTTTTTTGCCGCTCGGTTTGCGCGCGTTGCGCAAGGTCGAGCAAATCGTCCGCGAGGAAATGGACCGCGCCGGTGCGCTCGAAATGCTCATGCCTGCTCTCCAACCGCCGGAAATCTGGCAGCAAAGCGGTCGTTACGAAACCGCGCGCGACGTGCTGTTCAAGGTCAAGGACAGCGCCAACCGCGAATGGGTCTTAAGCCCGACGGCCGAGGAAGTCATCACGGGCGTGGCGGCGAGCGAGATCAATTCCTACCGGCAGTTGCCGCGGAATTTTTACCAGATCAGCGTGAAGTTCCGGGACGAAATCCGTCCGCGGTTCGGGCTGATGCGCGCCCGCGAATTCATCATGAAGGACGCCTACAGTTTCGATGTGAGCGACGAGGCGTCTCAAGCGACGTACCAGAAGATGTATGACGCCTATGCGCGCATTTTTGAGCGGTGCGGGCTGAAAACGTTTCCCGTTGAGGCCGACACCGGGGTCATCGGCGGAAAATTCTCGCACGAATTCATGGTGCCGGCGGAAACCGGCGAGAACGAGGTGGTTTATTGCGAAGGCTGCGGGTATGCGGCGAACATCGAGAAAGCCGCGAGTGCTGTCGGCGCGGCGCCGACAGCGGCACGCGAGGCGCGTGCGCTCCCCGAAAAATTTGCAACGCCGGGCGTGGTGACCATTGAAGCGCTGACAAAGCCGCCGTTCAATGTTCCGGCAGAAAAGCAAATCAAGACGCTGGTTTATATTGCCGACAGCAAGCCGGTCATCGTTTTGATCCGTGGCGATGACCAGTTGAATGAGGCCAAATTTGCCGGGAAAATCGGCACAACGGTTTTCCGTCCGGCGACCCCGGAAGAAATTTTTGATTTGTTGGGCGCGCATCCGGGAAGCCTGGGGGCGGTAAAAACAACGCTTCAACGTAGCGCGGGCGTCTCGCCTGCAACCTCGGAAAGCAGGCCAGAGGCCTGCGCTACTTTACAAATTATTGCCGATGAACGTCTGCGCGGCGCAAATGACATGACCACCGGCGCGAACGAAGACGGTTTTCATTTCCGCAATGTCTCCATCGAGCGCGACATCAAGGTGACGCAGTGGTTTGATTTGCGGACGGTGACCGCCGGCGAGCCGTGCAAAAATTGCGGCAAGCCGCTGAAAATCCGCCGCGCCATCGAGGTGGGCCACGTGTTCAAGCTCGGCACAAAATACAGCGAGAAATTCAACGCGTTGTTCCTGGACGAGGCGGGCATTCGCAAACCCGCCGTCATGGGCTGCTATGGCATCGGCATCACCCGCACGTTGCAGGCGGTCATCGAGCAGGGCAACGACAAGGACGGCATCATCTGGCCGCTGAGTGTCGCACCGTACCAGGTTTGCATCACGCCGCTGAACGTGGATCCGAACAGTGAAGCGATGAAGCTGGCGGAAAAATTTTATGCCGAACTGACGGCGCGCGGCGTGGAAGTGATTCTGGACGACCGCGACGAGCGCCCCGGCGTGAAATTCAAGGACGCGGATCTGGTCGGTTTCCCCATCCGGCTCGCCCTGGGCGAGAAATCGCTGGCGAAAGGCGAAGTGGAAATCAAACCGCGGGGCGGCGCCATGCAACCTATTAAAGCTGATGCTGCGGTGGAGGCTGTTCTAAAACTTTTGGGAGAAAGCAAGCCCCGCTCGCGCAGCGCATAAATTTATTCTCACCGCGGCAGGGGATGGAAAGTGAACCGGGCCGGTCGGCTTGCCGCCGGATCAATTTGCATGGTGTAATAGCCGCCATCATTCAGCAGTTCGGTGCCGGACAAGGCCGGGCATAATCGCACCCGGAACGCCCACCAATAATGGGCTTCGTGCAACGCCGAACTGAAACGGCTGACGTTCCGGCCCAGAAACCGGATGGGCGGGATTCCCGACAGCACCCGGCTCTTCCACAAAATCACCCGCGTGTGCAGATGTCCGATAATGGTTTGTTCGACCTGCGGCAAACGCCGCCGCACGGGTTCTTCACGCCACAGAAACGGCAACGCCGTGGGGTCATGGCAGAACAGAATCACGCGTTGATTCGGCGGCAGCGCGTTAAACGCAGCGCGGATTTCGGCGAGATGCGCCTCGCGCAGACGCGACCATTCCAGCCTTTCCTCCGACAGGGTGTCCGGTTGATTGGCGGGCAGGGCAATCAAAGGCGATGCCACGCCGAACAGTGAATAACGGCCAATGTTCAGTTGCCAGAACCCCTGCAAGCCCAGTTGCTCTATGGCGTAGCGCCAACTGGCGAGCCGCATTCCGCCCTTGCCGCCAAACAAGGGCAGTTTGCCCAGTTCGTGATCGCCTACGGTGAACCGGACACGGTCACCGAAGCGGGCGCGGAGTTTCCCGAGGCATTCCTGCGCGCTCGCGAATGCCGCCGGGTCGCTCACACCCACAAAGGCGCTGTCGCAGGAATAGTCACCATTGGCTACGACGTAGTCCACCGGCCCGATCGAAGCGATAAAGCGGTCGAACTGCGGCGCATGGTCGAGTGGATGGCGCATCCAGAAAACGTGACGATAAAAGCGCGCCACGGCCCGCAGAACGGGATTGGCAATGACCCGCAGTTCATAATCATTGTCCCGGGCACGCTCGGCGGTCCCGGCATAGTGAATGTCGCTCAGGATGGCGATGGTGACATCACCTGGCATACTGGTTTCCATCGTTGGTTTTGAAAGGCCGCCATCGCACGGGGCGCGACGCGGCGATGGTCAGGCCGTAGCCGTTGGGGACGGCGTGTCGGGTTGAGAAGCTTCATCCAGCGTGTCGCGAACAGCCTTGGCGAGCACGTCCTGCGTGAAAGGTTTCTGGAGATAGCGGGCGCCGGTCTTGGCGAGCATTTCCGGGTTGACCTCGCTGGCGGTATAACCGCTGGTGAAAATAACTTTCAAGTGAGGCTGGCCGGCCATCAGCCGTTGGGCGAGTTCCGCGCCGGAAACGCCATCGGGCATGATCATATCGGTGAGCAGCAAATCAATTTTGCCGTGGATCAGGTCCCACATGCCCAGCGCTTCCTTGCCGGAGGAGGCTTCCAGAATTCGATAGCCGTAGCTTTCGAGAATGTCGCGGGCCATTTCACGCAGCAGGGGTTCGTCTTCGACGAGGAGAATGGTTTCCGTGCCGCCGACAATGGATTCAACCGGGCCGGGCTTTTCCTCGGCCATTTGCGCGGTTTGCGTGGCAACCGGGAAAAACACGTCGAAGGTGGCGCCTGCGCCGGGTTCGCTCTCCACCTCGATCCAGCCGTCATGTTGTTTAACGATGCCGTAAACGGTGGCGAGGCCGAGGCCGGCGCCCTTGCCGACCTCCTTGGTGGTGAAGAACGGTTCGAAGATGCGGGCACGCGTGGCGGAATCCATGCCGATGCCCGTGTCGCTCATGCGCAAGCGCACAAAATTTCCGGCGCGCGCCTGAGGATGGATTTCAACATGGGCGGCGTCCAAGGCCGCCGGGTCGAGGCCGATGGTGAGTTTGCCGCCCTTCGGCATGGCATCGCGGGCGTTGACCGCGAGGCTCATCACGACCTGTCCGATCATGCCGGCGTCGCCTTGCACGAACGGCAGTTCGTCCGGCGGCTGAAATTCGAGGGTGACGGTTTCGCCGAAGAGGCGCTGCAACATTCTGCTCATGTTGCCGACAACTTCGCGCAGGTCGAGCAGCCTGACCTGCATGACGTTTTTGCGGCTGAACATGAGCAGTTGGCGCGTCAGCGCGGCGGCGCGTTCGGCGGCAAAATAGACGGCCTGGATCGGATCGAGAATTTCCGGCGGCAGCGTCGGCCGGGCCAGCAGCGCACTCGTGTGGCCCTGGATGATGGTGAGCATGTTGTTGAAGTCGTGCGCGACGCCGGCGGCCAACTGGCCGACGGACTCCATCTTTTGCGACTGGCGCAACTGTTCACCCAGTTTCAACCGCTCGACCGCTATGCCGATGACATGAGCCACGGCCAGGAGAAATTGCACGTCATCCGGGGTGAATTCCGGATGCTTGGAGGAGTAGACGCCGAAAACGCCAAACGGTTTCTCGCGCGTGGGGATGAGCACGGTTGCTCCGCTGACCACACCGTGATCCATCAACAGCGATGAAGCCCGGAACCGCCTTTCGGTCCACAAATCGGTGACGACAACGGCATCGCCGGTTCTAAACGTCAAACCGGCCTGCGAGTAATCATCCACCGGCACCTTGGTCAAACCGATGTAGCCGGGTTTCCAGCCGGCGCCTGCCAGCATGAGCAACTGGTCCCCGGCCGCCGATTCAAAGACGGCGCAGTATTCCGCTTCCAGCGTTTGCGCTACGAGCATGACGGCTTGATTCAACAAGGCCATCAAGTCGCTGTTGACCAGCGCAAACTGTCCCAAAGCCGCAACGGTCGTTTGCTGAAACGCGCGATTGAGCAGGATTTTCTCAGTGGCTTCACGCTCCTTGATGCGCTGCTGCAACGCCTCGGCCATTTGATCAAAAACATTTCCGAGCTGGCCGAGTTCGCTTTTTACGTCCTTCAAACCTGCCCGGGCGGTCAAATCTCCCTTGGCCAGCCGCTGGGCCGCGTTGGACAGGGCGCGCACCTGTCGCAGAATAAAATGTTCACCGCCGAACCACGCCGCGCCCAGCGCCAGCAAACCCACCAGGAAACTGGCCCACGGCACGCTCAGCGCATATCGTTTCATCCATTCTGGCGCGAACTGCCAGAACCACGTTTGGTTGACGATAAACGTCAGCACCAATGCCGGCGCGATGGCCACAAACACGCTGCCAACCAACTGCATCCGGATGGTGAACAACTTTTTCGCTATTCTTTTAAACATGACCCGGTTCTGAAACAGCGCCCCGACGATACTGCAAACGGGCCGGGGCGAAAAGCAGATTCAATCCGCCAAGGCCGCGGCGCGGCCTTGAGGCAAACGGCCCAGATGAAAAATCAGGAAGCCGTGCAAAAACCGGCGCAACTCTTCGACCTGCCCGCTGGCGAGCTTCAAGCAGCAGGACGCCTGCCAGTTACCGGCCACCAGCGCGCGGGCGATTTGCCTTGCGCCCGCCGTCAATCCGGTCTTTCCCAGATTGGGGCCAAGCCCAAGTTCCCGCAGCAGCTTGAGTTCAAGGGCAAAAACCATTTGCGGCGCAGGCTTTTGCCGGCAAAGCCAGGCCAGAAATTCGCGCATCAATTCAAAAATGGTGGGTAGCGGCGTCTCGGTTTCAGTCGCCTGCTCGATGAACGCGGCGGCGTAGGCAGCCTGGCGCAGGCGGGCAAGATTTTCGCGGAGCGGGTTGTGCGTTTCGCGCAGACCGACTTCACGGAGAATGTGCAAATCGGAGCGGCGGCTGCGGCTGAAAGAAAAATCCGCGAGATAAAACAAGTCGAGCTTGCCGAGGAACGGCGATTTGAGGCGGCGCGCGCCCTTGGCCACCGTCGCGATGCGCCCGAAATTGGGCGTGAGCCAGTGGACAATGAGGCTGGTGTCCGTGAGCGGTCGCGTGCGCAAAATGATGCCGGTGGCGGATTCGATCATAACGAAAACGAGGATGGAGGATGGAGGATGGAGAATGGCATATTGTCTTTTCCAAATTAATGCGGCTATCTTCTATCCGCCACATTCTATCCTCGCTTCTCCGGCGACGGCGGCGTGTATTCCGGCGAAAGCGAGCCGAGGCTGACGATGTATTTGATACCGTCGGCGACAGACATATCGAGCTTGGTCACTTTTTCCTCCGGCACGAGAATCAAAAAGCCCGAGGTGGGATTCGGCGTCGTGGGTACAAACACGCACACCACCTTTTCCCTGGTTTTCTGTTGCACCTCGTCGCGCTGTTCACTGGTGAGAAAGCCGATGGAATAGATGCCCTCGCGCGGAAATTCCACCAGCACAACGGTCTTGAAGGAATGTTTGTTGCCGGAAAAGGCGTCATTGACCTGTTTAATGGCGCCGTAAATCTTGTTCAGGAACGGCACCCGCCTCAACACGCGGTCGGTCCAGTCAATGATTTTTTTGCCGATGTAATAGCGCGCCAGCACCCCAACCGCCGATATCAAGACCACAGCCAGCACCAACGCCATCAGACTCCAATACCAGAACATCGGCCCCTTGCCGTCGTGGGGATACACCAGACTCTCGTGCGTCAGGCCCTTGGGCAAAAAAAACAACAGCACATCCGTCACGCTGGAAATCGTGCCGATGAGCCACTTGACCGCCGCCAGCGTGAGTAATGCCGGGAGAGTGACCGCCAGACCTGTCAAAAAACTGGAACGCCAGCGGGCGAACAAACTTTTCTGTTCCATGCGGCCAGTTTAGGGTCGCATCAGAGTTGGCTCAAGGCAAAGCGGCGGGAAAGTTCGCGCAGCCGCCGGTTTTCCTCACGTTTCATTTTGCGTCTCCGGTTGGCGCGCCGATCGTCGTGTCCCAGCAAATGTAAAAGGCCGTGAACCACATAGCGCACAATTTCCGATTGCCAACTGGTGCCAAACGTCCGCGCCTGCCGAACGGCTTCGGCCATGCACACGAAAATGTCGCCGTGTAAAGTAGCGCAGCCGTCCCGGCTGCTTCTTAGCCGTTTTTTTGAAGGACGGGGCAGGCGGGACGCCTGCGCTACGGTTTCCGCGTAATCAAACGTAATCACATCGGTCGAGCCGGCATGCCGGAGAAACTTTTCGTTCAATAACGTCATTTCCGCGGCGGCGACGAGGTGGATGCCGAGCTCCGCATTTTCGATCTTCAAATCAGCCAGCAATGCAGTGGTGATCCGTTTCAACAAACGCCGGTTGATTTTCCGCGCGCGCTGGCGGCTGGCAATGACGACGTTCATCGGTCACGCCTTCGGGCCGTTGCGATGCTCTTCGTAAGCCGCAATGATGCGCTGGACGAGCGGATGGCGGACCACGTCGCGTTTGGAGAGTTCGACAATGGCAATGCCATCGATGTTTTTCAGCACGCGATGGGCTTCCAGCAGACCGGAATGTTTGTTCGGCGGCAAATCAATCTGCGTTTCGTCGCCGGTGATGACGGCTTTGGAGCCGTGGCCGAGGCGGGTGAGAAACATCAACATCTGCTCGGTCGTCGAGTTCTGCGCCTCGTCGAGGATGATGAAGGCGTTGTTGAGTGTGCGCCCGCGCATGTAGGCCAGCGGCGCGATTTCGATCGTGCCGCGCTCGGTGTGATTCTGGATTTCCTCGGCGGGCAGCATGTCGTGCAGCGCGTCCTGCAACGGCCGGAGATACGGCGTGATTTTTTCGTAAAGGTCGCCGGGCAGAAAACCGAGTGCCTCGCCGGCTTCCACGGCGGGGCGGGTGAGAATCAGCCGGGACACCCGGCCGTCGCGCAATGTCGCGAGCGCCACCGCCACCGCCAGATACGTCTTGCCCGTGCCCGCCGGCCCGACGCCGATCGTGATGTCGTGTTTGCGGATGGCGTCGAGGTATTTTTTCTGGCCGACCGATTTCGGGGTCACGCCGGGCTTCCGCTCGTGCGTCAACACGCGGTCGCTGACCAAATCCTTGAGCGTTTCCGCGCCTTCATGCTTCACCACGCTGAGGGCATAGGCGAACTCGCGATTGCGGACGGGTGAACCCGCCTTTAGCAGGCTTTCCAGCGACACAAAGAGCTGTTTGGCCCGGCCGATGGCGTCCGCTGGACCTTCCAACTTGATCCAGCCTTCGCGCGCGGTGGCCTTGACGCCGAGCTGTTCTTCGAGTGATTGCAGATTGCGCGGTTCGTTGTTGAAAAGCTGCTGCGCAAACCGCGCGTTTTCAAAATGAAGGGTTTCGGAGGCCATGAAAAACTATTTCGCCAGCTCCGCGCGAAGTTTTGCCGCCAGCTCGCTCAACGCCTGCGGCAGGACTCTGGTGTTTGCCAGCACCGGCATGAAGTTGGTGTCGCCGTTCCAGCGCGGCACGACGTGGATGTGCAGATGTTCCGCGACCCCCGCGCCGGCGACCCTTCCGAGATTGATGCCGATGTTAAATCCGTCCGGCTTCATCAACCGCGTCAGGGCGTTGACGCAGCGGCGCGTGAGCTTCCACAAATCGGCGAGTTCCTCATCGGTCAGTTCATTCAAGTCGGCGACTTGTTTGTAAGGAACGGTCATCAAGTGCCCGCCGTTGTAGGGATAGGTGTTGAGCAGGGCGAAGCAGGTGCGGTCGCGCGCGATGACATGATTGGCCTCGTCGTCATTGGACTGGGCAATGCGCGTGAACAGGCTCGCGTCAAGCTGCGGTTTGGGCGCGAGAATGTATTCAATCCGCCACGGGGCGTGCAGCGATTCCATGCCGGCAGGGTAGCCACTGCGTTGGAGAAAGTCAAAACTGCCAATTCCTTCTCGTCCTTCGTTCCCTGGCTTGCCGAAGCCTCGGCGAGGGCTGCTCGTCCTCGTAATCGAAAATATAAAATCGAGGACGAGGACGAGTCGGAGAACGAGAACGAAAAATTACACGAACAAACTCAAAATGGCCGTGGCTGCGCGTGCATTCGCGCCGGGTTCGCCCAACATTGAAACCACCTCCGCGAGCTGGTTTTTGATTTGAGCGCGGCGCGATTCGTCCTGCAAAAGCTTTAAAGCGGCTCCGGCAATATTCTCCGGCGTAGCGGCGCTTTGAATGAATTCGGGAAAGATCTCCTCGTCCGCCAGGATGTTCGGCATTGTCGCCCATTTCACGGTGGCGATGCGTCTGGCGATCTCCCAGTTGAACCACGACGTTTTATAGAGCGTCACCGTCGGCACGCCGAAGAACGCGCATTCCATCGTCACCGTGCCTGTCGAGGCGATGGCGAGGTCGGCTTCGGCCAGCGCCTGCGGCAAATTGCCGATTTGAAATTCAAAATTCGCCTGGGACGTGGACAGCTTGGCCGCGAGTTCTTTCAAGCCTTCGTTCGGCAAAATCATTTTCACCTTCGCCGCCGGCAATTTTTCCCGGATCAGTTCCAACGCGCCGAGCATGGGCGGCAGATGCCGGCGCAATTCATCCACGCGGCTGCCGGGCAGCAGGAGAATTTGCGATTTGCGATTGACGATTGACGTGGCTTCCTTTTCACGGCGCGTAAATCGTAAATCGTCATTCGTAAATCTTCCCACCATCGGGTGTCCCACAAATTCCGCGCGCAACTTCGGCACACGCTGCGCATACCAGTCCTTCTCGAACGGGAAAATGCTCAGGACCAGGTCGTAATCCGCCGCCAGCCGGTTCGCGCGGCCCGGACGCGACGCCCAGACCTGCGGCGAAACGAACTGGATGATTTTCGGGTTCCATTTCAAAAAGGGATTGTTGCGGACGTATTGTTTGATGGCGTGGCCAAAGCGCAGGTTGAACCCGCCGAAATCCACGCCGATGATGGCATCCGGCTTGCGTTCGATGGCCAGCGTAAGCAATTGGTTAAACAGTCGTCGGAACTTGAAATAGTGTTTCAGCACGTCCTCAAGGCCGATGACCGAGTACTGCGTCAGGTCAAACGCCAGTTCGACCCCGGCGGCGGCCATTTGCGGTCCGCCCGCGCCGAAAAAAATCGGCGAGGATGGAGCCGTCTTCGCTTCGCTTCGCCGCGCCAAGGGATTGAGGATGGAGGATTGAGTGCGCAGCGCGGAGACGAGTTCCGCCGCGAATGTATCACCGCTCGCCTCGCCGGCGATGAGCATGAACGATTTCGGGTTCACGGGTTGGTTTCAGCCACGGAGTGGCGCGCGATAGTAGCCCACGGTGTCAACCGTGGGAACACGGTTCCCAAATCAAATCCAAGCCCCGGCGGGGGCGGAAGAAAGTTTATTCCCATAAAAATCGCTCGTCGTATTGAATTTCATGTTTCCTGAGAAACGCCACAAATTCTTCCTGAAACGAAACCCGTCGGTGATGTTCCTCTTGGCTCGCGATGTATTTTTCGACCTCGACCTGATTTGAATGACTGACACTGAAAGCGCCATAGCCGGTTTGCCAGGCAAAGGATTTCTTGTCTGGAAAATTCTTGTGAACCCAGCCGGTCGAATCTGCCTTCAACTCGCGCATCAAATCCGACAACGAATGTTTTGCCGCGAGCGGTGCCAGAATATGAACGTGATCCGCCGGGCCGTTAATGATGAGCGCCTTGCCGTCGTGTGCGTGGATGATGCCGCCGAGATAGGGGAAAAGACGCGGTTTCAAATCCGCGTCGAGCAATGGCCGGCGTTCTTTCGTGCTGAAAATAACGTGCGTCAGCAAATGGGTGAATGTGTGGGCCATGAAACGAGGCTGCGGAGCAGCGTGTGATAGTAGCCCACGGCAATAGCCGTGGGAACATTGTCCAATAATGAATTCAAGCCTTGGATGGGGCGGAAGAAATTAATTTTTGAGCCGTGGTTTTCTGTCGCCCCTGCCGGGGCTTGGGAAATTTGTGGACGATCAAACCCATAGCTGGCGCTATGGGCTACTGCCGCACGCTGCTCCGCAGCTATTTTGCCGGCGATGAGCATGAACGATTTCGAGTTCATCTGTTCTGCTGCACCTGCCGCGTGATTTCAAACGCCAAATCCAGCGCACGTTTGGCGGATTCGCCGCTGACAATGGGGGTGTGCTTTTCGCGGACACAGTTCACAAAATCCTGCAACTCGAGCTTGAGCGGCTCGTCTTTCGCAATCGGCACCGGCTCGCGCACGATTTTCTTCCCGGCAAATTCACTGACGATGGCCGAGTCCTTGCCGACGCCAAATTTCGCGGCGAGAACCTTTTTCAGCTTCGAGCTTTCCTTTTCGCCTTCGCGGGCGATGCGATAGATGAACCCTTCCTGCGCGCGGTAATCGAGTGAAATATAGCACGGATTGGTCGGGCCGCTGAACACGCGGATTTTCCGCATCCGCTCCGGGCTGACGCGGCTGACGGTGAGGTTGGCGACGCAGCGGTTGGCAAAATGCAGCCGCGCGTTGGCGATGTCCTCGCTCTTGCTCAACACCGGAATGCCCACGGCGTCCACACTCGTCACCGGTGATTTCACGAACGCGAGCACGACGTCAAGATCGTGAATCATCAAATCGAGCACGACGCCGATGTCGGTTGAACGGGCCGGATAGGGTGAGAGCCGGTGGCACTCGATGAAGCGCGGCTCGGGCGCGGCGGATTCGAGATATTTGAAAATGGGATTGAACCGCTCCACGTGGCCGACCTGCAGGACGCAATTGTTTTTCTGCGCGAGCTGGACGAGTTCGGCGGCTTGCGCGGTATCATCGGTCATCGGTTTTTCGACGAGGACGTGTTTGCCCTGCGCGAGCAACGTTTTGGCGAGTTCAAAATGGGTGACGGTAGGCGTGACAATGTTCAGCGCGTCGGCGTTGGCGGCGGCCTCGGCGACGGAATTAAAAATGCGCGCCTTGTGCCGGGCGGCGATTTTGCGGGCGATATCGGCGTTGGTGTCAAAAATTCCGGCGAATTCCACCAGACCGGCGGCGGCCAGTTCGGCATAAATGCGGGCGTGTTCCTTGCCGAGCGAACCGACACCGAGAACAGCCACCCGGATTTTGAGATTTGAAGTTGCCACGCGCCGAGTTTGCCAGTGAAAACGCTTCACGCCAAGAGCGCAAAGGACACTGCAGCGCAGGCTTCCAGCCTGCCTGTTTTCCGCCGTCGTTTTTTCCGACGACAGCAAATCGTTGATGTGCAGGCGAGACGCCTGCGCTACTTTATTTGGACTTTGAACTTTGAACATTGAACTCGTAATCTGCTGCCGTGCCCATTCTGAGTTATGTCATTGTCGCCATCGCCGCGTATTTGCTCGGCTCGATTCCGACGGGTTATCTGGCCGGACGCGCGAAGGGCATTG
>Ga0187874_10002397_pt1 | contig 14446 bp, 18 predicted proteins | sample June2016WEW_16_1_3_FD_132993 | JGI IMG/M metagenome (GOLD analysis project Ga0187874, IMG submission 132993) | Peatland microbial communities from SPRUCE experiment site at the Marcell Experimental Forest, Minnesota, USA - June2016WEW_16_150 | ecosystem: Environmental > Terrestrial > Soil >... | reverse complement strand
ACTATTTATGATAGTACAATCTGAAGGCGCACTACCTTTTCCAAGTATTGCTATACATTTTTCACTTGCTTTAGATAATTCTATTAAATTTTTATTTGAATAATCTAAAACATTTGAATTTTTATATTCAGGATTTTGTGTACATAAAAAATTATATTGAGGGAAATTTTTTGATAATCTTTCTAAATTAAATATGAAACTTGAACAACCACCACGACAATTAGAATTGGCAATATATATTGTATTTTCTGGAACATCTATACTTAAATCTATATTAAAATCCATAAAAGGAATATCATCAGGATTGTATTCTAATTTATCTAATGGTGATTGTTCATTAAATAATTCAACAAAATTTTTCCAATTTATTCCTATAAAATCATTTTTTCTCCAACTATGTCCTAACCAAGTATCTATAGGAAAATAATCTTGTGGACAAAGAGAAAGTAAATCACCTTTACCTTCATTAAAATGAGCTATTTTTAAACTAGGAAAATCTGAAAATAAATATGCCATATTTAAAAAACAACCTACTAAAACATCATGTCCTTTAGATAATAACGTTTTAATTAAAGGTCGGCTAAATAAATTATCACCATTATGTAAATTATTATAACAATAGATTTTCATTTATTCTTTAGGTAATATATATATTATTCCACAAGGATGTTCTTCACTAAAACTTGTCTCATTGTAATAATATCTATAATTATTTTCCCCATATATTTTTGTTAAAAATGGTTCTATTGATTCATATTTATAACCAGAGTATTTTTCGGGAACCATGAAATCGTGAATCACTATAATTGGTTTAATTTTATTTTCTCCAATAATATTTAATTCATCAAGTAAAGGTTCATTGATACTATTAAGATGAAAAGTATTATATTCTCTTTCCATTTTGTGAGCATCTAAGAAAAATAAAATTGGCTGTATAAAATTTGGAATATTTTCTTTCAAAAAATTTATAGTTGTCATATTAAATAATTTTATTCTTTTATTATCTTTAATTTTTTTATAAACCTCATTATATAACTCTGTATTAATTTCTATACTGTAAACATTATCACAAATACTAGCCAAAGCTTCTGTAGTTTTTCCATGATAAGTACCCGTTTCTACTACCGTTTTAATTTTATATTTTTTAATAAGTTTTTTAAATTCTTCGTATGCAGTTTTATCGCCATCTATTCCAAACATTTATTACCTCTTTAAATATTTCTGAAATTTTGGTTCATTGAAAATAGGTGGATATTCATTATATGTTCTAATCACACCTTGTCTAAACATATCTTCATCATTATTCAAACATCTAGCTATTCTTTCTCTGTCTTTATTCTCTGGTTTATTTTCTTGCATTTCAGCAAAAGCTTCAACTTTTTCTATTATAGAATCAACACCACCTAACCAACTTAAATGCCAACCAGCATTTTTAATAACTGGTAAACCGCTATCTCTCCAAGCATTAGGATTACTAAAATGTTTTCCTCTTCCGATAACAGCACCCCAATTACATGTACCTTTTACTCTATTGGCAAAAAAACAACACCATTTGAGTTCAGCCTTATAAACACCTTGTATATTTGTATCCAATATTTTTGGGTCTATAATTTCATCTAAATCTGATATAATAATTATATCATCATCTTTTATATTTATTAATCCTCTTTTTAAACAATCTCTTTGATGCCTCTCAAGAATCCATGCAGGATTATTTTCTTTTGATTTTCCAGAACCAGACCAACGATTTAAATCTATTTCAACATTTGGCATATCGGTTACTGGAATATAAATTATCTTATTTAAAAATTCATTATATCTTTCCCTATTCTGTTCAAAATATAATGGTTTATCTTTTCCTGTATGAGTTTTATTTGCCTCTGCAATGACAAAATAATCTACTTTATCATTCATTATTCTTAATCTAATTTCTAATAAATCTAATTCGTTGAATAAAGTAAAACAATCGTATATCATATTATACCTTTGGTAATATATAAATTATTCCAACACATTCTGGTTTATTCCCTTGACGATTACATTCTTGATTATAATAATAATTGAAACCATCTTTTCCATATATTTTAATTAATGATGATTCAATATATTTAAAATCAAATCCATCATTATTAAAGTTTTTGTTTGGAACAGCAAAATCATGTATTGTTATTATTGGTTTGATTTTATTATCGGCTATAACTTCCAATTCACCTAATAATGGGATAGGTGGGCCGTGAGCATCTAAGAAAAATAGAATAGGTTGTAGAAAAAAATTCATATATCTTTTTAAAAATTCTACTGAATCCATATTCAATAATTTTAATTTTATATTATTATTACCTTTAAATCTTTCACATGCCTTATTAAACGAATCTTTATTAACTTCTACACTCCAAACATTATCACAAATAGATAATAATGATTCAGTTGTATTTCCTATCCATGTTCCAGTTTCTACTATAGTTTTAATATTATATAAATTTATTAATCTTTTGAATTCTTCATAAGCCACAATATCTTTATCTATTCCTAACATTAATCATACCTCTCGTATTTTAATTTTGGATTCCATAATAAAGCTGAAACTGGAATATTACTTTGTCTCATTTTTATTTCTTTACATTTACTTAATAACAATACATCTAATAATACTCCTTCACCCTTTTTATAATTATCGGTTTCTTGAAAATGAAGTCCAGTATTTACAAAATTTTCACATCTATAAATATCCTGTGTTATTATTTTATCACCTAATTTATTTTTTAAATAATTAATAACTTCGTTGTTATCTGAAGCTATAAATATTTTGTTTGGAACATCTTTAAGAAGTTCATAATAAAAATTTAAATCTTTAAGTTTATCAAAATTTTCTTGACTAGTACCACCATTATTGTCGCCTTCCATTCCTCTAATATGAATTCCAACTATATCTTCAGTAAAATATTGATTTAAAAAAGAATTCAATTTCTCTTCAATTTCCTTTTTAATTTTGATATATTTATTTATTATTCCACTTAATTCAAGTTTATAATCATTATTTTCTGTTAAATAATTAATGTCAAAACCATGATAAAATTCTTTCCTTGATGATTCTCCCTTTCCATTGCCAATAGACTCAAAATAATTATTGAAAACATTATTGTTGTTACCGATAGAATAATTAGGATTGAACCAATTTACAGTAGGTATAATATTATTTTTATCACAATAAAGTAAATTATCAATGGTAATAAGAAAAGTAGAAAATAATCCTGCGTTGTTTCCTTCTATTTTTAAATATTTCATTACATGTAATCTTTCATATGAGAAAAAGTTATTATATTTTTCTTTCCAGACATAATATCATTATACAATTTATCTGCATTTATTAAAATATAATCTAATTGTTTTTGTAATTCTTTTATACGATTTTCAGATTTACAATTTATTATTTTCATATATGTTATTATAGCTTTATCTATACACATTGCCAAACTTTCAGTTGTTGGTTCTCCACCTTCTTTTTGTTCTGAAACAAAAATATTTTCTAATTTTTCTAATAATCTATTCCTTTCCGTATTTGCTTTTATTCCTTCTTTAGTTCCTTCAAATACAATATCTTTATCATCAGAATTCATTTTCCAATCACAATTCCAACCTAAATATAATTGCCATGCTAAAGCATCTGCTTCATTTGCTGCTCTATAATTTTTACATTTCTTTTTAAACCACCAATCAATTTTATGTTTGAAAGTATTAAATAATTCGGTTATATTCATCATAATGCAGTTCCTATTATTGTTTTATATGGTTGAGGTATCGCTTCTTTGGATGGTGGTTTTCTTACAGTATGTTTATGAAAAGTTTTTATAGTTAAACAAGGATTTGTTATGATGTAACCAGCTTTTTCTATTTCATAAGCAATCCTATTATCACATCCCCTTATTATACCGAGAGCAAAATCACCCCATATTTCTTTTATCTTACCTTTAAAAATCCATGTATCTTGAGAATGATGTGGTGATGGATAAAGATGACCATTTTCTTCATATCTGGTCAAAGCATAACATTCATTCTCTTTCATATTATTTACTAGATTTATATTATCACCCATATACATATCAGAATTTGAAATTATGCTTATATCTGGATTATCAAATGAATTTACCAAGTTAAAAAAATCAGTAAATGTTTGTTGTTTCTTGGTTGAAGAAATCTTAACTAATTTTTCATTTTCTATATTTAATTCATTCTCACAAATTATAACTATCTTATCAAGATATTTATTTTCAATATTTTTTTGTATAGAAAACAATAAATCATCTTTTCTATAATTTTCATAATAACTAGTAAATAATGTTATCATTATTTCCTCACAAATATTGCATTAAGTTTATCATTAAAATCTAATATATATTTTTGTTGTAGAAAATCTTTTATTCTATTAAGACCAACATGATTATGTTCAACACAAATTACTTTTGGTATTTTTCTGTCAAAATTAATTCCTTCTAAAGCTTCTATTTCATGACCTTCAATATCCAAAACAAATAAATCAATATCATTATCACCAAAAAGGGCATCATATGTATTTGTATGACAAGTGGTTATTGAAGGATTCCCATACATTCTTTTAACAGCTTCGTCAACATTCATCCCATTCATTCCACCATTATCACCATTATAATTATAAATATTTACTTCTTTATTATTTGTATTAGATAAAGCAACAAATAAATTTGTACTATGCGGTCTATTTTTAACTAATTTATCATAATTTATTTTTGATGCTTCGACATTGCAAACTAACCATCCTATTTCTTCAAATACTAAACAAGTAGGTATGAATAATCCATCATTAGCTCCACATTCAATAGCCTTACCTTCTTTTTGATTTGTAAAATATCTATCATACAATATTTTATCAATTGGCTCATTTGAACCACCTCTTGCTCCTTCTGTTAATAAACTTTGACCATAAAATTTCATATTATTCCTTTATATTTGTCATAAAAACATGTTCTATTTCATTAATTGAATTAGAATTATGATATATGCTATTGTCTTTATTATTTCTATATTGCATTTGATATTTATGAAGTATACCATCAAGATTTTTCTTTCTTTGATTAACCTTAAAATCCATATATCCTCTATCATTATCTGGTAAATGATTCATTACGGTTTCATCTTCCATGTAAGCATTTTTAAGATTATTTGTTATAAGTATACGAAAACCATAATCTGCATCTTCTTCACCATATAAATCAAATCCCTCATTCCAATAACCTAATCTTTCTTTTGTTCTTTTTGGAATAAAGAAACAAGCACCACCGATATTACCACCCTTAACTCTATAACGATAACCATTTTCACCAACAACACCATATGCATTTTTAGATTCTACATTATAACCTAATACTCCAACTGAAGGGCAATGGTCTAATATAGTCATAATATCATCTAACCAATTTTTCTTATTAAACGTAACGTCATTATCTATCTTAGCATAACAATCAATATCATCATAATGTTTCCATAAAATATTATGAGCCTTTGATATACCAATATTCTTAGGCATCAATACCAAATTATGTATCTTCTTTTCATCAAAAAGATTTTTTAAATAATCTGGTGTTCCATCGGTTGAACCATTATCAAGAACGGAAATCATATAAGGAATATTATCAGATGCCGTTTCAATTATGGAAGATATAGATTGTTTTGTTAATTCCAATCGGTTAAATGTTGCCATGCATAAATTAACTCTATACATTATTTTTCTCCAATAAAGAATTAAATCTTATCATTTTTTCTTTATGATATTTAGGCCAATTTGTATAATATGTTTTCATTTGTTTTAACATAATATTTACATCTGCAATTTCTTCACAAACATTTTCATATTTTTCATCATCTTCTGGTTTACGTCTATATTTTAATATTGCTTTAATTAATTCAGACATTTCTTCAATCATCATATCTTCTTGAGAATCAATACCCCATTTTTCTATAGCTTTTTTAAATTTATTCATATTATCCCACCCGATACATTGTATCGCCCTTTGCTAAAAATTCACCCCATCTATTACTCATATATCTTATTTCACCACCGAATCTTTTCTTCTTTTCCGGTGTATCTTCATAACCTCTTGTCTGTGATTCATAATGATAAAGTTCTGCATATGGTGTCCAAACAATACGATATCCCAAAGTAAATAATCTAAAACAATAATCTACATCATTGAAAGCATATGCTAAATTAATATCAAGACCACCATGTTTCTTCCATAATGATTTCTTTATCATCATACAAGCACCAGTTACACAAGTTATATCTTGTACAACTTGTAATCTACCAAAATAACCACTATCTGTTCTCTTGGCTTTATGGGCTACATGTTGAGGTGCTTTTGCAGATATAACAACCCCTGCATGTTGTACCGTTCCATCTGCATAATAAAGTTTAGCTCCAACTACACCAACATCTTCCCGAACAATATATTCCATCATTCTATCCAACCAATCGTGATTAATAATTTCCGTATCATTGTTCAGAAGTAGGATATATTCATTATTTATATGGTCAATACCGTAATTGTTTATAGCAGAGAAATTGAATTTATAATTCCATTTGAGTATCTTTACCTTATCACTATTCTTTTTAATTTCTTCATAATAAGTAAAAATATCACTATCGGTTGAATTATTTTCAACAATAACTATTTCATAATTTGGATAAGTTGTCTTGCCTAATATCGAAGTGATACATTTATTTAAAAGTGCAGCCTGATTATGATTACAAATCAATATTGAAACTTTCGGTTTTTCTTCTAATTCATATTCAATTTTATATGCTGTTTTAGCATATCCGTCTTTAACTATTCCTTTTCTTCCTATTCGTATTAAATGTTCTGCTAAAGCTTTCTTTCCAGATTCATTAGCATAATCTTTTGAATTAATATCTTGAGCAGTTGAATTAGGATGCATACGCCAATGATAAGCAATTCTAGGAATATGACAAATCTTCTTTGCTTTTTCTGTTGCTCTCAATATTAAATCATAATCCTGTGCGCCTTCAAATCCTTCTCTTAGACCATCTTTTAATAAATCTTTTTTATAGATAACAGAATGACAAATATAATTATAACTTCTTAATAAATCAGGCGACCAAACTGGCTTCAAAAATCTATTACCAAAATTTATACCATCAGAGGTTTTATCTTCATCAAAATATAAAATATCGAAATCACCTTGTTTTAAAAAGAAATCAACAAAATGATAAAGAAAATGTTTATCCAACAAATCATCATGGTCTAAAAATGTAACAAAATCTCCGGTTGCTAATTTCAATGCCTCATTGGTATTGAGAGCAATACCCAAATTCTTTTCTAATCGAACAACCTTTATTCTGAAAGTATTTGAATATTCTTTGGTTAAGAAATCATCACTTGCATCTGCAATACAAAGTTCCCAACCCGGATATATCTGCTCTGTTACAGATTTAATAGCTTCATCTAAAAATTCTTTTTTGATATTGTAAACAGGCATGATAATACTGATTGTTGGTAAATAAACATCGTCTTCGGTCATCACTTACTCCTTAATGAGTTATAACTACAAGTGCCATAAAAATATAAATCAAAACCCATTCATAGGGTGTTAATGGCATACCCATTTTTTACTCCTTTTCACAAAACATACTTTTAAATTCTGAATCATATCTCTTTCTAACCAACGGTGCTATCAAATCTTTGGTTAATGAAATGTCTTCCATTTGTTTTCTCAATCTATGTTTCAGAAAGAAATTAAATAAATCACTAGAATTTGGTATTGTATATGAGTTATACATCTCAAGTATCTTGGTTTGAAGAACATTAGGAATATAACCCCAATCAACCAATTGTCTGTTCCTCTTATAATTATTATTTATTTCCTCATTACTTTCCAATAGGGGAACCAATTCATTTGTCTTAATCAATTTCAAGGCTGTCTTTTCACCAATCTTTGTCTTGAGAATAGGGTCTTCTCCCCTCTTCCTTTTCTCAATAGAACGGATATTATCACCCACATCACCACCGACAATTTTGATTTCCATTGTAAGTTTTGGATTATCATCTGTAATGAATTTTTGGGTCAAAGGATTATATAGCTTGAGATTTGGTATATCCAATAGCTGAATGTAGTCAGAATCGGCTGTCACAACGATTTTAAGGGCATTTTGGAGATGTTTTGTGAGAACTGCGACAACATCATCGGCTTCACAGTAAGGAACCTTTAAAACGACAAATGGGAAGATAACCTTAATTTCCTCAATATATTCAGATATATAGGAATAATAAGAATTCCACGGAAAAATATCGTTATCTTTCTTGGACTTACGATGTTCCTTATATTCTGGATAAATCTTCTTTCTCCAACAATTTTCATCATCCACGGCAAGGATTACTTCATCAGGTTTGAAATTCCTAATGTTGTAAAAGATAGAGGTAAGTAAAGCATCTCTATGGAGATTAAAATCAGGATTTGGATTATTGATAGTATCCTTATCAGAAAACACAGTCCTAATTGCAAGGTTATTAAAATCTAAGAATAAGGTTGTCATCATCGGTAGTTTCTTCCTCAAGTGGTTCTGGTTGTAAAGTTAGAACTGTTATTGTCAAAGCACTAATAATATCATTACCTTCATTGTTTGTATCTACACTTCCATAACCAACTAATGAAACAGTCATATTATCAGGTAAATATTTACCTGAAGCTACAGGTTTAACATAAATTTTAATACTATTATCTTCTTCTATTCTATAGTTTTCTACTATAGCGACAACATTCACAAGTGGAATAGTATCATCATCGTTTGTTGTTCCAGTTATTACAAATGCTGAAGGATGTTCAACAAATTCTTTTAATGCATTATCAATAACTTCTCTTGAATAAATTCTATTATATGTTAACATATTTGGTTCAACATTCAAAACCCATTCTAAAGTGTCACTATCATCGAATAAATCTTTTTTCATTATATCTCCTTCTTAATCCCAAAAATTATGAATTTCTACTTTATCAATATTATCCCATATTTTCTTCATATTGTCAAGTTCTTTTTCTTTCATAACATTACTTATAGCTTTTACAAATCCCATTTTCCAATAATCCCAAAGTAATTCATGATGTTTTACCTGTTGATTTATATTCAAAAAATCAATAAAAGAATCCCAATCATATAAATCTGCATTATCCGGTTTTTGCATTTTAATCTTCCTCTAAATGAAGGTCAATTCCCATCATTTTTTCTATTGATTTTCTAGTATCATTACTAATTTTTATAATAGGTCTATGCGCCAAATACCATTTTCTTGTATTCTCTTTATAATTAGTAAAGTTTGCATGACCCGTTGCGATACTAGCTCCATACCAATCACAAATCATCTCTTTCCAATATTTTTCATCCATTGGAATAAGTTTAGTAATCCCACAGTCTTCTAATAAAATCCAAAATTGATAATGGTGTTTTTGTGTTTTTTGATGAAACAACCATGCTTTATCAAAATTAGGGTCACAGGTTTTACTAGGTTTTGAATAACCTGTTTCGCTTTCACCTTTTATTTCATGATTTTTACCATAAAAATAATTAGCATATGCCCAAAATGGAAAAGGTCTTAGTTTATGCATATCATGAAAAATTCCACGCCAATATAATCCTTCTTTAAAACAAAAAATACCCACATACCATTTATGTTTAACAATATACCAGAAATATTTAAAATATTTTTTCATTTTTCCTTCTTTCTTTTATTTGATAATAACTAATAAGTGATTGTGTAACATTATATTTTTTAGCTAAAACATATTGATTTTCATTACTATTTTTAATTTCCTCAATTTCTTTGTTTGTTAATTTAGATTTTCTTCCGCAATTTTCTCTCCATTTCTTATTATGGCTTATTTTATTTATTTTTATACAATGTTCTAATTGTAATTTTGTTCTTGGTTTAGTATGTCAATAACCAAAACTACCATGACCACCAAAATTTAAATTATATACTTTAGAACTTAATAAAAAAGATTCACAAACAATTTCTCTCTCTTTTTCACGAATATAATTTTCATCTTCTGATAATAAAATAATTTTTCTTTCAAAATTATTTAATCCATATTTTTTAATTGCTTGTTTTATTAATTTACCAGAACCATAATAATCACCTAATGATAAAATTTTAGAACCTTTAATTCCTACATATATTTTACCATTTATTAAATTTTTAATTTTATATAATAAATAATACATTATAACTTATTAATTTTCTCCATATACATTATCTTAGACCTTTGTGAAACTTTTCCATAAATCTTCTTTCGTTCAATTCCAGAAGCATTTAACAATGGTGCTTCTTCTGATTCAATATCACTCATTAACCACTTCAGAAATTCACCAATGGTTTTCATGGAAGGTTCTTTTCCAGATTCCTTTATCTTATTTATACCTTGTTCGACACGACTTTCTGTTAAAACAATATCAACTAATTCTTCAATAGCTTTTACACTTTCAACATCAATTGGTGCAAGAGTCTTATGTTTAGAACTAGAATGTTTTTCACCTTTTACTTTAAACCAATAACCACTATTTGAATAATTTTTATTTTCAATTGAATCTAATGGTTTCCAAACAATTCCTTCTCCTACACCTTCTTTACCGAAATGTTTCCCAACTGGACAACATTGTTCTACTTCTTCTGTCAATTTAATTAATTCATTTTGTGCAATTTCTGGATGTTCAAAATCAATCCTTAATGCAACTGTTTGAAATTGTAACGAAGAAAAAATATTATGTTTATTTAAATTTTTTTCTTCTTCATAAGTAAAATCATTTCTAATCCAATGTTGTTCCTTATCTTCTTCATCTTCAATTGAAATATCTTTCTTTGCAAAAATAACATACATCTTCGAAAGTCCATGAATGGCAACTCCACCTTGAATATTTCCACCACACCATTCACCATATATAGCCGTTTTTGGTTTACGAAGAATATTCATAATTTCTTCTGGTAGAGCATAAACAAAAGCTGCAAATCCCGCATTATCTCCCTGTGGAGTAATAATACGCTCTCTTGATTGACAATGGAAAGTACCATCTTTATGAAAAATAATTCCTGCATTAGTTCCATGAAGTTTTACAGTACCTTGATAAATTATACTTGGATAAGGAACATCGTGAAGATAAATAGGTTCTTCAGCTTCATTTAAACCTTTGAAATCATAATGATGTTTGATATTACGGATTGTATCGGCAAACTGACCTATCTTTGGAAATGAATAAAATTTATTTGACATAGTTCCTCCTAAATAAAAAGGCAATCATCAGATTGCCATAATATATCATAAATCTATTTAGTTGTCAAGTATTATTCTAGTCCGTTAAATTCACCAAATGTTGAATTAACTAATAATGCATCTACTTCAGTCGTATTTTGATAAGTACAACCATTAAAAGAACCGATATTAGTAAGAGTAAAATCACTCATTATACAAGAACCAGTTGTTGTATCAGGAGAACCACCACCATCCCAACTTTGTGAATATATACCAGAATAAGATAAATCACTTTTATTAAATTTTACAAATGATTTGGTCGGTTCACCACCGGGTCCTGTTGTTGTAGCATATGTAAATCCATAAAGATAAGAATTATCTACTCCTAAACCATTCCAAAATATATTAGCTGAAGAACCGAAATCGTGGTCAACTTCTAAACTACCAACGGTTCTAGTATTTGAATTAAAAGCATATTTTAATATTCTAGCATGACCATCAGAAGTAATACAACTTACATAAATATTTTTCAAATCAAATATAAATGAATAAGTAATTGAAAATGTTAAACCTGTAAAATTAAATGAACTTTGATTATTACCACTTATATCACATACATACATTGTATTATTTTCAGCTAATGCATAAATCCAACCATTATTAACATGCATCCTTTCTATAAAACCAGAAGGAACAGTATAAAAAGTTCCTAGAAAGGTTCCATTACTTCTGTTATATTTTCTAACAGTTCCTAAAGAGCTACAATATGTATAGATATAATTAGAATCCATACATAATTTACTAAAAGTTTGACCAGCAGTTAATGTTATATCAGACCAATTTAAAGTTGCTGTTGTTACTATTATTACATGATAAGGTGTTCCTTGTGGTATAAAACAAATATTTTTTCCATCTCCATTTATATCAAATGAATTAGTAACATATGCAGATAATATTGGTACTAATGTTACTCCTTGACCAACGCCATCAATATCAACCATATTTGTTGGATTTAATCTAAGAGGTGATATAGTAGTACCACTTTGGTCATATGTGGTACACCATAAAGTAGGGCTAGTTGACATTATTTAACTCCACATTAAGCATGAGTAAGCCAATCAGGTGAAGGATTAAAATATAATATATTTGATGCAACGGCATAACCAACTTTTCTAATATATACTCCTGAAGAAGATGGTTGTGTCTGTGTCATTAAACCTGATGTTTGTGAAATATATATATCTCCACCGATTTCCCAACTCCAACTATTATATTGTACAAAGGAATTTGGTAAGAGAACATCTAAATTCTGACCACCTGTTACAGCACCGACTAGAGCAATACCACACATACCGGCCGTTGTTGATTGAGCGTTTGCATTTGCCTGTACCCAACCGGCTGAAACATCCATAATAACACAATCCAATGGATTCACTAAACCGTCTGATTCAAATGCTGTTATATGTGAACCTGTAAAATTATTTGGATAGGTGTTAGAAGCAGGAAGGCTATTGATGCCTTGTCCACCACCACCAGATGATAATCTACTATCATTTCCAGCACAAGCCTGTTGTGCGCCCGTTCCTAATGTTCTTAAAGATGGTGTGCTTGATGCACCATCAATATTAAGAGGATTGAAATTTTGGTCATCTACATTCTGCAATTGACCTGTATTAAGGTCAAAATATTCGGTAAAAAAGTTTCTAAGGTCGGTTCCCCATGTATCTTTATTACCACCTTGAATTGGCATTGCAAAATTAGGGAAGTTATTTACATTCATATTATTCTCCTACTACTATTTATCTCTATTGAATTATACTAAATTCACCATTACCAAACAATCCTACACCAAAATCACCCCAACCAAAGACACCTAAATCATCGAGAATATATAACATATTAAGAGTAGTATGAATTGGTTTAAGATAAATTATCAAATCTTCTATTGCCTGTTGTGTTGGTAAAAAGGTATATGTTTCTGCTGACCTTGTTACATAAGCATCAAAACGATGTGTTTGAAGAATTCTAAATATTCCTTCATTGAATCCTTTAATTTCATGTACATAATTTGGGTCGCCAGTTTTATAAAGTTGTATTTTGTTTGCCAAGAATATTTTATTATATCCAGTTCCAGATAATAAAGGAATATTAATTGTAAAGTTAGCTTGGTCTGTATCATATATTAAAATATTATTATCATCAACAAGAATACAAATCTTCTCAAAAAATTTAATCATTCCATAAGCACTAACACCACCATAATTTTGTGTTGTTGCAGTTAAAGCATATTGTGTATTATATATAACCGTTACTGCATATACAACTTCACCAATATTATAGAAAAATATGAAAGAATTATCTTTTAAACGATATGCATTTATAATAGTATTAGCTGTTAATGGAGAAGTATTTACAAATGATACCGTTGGAATAGTAGATGTTACACCTCTCAAAACATAAGAAATATTTTGTGAATTGATAACTGTATATTCATTAAAAGCATTTTGAAGGATAAAGGTTGCTGCATAAGTTGTTTGACCAATAGGTTTAGGAATTAAATTAATTAATGAAAAATCAACCAAACTTCTAATTTGAAAAGTATTACCAACATCAATAATTATTAATTGATTTACTTCATCGAAATAAACAAATTGACTAAAATCAATATGAAAAACATTAGCATCTGGTAAACCAAAAGTTTCTAATGTATTATCAACAACTACTAAAAATGTTCCATATTGAAGGAAAGCAAATTGATTAGAAATATCCATACTTGTTATTCCAGTATCAAATTGATACCAAGTTTCAGGCAAATAATTAGCTGAAGTAGAAGGATTTATTGCTACAGTTGAAGGTTCATCATTAGTTAAATAGAAAAGATTACCTGAAGTATCAAGAACAAAACTATAATTTTTAATACTTGATTGATAATCTTGAATGGTTAATGATGTAACAGTTGGAACATTGGATGAAATATCATTAAAAATATTATCTATAACTTCTATATATTGATTTCCTGAAGGAGCATTATATGTTGTGTCTCCATATTTTGAAAATAGAGAGTTATCACTATTAGTAAATGATTCACCACCTGAAGTGATAGGAGCAAAAACATTTGGGTCGAATACAGGAGTTATGGTATCAAAAGGATTTTCGT